>ERZ507543.10-NODE-10-length-147581-cov-11.3108_pt1 | contig 147581 bp, 125 predicted proteins | sample MGYA00248695_ERZ507543 | MGnify/ENA primary metagenome ERZ507543 (study PRJEB26165, sample SAMN02676189) | human gut metagenome | isolation source: stool | host: Homo sapiens | place: USA | study: EMG produced TPA metagenomics assembly of the C.diff FMT (human gut...
CTGTTAGGCTTTTTTGTTAAATGTGGCTTTATTACGAACCGGTGCCACGCGTACTTGAATGCATTAGTTGAACATGACATTCCGTTTGAGAGTCATATTTATGCATCGGGTGTCCATGGATTGGCCTTCGGTGATTTGGCAGATTCACGATATTGCCATCCTGAAGACTTGGCACCTCAAGTTCAGAACTGGTTTCCAATGATGTTGCGCTGGCTTCGTACACAGTATGCCAGTCAGAATCCAACCGAAATTTAGGAGGTGTATCAAAATGAAATATGAGCAAGTCTCATTAGCGACACCCCGCGGCTTTGACTTCAAGCTAACTTGCTATTGGAAAGCACAATTAAAAGAAGATGCTGATCCGCGTCAGTGGCCCATCATTTTAATATTCCCCGGTAGTGGCTTTGTTCAGATGACTGAACGAGAAGCGGAACCAATTGCGCTAGCATTTAGTGCCCAAGGGTATCAGACTGTAGTCGTCGATTATAATTTGTTGGATCGTGGCCCGATTTATCCCAATGCGATTGACGTTGGTCTGACGGCCTTACAATATGCCCAAGATCAAGGCCCTAAGCATTATGGCGATGCTCACAAAATAATCCTCATGGGCTTTTCAGCCGGGGCACACGTTGCGGCATTAACTAACGCGTTCGGTAAAGATGAATCCTATCTACAGGAGCACGGGTTTGGCTCGGAATCGCTAACCTCAGCGTTGCAAGTCTTGGGCTATCCGGTCATTGACTTGGCGGCCGGGTTTCCAGCGACTCGGGATGAGGCAGTTAAGATTAGTCCAAATGAGCGCTATTGGGCGACTCAAAAATTAGTGACGGCAGCGACTCCGCCAACTTTTATTTGGAATACGTGTGCGGATGCAGTTGTCCCGCCATATAATAGTCTGCTGTATGCATCTGCTCTAGCGCAGCACGGCGTTGATTACGAGATTCATACTTTCACGCATGGTAAACACGGGCTGTGTTTGAGTACGGGAGAGACGAGTCGCTACAATTATCCAGAAGATATTGAAGTCCGAGCTGCAGAATGGGTACCGTTAGTCTTGAGTTGGCTGAGTGAGATGCTTGGCTTAACACATGTCGATCTGAAGTAAGTAGGTGAGTAGATGCAACGTGAGCAAAATGACTTAGATGCCCGTCTTCAAAATGCGATGTTCGGCCTACCAGTCTTGAATCCAGATGAACAGCACCGCTATCTGGGAACATTCCATGAACGAATTGAACTGCGCATAACGTTTGAGCAAGCGCTACGCTATGATTTTACCCCAGCACTGATAGCGCTATTTAAAAATCCAATTACCTATCAATTGTTACTGCACGGACAACTAGATATGGATGTTATGGGACGCTATATTCGATTAGCCAATCAGCAACAAGTCCGCTTTGCAATCAAGAATAGTCAGTTTTATCATCACACTGCCAGCAGTAGTGCCATCATATTATGTACGGATCATGCTATTGATCGAGAAACAATTGATGCACAACAACGGTGTCCTAAAATTGTCCAACCGTAATCAAAATGAGCCCCTTAACGGCGGCTCATTTTTAGTGTTTACCGAATTTATTATCCGTAATCAAATCAATCGTATGGTTCATTTGGTCGCGGTACTGGGCGTTCTCCAGCAGCATTGCGGCAATGATATCCAATTCATAGGTAATGGCAAATTGGGAGTTAACAAAGCGCGAGTTGTTCACAAATTTGCTGTTTTTTACTAGCAAAGTGAGGTCACTGAGTTCGGCCAACCGGCTTTGCTCATCGGAAGTAATGGCGATGACCTGCGCGTGTTTCTTCTTCGCTAATGCGACTGAGCTATTCACTTCGATCGTGGCGCCAGTAAGTGAGATGGCTAAGATCACATCGCCGGGTTGCATGATACCACCACTAATGTACATGATATGGGTGTCCGTCATCGAAAAGGCGGCGATGCCCATCCGAATCAGACGTTGGGTCATCTCTTGAGCCGTATAGCCTGAGCTGCCTAAGCCATACAGATAAACCCGTCGCGCCTTGGAGATTAAATCGACGGCAGCGTGAAGGTTGTCAGAATCAAGCCGCTCACGGGTCCCACTGAGAATTTTTTGATAATAACTATAGACTTGATCTGCAACAGTGTCCTGAGTGCTGACCGTCGCGACTGGATTGCTAGGACTTTCTGCTAGCAAGATTTTAAAGGCATAGAAACTCTCACACCCCATTTTCTTCACAAAGCGGGTGATCGTCGCATTACTCACATCAGCGTCCTTAGCGAGGCTCGAGATGGTCATTTTTTGAACTTGTTTCGGTTCCTGAATGACTTTTAAGGCCACCTTGCGTTCTTGCCGTGAAAGCGAGGAGTAAGCTTCTTCAACTGCGTTTACGATACTCATGATTGAACTCCTATCATATTTCTCTTATGCTAACGCTACAATAGCATAGTTTGAGTGGAATAGGAATGATCAATGATGCTCAATATTGGGGGTGAAATGGCCATCTCCATGAGAAAGTTTTTGAATTAGAGCACGTACAATCTTGGGATGAAATCGAAAGTTAGTCTTAGGGGCTAGCTGTCAGTTAAGAAGTAGTCAGTGGTGAAGATGATGGCTGGGAATATGGATGATTGTTGATTTCAGATTATAGCGTCTGATTATCAGGATGAAATTAACTGTTTATAATTTATACTGATAAATTAAAAAAGCGCTTTACTTATTCCATGAATTCACCGCTCGACTTGAATGAATGCTGATGAAACTAAGCATATCATTAGTGGCTTTTGTTATAATGGAATATGAGATATAACAGTCACAACTGATGGTTTAGAAGTGCCATTAAGCGTATTTTTAGCCGCAGTGCGTGACAATGTGGTAAGAAAGCAATTACTATTAGCGGGAGATCGATAGTAATACGGGTGAAGAAGAAACATGGAAAATAAATATCAAAAAGTTAAGGATTCCTTGCGCGAGGCAATTCTAGCAGGCGAATATGCCATCGATGAAAAGCTGCCAACAGAGTCAGAGTTGATGGCGCGTTTTTCAGTATCGCGATACACGATTCGGCGGGCTGTCGGTGATCTTGAGACGGAACACTATATTTACCGAATCCAAGGTGGTGGGATGTTTGTTCAAGACTGGCGGAAAGACTGGTCCACAGACAACAACAGCAAGATCATTGGTGTGATTGCGACCCACGTGGCTGATTACATTTTCCCACAAATTATTTATGGGATTGACCAAGTGATTTCAGATGGCGGTTATTCGCTATTGCTGGGTAATACTCATAATAATCATCAACGTGAACGCAAAAATCTGATCAATATGCTGAATAGTAACGTTGCTGGCTTAATTATCGAGCCAACTCAGAGTGCGCTGGATAATCCGAATATGGATCTGTATCAGGAGATCAAGGATGATGGCATCCCGGTACTCTTTATTAATGCTAGCTATCCTAACTTAGATTTTCAGGCGATCACGACCAATGACCAGGATGCTGAACAGCGCATGATCGAATACCTGTTTGAGATGGGGCATGAGAGTATTCTGGGCATCTTTCAGGTGGATGATATTCAAGGCGTGCACCGGATGAATGGTTTTGTTAAGGCCTATCAGGAGCAGCCCGAGATTTCATATAAAAGCAATATCTTAATGTATCAGTCCGGTGACGATTTTGATAAGCTCGCCCAACGCTTGGATGCTTATTTGCAAAATCCGTCCAGGCCGACTGCAATCGCTTGTTACAATGATCAATTAGCGATTCGCGTAATGGACTATCTCAAAGGTCGCGGGCTAAAGTTGCCAGCAGATATTTCAATCGTGGGATTTGATGACTATCACATGTCTCAATATATGAGTCCTGGCATTACAACCATGAACCACGAGAAGACGACAATGGGAGAAGATACGGGTAAGCAGATGCTACGCCTATTGAACAAGCAACCGGTCGAGTCGATCAAATATGATCCGCAATTAATTGTTCGTGACTCGGTCGCCGATTTAAACTAACTGGATAAACGATCAGCTAATCGTCTTAATCAACTTATGATTAAGGCGATTTTTTCGTACGTTAAAAAAATAATGAGCGAAAAATACTGGTAACAATAGGGTTAAGCTTGCTATTCATACGAATAAATTAATTTGTTGTTGATTTATACGGATAAATATATTAGACTGTAGTTGTTCGAAAATGAAAGCGTTTTTAAATATTAGTCATTAATCAGCGACCGACGCTGATTATATTTAACACGTAATTGAAAGGGCTTTCTAAATCATTTGCAATTATTCAACAAATCCATATACGAGGAGGAACAACTTTGGATAAGCAGAAAAAAGTCTCAAGTAAATTTATTTTCTTCTTTGGTTCGTTTGGTGGCATTCTCTTTGGTTATGACATTGGTGTGATGACCGGGGCCTTACCATTTTTGAAGACTGACTGGGGATTGACCAACGCGACTCTGGTTGGCTGGGTAACCTCAGCAGTGATGTTCGGTGCGATTTTTGGGGCTGCGATTGCGGGCCAGCTTGCTGATAGATTGGGACGGCGGCGCATGATTCTGATGTCGTCATTGATCTTCGCAATCGGTTCGATTCTTTGTGGGTTTTCACCAAATAACGGGACCTACTATTTGATTGGTATGCGGATTTTCTTAGGACTTGCAGTGGGTGCGGCATCTGCCCTGGTTCCTGCATATATGTCAGAAATGGCGCCAGCACGATTACGTGGGAGCCTGTCTGGGATCAACCAAACGATGATTGTTTCTGGGATGCTGATTTCTTACATTGTCGATTACGTCTTAAAGGATTTACCAGAATATTTATCCTGGCGTTTGATGCTTGGATTGGCAGCGGTTCCAGCAATTATTCTGTTTCTCGGTGTTGTGAAGCTGCCAGAATCACCACGGTTCTTGATCAAAGCGGATCGTTTGGATGAAGCACGGCAAGTCTTATCCTTTGTTCGTAAACCAGATGAAGTCGATGCTGAAGTCAAAGCGATTCAAGCAACTGCTCAGACTGAAGCCAGCAACTTAGAAAAGACCTCTTGGTCAACTTTATTTAACGGTAAATATCGTTATCTTGTGATTGCGGGTGTCGGTGTGGCTGCCTTCCAGCAATTCCAAGGTGCGAACGCGATCTTCTATTACATTCCACTGATCGTCGAAAAAGCGACAGGGAGTGCCGCCAGTTCAGCGTTGATGTGGCCCATCGTTCAAGGAGTTCTCTTGGTTCTTGGCTCACTGCTCTACATCTGGATCGCTGAAAAATTCAATCGGCGGACATTGTTGATGTTAGGTGGATCAGTCATGGCCTTGTCATTCCTCTTACCAGCCGTTATCAATAGCCTGGTACCGAATGCTAGTCCGATGATGATCGTTGTCTTCTTATCAATTTATGTTGCTTTCTACTCATTCACTTGGGCACCACTGACTTGGGTACTGGTCGGGGAAGTCTTCCCACTCGCAGTACGGGGACGTGCATCAGGCTTAGCTTCTTCATTCAACTGGATTGGTTCATGGGCAGTCGGGTTATTATTCCCAATCATGACAGCCTCAATGTCACAAGAAGCAGTCTTTGCCGTCTTCGGTGTCATCTGTGTCTTAGGGGTGTTATTCGTTCGCTTCTGTGTTCCCGAAACACGTGGTCATTCACTTGAAGAGATCGAAGCAGCTGGTACGAATCACCACAAACAAGCACCAGTCCAACAGACGAGTCATTAATTAGGAGGCAAGTTAGATGAATTTAGTTGAAACAGCCCAAGCAATCGAAGCTGGCCAAGTTTCTTTAGGAATTGAACTTGGCTCAACGCGAATCAAGGCCGTTCTGATTACGGATGATTTCAATACGATTGCGTCAGGTAGTTATGTTTGGGAGAACCAATTTGTTGATGGTATTTGGACCTACGCGCTAGAAGACGTCTGGGCCGGGATTCAACAGAGTTACACCCAATTAGCGGCGGACGTTCGTAGTAAGTACCATACGAGTTTGAAGCATATCAACGCGATTGGTATTAGTGCCATGATGCACGGGTACCTAGCGTTTGATAAACAAGAAAATTTATTAGTCCCATTCCGGACTTGGCGTAATAACATTACGGGTCAAGCCGCGGATGAATTAACCCAATTGTTTGATTTCAATATTCCGCAACGTTGGAGTATCGCGCATTTATATCAAGCGATTTTAAACGATGAAGAACACGTCAAACAAGTGGATTTCATTACCACGTTAGCTGGGTATGTGACCTGGAAATTGTCTGGCGAAAAGGTGCTGGGCATTGGTGATGCATCCGGTGTATTCCCAATTGATGAAACGACCGGGACGTACAATCAAGCGATGCTCACTAAGTTTAGCCAGCTCGATAATGTAAAGGCTTACCCGTGGGATATTCACGAAATTTTACCGCAAGTCTTACCAGCGGGTCAGGTAGCTGGAACTTTAACGGATGCCGGTGCCAACTTGCTTGATGTGAGTGGCACGCTCGAGGCTGGTAGCGTGATTGCGCCGCCAGAAGGGGATGCCGGTACCGGGATGGTCGGAACCAACAGTGTTCGCAAACGTACGGGTAATATTTCAGTCGGGACTTCGGCGTTTTCAATGAATGTTCTGGACAAACCGTTATCCAAAGTTTATCGCGATATTGATATCGTGATGACACCTGATGGTTCACCAGTTGCCATGGTGCACGTCAATAACTGCTCATCTGATATTAATGCCTGGGCTTCGATTTTTCGTGAATTTGCGGCTCGGTTAGGTCTGGATCTAAAACCGGATCGGCTGTATGAAACGTTGTTCTTGGAATCGACCCGCGCTGATGCGGATGCTGGCGGTTTAGCGAACTATAGTTATCAATCTGGTGAGAATATCACTAAGATTCAAGCGGGACGGCCCCTATTTGTACGGACCCCCAACAGTAAGTTTAGCTTGCCGAACTTCATGTTGACGCAATTATACGCTGCGTTTGCCCCACTACAACTGGGAATGGACATTCTAGTGAATGAAGAACATGTTCAGACGGATGTCATGATTGCTCAAGGTGGCCTATTCCGGACACCAGTGATTGGGCAACAGGTCTTAGCCAATGCGCTGAACATTCCAATCACCGTCATGAGTACCGCTGGTGAAGGTGGGCCATGGGGCATGGCAGTTTTGGCCAACTTTGCTCGGCGATCGGGTGAGACCAGCCTCGAAGATTTCTTGGATCAAGAAGTCTTCAAGGAACCTGAAAGTATGACCTTAAGCCCAGAACCAGAACGGGTCGCTGGGTACCGCGAATTTATCCAGCGTTATCAAGCCGGCTTGCCAGTCGAAGCAACCGCTGGCCAAGCCATCAACGATTAGAGAAGAGGATTAATTGAATGCTAGAAGCACTAAAACAAGAAGTCTACGAAGCCAACATGCAGCTCCCAAAGTTAGGACTAGTGACCTTTACTTGGGGCAACGTCTCGGGCATCGACCGGGAAAAAGGCTTGTTCGTCATCAAGCCATCTGGCGTCGATTATGATGAATTAAAACCAAGTGATTTAGTTGTCGTCAACTTAAAAGGGGAAGTCGTAGAAGGGGATATGAATCCTTCCAGCGATACGCCGACCCATACTGTGTTGTATAACGCTTTTCCAAATATCGGCGGTATCGTTCATACCCATTCACCATGGGCCGTTGCTTATGCTGCCGCACAAATGGATGTGCCAGCAATGAATACGACTCATGCGGATACATTTTATGGTGACGTACCAGCTGCGGATGCCCTGACGAAGGAAGAAATCGAAGCTGATTATGAAGGCAATACTGGTAAGACGATCGTGAAAACGTTCAAGGAACGGGGACTCGATTATGAGGCAGTACCTGCTTCGTTAGTCAGCCAACACGGTCCGTTTGCTTGGGGCCCGACGCCTGCCAAGGCCGTTTATAACGCTAAAGTGTTGGAAGTTGTCGCGGAGGAAGATTATCATACCGCCCAATTGACGCGGGCAAGCAGTGAGTTACCACAGTATTTATTAGATAAGCATTATTTACGTAAGCATGGTGCCAACGCTTATTACGGTCAAAATAATGCCCATTCTAAGGATCATGCCGTTCGTAAATAATAAGTGATTAATTAAATTTTAAAAACACACAAATAGATGAGGAGTGCTTAATTATGTTATCAGTACCTGATTATGAATTTTGGTTTGTTACCGGCTCACAACACCTGTATGGTGAAGAACAATTAAAGTCCGTTGCTAAGGATGCGCAAGATATCGCTGACAAGTTGAATGCCAGTGGTAAATTACCATATAAAGTGGTCTTCAAAGATGTAATGACGACCGCTGAAAGCATTACGAACTTCATGAAGGAAGTTAACTATAACGATAAAGTTGCCGGTGTCATCACCTGGATGCATACGTTCTCACCAGCTAAAAACTGGATTCGCGGAACGGAACTGTTACAAAAGCCATTACTGCACTTAGCAACACAATACTTGAACAACATTCCTTATGCTGATATTGATTTTGACTACATGAACTTAAACCAAAGTGCGCACGGTGATCGTGAATATGCCTACATTAACGCCCGGCTTCAAAAGCACAACAAGATCGTTTACGGCTACTGGGGCGATGAAGACGTTCAAGAACAAATTGCACGTTGGGAAGACGTTGCAGTCGCTTACAACGAAAGCTTTAAAGTCAAAGTTGCTCGGTTTGGCGATACGATGCGCAACGTAGCCGTTACTGAAGGCGACAAGGTTGAAGCACAGATCAAGATGGGCTGGACCGTTGATTACTACGGTATCGGTGACTTAGTCGAAGAAATCAATAAGGTATCGGATGCCGATATCGATAAGGAATACGCAGACCTAGAATCTCGTTACGAAATGGTTCAAGGCGACAATGATGCGGATACTTACAAGCATTCTGTTCGCGTTCAATTGGCTCAATATCTTGGCATTAAGCGGTTCTTGGAACGTGGCGGCTACACTGCCTTTACCACGAACTTTGAAGACTTGTGGGGCATGGAACAATTACCAGGTTTAGCTTCACAATTGTTGATTCGTGATGGCTATGGCTTTGGTGCTGAAGGTGACTGGAAGACCGCTGCTTTGGGCCGCGTCATGAAGATTATGTCACACAACAAGCAAACGGCCTTCATGGAAGACTACACGTTAGACCTACGCCATGGTCACGAAGCCATCTTAGGGTCACATATGTTGGAAGTCGACCCATCGATTGCAAGTGACAAGCCACGGGTTGAAGTTCATCCATTGGACATTGGTGGTAAGGCCGACCCAGCTCGGTTAGTCTTCACTGGTTCTGAAGGGGACGCCATCGATGTGACCGTCGCTGACTTCCGTGATGGTTTCAAGATGATCAGCTACGCAGTTGACGCGAACAAGCCAGAAGCTGAAACACCGAAGTTACCAGTTGCTAAGCAGCTTTGGACACCTAAGATGGGCTTGAAGAAGGGTGCCCTCGAATGGATGCAAGCTGGTGGTGGTCACCATACCATGCTTTCCTTCTCATTAACTGAAGAACAAATGGAAGATTACGCAACAATGGTTGGCATGAACAAAGCATTTTTGAAGTAATGTCAACGTCACAAAATGGTTGTGGTTGCTACTGGCAATCACAACCATTTTTTATTAAGAGTGGAGTGATCGATATGATCAAGAGTGAAAAGGCCAAAATGTTGGCCGGCGAATTATTCAATGTGTATGATCCAGAGCTGGTCAGCGAACGAGCAGCTGCACGCCAACAAGTCGAAGCATTTAATCAGTTAGGCGAGACGGATCCGCAACAAAGCCGAACGTTAATCAAACAGTTATTTGGCGCAACGGGCGAGAAAGTCGAAGTTCACGCGACCTTCCGCTGTGATTACGGCTACAACTTATACGTTGGCGAAGACTTCTTCGCGAATTATGACTGCGCGATTTTAGATGTGGCACCAATCCATATCGGCAAACATTGTTTGTTGGGGCCCAAAGTTCAAATCTATTCCGTTAATCATCCGGATGATCCCAAGCTACGCCGCAATGGTGCGATGGGAATCGGCAAACCAGTCACACTGGGCGACGATTTATGGGTTGGTGGTGGCGCCATCATTTGTCCAGGTGTCACCTTGGGCAATAACGTGATCGTCGCTGCTGGCAGTGTCGTTACGAAATCATTTGGTGATAATGTGGTGATTGGTGGCAATCCGGCGCGGGTAATTCGGGAGTTGCCGGCGGAGTAATCGTGCTGTGAATTTGTGAAATTAAGCAGTGATTAATTTTTAATCATATATTTGAGGTGCGGAGATGGCTAGTAGACAAACTGATATTGACGCTCGTGTTCAGAATGCGGTGTTTGGTTTACCATTGTTAAAACCAGATGAGCAGCACCAATGCTTAGGCACATTTTATGAACGAATTGAACTTAAAATTACGTTCAGTGAAGCGTTAAGATATGATTGGACGGATGTTCTTGAACAGCTGATCAAAAAGAATATCAAGTACCAAATGTTGCTTCATGGGCAACTCGATATGGATATTTTAGGGCGATATGTGCGATTAGCCAATCGGTATGAACTGTTATTTGCGATAAAAAACAGTCAGTATTATCGTCATACTAAGGATAGTGCGGCAATTATACTGTGTGCTGATCATGCATTGAATCGTGAACAAATTGACATTATGTCACGATATCCCCGGAAATAGGTACTAGGTAGAAATAGCGTGCTAAATTTTAAAGGACCTCCCAAGTCACACGACTTGGGAGGTCCTTTATGTCTTATTTTTGATTATTCGTTACTTCAATGGCGTCCATTTCCAGTTTTCAACTTCAGGAATATCAGTACCTTCAGCGCGAATATAATCATGATGCTTGTCCAAGATGTCGTTCATTTCTTGAATGACGTGCGCACCTTTTTCGGCATAAGCAGGTGTTGCCAATAATGCAGCTTTGACTAAGTGGAAACGGTCAAGTTCATTACGAACACGCATGTCGAATGGGGTGGTAATGTCCCCTTCTTCACGATAACCATGAACATGTAAGTTGTGGTTATGACGATCGAAGAAGAGTGTCTTTACTAAGTCATCATAGGCATGGTATGCGAAGATGACTGGCTTATCCTTAGTGAAGAAGGCGTCAAATTCGGCATCTGATAAGCCCCGTGGATCATCCTTCTTCAGCTTCAGAAGATCAACAACGTTAATGAAGCGAATCTTCATTTCAGGGAAGCGTGCATGCAGGATTGAAACTGCGGCTAAGCTTTCGGTTGTTGGTTCGGAGCCAGCAGTTGCAAAGACCACGTCCGGTTCTTCGCCGTTATCAGTGCTTGCCCAGTCAACGACACCCAGACCATCGCAAACTAAGTGTTTAGCTTCGTCCATCGTGAACCATTGTGGACGAGGGTGCTTGCTGGCAATAATCAGGTTAATTAATTGCTTACTTTGGATTGCCTTGTCAAAGGTTGCAATCAACGTATTGGCATCGCCTGGAAGATAAGCGCGTACATATTCGGTCTTCTTTTCGGCCAAATGTGAAATGATACCTGGATCTTGATGGGAGTATCCATTATGATCTTGCTGGAAGGCCGTTGATGAGGCAATCACGTTCAATGAAGGCACATCAGCCCGCCATGGAGTCTCTTCGTGAGAATTCCGTAACCACTTGAAATGTTGCGTCAACATTGAATCCACAACGCGTAAGAATGATTCATAACTTGCAAAGAAACCGTAACGACCAGTTAAGTTGTAAGCTTCCAACATCCCTTCGTCCATGTGTTCTGATAACATGGAATCAATGATCCGGCCTTGAGGGGCTAACAAAGCATCGTTAGGCTCATGGATTGGTTCCATCCATTGCCGCTTAGTATCTTCAAAAGCAGCGCCTAATTTGTTAGACAAGGTTTCATCAGGACCCCAACCACGGAAGTTCTTGTTATCCTTATTTAATTTAATCAGATCACGGATGTACTTACCAAGCTCAGTCATATCTGAGCCATCTTCCTTGCCATGATCCTTGTTATCCAAAGCATAATTATCAATATTTGGTGTAATTAAATCTTTAGTTAACTTACCACCGTTGGTAACGGGGTTGGCCGCCATTCGTGCTTGGCCTTCAGGAATGATTGCCGCAATTTCTGGTTTTAATGTTCCATTTTCATCAAATAATTCTTCTGGCTTGTATGACTTGAGCCAGTCAACCAGCTTGTCGGCGTGTTCCATATGGTTACGATCGACAGGAATTGGAATTTGGTGGGCCCGGAATGAACCTTCAATTGGTTCGCCGTCCCAGCTCTTAGGGCCAGTCCAGCCTTTTGGTGCCCGGAAGACGATCATTGGCCACTTAGGACGAGATTCATCATTGTTATCCTTGGCATTCTGACGAATTGCGTGGATTTCTTCAATGACTTTATCCAATTCTTCAGCCATGAGGTGATGCATCTTAGCAGGATCCGTTCCTTCAACAAAGTGTGGATCCCAGCCGAGGCCTTTGAAGTAGTCTTCTAGTTCTTCATGTGATTCACGTGAAAGTACCGTTGGGTTAGAAATCTTAAAACCGTTTAAGTTCAAGATTGGTAAGACGGTCCCGTCAGTAATCGGGTTGAGGAACTTGTTAACTTGCCAAGAAGTTGCCAATGGGCCAGTTTCGGATTCGCCGTCACCAACAACCGTTGCTGCAATTAAACCAGGGTTATCAAGTACCGCACCAGCACCATGCAGGATTGAGTAACCAAGTTCGCCACCTTCGTGGATTGAGCCCGGTGTCTTAGGATCGGCATGAGAAGCAACCCCACCTGGGAATGAGAACTGTTTGAATAGGCGCTTCATCCCAGCTTTATCTTGTGTGATCTTAGGATAGGTTTCAGTGTAAGTCCCATCTAAGTAGGAGTTTGAGACCATGACTTGGCCACCATGACCAGGACCTTCGATGTAGAACATGTTGAGCCCGTACTTATTGATTGCCCGGTTCAAATGGGCATAGATAAAGTTTTGACCCGCAATCGTACCCCAGTGGCCGATTGGGTGGACTTTAACATCAGTTGCCTTTAAAGGTTCCTGAAGTAGTGGATTGTTCAACAGATAGAGTTGACCAACTGAGATGTAGTTCGCCGCGCGCCAGTATTCATCAACACGCTTTAAGTATTCATCTGAAGAGTAATCAACGGATTTGGATTTAATTGCTTCACTCATTATTTTGCAACTCCTTTGCAAATATTTGTTTTATTTATCATTACGGTTATTATGATAGCGGTTTCTTTTTTAAAGTCAAGCCTTTATCTGTCTATTTGCAAATTGAATCAATGCGAAATAATTACAGAAGTTGATTCTGTCCGGAATTGATTGGCGATCTTTTTATCAATATTGCTGTCAGTGATTAATACATCCACGTTACTGATACTAGCAGTCTTGTACATAGCATTCTTTTTGAATTTAGTAGAGTCAGCTAGTACAACAGTAGTCCGACAATGAGTCATCATCTTTTTTGAAACTTCGACTTCTTCAACGTAATGATTGGTGATGCCAGCTTGCAAGCTAATGCCTCCACAACCGAAAAATCCGATATCTGCGTATATATTGTGGATATTAGCAAGTGTAATTGGCCCCGAGAGCGATCCTTCACTAGTTCGCATACTTCCCCCAAGTACAACCATTTGAATGTCTTTGTTAAATTGCAAAGCGCTTACGACGAAGGAAGAAGTTGTTGTGATGGTTAAGTTTCTGAGGTTACTGTGCTTTAGCGCCTCTGCAATTTGAAATGCAGTAGTCCCGTAGTCGATGAAGATAGAATCACCATCATGAATAAGTCCGAGTGCGCTTTGCGCAATTGCCTTCTTCTCATCTACCTCTTCATGTTGTCTTTTACCGTATCGAGTTTCACTAATACTCTCTGGTAAGGTAGCACCTCCGCGGATTGCATGAACGAGCCCCTGATTGTCTAAGGTATAAATGTCTTTCCGAATGGTTTCGCGGGAAATGTGAAGTTGATCGCTGATGTCAGAGATACGGATATTTTGATTCTTACTAAGTTGCTCCAGGATATATTTTTGTCTTTGAATAATTTCCATAAGGTATCATCTCCAATTGGATAAGGATGGTTTAATATTACAATTGTTTGCAAATTTTCGCAAATATTTATACTATGCGTATTTTGAAAGGAAAATAATTGGTTTTATATCTTAATTAATCGGAAAAAGTGTATTATAACGGTTATTATGACGAACTTTATAATTTGATACATGATTTGCAAATAATGCCAAATATGCAAATTCTAGATAGCCTAAAACGCTTAAAAATAAAAAACAAAGAAAACACTTGCAAAGTAAATGCAAAATGATACAATTTATCTTTGAAAGCGGTTCCAAAATATTTCGAAAGAAGTGAGAAAATTTGGCGGACAAGGAAAATGTCAAAGTAAGTGATTACCTACAGGATGAACTTATCTTCTTGCGTGCAGATTTTAAAACTAGCGAAGACTTGTTTAAAGGTATTGATGCGGTTGCTAAGGCTAAAGGATATGTAACAGGGGACTTTCTGCCCAAAATTATTAAACGTGAATCTACATTTCCAACTGGGTTGCAATTAGAGAAGCGTGGCGTGGCAATCCCTCATACCGATGCTGATACGATCAAAAAAGAATTTGTGTCAGTCATTGTAAACAATAGTCCAATTTGTTTTAAGCGAATGGACGATCCAAATGAAGAAGTTAATGCAAAAGTAGTATTCGTTCTTGGGCTGAATAAGCCACATGCGCAGCTAGAGATGCTACAAGCACTAATGTCGATCATTCAGGATGATTCGTTAGTTTCTGGTATTGAAAACGCTGTCAATAATTCGGATGTCTATAAGTTTTTAAGTAACTAATAAAAGAGGAGAGTGCAGTTATGACAAAAGTAAATGTTTTGGTGGCTTGCGGTGCAGGAATTGCTACTTCAACGGTAGTTATGAGTAAAGTCGAACAATTATTTAAAGAAAATAATATTGATGTTAACTTGATGCAAATCAAGATTGCGGAAGCGGCATCAAAGCAGGATGACGCGGATATGTTAATTTCTACAACGGTACTGCCAACAACTTATCGAATTCCGACAATTAAGGCCATGGGATATCTAACTGGTTTAGGAATTGATAAGTTAAATCAAGAAGTTGTTGATACTGCTAAGAAGATTCAAGATGACAAAAATTAATGCGTAAATGATTTGGAGGTACTGTCATGCAGCAAGTCGGAAATGTTGTTCAATATATTTTGAACATGGGAGCGTCTGTGATGCTTCCAATAATGATTTTTATTATCGCACTCATTTTTAGGGTGAAGCCTGCAAAAGCACTGCGTTCCGCTTTGACTATTGGTATTGGTATGGTGGGAATTAATCTTGTAATTAACCTGTTGACTACCAATATTGGGCCTGCCGCCAAGGCGATGGTTAAAAGATTTGGTTTTCATCTAACGATTGTTGATGTCGGGTGGCCTTCTGCTGCTGCAGGCGCATGGGCACAACCAATATCATCAATCTTGATTCCAATCTTATTAGTTGTGAATATTATTTTAATTATGCTCAAAGTTACTAAAACGTTGGACATCGATATTTGGAATTATTGGCATATGGTCGCCGCAGGATCAGTTGCGTATATTGTCACAAAAAGCTGGGCCTTCAGTATTATTTCGGCAATTTTATACATGATTTTTTGCCTTATTATTGCAGACAAAACTGCAAAAAGCGTACAAGATTTTTATGGATTGGAGGGTATTAGTTTTCCAACTGGATCTAGTGATGCCTTTGGATTGATTGGTATTCCAGTGGCTTGGGTCGTTGCACATACGCCTGGCCTAAAAAATCTACATGCGGATTCAGAAACTATCCAGAAAAAGTTTGGTATTTTTGGTGAACCAATGATGATGGGAATTATCATTGGTGCGGCAATCGGTGCTTTAGGTGGATATGATGTTGCTGGAATTTTAAAATTAGGGATCAATATGGGTGCCGTTATGATGCTAATGCCACGAATGGTTAAGCTATTAATGGAAGGATTGATTCCAATTTCAGAATCAGCACGAGATGTATTGACGAAACGTTACGGTGCGGATCGTGAAATTTATCTTGGTATGGATGCAGCATTATCTACAGGTGCGCCTGCCACTCTTGCTACTGGCTTGTTACTTGTTCCAATTACTTTGTTTATTGCAGTTATTTTACCGGGAAATCGTGTACTTCCGTTTGGTGACTTGGCGACAATTCCGTTTTATGTGTCGTTAATTGTAGCGTCACGAAAAGGAAACATAATTCACTCAGTGATCGCGGGTGCAATTGTTATTACGCTTGCGCTATTGATGGCTACTGACTTTGCTACTGTGCATACTGCGATGCTGCAAGGAGTTGTGAAGATTCCAGCAGGTTCAACTCAAGTCTCATCGCTGGATATGGGTGGGAATTTCTTGAATTGGATCCTGCTTAAGTTAGCAGATTTATGGAATGCTGTATTTTAGATAAATGTAAAATAAGAAGAGGTTTTTACGATGAAAGCATCATTATTAACGGGTCTTAATAAGTTCGAAGTTGACGATATTGATATCGGTGATCCAGGTAAAAATGAAGTTCAAATTCAGGTTATGGCTGCCGGTACATGTGGATCGGACAGTCATAAGATGAAGTCTGGATGGAAATATGGTTATCCGTCAGTCATGGGACATGAGTTTGCGGGGAAAGTCGTAAAACTTGGATCTGATGTAACGAATGTTTCTTTGGATGATCGGGTGGCTGTGGCACCGTTTATGCCCTGTTACCACTGCTATTATTGCCAGACAGGGATGTTTCAAATGTGTGAACATTACTCAATGTTAGGCCAGCAAAAAAAAGGTGGCTTTGAACAACTGGTAAATGTGCCAGTTCAAAATGTTCTAAACATTGGAAATATGCCTTATGAGGATGGGGCATTGATTGAACCGATGGCGGTTGCTGCACATGCCGTCTTTGGAATTCATGCTGAAATTGGGGATAGTGTTGCTGTATTTGGATTGGGAACAGTTGGGGATCTTGTAGTACGACTGTTAAAGGTTGCTGGTGTGAAAAACATCATTGGAATTGATATTGATGACCAAAAGCTAGAAAAGGGAATCCAAGAAGGCTGTACCCATGTGGTGAACTCGTCTAAGGTTGATTTATTGAAGACAGTTGATCAAATAACTGGCGGGAGGGGCGTAGATATCACAATGGAATGCGCCGGTTCTAAAGTAACTGAGGAACAGGCTTTAATGATAACTGCTCGCCGTGGAAAAGTAGGATATGTAGGTATTGCATATGCTGATGTAACGTTACGCCAACAAGCGTTTGAAAGTATTTTTAGGCACGAACTTACGTTGAAGGGGTTCTGGAATTCGTACTCAGCGCCATTCCCAGGTAAGGAATGGACAACAATGATCGACTTTGTAAATTCAGGCAAGATTAAGATTAATGATTTAATTACTCATAAATTTACACTTGATCAAATGCAAGAGGCGTTTGATATGATCACAACACGGTCGGAATCATATAACAAAGTAATGTTTTATCCGAATGGAATTGAAAATGGAGAACAATAAATTTAAATTTTAGCGGGGGTGCTAGTATTACTATGGATGCTTTAAAAACGAAAACTATGGAGGCCGTTGTAAAAACAGAGGCTGGTTATGACAATATGAAACTGAAGCAGATTCCAATTCCTGAAGTAACAGGTGACAAGGTTTTGCTGAAAGTGGCGTATACAGGAATTTGTGGGACAGATATTCATACGTTCAAGGGTCAGTATGCTAATGCAGTGACACCACTTGTTCTAGGCCATGAATTTTCCGGAGAAGTTGTTGAAGTGGGTCCGGACGTTAAAAAGTTAAAACCCGGTGACCGGGTTACCAGTGAAACGACTTTTGCTACGGATGAAACGTGTATTTATTGTCAGAATAAAGAATATAATTTGTGTCCGAACCGTGTGGGAATTGGGACAAAAGCAAATGGTTCAATGGCTAATTATGTTTTGACCCGTGAAGAAAGTGCCCATATTTTGCCGGACAATGTTTCATATAAGATGGCCGCAATGTCAGAACCGTTAGCTTCATGTGTGCATGCCATGTATCAAAAGACTCCATTCACTTTACATGATACTTTGTTGATTATCGGACCTGGACCTATGGGGCTACTCTCATTGCAGATTGCCAAGGAAATTGGTGCATTTGTAATTGTATCTGGGATTACCAAAGATGCTGATCGGTTACAAATCGCCAAAGAATTAGGTGCAGATATTGTTGTAGATACTCAGAAGGAAGATCTATCTAAAATTGTAATGGATGCAACGGATGGTATTGGTGTTACCAAAGTTTATGACTGCTCTGGAGCAACGCCAGCTGTTAACGCCGCTTTACCATTAATCCGTAAGGGTGGGACTTTCCAACAAGTTGGTCTATTTGCAAAACCAATGAATGAATTAGATGAACGTTCAATTATTCAGCACGAAATTACCTATCGTGGTTCTCGCTCACAAAACCCATATGACTGGTCAATTGCTTTACATCTTGAAAGCAAGGGCGCTATCAATCAAGATGCAATGATTACAAAGGTCTTTGATCTTGAACATTGGCGTGATGCTTTTGATGCGATGATGGCTGGAAAAGAATTAAAGGTGATGATTGCTTCTAACCCTGATGATCCAGACTTAGTAGGTTAATTTTGACCAGAAGATCGTTAAAATATTTAAATTATAGTCTTTCGATTTAGAACACTGAGATATATTATCTTGGTGTTCTTTTTTGAAAAAGAAAAGGAGATTTGTAATGAAGTATCGAAATGTTCTGTTTGATATTGATAATACCTTAATTAATTCTGCGGACCTGATTGCTAAGCTATTGAAGGAAGGTGCAGAACGAGAGGGAGTTTATGTTCCTCTGAAGGAATTCCGAACAAGAATTGGACAGCCCGGCAATGAGATTTTGAAAGAACTTGGGGTTCGTAACTGGAGACGTGTATTGGCGGAATACACGCTTCAATTCGAGAAAAATATGAACAGCTTAGATTATTTTGAAGGAATTGAAAAAATGCTTACTGGTTTACTAGAGATGGATACTAGACTAGGGGTAGTTACATCAAAAGATCGGAACCAGTTTGAAAAGGAAACACAACGTTTTCCGATGATTTCAACTATGAAAATCATAACAACCTCTGATTTGACGGAGAATCCAAAACCAAGTGGGGATCCACTTAACTATACATTAGAAAAATTCCATCTAAAAAAGCGACAGACGTTATATGTTGGGGATAGCATATTTGATATGCAAGCGGCAAATGAAGCTGAAGTAGATTTCGCTATAGCCGCATGGGGGGCATTGCCTGCTGCTAGCTTTAAACATGCAAAATATCTGGCTAAAACACCAAATGAAATTGTTACGATAGTGCGATAGGAGATAGACTTAGTTCTGAAAGCAAAACAATAAAAAATGAAAGATCTGTTGTTGGTTATTCATTGGAAATGATGAACTGACAGCAGATTTTTCTATAATCTCTACGATATACGCATCAGAGTAAACTAACTTAGTAAAATAGTATAAGTATTGAGAAAGCGCTTTCTGGGATATGATAACAATGTAGACAGAGGGTGCCAAGTTTGGAGGTACAAATATGTTTAAAGTCGATGAAGTTGATATTAAATTGTTGGAGACAATCTTAATAGGCCCTAAGGTACATTATGGCGACTTGATGAGTGTTACGGGATTGTCAAAACCAACTATTGTAAAACGCCTAAATATGTTAAGCGTGGAATCCAAAAAACTTGGAGCAATTATTGTCAGAAAACGAGGAGATGGGATTTATGTAGAAGGCGACAAAACAGAGCTACTAAAAATTATTGGCAATACTCATTATGGTTCTGAAGATAGGAAAAACAAAATATTAATAAATGTATTGTTTAGGGAAGAGCCGATTACATTACAAGAACTTGCTGATGAGTTATTTGTAAGTCGTGATACTATGCAAAAGGATTTTCATCAAGTAAAGAAGACTCTAAAGGAAAATGATTTGTATATATGCAAATCTAGTCAAGGAATTATACTTGGCGGCCTTGAGAAGAATCGACGGCATTTGATCAGTTCGATAATAAATCATATATATGATTCGTCAGATGGGATACTCGATAATCAGGATAAGTTAGATGATTTTTGGTCCACATTGCTTGATACAAAAGGAGTGAAGGAAGTTCAGAATTTGATGTATGCATTTTTGAAGAAAAATGGCATTGAATATAACAATTATAAATTTAAGAACTTAGTAATTCACGTATTAATCATGATTGAACGAGTGAAATCCGGCAGCTATTTAGCTCCACTGGAACATAATACCGAAAATTATATTTTAACTGAGACTAATAGCCTAGTTGGGCAATTGGAAAATAAATTTAAAATTAAGCTTAATGATAATGAGGTTGCTTACTTGAATTCTCACATCGAATCACTAGAAGATACGGGAGAAAATGGTAGAACTTCCAAAAACATGGACAAAGTTGCGGAATTTATAAAAAGTTATTTGAGTGATATGAATCATGATCAGCTCTTGATAGAGGAATTAACATCTCACCTTTCCGCAGCGATTAGCCGCTTAGATAAAGGATTGGTTATCAATAATCCGTACACAATGAAAGTAAAAGAGGAGTTTTCTTATAATTTTGAAAAGGCTGTCCGATTATCTAAGGAAGTCGAAAAAATGTTTAGAGTAACCGTTCCGGAAAATGAGATTGCATATATTTGCCTTCATTTTCAATCGTTCTCCGAAAGGCATAGTGAATTAGAAAAGATTAAAGCTGTAATTGTTTGTACAACTGGTTTAGGAAGTTCAAGGTTTCTAGAACAGAGAATCTTACGCGATTACTCGCAAAGCATAGATTTGATAGGCACCTTTTCATTGCATGAATTTGAGGAAAAAATCTCAAAGGAAAATATTCAGATGATCCTTAGCACTATAAGAATAAGTAATGATTATAACAAGGAAATTGTAATGGTTAGTCCGCTTTTGACTGATATTGATCATTCGAAAATTAGTTATGCATTACAAAAGATTAGAGATAAAGCAAGGCTTGAGGATTATTTGATCGACTTGCTAGATCCAACTAGGATATATTTTAAAAATTTTGAGAATGTTTCTGAGGTTGTAGATTTTATGAGTAAAAGGTTGATACAGGATGGGTTGGCTGAAAAGGGGGTTACGCAGAGCATCAAAGAGAGAGAAAAGATAGCGTCAACTGCTTTACAAAGTGTGGCAATACCGCACTGCCAACCAAAATTTGTTAAAAAGTCGAGTTTGTCGATTTTAGTTAGTAAAAGTGGCGTTGATTGGAATGGTTCAAAAGTTCATCTGGTTTTTCTAATTAGTTTCAATAGTGAATTACAAAAGCAACTTAAGGTGATTTATCATTATTTTTCCAAACTAGTCTCAAAAAAATTTTTAAAAATTGCATTAAAAGCATCAAACGGTCAAGATCTATTTGATGAAATAATTGATTACTTGAAAGAAGAGGAGACTGCGTAATATGAGTATGAACAAGGAGAAGGTAGCAATTGTGACTAGGCTCCAACTAGATGCGGTAGATAAGAAAACAGCCATCAAACAAATTGTTGAATATTTAAAAGTAGAAAACTTTGTTACTGATAAAGCAAAATTTATTAAAGAGGTTTTTGAAAGAGAGAATATCCTACCCACATATATCGGACATGAAATCGGATTACCTCATTCTCAAAGCGACTCTGTTTCAAAACCAGTAGTTGCAATTGGTAGATTGATGCACCCAATTGTGTGGAATGACGAAAACAAAGTCAAATTGATCTTTTTGATAGCCGTTCCTAAGAAGCATAAAGACAATATACATCTGAAAATCATTGCTAAGCTATCAAGAATGTTAATGCATGAAGATTTTCGTCAAATATTATTGGTTGAAGGAGATGAGAAAGTACGCGAAATCATGCTCAAAGAAGGATCTTTAATTGAATAATTTTAAAAGAGGTGAGGCTTATAATCTTTTCTTATTAAGAGAATGTTTTAAAGAATAGAAAAAGGGTAGGTGACCAATGATCATGGACAGTAAAAAGTTTTTCTCGGCTGCTCAAAAGCATTTGATGACAGCCACAGGGTATATGATTCCTTTTGTTGTTGCAGGTGGGGTAATATTTGCTATTTCCGTCATGCTAAATGGTAAGGCGGCGCAACCAACAACAGGTTGGCTGGGGCAGTTGAATATGATCGGTAGTGCTGGTCTGACATTGTTTATTCCGGCACTTGGTGGATACATTGCGTACAGCATGGCTGATAGACCGGGCTTGGCTCCTGGATTTATTACTGCCTACTTAGCAACCGAAATTAAAGCTGGCTTTATAGGTGGCATCATAGGTGGAGTTCTCGCTGGATTTGTTGTAATGCAGTTAAAGAAAATTAAATTTTCGCCAAGTTATAAAACATTAGGTTCTATTTTCTTATATCCGTTGGGAGGAACTCTGATTGCTGGCGGAGTCATGGTTTATTTGATTGGTGAGCCGATTGCATCATTTATGACTTGGCTAACAGCAATGTTAAACGGCATGAGTGGAGTTGCTAAAGCACCTTTAGGAGCACTATTAGGTTCTATGATTGGCTTCGATATGGGTGGGCCAATCAACAAGGTAGCTGCTACTTTTGCACAGACACAGGTCAATACACTCCCTTATTTAATGGGGGGTGTGGGTTCAGCAATCTGTGTTCCACCAATTGGTCTAGGTGTTGCAACACTGATTTTTAAAAAGAAATTCAGTCCTGCTGAGCGTGATTCTGGAAAGGCAGCACTTTTGATGGGCTTTTGTGGAATTACAGAAGGAGCGATTCCTTTCGCCACATCAGATCCGCTGCATGTTATCCCTGCAAATACAATTGGTGCAGCAGTGTCATGCGTTATTTCTTTCATGCTTGGATGCTTGAACCATGCTCCATGGGGAGGATTGATAACTTTGCCCGTTGTTGAGAATCGACTAGGTTATATTCTTGCAGTGGTGGTAGGTTCCTTAGTTACCGCGTCAATTGTAGGACTTACTAAAAAAGCATATGTGGATGGATCGAAGTTTAAAACTGAAGATGATGAAGATTTAGACTTTGATATTAAACAGTTCTAACGGAACTATTAATGGCTAGATCATTATTTAAAGGAGTTGAGATAAATGAAGATTGTTGGAGTAACGTCTTGTCCCAGTGGGGTAGCTCATACGTATATGGCGGCAGAGGCACTGGAACAGGCAGCTAAGAAATTTGGATTTGAGGTCAAAATTGAAACACAGGGGAGTTCAGGCCCTGAAAATCAACTAAGTAATAATGATATTAAAGAAGCAGATTTTGTTGTGCTGACAAATGACACTAATATTAGTGGAAAAGAACGCTTTTCCGGGAAGAAAGTTGTTCAATTGAGTGCAACTCAAATCATTTCCAAATCAGATGTATTGATGACAAAGTTACAAGCCGCAAAATAATTCTTGGAGGGTTTCATAATGACAAAATCAAATGGATTATCGATTAAACAATCAGTTCTAAATATGTTGAAGCTACAGGATAAAGGCCGCTATTCAACATTAGTTGGTATTGGACCAATGTCTTCAAACTTGCTTCAAGCTAGCTTTGAATTGGCAAGGGATAAAGATTTTCCGTTAATGTTTATCGCAAGTCGTAATCAGGTTGATAAAGACGAACTAGGCGGTGGCTATGTTAATGGCTGGGACCAAAAACGCTTTGCTGCTGATATTAAAAAAGAAGCAGATAACGTTGATTTTAAGGGGCTTTATTATCTGTGTCGTGATCATGGTGGTCCATGGCAGCGTGATGAAGAAAGAAATGCACACTTACCAGTTGAAGAAGCCATGGAACTGGCAAAAAAATCATACTTAGCTGATATTGAAGCTGGATTTGATTTGCTGATGATTGACCCAACAAAAGATCCGTTCCAAATGGGAAAAGTGGTTGACCTAGATAAAGTTATTAAATGGACCGTCGAATTGCTTGAATATTGTGAAAATGAGCGTAAAAAGCGCGGTTTACCGGAAATTGGGTATGAAGTAGGGACCGAAGAGACGAATGGTGGCTTGACTACAACAAGTCGTTATGAAGATTTTATTCAACGATTGAAAGTTGAGTTGAATAAGCGTGGCTTACCTATGCCTACATTTATCGTTGGACAAACTGGGACTTTGACCCGCTTGACTGAACAGGTAGGACATTGGAACTATGCGAATGCTATTGATCTGTCAACAATGGCGAAAAAGTATGGCGTTGGGTTGAAGGAACACAATGCTGATTATATGAATGACGAAACATTGTTGCTGCATAATCCGGCTCATATTACGGCAGCAAATGTTGCTCCTCAATATGGTACTGAAGAAACACGTGCTTACCTGAAGTTGGTTCAAGTAGAACAACGTCTTGAAAAAGAAGGATTAATTGACAAGGCCTCCAACCTGCATGCGGTGCTCTTGGATAAGGCAATTCGGACAGAACGTTGGCGCAAATGGATGGAGGGCGACGATACTAACTTACAGGTTGAAGATATTCTTAAAGATACAAAACTTTCAGCTGAAATCTTAGATATTTCTGGTCATTATGCATTCAATGATCCCGAAGTAAAACGTGAAATTTCAAAATTATATAAGAATTTGTTGGCAAATAATATCGATGGACAACGGTTTGTTATTGAACATATCAAGCGCCCAATTCTTCAATATGTCAAAGATTTAAATTTAACAGGACTTACAACTGCCATTGAGAATGTGTAATTACTTACGCAAAATTATATATTTGAATTAGGGAGTATTGATACATGATAAGGGCAGTTTACTTTGATGTTGATGATACATTATATGATCAGTTGTTGCCATTTAAGGCAGCGTTTAAGAAAGCTTTTCCAAATATTGTAATTACAAATAATAGTTGTTATGAAAGAATCTTTAAAATATTTAGAACGTGTTCTGATAGCATTTTTCCCAAATACGAAGAAAAACAAGTTTCCGTTGAAGAGATGTGGATAAAACGCATGTCAGACACATTAAATAACATAAGGGAAAGTGATATTGATTCTCGAAGGATTTTAAATTTTCAACGAATCTATAACGATGAATTAGAGCATATTAAACCTTTCTCGCAAATTCCACAATTAATTTCATCTTTGAAAGCTATCAATGTCTCAGTAGGGATAATTTCGAATGGAGATCACAAACATCAAATAGACAAAATTGTTTCATTAGGCTTAGAAAATGATTTTCTTCAAAAAAATATTTTAATATCAGGGGATTACAGCTTTTCAAAACCTGATAGACGAATTTTTGAAAAAGCACTTGGTGATGAACAAATCGAATCAAATTGTACATTATACGTTGGTGATAACTTCTATAGTGATGTTTATGGGGCAAAAACAGCGGGATTAAGAACAGTTTGGTTTAATCATCGGAATAGACACCCTAGATTTGAAGTTAAACCGGATTTAATCATTAACAGTCCACAGGAACTGTCAAAAATATATTCGTATTTTTTTAAAGGAGAGCACAATTAATGAAATTTTTCTTAGACACCGCCAACACCGAAGACATCAAACATTTTGCAGCGTTAGGGCTAGTAGATGGCGTGACAACCAATCCGACATTAGTTTCTCGTGAAGGACGTGATTTTGAAACCGTTATCAAGGAGATCACGCAAATTGTGTCAGGTCCAGTTTCGGCTGAAGTCACGGCAACCAAGGCTGACGAAATGATTGAACAAGCCCGCAATGAAGTTAAATGGGCATCAAACATCGTCGTTAAAATTCCAATGACTGAAGAGGGACTTAAGGCGGTAAAGGTCTTAAGTGATGAAGGAATTAAGACCAATGTAACGCTGGTATTTTCTGTGTCACAAGGCTTACTTGCGGCCAAAGCAGGGGCAACCTATATCTCGCCATTCTTAGGCCGCTTGGATGACATCGGTGGTAATGGAATTCAGCTAGTTAAGGACTTACGGCAAGTCCTGGACACTTATGGATTTAAGACTGAAATCATTGCGGCCAGCGTTCGGGGCCCACAGCACGTTCAAGAAGCCGCGTTGGCTGGTGCTGACATTGCTACGATTCCAGCAGCTGTCTTCGGTAAGCTTTGGTCGCACCCATTAACGGATAAAGGCTTGGCAAGTTTTGCTGCTGACTGGAAGAAGTTTCAAGAAACACAAAAGTAATTGTTGTGACGGCTTAGGAGGTAAGGTAATGTTTGATAAAGTTGATGAACTGGGCGTGAATACGATTCGGACGCTAAGCATTGAAGCAATTCAGAAGGCTAATTCGGGGCACCCGGGTCTGCCGATGGGGGCGGCACCAATGGCATACGTCCTATGGACAATGCATTTGAATGTTAACCCGCAGACCCATATGGACTGGATTAACCGCGATCGGTTTATTCTTTCAGCCGGTCATGGTTCAGCAATGCTTTACAGTTTATTGCACTTAGCTGGATATGATGTCTCAATTGATGACCTCAAACACTTTCGGCAATGGAATAGTCGAACCCCGGGACATCCAGAATACGGACATACTGATGGCGTTGAGGTGACGACCGGACCATTAGGACAAGGTTTTGGTATGGCAGTGGGGATGGCGATGGCAGAAGCGCACTTAGCTGCTCAGTACAATCAACCTAATTTTCCAATCATCGATCATTATACTTACACTATTGTTGGCGATGGCGACTTGATGGAAGGTATTTCCCATGAAGCTGGTTCGTTGGCAGGTCACCTTAAACTAGGAAAATTAATTGCCTTATATGATTCAAACGGAATTTCTTTAGACGGTAAGACGTCACAGGCTTTTACTGAGAACGTTGGGGACCGTTTTGAAGCTTACGGCTGGCAACATCTAGTTGTTGAAGATGGTAATGACCTGGATGCGATTAATGCCGCTATTGAGTTAGCTAAGAAGACCGCTGATCGGCCTTCCTTGATTGAAGTGAAGACGGTAATTGGCTATGGGGCACCAAATCAGGGTACTAATGCGGTGCATGGTAATCCGATTGGTGAGGACGGAATTAAAGCGGCTGAAAAAGTATATAGCTGGAATTACTCAGATTTTGAAGTGCCAGAAGCCGTTACGGATCGGTTTGAAGCAACCATTCAGGATAATGGCACTCATGCGGAACAGCAATGGCATCAACTGTTCGAACAATATGAGGCTAAGTACCCAGAACAGGCGCAAACGCTAAAAGTGGCATTCAAGAATGAAATGCCGGCTAATCTAAAAGAGATTTTACCGCACTACCAGGCAGGCGATGCTTTGGCGAGTCGTGCAGCAAGTGCTAAGGCGATTAACGAAGTCGCAAAGTCAATTCCATTTCTCTGGGGTGGTGCGGCTGACTTATCCAGTTCAAATAAAACGATGATCTCAGAAGATAAAGATTTTCAGCCAGATTCTTATGATGGTCGTAATATCTGGTTTGGGGTTCGTGAATTTGGAATGGCCGCAGCTATGAATGGGATTGTCCTTCATGGTGGGACGCGAGTCTTTGGTGGCACCTTCTTTGTCTTCACTGATTACCTACGAGCGGCGGTGCGGCTATCAGCGTTACAACATGCACCGGTCATCTATGTCTTAACACATGACTCGATTGCGGTTGGTGAAGATGGGCCAACGCATGAGCCAATTGAACAACTAGCTAGTTTACGTTGCATGCCTAACGTCCAGGTGATCCGACCAGCCGATGGTAATGAGACCTCGGCTGCTTGGGAACAGGCGTTGCGGACAACGGACAAGCCAACTGTCTTGGTATTGAGTCGGCAGGCTTTAAAGACATTGCCGGTTTCAGTAGATACTGCTTTTGCAGGTGTTGAAAAGGGTGGTTATGTCGTCAGTGGATCACAAAAGCCGACACCAGATGGTCTTTTGATTGCGACGGGCTCAGAAGTCAACTTGGCCTTAGATGCACAACAACGGTTAATCAATCAGAATCAGGACGTTGCAGTCGTCTCGATCCCTAGCTTTGATCGGTTCGCACAACAATCACCAGAATACCGTGCTAGCGTACTTCCAAGTTCCGTTACGAGACGAGTAACAATTGAAGCTGGCTCAACGTTTGGCTGGGATCAATTTGCGGGCGATAGTGGTGCCAAAATTGGTGTCGATCGTTTCGGGGCATCCGCACCTGGCGACTTGGTGCTGGACAAGTATGGCTTCAATACTGATAACATTGTAAAAGCTTATTTGAGCTTGAAATAATAGTAACGAAATAGAAACGAGGCACTGTCTGGTTTCTATTTTGCGTTACTTAGAGATAAGGGTGAATGAAATGAAAGCAATAAAAATAATTGCTATTGATATCGACGGGACTTTAGTTAATTCAGACAAGCAGGTGACGTCACGAGTCAAGCAAGCGATTAAAGCTGCTAAAGCACAGCAAATTAAAGTGGTTGTTTGCACTGGTCGGCCGTTGACGGGAGTTAAATCATTACTTCAGGAATTAGAGTTGGATGCGCAGGATGATCAATATGTGATTTGCTTTGGCGGTGCGGCAACTTATTCAACTAGTGGTGAGCTAATCGATGAGCGGCCGATTAGTTACGATGATTATATCGATTTGGAAGCTCTAGCTCGCAAATTGCGGGTGCACTTCCATGCTGTTTCTGAGAACCGGCTCTACACGGCAGATCGAGATATTGGTGATTATACGCGCTATGAAGCTGATCTCGTATCGATGGGCATATCTTATCGAACCCCTGAGGAGATGCGCGACATTAAGTTGATTAAGTCTATGTATGTTGATGACCCCAAGGTTCTAGATACGGCTATTGCACGTCAGGACCTATTCGAACCGTTGAAGCAGCGAATGACTTTGACTAAGAGTGCGCCGTTTTATTATGAGGCAAATGCCAAGGGTGCTAGTAAGGGTCATGCGCTACAAGTGCTATGTGAAAAGCTGGGACTGACTGCTGACAATGTGATGGCAATTGGTGACGAAGCGAATGATTTAAGCATGATTGAATTTGCAGGATGTGGCGTTGCGATGGATAACGCAATTCCGGCAGTAAAAGCAGCCGCTGACGAGGTGACCACTGATAATGATCACGATGGTGTAGCTGTGACGATTGAAAAGTTATTGGCGCAAAGCTAGTCAGTTGTTTTACAGTATAAAAAGGCAGACACAATTTTGTGTCTGCCTTTCATATTGCCATAGTGAGTTACTTTTCGACATAACTTTCGTGATCAGCGTCGTAGTTAAATGTAACGGCGTGGTCAGCTAATTCAACTGTAACTTGTTGATAGACTGGTTGATAGCCATGATGAGTTAACTTGACGCTAGCTTTCCCATGTTCCACGCTAATCGTGTAATTGTTCCACTCACCGTCTTGATACTTAAAGTCTCGACCATTATCTTGATAGTGTTGGTACGTACCTTGATTGCCGTATACTCTGAACGTCATCGCGTGTAAAGCGGCATCGCTAATGTGGCTAACGGCGGGGCCCCATGGCAAAATGGTGTTCTGTCTAATGAATAGTGGTAGCTTATCGATTGGAGCATCCACAACAATATCTTGTTTACCAGCATATTCAGCACCATTCCAGAAATCAACCCAATTTCCAGCTGGTAAGTAGACTAGGCGCTTAATCTGTGACTTTTGGACTACGGGTGCGACCAAGATATTGTCACCAACCATATACTCGTCATTTAGATCACGAACACGCGGATCTTGGTCATCGTTTAAGACAACTGGCCGCATGATCGGCAGACCACTTTGGGATTCCTTAGCAAACAAGTCGTACAGATAAGGAATGAAGCGATAACGGAGTTTCAAGTATTTACGATAGATACTCAAAGTTGGTTCGCCGAATGCCCACGGTTCTTGTTGACGCGTACCAAGGGCAGCATGGTTCCGTAATAGTGGACTGAAAATCGCAGCTTCAATCCAACGTGTGAGCAATTCTGGGGTGGTATCTGAAGCAAAGCCGCCAATGTCTGTTCCTGTGAAGCTAAAGCCACTCAGGCCTAAGTTACATAATTGAGGGATCATCATTTGAATGTGTGGCCACATGCTCCGATTATCGCCCGTCCATACAGTTGAGTACTTCTGTGTGCCCGCGTAGGCAGCCCGTGTAATGACAAATGGTCGATTGCCGGTTTGTTCCTTGAGTCCAGTATAAGTGGCTTTTGCCATGTTGTGCCCATAAACGTTATGCATTTTTTTATGAGTTGAAGGCGTATTTTGATCGCTAAAGACAGTGTCATCTGGAATTGGCCCCTCAAAGGTAGCAGGTTCATTCATATCAATCCAAATACCTGCAACTCCCAAGTCTGTCAAGAATTTACCGTTATTAGCCCACCATTTGCGAACTTCTGGACGACCGAAGTCTGGAAATGCTGATTTACCAGGCCAAACCTTATTGATGTAAACATCGCCGTTAGCAGCCTTAACAAAGTAGCCTTTCTTAAGCCCTTCAGCATAAATATGATAATCAGGGTCCTGCTTAACTCCGGGATCAATGATTGGGATCACCTTCAGGCCCCGTTTTTGCAATTTAGTGATGAATTTCTTAGGATTGTCGTTATATTTGTCTTTGTCCCAAGTGAAGACGCGGTACCCATTCATGTAATCAACGTCGAAGTGGATCGCGTCACAGGGGAGGTCATATTTTTCAAGATTGTCGGCAATCGCTTCTACTTCTTCCTCGCTAGCACTGTAGCCCCACCGGGATTGCTGATAGCCCAGTGTCCATTTTTGTGGTAATGGTGTGCGGCCTGTAAGATAAGTATAGTTGGTCACAACGTCCTTTAAAGTCGTACCACCAATGATGTAGTAATCAAGATTTCCTTGAACGGCTGAATAAAAGTAGTAATGATCGCTTTCCTTTCCCATATCTAAGTGGCTTTGGTAAGTGTTATCAAAGAAAATGCCGTATGGGTGGCCATTCTTTAGCCCGAGCATAACTGGAATAGACTTATAAATGTTTGGCAGAATTTCCAACTGAGGTGCAGGATTGTCAACGTTCCAGTTGTCATAGGCGAAACCACGCTTGTTAAGATAGCCGGTCTTGTCGCCTAATCCATAAATATATTCATCAGGAGACAATGATTTAATAATTTCATAGTAACCCTTGTCGGACTTGGTAGGTGCTTGGGTCACTGAATGGCCTTCTGCTTCAACTAGACGTTTGTGTACTTTATCCACGCCTTTGAGATGTTCACGGGGACCACGATAATCAGTGATTAAAGCGTTACCATTTTTGTCGAAAACGTCAATGTGCTGATCTGCATCTAAGTTGACGCTTAGTGCAGCAGTTTGAATCGTGTAATGATCGCCAGCGTCTTTAACTTTGAAATCAGTTGTGACAGTCTTATCGCCTTCAATTGCGTAGGACTGACCTGATTCGCCACGGTCAACGAAGACCCGAATGATTGCTGGTGAGATTACAGTGAACTGTATTGGGGTTGGAAAGGCAAATGTAATTGTCTGTTTATTTTGCTGATAACTTGGTAAAACACTCATAATTTCGAGATACTCCTTTTTAAATAAACTTATTTTGTTGTTTTTTCAGATAAATCTTCTTGTGGCTTGTCCTGTTTAATAATGCTGATCGCTAATACGGCAATAAACATGGCGATTCCGGCAATTAGCATCATGCCAGGCATCGAATTGCCAACTAGTTTGAATACGAGGAAACTGGCAACTGAGGCTAAGATTTGTGGTAGACAAATGGTGCCGTTAAAAATACCGATATATGAACCTTCATTAGCACCGTCTAGTGATGAGGTGAAGATATTGAATGGTTCAACGTGAACGGTGAAGAAGCCAATCCCAATCAAGCAAAATGGCACGATTAATAGATATTGATTGTGAATAAAGGATACCCAGATTAATCCAACGGCAAAGCTGGCTAAACCAAAGCGATACCAGAATTTCCGCTTATAAGGATTAGTACGTGATAGAACTAAGAAGCCATACAGAACAGCAGCCATTGATTGGATGAAAGTCAAAATGCCATACCAGTTACCAGCAGCCTGGTAACCAGCTGAGGCAGCGTTGGTCGTATGCCAAACATTTTCGGCGATGGCACCAGTCGTGTAAGTCCACATGTACTGAATCCCGATCCAAGCAAAGAGTTGAACAAGGGCGACTTCCCAAAAGGCTTTGGGTGCGTCTTTAATTAGTTGCCAAATTGGCTTAGCGTGTTTGTGTTGTTCTGGGTCGATATGGTGATAAAGCGCGTATGTGTCGGGATCGTATTCTTTGACTGTATGAATCGTATAGGCTGAAATCCCTAGCAAGATGATAGCGCCAATATAGAATGCTAATCTTACAGAGAGCGGTACGACACCTTTTTGAGCCGTATTAGCGACGCCAAAGTAAGTTAAGACAAATGGTAGGATTGTGGCAAGAACACCGCCCAGGTTGCTAAAGGCTTGCTGCCAAGACCAAGCTTTGTCTTTTTGATTTTCGTTAACCATATCACCGATGATCATTCTAAATGGTTGCATACAAACGTTACTTGATAGATCCATGAAAAGAATGGCAATTGCCCCAAAGAGTAACGCAGCGGTAGAAGCATATCCAAAGCCAAAAGAACCGGCGTTAGGTAATAGCACCATGACAAGTGCTGCTAATGGCGCGCTAAATAGTAGGTAAGGCATTCGACGACCAAAGCGTGTCCAAGTGCGATCAGAGTATTTACCAACTAAGGGCTGTACGAAAAGTCCTGCTAATGGTGGTAGGATAAAATACAATCCTAATTTAGTTGGATCGGCACCAATGGTTTGGAAAATCCGGCTCATTTGTGATGATTGCAATGAGAAAGCCATGTTAACACCACAGAAGCCAAAAGTAATGGCAAAGATTGTCTTTAACGGTAAATTGGGTAGCGAATTAGTAATGCTAGAAGTCCGATGCTTGTGTGTTGCATCAACAACTGGCTTATTCGTATGTACTGCAGGTTGGTTCATAAACGCCATCTCCTAAAATATTAGTATCATTCAACACGGATATACTAGCACTTAACGTAAACGTTTACAATGCCTTTGTAAAAGAAAAGTAAACGTTTACGTCTTTAGCAATGATTTTATGGATTGTTAGCGCTATAATTGACTTACATTAGAAGGGGGCTGGAGTGATGAAGCCGACAATTAAAGATATTGCAGCTGAAACCGGCTTTTCGATTGCAACAGTATCGCGCGTATTGGCAGAAAAGCGGGGCTCATATAGCGATAAGACTCGTGATCGTGTGTTAAAGGTAGCCAAGCAGCTTGGTTATCGTAAAAACACTTTGGCCATGGAACTTGTTAAGAAAAAGACGGATGTGATTGCTGTCATTGTTAATGTGACGCCCACTAACTTTTCAAGTGGTATTATTGATGGAATCCAAGAACGTGCCACTGCTTTGGGGCAGCAAGTCATTATTCTGTATGCCGGTAATCGTAATCATGCGCTTCAACATCAAGCCATTATTACAGCTCTAGAGCGGTCAGTATCAGGAATTTTATTGATGGCCATTGAGCCTGACAAAGACGATTTACGTTTGCTAACTGAAGCCAGGACGCCATTTTGTTTTGTCTCAGTTAACTTAGCGGATGAACGGATTAAGTCTGTCAGTTCTGATAACTATCAAGCTGCTTATCAGGCGACGGAATATTTAATCGCACATGGGCATCGCCGGATTGGATTGGTCGGAATTGATCAATACCATACGGGAAGTCAACGCCGTAGCGGCTATCAGGCCGCTTTGAAGGATAATCATATTCAGGGTAAAGCAGCCTGGATTCAGATGGGCGATTACAGCTATCAAGCTGGCCAAGCTGCTTTTAAACCCTATCAACAGATGGCAGTGACCGGTGTGGTTGCAGCAAGTGATATGACGGCTGCAGGATTACAAAAGGCCGCGCAAATTAATGGTTTAGAACTACCAACGGCGCTTTCAGTAGTAAGTATTGACGGAACGCTGATTTGTGATATTGCAACGCCTGCTTTAACCAGCATCACTCAGGACTTTACTCGTATTGGCATTGAAAGCGTTAATTGTTTGGTAGGTGAGAATGCCACGCAATTAGTACCAGTGACTTTGACTGAGCGTGATAGCGTGATGAAATATGTGGAATGAAAGATTAGACAACGGAATCCTTTAATTCCCCCAAAAATAACGTTAGTATATTGTCGGTACTAAGCCCAGAATTAGGCTAAAAAAAGGCAAAGCGGTTCTCAAATTAGTGAAACCGCGTTCTGCCAGATGATATACTACAACAAATGAAGCTGAAAGTGGGGGAGATTATGCAAGTTGAAAAATTAACACTTAAGGACGTGGCAACAACGACGCGTCAGTATTTAGAGACAATTTTTGCCTTAGGTGATGGGCATGTCGGTGTTCGGGACTCACTACCATTTACGGGAAACCAGCAGGGTACTTTGCCGGTCATGTTGGTGAATGGTTTTTATGCCAGCAATCCGATTACCTATGGTGAAAATGCTTATGGTTATGCAAAGAATCATCAAACAATCGTTTCACTGACCAGTCCACGTTATCTGGATTTTGCAACGGCGCAGACAGACTCTGCAGTTCCAGATGCTTGGCACGTTACAGTTGATGACACGGTGTTGGATTTTAGCTCGGGTAAGTTGACCGAAAAATTTCAGATTACAACTAGTGATCAACATCATTTCGAATTAGCCGTGGAAACAATGATACTTCTGGACGGCTCACATCAACTGATGCTTAATTATCAGTTAACGTCGTTAGATTATGCGGGTGAGTTGCGATTCAAACGGCCGATTGTTCGCGAGGCCAACGCCGCTAGTGAAGCTGACGATGATCCACGGGTTGCCCAGCGTCAAGCCGGGTTGAAAATTGAATTTAAGACGATTGCTGATGAGCATGAGCTGCAGTGGCAAACAACGGTTGCCTCTACACAGCAACAATTGACGCAAAGTGATCGTTTGACCGCGGTGCCTGAAAACTTTAGTGTTCATAAAGATCAGACTGGTTTTCATGGCGCTGGTGAGATCAAGCCGCACGAAACGTTACAATGGTCATTTGTTCGTCAAGTCAGTGAAATCAACCAGCCCTTAGCGACGTCTTCAGTCGAGGATGCTGAGGCACTTAATCAACGGATTTTAACGGATTTTTGGCAACAATCACAAGTCCAGATCAGTGATCACAAATTACAAACGGGGATTCAATATAATCTATTCCAGCTCTTCCAGTCAGCTGGACGCGATGGGCTTACCAATATTGCGGCTAAGGGGATCACTGGTCCGGGTTATGAAGGCCATTATTTCTGGGATACCGAAATGTATATGTTGCCATTCTTCATCTACACACAACCGCAAATGGCTAAGCAATTATTGCACTATCGCTACAGTATTCTACCGCAAGCGCGTCAGCGTGCTCGTGATTTAGGTGTGACCAAAGGCGCCTTATATGCTTGGCGCACGATTAATGGTGAGGAAGCCAGCGCCTACTTTCCAGCTGGAACCGCACAGTATCATATCAATGCGGATATTGCGCATACGATCAAGTTATACTTTGAAGTCACTGATGACCAGGACTTCTTGCGTGAACAGGGTGCGGCGGTCGTACTTGAAACTGCCCGCTTCTGGCTACAATTTGGCGGCTGGGAGAAACGGGACGGCAAGCAACAATTCTGCTTGTATAAGGTCACTGGGCCGGATGAGTACACGGCGTTAGTCGATAATAATTATTATACGAACCGGATGGCCAAGGAGAATATGGCCTTTGCTGCCTGGTTGATTAAGCAGGGCTATATCGATGGGGACACTGACGAGCAGGCGCAACTTGCGCGTGCTAGTGAGGCGATGTATCTGCCGTATGATGCGACGAATCAAGTCACTGCGCAGGACGATAACTCGCCAAAAATGCCATTGTGGCCGTTTGCGACGACCGCGGCAACTCAGTATCCACTATTGTTGCATTACCATCCATTGATGATTTATCGTCACCGTGTTAACAAGCAAGCGGATACGTTGCTGGCTGAAATGCTGTTCCCAGAAGACCAATCACAAGAACAGTTGGCACGCGATTACGATTATTATGAACCAATCACGACCCATGACTCGTCGTTATCACGTTCCATCTTCAGCATTTTAGCTAGCCGGCTGGATCGCCGTGATAAGGCCTACAGTTACTATATGGATACCTCATTAATGGACTTAGTTGATTTACAAGGTAACGCCAAGGATGGCCTGCACGAAGCGAACCTTGGTGGAAGCTGGCTAGGGTTGACGTATGGTTTTGCAGGCATGTATGTCGCTGCAGGCAAGCTCCACATCACGAATCATTTGCCACAAGAAATCAATCAATTAAGTTATCGGTTGCGGTTCCGTGGACGGGTGCTAGAAGTTCAGCTCACACAAGACAGCACACAGGTCCAAGTCGTTAGCGGGACGCCGCTGATGATGGTGGTGGATGGGCGTGAAGTTGAAGTTACATCCGGCACGATAGCGAATGGCCGGTAGCCATAGCGTTTCCAGACCAAACAAAATAAATTTCCACATAATCATTGACACCGCTTACAAAAGTTGCTAATATAATCAACATAAATAAAAGCGTGTTACTGATTCGATCAGGCATAAACCTACTCATAACGTACTTGCAGTCTCTTTGGTGAGATGCGATACTTTTTAAGTAGGTTTTTTGTTTGAAATCCAGAAGGCCGTGAGTAGTGAAATTTCTAAAGAACTTCAATAATAACGCTGCTTTAGTGGTGGATGATCAGGATGTTGAATGGATTGTGGTTGGTAATGGCGTTGGTTTTGGTAAGCATAAGGGTGATCAAATTGATGAGCAGAAAATTCAGCGACGCTTTGTTGCGACACTGAAGCAAAATGTCGATATCGACAGCTTTCAAGATTTGAAGCCGCAGTCATTTGCGATTACGACGCAGGTGGTTCACTTGGTGGAGCCGCTGCTCAAAGTTAGTTTTAGTGATTATCAGTATTTCGTCCTTGCAGATCACATCGATTTTGCATTGAAACGGGCGAATGATGGGATCGACGTTGATAACGGCACCGTTCGTTGGGAAGTCAAAAAGTTATTTCCGAAAGAATTTCAGGCGGCGACTAAAGCGGTGGATCTAATTAATTCAACCGCTGATGTGACGCTCCCGAAAAGTGAAGTCGTCTTCATGACGTACCACTTTATCAATGCTGGCTCTGATGGTTCCAAGTTACAGGAAACCATCAAAATCACTAAGCTCATTAGCGGCATTATTGATATTGTGCAATATCAATTCCAGATGAACTTAGACCCGGAATCCTTTAACTATAACCGTTTCGTCGCACACCTACGTGCCTTGATGGTCCAGCGGGTCAGTCGAACGAGTGGGACGGGTAGCGAACTGGATCAATCGTTGTTACAGTTGATGATCGCCAAATATCCGCAAGCATACGCAACGGTTGAGCGAATCGATACGTTTTTACAGAGTAAGGCTGGTTGGCGGCTCGAGCCAGATGATAAGGTGTATTTGACCTTACACATTTGGCGCGTGACCCATCGGCAAAAAAGTGAATAACTAAGATAATCACGGTGTGTTACTGATCATGCAGGCATTAACCCAAATATCTTTTCTTGAGAGCAATCGTTACTAGGGCCCTAGTGACGTGGTTTGAAGAAAGGACATTTGGGTTTTTGTTTACTCAAATGGAAATTTTGAATGGAGGAACAAACATGGCATATGAAGATTTAAGTAAAAAAATTATCGCCGGTGTTGGCGGTAAAGACAACGTTAAGAGTGTTGTCCATTGTACGACCCGACTACGTTTTAAACTCAAAGATGAAAGCGTTGCCCATACTGATGAATTAAAGGATACGGACGGTGTGATTACAGTCGTTCAGTCTGGTGGCCAATATCAAGTTGTTATTGGGAATGAAGTTGCGGACGTCTACGATACGCTGATCAAGGTCGGTGGCTTCGCTGACGGCGGTAGTGTTCCTGATGATTATGGCGAAGATGAGAAAATGAGTGTCTTCGATCGATTTATTGATTTGATCTCGGGTATTTTCACTCCAATGTTAGGTGTCTTGTGTGCCGCTGGGATGATCAAAGGGTTCGTCGCAATGTTCGTTGCGTTCAATTGGTTGTCAGAAAACTCAGGGACCTATAAGATTTTATACTCAATTGGTGATGGCTTCTTCTACTTCTTACCAATCGTTTTAGGACTGACCGCTGCTAAGAAATTCCATGTGGACCAATTTATTGGCATGGCCATCGGGATGGCACTTTGCTACCCAAGTATCGTTGCCTTGAACAGCAGTAAGACGGTATTGAGCACGCTCTTCAGCGGTAGTATTTTTGAATCACAGATCCATGCCACTTTCTTAGGTATTCCGGTTGTGATGATGAGCTATACCTCTTCAGTTATTCCGATTATTTTGGCCGTTTGGTTTGCCTCTAAAGTCCAAGCCTTTGCTAAACGCATCGTGCCAACAGTTGTTAAGACGTTCTTGGTGCCATTTATCACATTGTTGATTGCCGTACCAGTAACGTTCTTAATCATTGGACCAGTTGCAAGTTGGCTGAGTGATGGAATTTCAACGGTCTGTGTTGCGATTTACAACTTCAGCCCAATCCTCGCCGGCCTAGTCATGGGTGCTTTCTGGCAAGTCTTCGTTATCTTTGGGGTTCATTGGGGCTTCGTGGCCGTTATGATGGCCAACATTGCTTCACAAGGTTTCGACCCAATCTTAGGCTTATCCTTAGCCGCATCCTTTGCTCAGACTGGGGTCGTATTAGGTATCTTGTTGCAGACTAAGAATCAAAAGACTCGTGGGATTGCGTTACCTGCATTTATTTCGGGGATTTTCGGTGTCACGGAACCCGCAATTTATGGGTTGACCTTACCACGCAAACGCCCATTCATTCTGAGTTGTATTGCTGCTGCTATCGGTGGTGGAATTATCGGTTTTGCTGGGACCAAGATGTACATGATGGGTGGCATGGGAATCTTCTCAATTCCTGCCGCTATTAATTCTAAGACTGGTATTGACGGTTCTGTTTACGGTTTGATCATTGCCATGGCAATCGCAATGGTACTTGGTTTTGCGCTTCAAATGTTGTTCGGTTACAAGAGTGTTGATGGTAATGATAAGCAAGTTAAAGTTGACGCAACTGCCACGACTGCAGAACCAGTCATGGCTGGTGGTGCCAGCGTTGAAACGACGCCAACTGGTGCTGCAACTAAGGTTGAACCAGATGTCACTTATAACACTGCCACTAATTTGAGTAGTCCTGAAACGGGCGAAATCGTTCCACTGAGCGAAGTCAAGGATGAAGTGTTCTCGTCTGGTGCAATGGGTAAAGGGGTCGCTATCGAACCAACTGATGGCACGCTTTATGCGCCTGCTGATGGTGAAATTGCCCTAGTCTTCCCAACTGGACATGCCGTTGGGCTCAACACGAGTGATGGTGCTGAAATCTTGATGCACATCGGGATGGATACGGTTGAACTTGAAGGTAAGGGCTTTGAGACGCTGGTACAGAAGGGTGAGACGGTCAAAGCTGGCCAACCGCTCGTCAAGTTTGATATTGATGCCATTAAGGCCGCCGGTTACCCAGTGACGACGCCAATCGTGGTGACGAACTCCAAGAATTATCATGAGGTTAAACTGGCCTTTCCAAATGCCAAAGACGTCAATGCGACTGAACCACTGTTACAATTAAACTAATTTAAACTAAAAGGAGTTTTCGATTATGTATTCAAAGACAATGCCGACTGGTTTTCCAAAGAACTTTTTATGGGGTGGCGCGACGGCTGCCAACCAAGTTGAAGGGGCTTGGAACGTTGATGGTAAAGGATTAACTACTGCTGAAGTTGTTCAAAAAGCAACGGACCGTAAAGTCATGTCCATGAACGAAGTGACCAAGGAAAGTATCCAAGAAGCCATCGATGATCAATCTGATAAGCGCTATCCAAAGCGCCGTGGTGTTGATTTTTATCATCACTATAAGGAAGATATCAAGTTATTCGCTGAAATGGGCTTCAAAGTTTACCGGCTATCAATTGCCTGGGCCCGCATTTTCCCAAAGGGCGATGAAACGACGCCCAATGAAGCTGGATTGAAATTCTACGACGATGTCTTTGCAGAATGCCATAAGTACGGCATCGAACCCTTAGTAACGATTTCACACTACGAGATGCCGCTGAATCTGACCTTAACCAACAATGGTTGGGCTAGTCGGAAGACGATTGCGGACTTCACACGCTATACTGAAGTGCTATTCAAACGCTACAAGGGTGTTGTGAAGTACTGGTTGACGTTCAATGAAATCAACGCCTCAACTTGGGGCTTTACTGGTACGGGTGCGATTGACAGTGATTTGAATGTGCATGACCAAATGCAATTACGTTACCAAGCGCTACACCATGAATTTGTTGCCAGTGCGATTGCGGTCAAACAGTGTCATGAAATCGATCCTGAAGCTCAGATTGGCTCAATGCTCGCTCGGATGCAGACGTATGCCAACACACCAAATCCGGTCGATGTGCGTGCGGCACAACTTCAAGATCAATTGAACTTGTTCTTTACCGATGTCCAAGTACGTGGCGAATATCCAGAGTACATGAACCGCTACTTTGTTGAAAATGGCATTGAACTAGAGATGGAACCTGGCGATGAACAATTATTAGCTGAAGGTAAGGTCGACTACTTGAGCTTTAGCTACTACATGACGACGATCACGTCTGCCACTGACGACGTCGAACAGGCTAGTGGTAACTTATCTATGGGTGGTAAGAACCCATACTTGAAGTCCAGTGCCTGGGGCTGGCAGATTGATCCAGTCGGCCTACGAATCACACTCAATGAATTCTGGGATCGTTACCGGGTACCGCTATTTGTTGTTGAAAACGGCTTAGGTGCCGAAGACAAGATCAGTGACGACGGTAAGATCCATGACGACTACCGCATTGACTACTTACGTCAACACATCGAACAGATGAAGGAAGCAGTCAAAGACGGTGTTGACCTAATGGGTTACACGACTTGGGGCTGTATCGATGTCATCAGTGCCGGGACATCTGAAATGTCCAAGCGGTATGGCTTCATCTATGTTGACCAGGATGATGAAGGTAACGGTAGTCTCAAGCGGATGAAGAAGGATTCGTTTGATTGGTATAAGAAGGTTATTGCTTCGAATGGGGAAGATTTAGGTTAGTGAGTAATCATTGCCATTAAAGCCAATAAATGTTTATACTGGTTGTAAGGGCTATCATTCTCGTTAGCTAGAAAGGGTGTTAATGACATGTCAGAATTTCCAGAAGGATTCCTGTGGGGCGGTGCGACAGCCGCTAACCAATTAGAAGGTGGCTATCAAGAAGGTGGCCGCGGATTATCGATCGCCGATGCCTTACCAGGTGGTAAAGAGCGGTTCAAGATCGTTAGTCAGCCGGACTTTGATTGGACCATTGATAAAGATAAATACACCTATCCAAACCATGAAGGTATTGATTTTTATCATCATTACAAAGAAGATATCGCGCTATTCGCCGAAATGGGCTTTAAGTGTTACCGTTTCTCAATTGCGTGGTCACGGATTTTCCCAAATGGTGACGAAACGCAACCAAATGAGGCGGGACTGACGTTTTATGACCACGTGATTGACGAATGCTTGGCTCATAATATTGAACCAGTCATCACGATTTCACATTACGAATTGCCATTGAACTTAGCCAAACGCTATGGTGGTTGGAAGAATCGCTATCTGATCGATTTCTATGAAACGTTCGCACGGACGATCTTGACGCGGTATGCGGATAAGGTCAAGTACTGGATGACATTCAACGAAATCAACAGTGCCGCGCATTTTCCAGTCATGGGCCAAGGCTTAGTCCCATCAACGGGTGCAAACGATAAGAAGAACGTCTTCCAAGCTTGGCATAATCAATTCGTTGCTAGTGCCAAAGCTGTTAAAATTGCGCACGAATTGCGGGATGACATTCAAGTTGGCTGCATGATTCTGTATGCGACGAGTTATGCATACGATTCTAATCCCGTTAACCAATTGGCGAACTTACAGCACAACCAAGATTTCAATTTTTTCTGTGCGGACGTACAGGTTCGGGGTGCTTATCCAGCCTACACGAAACGGTTGTTAGCTGAATACGACTTAACCTTTGATGACCTGGAAACGACTGACGGTGACTTAGCACTGTTACAACAATATCCAGTGGATTACATCGGCTTTAGTTATTACATGTCGAGTGCGGTTGAAACTACGGGTAGTGTGACGGATACGGTCGCTGGTAACTTAATGGGTGGTGTTAAGAACCCATTCTTGAAGGCGAGCGACTGGGGCTGGCAGATTGATCCAACCGGCCTGCGGATTGCCCTCAATGAGTTATATGACCGTTATCAAAAGCCACTCTTCGTTGTCGAAAATGGCCTTGGTGCAATCGATAAGCCAGATAAGAACTTCCACGTTGAAGATGACTATCGAATCGATTACCTGAAGCAACACATCGAAGCGATGGCTGGTGCAATCGACGACGGCGTCAACTTGATGGGCTACACGCCATGGGGCTGCATTGACTTGGTCAGTGCTTCCACTGGTGAGATGAGTAAGCGCTATGGCTTCATCTACGTGGACTTGGATGACGAGGGTAACGGTACATTGGCCCGGTACCCTAAGAAGTCGTTCTACTGGTATCAAGATGTGATTAAGAATAATGGGTTGGTTAAGGAATCTGAAAAGTAGGTTCGGGCTTGGCTAACTTTGAAAATTAATACTGTTTTATAGAGTGTTACTGACTGTTGTGGTCGGTAACGCTCTTTTTAGATTTGTTTTTGATTTAAATTCGAATCCTCAACAAAATATAACATGAACACTGATATAGCGGCATATTTTAAATTCGATTTAAATTCGAAAAAGTATTCCAACCTAAAAAGTCCGTTCGAAGATTCCAAACATCTTCAAACGGACTTTTCTTAAAATTGATGCTGAAAGTCTAATCCACAAATCGAAACTTACTCCAAGGCTTAATAAAATCAAGCAGCAGTAATTCTTCAGGCGCAATCCGACCAATCCGATTCTTACGGGGTTCACGGTGCGGATTTAATACAATCTGCAACTCGTTTTTATAAATACCAAAATCATCATTTCCAACTAAGACGTCTCCACGTTGAAACTCAATATCATTATCGTGAGGGGCGTTGGGTGTCTCCTTATAGGTCACTCGTGGCATTGTGGAGCGGATGACGTTCGGATTAATGTCACCTCGGCGGAAGTGCTGAGGTGTCAGGGCAATTGTCTTTTCAATCTCATTGACGTGAGATTCAAATTCAATGTGGAATTGCACCTGGTAGCGATTGATGGCTGCTAATGCAGCTAGTTCTGCTTCACTGGCGTAGGCGTTACCGATAATTACGTCATCGATGAGCCCTGAAGCAAAGAGATGCTTGGCTTGAACGGCAATCGGTAAGCGGCGATCAGCTTCTAGCGTAGGGAGGCCGTCGTTAACGTTCCAAGGCCCCATCGTGCCGACCTGGCTCGCCACAAAGGCAGCGGAGTGAATGCCGAATTTTCGGAATCGTTCACTACATTTGACGAAAAAGTCGTAAGGCAGCGCCGTGCCAACTTGCGGGTAGAAGTTATGGCAACCATAAATAAATGGCACATTAGCTTGATAACTGAGAATGTTATTGAGGTAGTCGACGTCGTTACTCATGTTGAGCTCAATAATTAAGCCGTATGGATTATATGACAGCATGGCTTCAGTGGCGCCGTCAAAGCCTTCATCCAGCCGAATACCAGCAACGTGCAAATCAGCAAAGAACTTGAGATCCTTATATGAAATACCTAATTGCTTGAAGATACGGGGTGAGACGTCCAGGATTGTTTGATATCCGAGCTGATTACCAACGTCAATGATTTTTTGATACTTAGCTTTGGTTTCAGCAACCGTTCCTGAAACTTCTAGCATACTCATGAAGATTCTCGTAAAACCATATTGATGGCCTAATTTTAGATAAGCCGCATTCGCTTCGAAATCACTATGGTCGGGATAGATTGATAATCCTAGTTGACGCATTGTCATTAATTATTTTCCTCCTGAGCCCAACAATGCCAATAAAGGGCAGCGTGGGCATTATTAGTTGTTATATCGTTGAATTTAACCGTTGGTACGACCTGATGAATGGCTGTCGTCAACGCGGCTCGTACCAATTGGTTATGCTGCAAAACAGACCCTGAGAGGACGATGTTTTGTGGCCGTGGCGTTTCAAAACGCTGATATAAGGTGATCACTTGTTGCGCTAGTGCTTGGGCCGATGCTACTAACACTGCGATTGCTTCCGAATTGCCCTGATCAGCTAAGCTAGCGATTAGTTGTGCTAATTGAGCATTTGTCTGCCGGTTTTGAGCGTAGAACCGTTGCACTGCGGATGGCACACTGGAAGCATCCAGTTGAGCTAGCAGCGGCTTTGTCAATTGACTGGTTTGTCCGGCGTCCGTCCGAGTGAGAATTTGTTTAAGCGCCCGCTTAGTAATGTCATAGGCGCTTCCTTCATCGCCCAGAACGTAGCCCCAGCCACCAACGCGGAGAAAATGGCCCGTTTGACGGCCATAGACGACCGAGCCAGTCCCAGCAATCACTAATAGACCGTCATCGCCGGCAAGCCCATTCAGCAACGCGAGTTTGGCATCACTAATAACACGAGTCTTAATCTGATAGCGCTGGTTGACAAGTTGCTGAATTTCATCCGCATGGCCGGCAGTTTCAATACCCGCGATTCCAATTAGAATTAGGCCGACTTGGTCAGTGGGAATGGACGCAACTAGTTGATCTAAAACGCCGGTTAAGTTGGCGACTGCGCCAGTATAGTCTAAGACGACGTTCCCAGGACCACCTGTCACGCTCTGAACCAAGTTCTCGGGAGAAGTGGCCCAAGTTTGGCCGACGATGTGAGTACCGCCGCAGTCAACTCCGATTAAGTAGGTCATGATTGCGCCACCTCCTATAGGGCATCTCGAACAACACCGTGTGCTCGTTGTAAACGTTGTTCGGCTTCAGTAACGGAAACATTAGCCAAGTTCATGACGATGGCAGTCTTGACATTCTGATTGGCAGCAGTGAACAGTTCACTAGCCTCATCTGCAGAAACGCCAGTTGCCAGTTCGATCATATGCTTAGCACGGATGACGAGCTTTTCATTGGTTGGTTTGACGTCGACCATTAAGTTATGGTAGACCTTGCCAATTTTGACCATCGAAATCGTAGACAGCATATTCAGTACCATTTTTTCAGCTGTTCCAGCTTTCAGACGGGTTGACCCGGAGAGTACTTCGGGCCCCGGGGTAACTTCAATTGCCACCTGAGCGTGTTGACTGATTAGGGCCGACGCGTTGCATGCTAAGCTAATCGTCGCCGCGCCAATTTCGTGCGCATAGTCGAGTGCACCGATGACGTACGGGGTGCGCCCGCTAGCTGCGAGCCCCACGACCGCGTCATTAGCCGTTAATTTTAACGCTTTAAGATCCTGCCCGCCGAGGTTGAAATCGTCCTCGGCGCCTTCGACAGCGACGGTCATGGCTTGAGCGCCTCCAGCAATCAGGCCTTGAACCATTGATGGGTCGGTACCGAATGTTGGAACGCATTCTGCGGCATCGAGGACACCTAAACGACCGCTAGTACCTGCACCCATGTAGATCAGGCGACCGCCAGCTTTAAACCCTTTAACGATCAAGTCAATGGCAGCGGCGATTTGGGGTAATTGTGGCGTGATGCTTTGGCTAACTTTGGCGTCTTCTTGATTCATTAATTGTGCAATAGCAAGGACGGACATTTCGTCTAAGTGATTACTGGCCGGATTACGACTTTCGGTAGTCAGTTGGTTAATATCTGCTTTCATATAGTAGTTTCCTCGTTTCTTAGAATATGTACCAAAAGGACTGCGGCACAAGCAGCAGTCCTCTGGAATGATTAATGATAACGGTCTAATTCATGGCCATCATCCAGCCAGACTGATGGCCATGAATTAGACCAAAGTCGATCAGTTTCATTACGACTCATACTTAGGTTTGAAATTATCAGTATTCGTAAACCTTGCGCTATTCGGCAGTAGCTGCTTGTGCTTGAGCCGCTTTTTCAGCGTCGGCTTTAGCAGCATCCTGTTCAGCCTTTAATTGTTTACGATCCCAAATCTTGAAGAATGGGTAGTAGATGAAAGTGGCGACAATAATATTAATAATACATAGGACGGCAGCACGCCAGTCCCAAGCGGTTGTCATCAATGCCCCAATTGGTCCAGGAAGTGTCCAAGGCACTAATGCGACCGTCCGACTAACTAAGTGGAGAACGGTGGCTGCCCAAGTAATAATCCCCATGCTCAATGGTGCCAGTACGAATGGAATGGCGAAGTATGGGTTCATCACAATCGGCACACCGAAGATAACGGGTTCGTTAATGTTGAAGATTCCAGGAACAATGGTAACCCTTCCAATTGTCTTGCCATAAGTCGACTTAGAGAAGAAGGCTAATAGGATACACAGAGACAGCGTTGCACCGGCACCACCAACGTAGACGAACCATTGGAAGAATTGTTCAGTCATGAAGTGTGGAACCGTTGCTGCAGTAGCGCCCTTAGAAATAGCAGCTAAGTTTTCGTTCAGGTTTGGATACCATAATGGCCAGAAGATTGGGGTGGCCAAAGCGGCACCGTGAATCCCGAATAACCAGACAATATCAGTTAAGAGGATTGGAACGATAACTGAGATCAAATTGTCACGCCCAAAGTAGGCTAATGGACTGAAGACCCATTGTAAGAACGCGTTAACGTCAAAATTCAACCCAACGTGAATGACCCAAGCGCCAACGATTAAGAAGGTCGCTGGAATCAAAGCTGAGAATGAAGCGGCAACAGCCGGTGGGACCCCATCTGGTAACGTGATGACCAGATGATGATCACGACAGAGCCGAGTGACTTCGGCTGTTAGAATCCCGGCAAGCATCGCTGTAAATAAACCGGCAGCCCCGAAGTGTGTTAATGGCACCACGGTCGCAGCGGCCTTTAAGCCCAGTGCTTTGAAAGCAGCGGGCGTGGTCGTAATTGGTTTGACCGCTAACAATAGGAAGACCATTACTGAGACGACCCCGGTTGAAATATGGTCGAAGTGGTAATCTTCAGCTAACCGACCTGCAATGGCAAATGCCGCATAAATCGCCATAAAGCCCATTGAAAAATTAATTGGAATTGCTAAACCAGCGGCGTAGGGCTTAATAAAGTTTGTCCAAGCAGTAATGGGTAGTTGCGTGACGATCGTAAAGAACGAGCCGACGATGGTAACTGGAATAATAACCGCCATCCCGTCCCGAATAGCACGTAAATAACGGTTGGCTGCAATTTTACTCATGACGTCAACCGTTTTATCTTTCCACGTACGTGAATTATCCATGATTCATTCATCTCCTTAAAAAGTTTGATTGGTTCAAGTAGTTGTGAATTATCCCCCCTAATTTTAAAAAAGTTAATGCATTAACTTGATTTCAACAGTGAGTATAGCATAATATAGCAGTATAGTTAACGCTTTCATAACGTTATTTGTAACGAATAGGCCTAAATTTTGATTAAGTATAGACATTTAATGCATTAACTTTAATGCGGGATGGTGAAGGGTAATGAGTCGGAAAGAACCAATTTATCAAACAATTTTAAATGCATTGATCTTGGAGCTGAATTCAAATCATTTTCGCAAGAACGCGCCATTTTATAGCGAGAGTGAATTACGAAAGAAGTATCAGGTTAGTTCAACCACGGTCGTGCGTGTCTTAAATACGTTGGCTGACCAAGGGTATATCTACCGAATTCAGGGAAAGGGAAGCTTCGTGTCCAAGTTTAATCGGGGCACTGCAGTACGAATCACGGACACGCATCCTTATGATGTTGATGAGGAACAGGTCGCCGTACTCGTCGCCAATCAAGAGACTTTGCCACCTGCACGTGCAAGATTCGCTGAGCCGGTGGCAACTTGGTACTTAGAGCGATTGCGCGAAATGAAGCGAGCTCCGTTTGAGTTCTCCCAATCATGGTACTTATCCTCACTGATTCCGGCAAGTGCACTTAAAAAGTTAAGAGCAGTCCATTCAATCTATGCTTTGATTCGCAAGCATTCGCAACTTGACCTCTCAAGACAGCCGTTTGAACAAGAGTATGCGGCTACCTGTGTTCCTGATCAGCGCGTGGCGGATTACCTGCACGTTGGCCTAGATACGATGATTATCAAAATTGAGCGATGGGTCTTTCAAGGTGATCAGACGCTTGAATATACCATCAGTTATATGCTACCGAATTACTTTGGACTTAGATTGAGCAGTGATTCAAAGTCGGTGGCAATGAATCAAATTCGTTGATTGGGCATTTGATAGGAGGAGCACATGTCAATTCACAGTAATAATTTTTATTCAAATATCTTACGGCAACCTGCGCAGGTCCAGGTGATTTTACCAGAACCTTTAAATGCGGCTGGGCAAGTCCAATCGGCTTATATGAGTGGAGACCAGCGCTTACCAACCATTTGGCTGCTGCATGGATTGGGTGGCGATGCTACGTCCTGGATACGGCGGACGGCCATTGAATTGTTAGCGACGCAGTATCGGGTCGCAGTGGTGATGCCGGAGACCGGTCGGGGTTTTTACACAAATATGGCGCATGGGCCACGGTATTGGGACTACTTAACACGTGAGCTACCCACTCGAATGCGTTACATTTTCCCATTATCTGCACGGCCAGCTGACAACTATTTGTTAGGCAATTCGATGGGCGGATACGGAGCGCTACGCTATGCGTTGACCTATCCGCAACAGTTTGCAGCGGTGGCGGCATTGTCGCCGGTAACAGATTTAAAAAAGTTTCACGTGGAACAAGCCGACATTATGCCTGATTTTGATTTGGCGTTTTCACCAGAACAATTACAGAATACGGCTGTTGACTTACAATACTTACTGCAGCATTCAACCGACTGGGGAACGTTGCGAGTCTTAATGACGACCGGTGATCAAGATATTTTAAACGCCATGGATGAAGCATTTAGACCACAATTAGCTGCTGTTTTCAAAGAGCGGTTTGAATGGCACTCACAAGCAGGACATCATGATTGGCAACTGTGGAACCAGCAATTGCCGTATGCAATACACTGGTTAATCAAGGGAGGTTGGGCACGTGTTTAATATTAAGGATGAGCATGGTCATTATAATTTGTGGGGACAGACGATTTTAGCACTAGTACCGCTGCTGTTAGCGGTAATCGCCTATCCGTTGTTACCTGGTAAAGTCTATGTGCCAACCGCAGTCACGAGTTTGGAGCCGTGGGGAATTAAAAGCAATATTTTTATTTATCCTGTCTTTTGCTTGATTTTATGGTTCTTTATTTGGCTATTTGTATTTTTCAATCGACTCTATGAAAAGAACCTCAAAGTCACACGTCAAAAATACCGTCCGATGGAGAACTATTATATCTGGAGTGGCTGGGTGTTAGATATATTGGCGGCGTTGATGGTATTGCTACAGATTATCGTGAGCGTGCGGGCGTAATATCAAACAGCAGGTGCGCGTGGGATAAATCGTCACGGCACACTGAAATAGGACGAGCAACCGATTTGGGATTGCTCGTCCTATTCATTTAAGGCTATTCTACTAAGTTGTCTTCTTACATGATCAGGTTCAAAGCGCATGTTCTGATTTCGAATTCCGTTCGGCACCATTTCAGAGCCAGTGCAACGACGCTGAATTCTATTAGACATCTTCTCAGAGTCACACTTGCTTTATCAACCATGATTTAGTTTGCAAATTTCCGATTGCGAATCATCAGAATGATAACGATTACAAGGCTGAGTAAGGTAACGCCCGTGTCAATTTCAAAGACATGTAATACGCTAGCGGCCGTGTCATCAATAATGAAGCTTGAGACCAATGGCCCGACAAAGAACGTTAGGGCAGTCGCGAAGCTATAATACCCGGTCACTTTGCCTTTTTCGGCCGGGAAGTACTGGCTGAGTAAGGTTAGTCCCAGTTGCCAGATTCCACCAGCAGCAAAGAAGCCGATTGCAATAGCGGTCAAACGCGCACCGTCAGCGCTAGGAATCACGACCATTTGTAACAATGCTAAGAATGAGATTAACGTGTAAACAAAAATCAATTTGATAGGTTTGATGCGTGTGACTAAGGATGACGTAATAAAGACAGAGATCAATGAGGCCATCGCATACCAAGAAATCAATGACTTGGAACTATTGAGCCCGAGTTTTAGAACGCTACTTCCGAAGTTAGGTGCATACTGCGAGAAAATATAAAATGTAAATGACAACGTGAATCCCACGATGATCAAGAGACTACCATCGATCAACATAGACGGCTGTGCCGCATTAGAATTAGTTGGCGTGTTCAGCGCTTGGCTCTGAGGCTCGTTTTTAGCGTGTGCTTGGGTCAATGTTTGTGGTGCAAAGCTTGCCAGGGCAATCAAGACAATGTCTAAGACCATCACCACGACCATGATGACCAGTGTGATTTGCGCATTTGGCTGTGCTGCGACGATAAATGGTAACACGAATTGCGCCAGTGACATCGCCGCTTTGACGAGTGAATTCATGCTAGCGGCTTGCTCCTGAAAGGCATCAGTTAGTGCCGGGTAACTTGCAGTATCGCCAAAGGAATTAGTGGCACCCATAAATAGTGCGGCAATGCAGGCGCTAATGAGATTGGTGCTGAAGAATAAGCCAGCTAAGAATAGAATTTGCGCAACCATGCCAATCAGCATCGTGCCTTTGCGTCCTAGCCGATCAGAGAGGTAGCCGGCAATCAGGATCGTTAAGAGGCGACCAATCCCAATCATAGCGATTACAGTAGAAATTCCTTTAACATCGGTGTGCCATAGGGCTTGGAATTGACTGCCATATTGCGAGACGATAATGGTCGCCATCCCTAAAATGGCGTAATTTAAGTAAATTCCAGCAGCTAGCGGTAAGTATGTTTTATGCTTCATGGTTATATCCTGCTTTTCTTTCAATTCCATGGTTGTCACCCCACCAATTCTATTTTTCACAAACTTGGCTAAATTAACGGTTTTAAACGGTTATCTTAAGGCTGGATAACCAGATTATAAATAACGTTAAAACAGACAAGTAAACGGTTTACATCTTATAAAATTTATGATTGATACTAAATTCACAATCGTTGATTCACTTCAAATTTTAACACGGCTACGACAAGTGTCTAATAACAAAATTGCATTCAATCAATAGCCTGAAGCTATCGGTTGAATGCGATTTTTTGATTGTTGTTTAGATGTTATTAACGGATAAGGTTTTACTCTGATTTCGGACAAATTTAATGAATTCTTCCATTGCGGGCTGCGGCGTCCGATGTTTCAAAACTGCCATGTATAAGATTCGTTGCCAAGTTGGAAAAGACAAGGGAATGATTTTGACAGGCATATTTTGAAGAATCGACATGTTCGGAACGATTGCGATTCCAAAACCACTAGCGACTAATCCGGCGATGGCTTGATCTTCTTCGACCGTGTACGCGCTAATTGGTTGTCCGCCACAGTCGTTGAAGAGTTTCTTCATGATAGGATGTAAGCCGCTACGCTCGGAAAACGTAATTTGCGGATAAGCCAGTGTTTCCGCGAGATTAATACTGGAACGATTGGCCAACGGGTGATTGGTGGGTGTGATACAGACCATCGTTTGCTCAGCGACTGGGAAGAAGTCGATGTCGCTGAAGTGATCGAGCTTGGAACAAAACGCCACGTCATACTTCTTATCCCGGAGTCCCCGCAAAATATCAGGGGAGAGACCGGTATCGGTATTGAACTGAAATTGCACGGCCGAGTGGGGACTTAATTGAAGAAAACGTTGCGCCATATCTGGTAGCCACTTAATACTGAGTGTTCTGAGTGCGGCGATTCGAATGGGAGATTTTTGTTGATTGAACCGTTTGACGTTAGTGACGCTCTTGTCTAAAAGTAATAGCGCGGATTCGACATCGTTAGCGAAGACCTTGCCGGCAGGTGTCAATGTGACGCTGCGTCCAGATTTTTGAAAGAGTGCGACATTGAGCTCGGCTTCCAATGAATGGATAGCCTTGGTGAGACTGGGTTGTGTAATATGTAACAGCTTGGCAGTTTGTGTATAGTTTTCTGTTCGAGAAAGTGCGACGAAATAACGTAGATGATCCAGATTCATGATTCTTCTGACCCCCTGAAACTTCAACTTGTTAGTGACTGACGGGTATTAGAAACTTTGTTCTAAGGCTAATATACCAGAATTGATAACTTTTAGCTATGATTTATGGTGGATAAAAGCAATTGGACGTTTTTGCTGATAGCGATTACATTTAACTTGTAAAATAAATTATGTGAATCACAGAACATGCATGTTACGAATCCACTATCCTTGGAGGAAAATATTATGACAAAAGCACATCCAATTACAATTAGTTCCTGGACACTTGGTGATCAATGTACATTTGAAGATCGTTGTAAGGCTGCAAGTGCTGCTGGTTATGATGGCATCGGCTTACGCGCTGAAACTTATGTTGATGCTTTGAATGAAGGTTTAACAGATCAGGATATTTTGAACATTTTAAATAAATACCAGATTCGTTGTACGGAAGTTGAATACATTGTTCAGTGGTGTGAACCCCAACGGTCATATGAACAAAAGTATAAGGAACAAGCTTGCTTCCATATGTGCGAACTGTTCGGTGTTAAGCACATCAATACTGGTTTGATGGAAGATTATGATATTGATTATACGGCCAAGAAATTACAAGAATTGGCTGCGCGTGCAGGTGACCTGATTATTGCGCTAGAACCAATGCCATACAGTGGTTTGCCAAACTTGGATAAGACTTGGAAAATCATGCAGAAAGCTAACTGTGACAATGTTTACATGTTATTAGACATGTGGCACTGGGTTCGCGCTAACCAACCATATGATTTATTAACTAAGGAACAGGCTAAGCGAGTTATTTCAATTCAAATCGACGATGCTTACACCCGGCCATACGCAACTTCCATCTTGCGTGATGAATCAATGCATGATCGGTTAGCCCCAGGTGCAGGTGACTTAGACACAGCCGGTTTCGTTAAAATGATCAAGGACGCTGGCGTCGATCCTAAGGTGATTGGTGTTGAAGTGATTTCAGATCAGTATATGGCTAAGGGAATTGACTACGTTGCGGATTATACGTATAAGCAAACTGTGTCAGTTTTGAAGCAAGCTTGGCCTGAAATTTTAAAAGATCCAGTTCAGGCTTAATAATTGAGTAGAAGGAGCGAGTACTAATGACTAATAATTGGCTAGGATTAACAGATAAAGTGGTTGCAATTACAGGTGCTGTTGGTGGTATGGGAACTAAGTTTTGCGAGGAATTCGCAAAGCAAGGTGCCAAAATCGTTTTAATCGATATGCTTGAGGATAAGACTCAAGAACATGCTAAAGCACTTGCCGACAAGTATGGTGTCGAAACATTGGCAGTTAAGTGCAATACCACTAATGAAGCTGAAGTCGATGCTGCGGTTAAAGCAGTCACAGACAAATTCGGAAAGATTGACGTTTTAGTTAACACGGCTGCAATCTTACGTTTCTCACCACTTGAAGATCTACGATTAGATGAATGGCAAGCAGCTTTAAATGTTAACTTAACGGGTTATTTCTTGATGTCACAACGTTTCGGTCGTGTCATGATTCAACAAAAGCACGGCACAATGGTTCACATCTCAACGGTCGCTTCACGTTATCCAGAAACTTATAGTGGTGCTTATAGTACGACTAAGGCAGCGGTTAACATGATGTCGAAGCAGATGGCCGCTGAATGGGGACAATACGGTGTTCGGAGTAACTGTGTCCTACCATGCTTAGTTAAGACGCCGTTATCAGAAAACTTCTATAGTGATCCTAAAGTTGAAGAGGGTCGGGAACGCTTAGTTGCTAGTCGTCGTATCGGGACTTTGGATGACATCGCCAATACCGTATTATTCATGGCTAGTGATCGTTCTGATTACACTAATGGCGGTGAAGTCACTGTCGATGGTGGTTTGAATATCATGATTTCCGACATGATTCCAAAGCCAGGTGGCCGTCGTCAATACGCGATCGATCATCATCAACTAGCGAAAAAATAATGATTTGATTCAGTTACATGAACTTGTGGATGAGACTGGGACAACTGTCTCAGTCTCTTTCCTTATTCAATAGACGAGGAGATTATAATTATGGAAAAGCGTATTTCAGGAACAACCGGTTTATTTACGTTACTAGGGTCACCCGTTGGTCATTCAGGCTCGCCAGCAATGTATAATTTCAGTTTTCAACAACAAGGGCTAGATTATGCTTATCTCGCGTTTGATGTCAAAAAAGAGCAGATGCCAGAAGCAATCGATGCGTTACGGCTATTTAAAGTTCGCGGGAGTAATGTGACGATGCCATGTAAAAGCGTTGCCGCGACGCTGGTCGATGATTTATCACCAGCAGCCAAAATTGTAGGCGCTATCAACGTTATTGTGAATGATAATGGCAAATTAACGGGGCATATTACCGATGGTATCGGGTTTGTCCGTAATTTGAAAGAAAATGGCGTGGATGTTGCCGGTAAGAAGTTAGTTGTGATTGGCGCTGGAGGTGCGGCGACTGCATTACAAGTTCAATGTGCCTTAGATGGTGCGAAGTCATTGGCGATCTTTAACCGTGACGATGATTTTTATGCCAATGCTGAAAAGACACAACAAAAGATTAAAGAAGCTAAGCCGGAAGTTGACGTTAACGTCTACCATCTTGAGGATCAGGATAAATTAAAATCCGAAATTGAAGATGCTGATATCTTAGTCAATGCCACGATTGTTGGCATGAAACCACTAGACGGTCAATCATTGGTTGATCCGAGCTATTTACGTTCAGACTTAGTCGTTGCAGATACCGTTTATAATCCACTGAAGACCAAGCTGATTGAGGACGCAGAAGCGTTAGGCTGCACGGTAGCCCCAGGTAAAGGGATGTTGTTATGGCAAGGCGACGCAGCCTACAAGCTCTTTACGGGTAAGGATATGCCAACGGCCGAATACCAAGCATACGAAGCGAAGCAAGTTGCCAAGCAACACTGAGGAGGATTAACTAATGGAAGCACGGATTGACGGTCATACGACGATGTTAGGACTGTTTGGCTCACCTGTAGGCCATTCTGGTTCTCCAGCAATGTATAATTATAGTTTTGAACAAGCAGGAATTAACGACGCTTATTTAGCATTTGATATTCAAGCTGATGAGATGGCGAGTGCGTTGACTAAGATGCGCGTGTTGAATATGCGTGGTGCCAATGTGACGATGCCGTGTAAGAAAGTCGCAGCAGAACTAGTTGACGAACTTTCACCAGCCGCTGAGTTGATTGGCGCCGTGAACACCATCGTTAACAATGATGGTGTCTTGGTCGGCCATAACACGGATGGTGCTGGTTACGTTGAAAATCTGCGGCATCACGGTGTTGATCCTAAGGGGAAACGGCTCACTGTTTTAGGTGCTGGCGGTGCGGCTACTGCAATCGCGGTTCAAATGGCGCTGGATGGTGCACAAGCAATTCACATTTTTAACCCCAAGGATGACTTTTATCAAAATGCGGAATTGACCGCACAAAAGATCATGAAGAAAGTTCCAGCTTGTCAGGTGACGGTCGTTGATATTAATGATCAGGCGGCATTGGCTCAAGCGATTAGTCAGAGTGATATTTTAGCTAATGCGACTAAAGCCGGAATGGCCCCGAATATCGACCAAACTAATATTAAAGATATGAGTGTTTATCGTTCAGACTTAGTCGTAACCGATACCGTCTATAATCCAGCGACTACCAAAATGTTGGCGGATGCCGCAGCACATGGTAGTCAAACGATTGGCGGAAAAGGCATGTTGGTCTGGCAAGGTGCAGCTGCCTTCAAACTATACACTGGTCAAGAAATGCCAGTCGAAGAAGTGACGAAGCGGTTCTTCTCAGATGATGGGGGTCGTTAAAATGGCAACTAATACAAATTCGAACCGTAAATACTATGTCACAGCCCTAGCACTTTATTTTGCCTACTTCATTTTGGGGATTGCTTCCTCAATTATGGGACAGTACAAGACGGATTTTGCGAAGGCTTGGGGTGCGACAACGCTGGCCAATGGCACGATCGATGTTAGTATGGTCGTTTCAGTAATTGCAGCATATGGTCTTGGACGTCTCATTGCTTATCCATTTGCGGGTCCCGTCTCAGACAAGATTGGTCGGCGAATCAGTGGGTTTATCGGCATCGCATTATACGCCGTCTTTTTCTTCGGCATGATTAGTGTTCATAGTATGTGGTGGGCTTATGCGATTGGCATCGTCAATGGGATCGCCAACTCATTTTTGGACACTTGTGTCTCACCAAGTGTGATGGAAATCTTCCCTAAGTCCGCTTCAATTGCGAACCTGTTTACAAAATTTGCGATTACGGTGGCCCAATTCATTCTACCATTTGTCATCGGACTGGTTGCAAGCGCACAGTTATCATATAAAGTCATCTTTATTGGTTGTGGGATTCTAATGATTGCCGATGCGATCTTAGTGCTGATTTTACCATTTCCACAACAAGATAAGACGGCCGTTAAAACGCAGTCAACGACCAGTACGAGTGGGTCGAAGCATCGTTTTACGCCAGCTGCAATTGCTTCGATTTTAATCGGCTTTACAAGTTCCGCCACCTTCATGATCTGGCTCAACTGTAATCAAGAATTAGGGGCAAGCTACGGCATCAAAGATCCAAGTACCTTACAATCATTTTATGCCGTTGGGGCGACGGTTGCCGTACTATTGACGGCTCAGTTCATTCATATGGGCTTAAAAGAGACGACAGTGCTGGTCCTATATCCAAGTATTTCAATCGTCATGTTACTACTGTGCTACTTCATCAGTAATCCCGTTATTTTGTACATTGGGAGCTTCGTAATCGGTTATGCCGCCGCTGGGGGTGTGCTCCAACTTGCCACTTCAACGACAATCGGATTCTTCCCGGACAGCAAAGGTTTGGCCACATCATTGGTCATGATTGCTTCCAGTGTTGCTAATTACGTCGTATTATCTGCGGCCGCATATTTGACGAAGGTCACGGGAGCTAGTGCGCCAAGAATGATTATTTTAATGAACGTTGTGATCACACTAATCGGCGTCGGATTAGCCTTGATTGTTAAATATCGTGGACAATCATCGTCTGTCTCGACGGCCTCCAGTGTTGAAAACTAAGATTAAAATTGCGTCTTTGTCATGAGGACGCAATTTTTAGATTAATCGGTCCTCATCAGTGTAATGTTGCCAACAATAGCTGCGTGCAAATTCCTGAAAACGGTGCACGGCTGGCGTGACGAATCCGCTACGACGAACGATCAGATAAATCTGGTGATTAAGTGGCTGATCAACCAAGTGTTTGATGCAAACCTGGCTAGGGTTTAATAGCGGTAAATAAGGCATTAGTGCAACGCCGAGTTTGTATCGGACGAAACCCGCCATGGTGTGATCTTCTTCAACTTCGTACGCCACTTTAGGTTGAACGTGGGCGGCCGCCAGGATTTGGTCAATTAATGGGCGTAACCCACTATTTTTTGAAAATTGAATCATCGGGTAAGCTGCTAAATCAGCGACGTGGAGTGAGTCGCTTTTGGCTAGTGGATGATCATTTGGCATCACGGCAACGATTTCTTGTTGGACTAATGGAATAAAGTCAAAGAGGTGGGCCGTGAACTGGTCACCAAGCTTTCGGACGTTGGAGGCAAGCACGATGTCATATTGTTCATCTGCTAATGCTTGCAGTAATCCCTGAGAATTTCCTTGGCCTAGTTCAAAGGTGATGGCTTGATTTCTAGGCTCGTTTTTAAAGTTAGACATTAATTCTGGGACTAATTGCTGGCCAAGCGTGTACGTAAACCCCAATTTGACGTGCCCAGTATCTGGATCCATCAGTTGCTTAACGAGTTCATTGCCTTGTGATAAATCATTTAAAGTAGCGGTAACGTACTTCAAATAGACGCCACCAATGGACGTTAACTTGATATTACGCCCATCAGCTTCGAATAGGGGGACGCCTAATTCATGTTCGAGCTTTTTGATTGCATAACTGAGTGAGGGCTGTGAAATGCCAAGATTTTCCGCCGCTTTTGCCATATGTTGAGTTCGAGCCAACTCTTTGAAGAAAATTAAATGCCTTAAATTCATGGTTAGGACGCTCCTTTATTCATAGAAAAATTTGATGATTTAAACGAATCATCCATATTTATTATATTAAACTATTTTGCTAACATAACAAGTGAATTGAGTAACAAACAGGAAAATAAATAGAGGAGTGTTTTTTATGACAGAACGAATTGATGGACATACAATACTGATTGGCTTAATGGCATATCCGATTAGACATTCAATGTCACCAACTATGCACAATAATGCTTTTGCTAAGTTAGGTTTGAATTATGCCTACTTAGCATTTGAAGTCACGAATGAGACGTTACCAAGTGCCATTGAATCAATCCGGACTCTAGACATGCGCGGCTCCAATATTTCAATGCCCAACAAGCAAAAAGTCATTCCACTGCTTGATAAGTTAGACCCAGCTGCCAAGATGGTAGGCGCAGTTAATACGATCGTTAATGATGATGGCGTGTTGACGGGATATACGACTGATGGTATTGGATTTATGAAAGCGCTAACCGACGAAGGATTAGATATTCGCGGGCACAAGATGACATTGTCAGGTGCCGGTGGTGCTGGGACTGCCATCGCGGTTCAAGCGGCCTTAGACGGGGTCAAAGAAATGTCGATCTTTAATATGCACGATGCAACGTGGGCAAATGCGGAACGAAACGTTAAACTAATTAATGAACAGACGGATTGTCATGCAACCTTGCACTCACTCGAAGATCGTGATGATTTCAAGCAAGAAATTCAGAGTTCATATATTTACACCGATTCAACCGGGGTGGGTATGAAGCCACTTGAAGACAAGACATTAGTTGATGATCCGAGTTGGTTCCGTCCAGACCAAATCGTATTTGATACCGTCTACGCGCCACGGACAACTAAGCTGATGAAGGTTGCACGTCAAGCTGGATTAAAGCACGTTTATAACGGATTAGGCATGATGCTCGAACAAGGTGCCGCTGCGTTTAAATTATGGACAGGTGAGGATATGCCAGTTGATTATATCCACCAAATTTTATTTAGTGATGATGACGCTAAATAATAAGTTATTGATAACAGGAGGTGCGCGAGATGCAACCAGTCATTAAATTACGAAACATCGAATTAGGCACCGGCCGTCCCAAAATTGCTGTGCCAATCACGGGTAAGACGGTCGCGGATATTCTGAGTGCAGTTGATCCGATTAAGGCCGCTAAGCCGGACTTAGTTGAATGGCGCATTGATTTCTTTGACGGTGTCACGGATGCCGCTAAGTTACAGGACGCCGGCCAACAACTACGGAACGCGTTGGGCGATATTGCCCTGCTGACGACGTTTCGGACGAAGGGTGAAGGTGGTGAATTGGCCTTAGCCGATGCAGACTATTTCAAAGTGTGCCAAGCGGTGATCGTTGGGAAGTTCACCGATGCGTTGGATGTTGAACGCTACCATGAAGAAAAGGACGTTAAGCAGTTGGTCGCGCAAGCTCAGGGAGCTCAAGTCGTTGTCATCATGAGTAATCATGATTTCGACAAGACACCAAGTGCTGCGGAGATCGTCAAACGGTTGACCAGCATGGTGGACTATGGTGCGGATGTCGCTAAGATGGCTGTCATGCCACAATCTGCTGAAGATGTGTTGACACTACTGACCGCCACCAATATCGCCCATCAAACATTGTCACGGCCTGTGATTACGATGTCGATGGGTGACTTAGGCAAAGTTTCACGGATCGCGGGCGAAGCCTTTGGATCGTGTCTCTCATTTGCCACGGTCGGTGCCGCTTCAGCGCCGGGCCAGATTGCCTTGGCGCACCTACGCCCAGAACTAGAAGACTTGAAATTGAATTAAGCGATTAAATAAACTAACGATAAACAAGTGGGGTCAGCATGATGATGGAAACGCATAAGAAATATGTCTCACAATTTACGATGATGGGTACCGTTATCTCGCTGACCCTCTTTGAACCGAATCAAACGGCGGTTGAGGCCGTCTATGATTACTTGCAACGAATGGATGAGGTCTTCTCGGTCAATCGTCCTGATTCGGAAGTGGCCGCGATCAATCGCTATGCCGGGATCCATCCGGTACTGGTCAGTACCGCGTGCTTTCGGTTAGTAGCGGATGCGATTCGCTATACGCAGCAGTATCCGACTAGTTTTAACGTGCTGATTGGGCCGTTAGTCAAACTATGGAAGATTGGCTTTGGCGGCCATCAGGTACCGTCCGCTGAAGAAATCCAGCAACGGTTAGCCCTAATGGACTTGCATGAGGTGATTTTAGATGAAGCGCAATCTAGCGTGTATTTACGCCAACCCGGCATGCAGCTGGACTTAGGCGCAATCGCCAAGGGGTATTTTGCTGATCAAATCGTGACGCAATTGCAACAGGCGGGTATCGAACACGCCATCGTTAACTTAGGTGGCAACGTGAAGCTCCTCGGAGTGAATCCACTGACTGCTGATCAACGGTGGCAGGTCGGAATTCAAGCCCCAGAAGCGCCACGTGGCTATCCAGCATTGCAAGTTGAGATGCCTGCACGGACGGTCGTTACCTCGGGAATTTTTGAGCGCTATTTTAAGATTGGCAATCGCCAATATCACCACATTCTTGACCCGAAAACGGGTTATCCGGTGGAAAATCAAGTTGATCAAGTGACGATTATTACTGAACAGTCAGAATTAGCAGAAGTGTTGTCGACCGTGGCCTATTTTGAAGGGCCGAAGCGGGGCGCTCAGTTGATTGAGCCGCTCCCTAAGACAGAGGCCATCTTCATTGACCACGACCAACACGTCACAGTTACCAGTGGCTTAACGCCGCGACGCAAAGGAGTGTTTACTATTGAGTAAAAAACAAATTACCGGACAGGCAATGGGCCACAACGGTATCATCAATTATGAAGTGGACGTACAAGACAACAAGATTGAGGACTTGAAGATATTAAAACATTCCGAAACGTCGGGGATTTTTAACCAAGTCATCGATAAGTTGAAGCAAAATATTATTACTGAACAGTCATTCGACGTGGATACGATCAGTGGTGCGACGGTCATGACCCAAGCGCTATTGAAGTCAGCGGATCAGGCAGTTGCCGATGCTGGCGTGACCGTTCATCCAGTCCCTAAGAAGGCTAAGCCGCAGACCAAGAATTATCGGACTGACGTCTTGATCATCGGTGGTGGTGAAGCTGGATTAGTTGCCGGCTGCCGTGCATTATCGATGGGCCAAAAAGTCATCTTAGTTGAGAAAAACGGCTATTTGGGTGGCGCGACGATTTTGAATGGTTCCAATGTTGTCGGGACTGGTTCGGATGTATCCGCACAAATCTTTGATAACAATCACGATACACCAGAGATGTTAGCGCAAGATGTCGCTCGTGAAAGCTTGGAAACCAATTACCCAGCCTTAACTGATTTGATGGTGCATAACATCGGCCCAGCCATTGATTTCATCAGCAAGTTCGCTGATTTGCATTACCAAAAGGCCCAGACCCAAACGCCGGAACATTCGATCAATCGACAAATCGAATTGCCGTCCGCAAGCAGTTACGAATTCATTCAAAAGGTCTCAAAAGCCTTTGCTGCCGCGGGTGGTCAAATCTTACTAGACACGCGGGTCGAAAAGTTGATGCTGGATAACGATAAGCAATTACGTGGTGTCATTGCCGCCCAAAAGGACCAAATGGTCAACATCAAAGCGCGCTCGGTCGTCCTAGCTGCCGGTGGCCACGGTGCCAACCAGAAGATGCGCGGCGAAGAGAGTGAAGGTATCGATTACTATGGTCCAATGACTTCGACGGGCGATGCTTATCAGTTCAACGCAGATTTAGATCTACAAACTCACGATTTAGGCTGGTATAAGCTCTATCCACATGGCGTGGAAGTTGAACCAGGCGTGGCTAAGTTGACGACGTATGCCTCGAAGCAAGCGACGGACATGGGTGCCATTTATGTCAACTCCAAAGGAAAACGGATCGTTAATGAATCCAACGTTTACACGGCTTTCCGGAATGCCATTCTCAAGCAGGATGATAAGGTCGCTTACTTAGTCATGGATGAGCGGACTTGGAAGAAAGTCTATGATCTATTGATTTTACATGACTTCACGCCGGAAGAAATTCAAAGCTTCTTCGATAACAAGGACAAACGCCCAATCTTCGTCAAGGGCGACTTGACTGATGCAGCCAAACAAGCTGGTATTGATGTGGATGAACTGGTCCAAACGGTCAATAATTATCAAGGCTACGTCAAGGATGGTCATGATCATGAATTTGGACGCGATCCGAAGTTCTTGCACCAGTTTGAAGGTCAGACCTTCTACATTATTGAACAGCGCGACCGTTTTGCCACAACTTTAGGTGGTTACAGCGTCGATGCGGATAACTTACAACTAGTCACGACCAAGGATGCGCCGGTTGCCAATTACTTTGGTGCTGGTGAGATCATCGGTGGAGCCAATGGTCACGATTCGATGCCAAGTATGATGAATACTTGGGGTATCTCATCAGGCTACGTTGCCGGTGCAGCTGCCAGTGACAACGCCCAACGGCAAGCCGCTGCTGGCGACGATGAAGCTAATATCGTCGCAATCGTGGGGACTAATGCTTCCAAGTCATATAATCGTAAATTACTATATGTGATGAAGGATTTGTTCGAGACCCAGGTTAACTTTGATATCTGTGAAATCAAAGATTTACCACTATTCAACGAAGACGATATCGACCAAGAACCCGCAAGTGTCAAGGCGTTAGCGGCTAAAATCGAAGCAGCCGATGGTGTCGTGTTCGGCGTGCCTGAATACGATCACAGTATTCCAGCGGCATTGAAGAGCGCCATCGAATGGCTCTCTTGCGCAGAACACCCATTCAAGGACAAACCAGTCATGATTGTCGGCACGTCACTAGGTGTTCAAGGCACCGTCCGCGCCCAAATGAATTTACGTCAAATCCTTGACTCACCAGGCGTTGACGCCAAAGTTCTCCCTGGCAACGAATTCATGTTGCCACAAGCTGGCACCAAGTTTGATGAGAATGACCATTTGACTGATGACGCTAGCGAACACTTCTTGAAGCAGTGCTTTAGCCACTTCTTGACTGCGTTACCAGCTAAGACGAAGACGTCGGTTACGAATTAAATAGAGCGAGTTGAATAAAGCTAGCACCTGAACCCGGTTGGGGTTTGGGTGCTAGCTTTTTTAAGGCTACTGTTTTGTTGATTAACTCGTGTAAATTTGCTTAGGCTTTTCTTTGTGAGAACAGCCATGGTAACAATGTCGGTGTATCAAATGCTGGTTCCCAGCACCCGTGTGGATTTGGCGTAACTTTACCATCATCATAAATCGTCACATTGACATTTTGATTACCACATTTTTTGACCATCTCAGTTGCTTCAAGTGTTCCTTGCACATTTACGGTATGATCGTCATGTGAATGGAATGCCCAAATTGGTGTTTCTTTGAGTGCCTTCGCCTCTGCCATGCGTGGATGCATGTATCGGCCTTCACCAGCTGCTCCAACAAAGGGTTTATCTTCGTTATAAATATACCCACAGCAGGGGACGATTGCGCTAAACAAATCTGGGTGATGTTCGGCAAAATGCCATGTTGCTGCGCCACCGTTAGACAAGCCTAACAGATAAATACGTTTTGGATCAATATTATCTGATTGAATTTTTGATTTAATCAAACTCAATAATGTTTTACGGATTTCAGGTCGGAACCAACCGTTCAGCTCAGGTGCCCAAGTCGCTTGTGGGACCAGCAAAACAGCATTTTCATGCTCAGAGATATAATCATGAATCGTTTTGGGCACATCATTGCCTAATAATGGCATCTGGTTCTTAAATCCTCTTTCACCAGATCCATGTAAAAAGACAACTAATGGTCTTGCTTCATCTTTTGGTCCCGTTTGATATTGATAATAAGAGATTCGGCCAGTGTCCCTTTGAAAAATATGTGTATCGAAATCTGCCAAATAGTCATCATCTTTAAAGACAACTTCATACTGTACAGTATTTTGGTTGCAAACCTTCAAATTAACTTGGGGATAGTGGAATTCATTGACAAATTTTGTTACATCAAAATTTAACAGCGATAATGTCCGCGTTTCTTCAAATTCGATATGAAGGTTTCGACCAACTTTTAACAGTGACCTGATTCCAATCTCATGACCATTAACTTCAAAACGGAGCTGTGACTCAGTGAGCTGCTCACCAGCGTCTTCCAATAAATCAGCGCTTGTAACATAATAACCCGCATTAATAACTTCACAATTATAAATAATCTTACTTGGCATAAAGGACACCTTCCATGTATCTGACGATTCGCTTTAAGAATAGAATGCTAGCTTCACAATTCCTGTCGAAATATCTTTTAATGATAGCGGTACTGAGCCTATATCAAAGAATGATTTCATCAACATTCACAATACTGCGCCTGAGAATGCTCAAGATGTGTTAAGAGGTTACTCATGCTTTGGTAAAGCCTCACGTACAGCTTGAGAAATGACAAGTTGTGCGTTCTTATAAGCGAATATACCTTGAATATCGCCGGTATTCAGTGCTGCGATTGCTTGATTTGATAGCAAGAGACTATCTGTTGAGAAGGAGACTTGCTTGTCGTCAGTCATCGTTGCGACAAATGTTTTCTTATCTGAACGATTTAAGATGCTGAGTGCTGTCGGGTATTCTGGTAAAGTACCTAATTCTCGGTTGACTTTTAAATCACCTACTTGCTGACAGCGGTAAACGATGTAGCCATCTTCTGAGCCTTGTCTGATCAAAAGTGCAGCAAAGTGATTTGCGTCTATGATAGTTGCGATTCCAAAACTTCCTTGATTGACATGACTGTCAGGTGAAAGTGTGACCGTGAATCGTTCATCATGTTCCGTTTGTCGAACACCAATAAATGCCGGCGTGCTGAGGTCTGATAATTGATGTTCGTTACCCGGCAAGTGAAGTTGGCCATCGTAAATACTAAGTCCTGGTACTTGATCTCGTAAGCTCAGCCACTCGGGATTTAAATCAGACGTGGTGAACTGATCTACGAAGCGATTCTGTTGCTGAGCGTGTGGTAATGATGCCGCATGTTTTGGAAATTGGGATAAGTCAACATTCACTGTAGGAATCCTATTATTCACAGTTGGCCAGTCTTTTTCCCAAGTCACAGGGTAGAGCAAAGTTTCTCGTCCGATGTTTGTAATTGCCGTGAACCCAACTTGTGCAGGACGGGTACCCAAGCAAACAAGCCACCAATTATGATTGACATCTTGGAATAAGTCGCCATGACCGACATTTTGAAGGGGTTCACTCGCGCGGTCACGATTGGTAAACAGCGGATTGACCGTGCTGTCATCAGTGTATGGCCCCCAAATGGATTTACTCCTGAAAATGGTAATCATGTGACCTTCACCGGTACCGCCTTCTGCTGCCAATAAGTAATACCAACCTGACTTTTTGAGAATATGAGGGCCTTCAACATCTCGGCCACCAGTACCATAGGTTAGAATCACAGGCTCATGAATAATCTTGCCTGTCGTTAATTCTATCTCGACTTGACGGATTGCCTTTGTCCCTTGTTTATCAACATATCCGGTGAACTGGACATAAGCGTGTTGATCTTCAAAGTAGATATCCGGATCAATCCCAGGGACATCGATTTCTGTCCGCTGTGTTTCCCATTCGACGTGTTCGCCGTCATCACTTAAACGACCACGAATCAGGAAAGTCTTAAATTCGGCAAAATTTGTGGTAATCACATAAAAATGGTGTTCGTAATATCGCAAACATACTGCAAATATACCCTCATTGGACTTCGACTGTCGTAAATCTGCTTGATTAGGAGAAGATACGATTCCGGGGAGCTTCGTCCAATTCAGCAAATCGTTACTTTTGGATAGTGTAATTCCCGGATAGTATTCAAAAGTACTGTTAACCATATAGTAAGTAGAACCAACTCGCGTAATGCTAGGGTCAGGATACATCCCCCGTAAGATTGGGTTTTGATATTTTAAGACCATTAGATTATCGCTCCTTCATAAACTGACGTTCACTTGATAATGGTGTAGACGTCAATAAGTCATTGATTTTGACGAGATGCTCTGGATCAATGTTGATAAAAGGTAATAATGTGTTTAGCTTAGTTAACGACATCTTACCAAGACCACCTTGAACGGCATCAGGATCATTCCTAAAGAAATCTAATACCGGATCAATACGGTCAATTTGTTGTACCAATTGTTGATCAGCCATGATCGTCGCAGCGGCCGTATCCTTAGAGTAGTGCTCGATGTAGTTATTAGTTGGTTGATAGTAGATTTCATACTGACCGCCGATGAGTTTGAAACTGTTGCCGGTCAATATCTGATCATTCACGTGGATTTGACGACCTTCAGCTCTTGGTAGTTTAACAGTAACGGTAGTACCAAAAGGAACGGTCAGGCTAACTTTAATCGTATGACTAGCGTCCGTTTCGATACGTGAACTCATCTTGAATGGACCATAGGGCGTATCGTAGTGTCCACTGATCTGTTTCAATCGATAATCAAAGTGAGGCGCAAAGGTGATTGATTGATAGCCAGCGTCATGTTCACTAATACCAACTAAGTATTTGTAAGCCCACTCCATAATGGCACCAATACTGTAATGGTTTAGAGAGTTCATGCCATCTTTGTTCATACTGCCGTCGGGTTCCACGGAATTCCAACGTTCCCAAACAGTGGTAGCGCCCATTTTGACAGCATATAGCCAACTCGGAAAGTCGGTTTGCAAGAAAATCTTGGTTGCGACTTTGTGTTGCCCATATTTGGATAATACTTGGCAAATGAATGGCGTTCCGACAAATCCAGTTTTTAAGTGATCGTTATCTTTTCCAAGTCGATTGGTAAGATCATTAAGGACGCGTTTTACTTGTGATTTAGGAACCAATTCAAATTGAAGCGCAAGTGCATAGGCAGTTTGAGTATCAATTGCCAAACGCCCAGTCGGTGTAATATATTCTCGTTGAATAGCTGACTTAATATTCGTCGCTAGACTGGAGAATTCATCAGCATCTTGGGAATGATTAAGCATAGCTGCAGTTTTTGCGACAATTAAACTGGAGTAATAGTAATAAACGGATGCGATGAAATCTTCGTCGGTTTTACCCGTTGGAAGCGCAGGATTTTCACCATCCAAGGCAATCCAATCACCAAATTGAAACATGCCAGTCCATAAATTAGGTGTTTTGGTATTTGCAGTTATCCAATTGACCCAGGCTTTCATGGCGGTATAGTTTTGCTTTAATATCGCGGTATCACCGTAGTCTTGATACATATTCCATGGGATAATGGTAGCTGCATCACCCCAGACAGCTGCACCGCCATCATCAACACCCATGGCCGGTGCATACATTGTCAGCATGCCATCATGCTGACTTTGTTCTACTGCCATGTCACGTGCATACTTTTTGAAGAACTGAAAGACGTTCATGTTGTATGCTGCAGTATTGGAGAAGATATTAGCATCACCTGTCCAACCTAGACGTTCGTCACGCTGAGGACAGTCGGTTGGAACGTCCAAGAAGTTACTTTTCTGTCCCCAAACAATGTTCTTAAAGAGCCGGTTGACTTCTTCGTTATCAGTGTGAATTGAGCCTGTGGACGCCATGTCGGAATACAGAACTGGTGATTTGTAGTCCTGTGAATCCAGTGGCTTCGTATTACCTGTCACTTTAACGTAACGGAAACCAAAATAGGTGAAATGAGGCCGAACCCAACCTTCTTTTCCATCTGATACATATGTGAAGCTGGCCCGGGCAGCTCTAAGGTTCTCACGGTAAAAGTTTTCTTGTTGCAAGATTTCACCAAATTGAAAAGTTAATACAGTCCCCTTGGGCTCTCGATTATAAAAAGTTAGCCAACCTGCATGGTTTTGACCAAAATCGAGCACGGTTTCTTTTGCAGGTGTTGTTAGTATTTGTTGAACTGCTAGATTTTCGTGAATCTTGATTGGCAGACTTAAACGATCTTGAAGTGTCGTTTTAGGCTCTGAGAGAATTACCACTGGCTGCCAATCAGTAATAGTGAGTGTGTCGTCGATATCTTCGCCGTAATAGATCGCTGATTTGGTGATTTTCCCAGTTGTGGTTTCCCAGCTCGAATCGGTATTCAAAACAGTTGTACTGCCGTCTGCATAGGTCAGATGAAGTTCGGCGAGAATGCGCTGCTGGTCACCGTAAATACAATCCTTACCACCATCAAAGCCATAGGTTCCTTTATACCAGCCATCACCGGTACTAAAGCATAGTTCATGCGTTGCTGGTGACTGTAAAGCTTCTGTGACATCATAGGTTTGGACTTGAACCCATTTGTTATATGCAGTCACGCCTGGTGCTAAATACTCATCACCAATCTTTTGATGATCTAAATACGCTTCATACAATCCCAATCCAGTCGCATATAATCTCGCTTTTACGATTGGTTGTGTCGTCTTAAACGATTTTTTGAATAGTGTGTTTTGAACCGATTTATTGGAATTTCCAATCCAATCTGCTGTGTATTTTTCAGCCATTTTACCAGTCTCAAAGTGGCTATCTGCGGAAATTTGTTGCTCGCTATTTTGAAGGATGATGCGGACAGAATATTCTGTTCGAGGTTCTAAATCCATTGCAACGTCGAAAAAGTTATTATCGTAATCGGTTAATTCAGTTTGATAACAAGGTTGCTCTGAATTCGATTTCCGAATAATAAGTTGTTTCTTCACTTTAGTGTAATGTGGCGCATCAACTTTGAATTCAATTCGCAAATTAGTTAGATCAAATCCCAGTGGTTCATGCATATGATTAATTAAAATCTGTGAAATATTCATGATGAAAATTCTCCTACTATATTATAGTTTAGCCGTTAAATCTCCGCAGAATGGGTCAACAGGGCTTTTGCCGACGAATGGTTCTTGACCACTGATTTTGCGTAATACCGCATCAATATTTGATTGATTTCCCGTATAAGCATTGATAAATGTCGAGACTCGTGGCAAATCAAATAAGTGGTATGGATTGGCCGTAGAGATGAAGACTGTTGGAATACTTTGCAAATACCAAGGAGCATCGGCAGCCATTAAATGGACCCAATTCAACCGGGTCGTCGTTTGGTTGCTGGCAGTTTCGACGTTTGCAATATAGAGTGCCAAATCAAACTTTTTCTGTAGGTCGCTGACGCCTTCTTCAAATACTTCGTGAAAATCTAATTTGTTTTGATCAAATAACGAGACTTCAAACCCTTGGTCTTCCAAGCCCTTCTGAAATGCGTTCGCAACATGCCCGCCTTCTTTAAAGCCGCCGTCGTCAGAATCGCCTAATACAACGAGTCGAATCCGCGGGTATTTTGCAGGAGTGACGGGTAATAAATGATCGCGGTCTTTGACTAGCGTGACTGACTTTTTAGCAACTTCATCTGCCCAGCGTAAGTGTTCCGCTTTATTAAGATTCAATTCGCTAGCCGGTGTTTTCAAAGAAGTTTCTTCAACGTCCATCACACCTTGTGCTAACTTTGTGCCGAGAATGCGTGTCACGGCAGTATCCACACGTGACATTGGTAAGGTGTGATTCTGAATAGCTTCCTTGATGTAAGCATAATCCTCATCGATATTCTTGTTAAAGAGAATCATGTCAATGCCGGCATTGATGGTTGCAGGTAGGACTTCAGACCGGGGCAGTGTCGTATTATAGCCTAACATTGGTGTGGCATCTGTAATGGTAAGCCCGTTAAAGTTTAATTGGTCGCGTAGTAAACCATCGATTAATAGCTTGGAACTAGATGCAGGCCGTAAGTCTTTATCTTCAATTCCTGGTTGTAAACGGCGTTCCCAAGCAGGTTGCATAATGTGTGCAATCATAATACTTGGAATACCAGCTTCAATAAAATGATGATAAATCTGCCCATAGGAAGTCATCCAGTCGTCGGCGGATAGTGAATTAATGGAACTTAAAAGGTGTTGATCACGTTCATCGACCCCGTCTCCTGGAAAATGTTTGATAACAGGGATAATGTCACTTTTCTGTAATCCCTTCGTCTGAGCTGAGGACATTTGAATGACTTTTGATTGATTGCTCCCAAATGTACGGGTATTCATAATTGGGTTGCGAAAGTTATTATCGATGTCTACAATTGGTGCAAAAGACATGTTGACACCAACTTGACGTGCTTCATTACCGGCGACTTCGCCTAGTTTAAACGCACTAGTGGTATCGTCTGTGGCTGCCATCTGGAGGGGCATCCCAAACCAAGTTCCTTCTGTAACAATGCCATTACCGCCAGATTCCAAATTTGCTGCAAAGAACAATGGAATCTTAGTAGCTGACTGAATATTTTTGACTTCATCCTTAATTTTCTGTGCAGAATCAGGACGGTACATCATTCCGCCAGGCTGGTATTTCTGGATAAATGCGGGCAAATCAACGGTATCTTCATCTTGTCCGATAACGAAGAATAGTTGCCCAATCTTTTCATCCAGAGTCATTTGTGAAACTTTGTTTTCAACATAGTCAATTTGATCTTGATTTAAATAATAAGGTTTTTGAGTTAAATCTAGCATAAGATATAAGCCTCCAATTTGTGTTTGCGCTTACATTCTAGCTTAAGTGTATAAGTGAAACTATTGCTAAAAGTCAGATTAAGTGTGTTCATTTCATAGATGTGTGTCTGTAGGCCTTATCAACAAATATACATTAGAGTATTATGAAATCGATTACAATAACGTGAATCAACTTATTGGCGAATAACGTGTGAAATAGCAACTTTTGAAGGGAAATGATCGAATGAATACCGAAGTTTTAGAATTATTACGACGGAATAATCGACCACGTGATTGGAAGAAAATTGCAGCTGGAATGCATGTTCATCCAGTCGATAATGTTGGTGATAAGCCTGTATATGAATTTTTTAGTACATTGGATGATTCCTTGGAAATTAATTTGCAATCTATTGCGATTTCAGTACAGCCTGTAAATTCATACATTCCGTTTCACATTCACAATTATGTTGAATTGATGGTTCCACTGTTAGGAGACTGTGTTGTTGCAACCAAGCATGGCAACTTTCGGGTTGCTCAAGACGATGTGATTGTTATGGGGGCAAGAACGGTACACCAGGTACAACCAATTGATGATGGCTCAATTGTCGTCAATATCGCTTTGAAACGGTCGGCCTTCTCGTTAAATGATTTTGAATTTTTACGTCCAGTCAATAACACGACGAATATATCAACATTACTCTTATCGATACTTTCCAATGAAGATCGTAGTGAAGGTAATTATGGTATATTTGGAACAAAGCATAATGCCAAAATCGTAGGGGTGCTATATGATATCATCCATGAATTTTATGCTGCGGATGGTCAGAGTAATCAGATTATTCGGCTAGAAATTTTAACCTTGTTTTTGCGGCTCATTCGTGTGGCTTCAGAGACTGATTTCAGGGTTAAAAAGCAGGTGAACACCGGGACCAACTTGTTGTCTTTGTTGCTGTATATTGAAAAGCATTATTCAACGATTACGTTAGCAGCCATGGCAGACTATTTTGGATTCAATCCTAATTATTTGTCAGCTTTTTTAAAGAGCAAGACTGGATTAACGTTTATCAAATTGGTCCATTTGCAACGAATTAATGTTGCTGCAGAATATTTGACGTATACTTCGGCGCCTGTTGATCAAATCGCGATTAAAGTTGGCTATGAAAATCCGTCATATTTTTATAAAGTCTTTCGGAAGCACCTAGGTGTGTCTCCTTCTGAGTACCGAGCTCAGCATCAACTAAAATAAAAAGAAAAGCAGTTCAATTTTTTGAACTGCTTTTCTTTTGTCCAATGATAATTTTATTTGAAACGTTGACGATATTGATTGGGGGATAGGTTCGTGCTTTTTTTAAAATAATGATAAAAATAAGTCTCACTGTTAAAGCCAAGTTGTTCGGCTATCGCATTTATTTTTAAGTTGGTAGCAACTAAGAGTTGTTTTGCTTTTTGGAGACGGACTAATTGGGCGTATTCGGTGAGGGTCTGACCGGTCTGTTTCTTGAGCAATCGGTTTAGATATTCTGCGTTGTAATGCAGGTGTTCTTGAATATCGGCTCTAGAAGCCTGACCTAAACGTTCATCAATAAAGTGGATGACGCGGTGGACGAGATAATCCTCCTTTGAGGCATCTAAGTCCACGTTTTTGATATTAAAACGGGCCGTGTCCTCCAGAGCACTTAGTAAGCGTAAGACCAAACCATGCTGAAAGTAAGTCGCGCCAATTTTCTTAGTTGCGACTTCCTGTTGTAATGAATCCATGATAATTTGAAAAGTTTCATAGGGCACTGGTATGGTTCGAGTGATTTCTAGATAGTTACGCTTCCACTGGTTATTTGATTTTAGATTTTGATTTAAAAAACTGAAGATGGTGCCAGTACTGGTGATTGCGTCCAGCAGGGTCCTCAATAGCGGTTGTGATAGGTTAATAAAAATAACGGTACATCCAATATCTAATGACTCCGCATGCGTAATCTGAGGAGGAAGAAGACAACCATCGCCTGCTTTGAAATAGAATTCTTGGCCTTCAATGAAGTTGGTTAATTGTCCCTTAAGTACATACATTAACTCAAAGTCTTCGTCCTGATGAGGTTGCGAATAATCAGCTGCTTCAAAAGATTTGACCTGTCCAGATTGGACCATTGTGTAGAGAACCTTATTGTTTAATCGCTGTTTATAAAAGAGTGCTAACGGCATCTGAGTTGCAATGATTGCCCGCTTATTACTAGATGTGATCTGTTCAAAATAATTATGTGGCATTGTTGTGATACACCTCTTGACTAAGTTGGTAAATTGCAGGAAATGATTTTTTGGGTCGATTATCGTCATTATAGCATAGGAAAAATGCGTCTAAACTAGAACCATATTCAGAGGAGTTGAAAAAATATGCGTGTGAAAGAATATTTAAATGATGATTGGCAATTTCATGCAGGGGAGCTGAAGGTCCCTTTTAAGACTGCTAAGAAGGCCCATGCACTTGGTGGACTAACTGCAGCGTTACCTGCAGAAAGTGAGCATCGCATCTTGCCAAGTGCTGGTGGCGTCCATTTCCTAAAGTTAATTGCTCAAGGAAATGTGGAGATGGGGCTAAGAAATCTAGCTGGAACGGATTTAACTAGTCATCTGGATAGCTCTTGGCAGACGGTTACATTGCCTCATGATTGGAAAGTTGCCCAACCCTTTGTTAATAATCCAGCCAATTTAATGAGTGGTTCTAAGGAGGATGGTGTCGGATATTATCGTCGCGTATTCAAGTTACCGGCAGAACTGTTTAAAAATCGCCGATTAATTTTACATTTTGACGGTGTAATGCGTATGGCGGATATTTGGTTAAATGGTGCTTATCTCGCACATAATAATAGCGGGTATACAAGCATTGATCTGGATATCACCGAGATGGCCAATTATGGTGACGAAGGGCCAAATGTATTGCTAGTTAGGGCGGACACAACGACTGGCCCTGAAGGCTGGTGGTATGAAGGTGCAGGTATATACAGGTCAGTTTGGCTAGAGCAGGTCCCTTATGTGTCCTTAAATGAGAAGAGCCTCTATGTCTATACTAAGTCCCTAGCTGAAAGCAGCGCTAATCTAGGTATTGAGTGTTCTGTTGAAAATCACACCGATAACCCACAAGTCGTTCAGCCTACTGTCGAAATCAATGAAGAAAAAATCAGTCTTGAAAAAGTGACTATTCCGGCTCACGAACAACATTTATATCGTGCAAACTATTCATTGAAAAATCCGATGCTGTGGACGCCTGAGACACCTAATTTATACACAGCTAGTTTTAAGATTACTGATGATTTGGTGCAGAAGGAGTTTGGCGTCCATACCTTCAAGTATAACGAGAATGGTTTTTATTTGAATGGCAATCGATATGAACTGCATGGCGTTTGTGAACATCAAGATTTTGGTGGTGTGGGTGTTGCACTAGATCAAGATATTGTCAGCTATAAGGTGTCACAAATGAAACGGATGGGTGTCAATGCATGGCGGAGTGCACATCATTTTGCCTCCGAAGAGCTATTGACAGCATGTGACCGTTTAGGAATGCTGGTTATTAATGAAAATCGACTACTGGAAAGTACCCCGTGGCGCGTGAACGATTTGGAAAAGATGGTCATGGCAAGTCGCATGCATGCCTCTATCGGCTTCTGGTCAGTTGCAAACGAAGAGTTGATTGGTAACACAGCTCTGGGGGAACGAGTTGCTAAAAAACTGGTTCAGACTATTAAAAAATGTGATTATGAACACCTAGTCATGTCCGCAGAACTGTTGAATCCTGAAGGTACCGTGGACGAGGATTATTTAAAGAATTTTGATGTCTTGGGTGTTAATTATCCTGAAGCCGGTGTCATGGGTGCGGGCGCAGAACTGATCAAGCAAAACCATCCGCACCTCCCAATGATGAGTACTGAAAATGCGTCATACTTTTCAACACGGGGCGTGTACAAAGATGATGTTGAAAAGTGTCAGTGTAATAATTTTGGCTCGATGTATTCGATGGTCTTGCCTGGCAAACGGAAAGCTGGCGATCCCGGAGTAGGTGGAACTGCACATCCAGAAACTGTCATGGATTATTTCCGTCAACATTCATATATGGGTGGTGTGTTCTTGTGGACAGCATTTGACTATTATGGTGAACCATCCCCATTTGAATGGCCTGGAATTGGCTCACAATTTGGGATTTGTGATAATTGTGGTTTCCCGAAGGATTATTACTATTATTATCAAGCACATTGGACTAGTGATGACATGATTCATGTGATGCCAGCTTGGAAACGTGATGCTTTAGAGTTGGACTCAGATGGGAAAGTTGCGGTGCGGGCGTTTAGCAATGCCCAGTATGCCGAACTATTTGTTAATGGCATTAGCTATGGTCGAAAAGCGCTCGATGACTGTGAAGTTAACTGGCGTATTCCATATGCTGATGGTGAGTTAAAAGTCTGTGCAGATAATGGCGGAGAAGTTGTTGCTAGTGATTGTCGGCATACGAGTGATATTGCGAAAAAGGTTAATGTTTCGAGTGTTTACCGTGGTGTACAGGATACGCTGTATGAAATTAGTGCTGTCGATCAGAACGGTTATTTGGCAATCGATTCAAATGATCCAGTAGATCTGAGCATTCAAGACGGAACGATTATTGGTACTGGAAACGGCAATCCTGCAAATATTGAAACACCAGTATTAAATCAAGTCAGATTGTTTAATGGGCGCGCTTTAGTGATTGTTCGTCGAGTTGGATCACAAGTCGAACTGACTGCAAAATTAAAAACGGCACGTCATGGTTAGTACTGGGAAATGAACATAAGAAACATGATTTTTGAATATGGTGTGCGTGAGAAGGACACCATATACTTATAACTGTAAATGAAAGCGCAAACATTATTGAAAAATAAGACGTTATAGGAAAGGGTGCTTTATTAATGACTAAGAAAAAAGTTGCATTGGCGTTTAGCATATTGAGTATGAATTTATTGTTGATGTCTGGCTCAGTCGTTGGGGCTGCTATTGCTGCCATCAGTAAATCGTTTCCAACTGAACCAATTTCTAAAGTTCAGATGTTGAGTTCGATTCCACAACTTGGACAATTGGTTGCAACATTACTGTTCACATGGTTAACTTACCAATTGACACGTAAAAATATTGGGTTAGTTGCGGTTGCATTTGTTGCAATTGCAGGATTGTTACCGGCATTTTATAACAGTAGCCTGAATATGATCTTAGCCTGCATGGTCGCATTTGGATTCGGATTAGGACTAATTAGTAACGTTGTACCAGTACTTCTACAAGAGTATTTTGAAGGTGAAGAACGTGCCACCGTAATGGGGTGGTCAATGGGCTTCAATAATATCGGTATGATGGCTTCAACTGCGATTGGTGGAATCTTGGGTGGTAGTAACTGGCGTAACTTATTCTGGATTTATGCGGTTGCAATAGTTATCTTCATTCTAGTATTTGCGATGTTGCCTAAAGGGACTAAACTGACAGTCAATCATGAACAAGGCAACAAATCCAAAGGTGGCTTTTTACGAGCTGTCAAAGGGTTGAATAAGTTCGTATATGTTATCTTAGCCGTTAGTTTTGTCATGTCCCTCATTATGATGACCTTTATGTCTAATCAATCTATCGTGTTAGCTGCTAAAGGGCAAGGAACTGCTTATACGGCACTAGTTACCGCCATCGGAAACTTAGGCGGAATTCTCACTGCTTTCGGGTTGAAGTATATTCGTAAGATGACACGTAATGAAACTATGGCATGGGGCTTCATTTCTTTGGCATTATCATTTGTATTCGTCGTTTTCTTTAATAATGTGATTATGCATATCATTGGAAATATGTTCTCAGGAGCCGGAATTGTGATGGTTAATGCTACGATTCCATACGAATTATCCATTTTGGCTAATAAGAAACAATTTCCAATCGTCATCGCAATGAATACCTTAATGACTTCAATTGCTGGTGTCACAGCACCAATGATTCTAGCAGGACTGCATATTAGTGCTGGGAACACTTCATTCGTCGTAGGTATTATCGCAAGTTTAGTGATTGCCGTCCTATTATTTGTAAGTCGGTTTGGTTCACGCGTCGGCCGCGCCCACAAACAGCAAGATAAAGACTGTTCTGTTGAAGGTGCGCAAGCGCATGCTAGCGTCTAAATAAGCTACTAATAATAATTTAGCCACATAAAAGACCAGGCACACTACCGAGTGTGCCTGGTCTTTTATGTCTGATAATTAAATCTTCTGTTCCACATCCTCAATCGTCACAACCAAAGTAGCCCGAATCCAGTCGAACTTAGCGTGCATCTGATCGAAGTAAGCGCCGCTAGTCTCAAACTTACCGGTGCCGTGAATATGGAAACCACAGCCAGTTCCAGTTGTACCTGGCACCTTGTAACTACCGACAGCGATGGTCAGGTGGTTATCCTTCGCGAAGTCGGCTTCAATTGAGTGCATACCAGCTGATGGGATCAATAAGGTATGGTCGTCGACTAGTTGCATGTAATGGCTCCACGTGTTAACGACGTGGGCGGGCTGACCGTTGATGGAAACGATGGTTGCGGGGGTGGTGTCTTTGATTACTTCAAGAAATTTAGGGTCCATAATGAGTCTCCTTTGATATTATATCACTATAATATATTCTAGTTCATATATTAATTTTATCAAGTGAGACGGTTCAAAAGTGAGCAGAAATGTTGCCTCGTGAACGCCAACGAAGCTAGTAAAAAAGGCAGTTGCTTTTTACTAATGAAAGCGGTAACTTTAGCTAGGAGTGATGATGAAGGGGTGTTTAAAATGTATCAGGCAAGTCAGACGCGTTATGATCAGATGCAATACAATCGAGTGGGGCAGAGTGGCTTAAAGCTATCTGCAATCGGGCTCGGATTATGGAATAACTTTGGTAGTGTTGATCCAATTGCCAATCAAAAGGCGATCATCCATCAAGCCTTTGATCTTGGGATTACTTATTATGATTTGGCCAACAACTATGGCCCGGAACCAGGGAGCGCGGAGACCAACTTTGGTCAAATTATGAAGACCGACATGCGGCCGTACCGTGATGAGATGGTGATTGCCAGTAAGGCGGGCTACGTCATGTGGCCGGGCCCATACGGCAATTGGGGGTCACGTAAGAGTATCATCGCCAGTGCGGATCAGAGTTTACAACGCACGGGACTCGACTATTTCGATATTTTCTACAGCCATCGTCCTGATCCTGAAACGCCGATGGCTGAGACCGTGGCGGCCCTCGACCAATTAGTTCGTCAGGGCAAGACACTCTACGTTGGGATTTCCAACTATAATGGGGAACAGACGGCGGCGATGACCAAATTATTTGAGCAACTCGGAACGCCGTATATTATTCATCAGCCACGATATAACATGTTCAATCGTCAGGCCGAACAAGATTTGTTCCCGGTACTGGAGAAGACACACAAAGCGGCGGTGGGGTTCAGCTCACTATCGCAAGGTCTGTTAACGGATAAATACCTGCATGGTATCGCAGCGAACTCCAGGGCGAAGAAAGCCACAATACCATTCCTCAGCCCGGTCCAAGTTGAACAGACCCTTACGACCGTTAAACGGCTCAATGAGGTCGCACAACAACGGGGACAGAGCCTGGCGCAGATGGCTTTAGCGTGGAACTTACGTGAGCCTGCCTTAGCTAGTGTGTTGATTGGCGCTAGTCGGCCACAGCAGGTCGTTGACAACGTGGCGGCTTTGGACCAACTCGCATTTAGTGATGCTGAATTAGCGAAGATTGATCAGATATTAGCCGAACAGCCGGCCGTTGATTGGTCAGCAGGACGAAAGTAACGTTATGTAGCGAATGCTGAAACGCTATGCTAAACAATTGAAATAAAAAACAACGAAAGGGTCGCATCCGAAGATGCGGCCCTTTCTGTACCTAATAGTTAAGATTATCTTAGCATAGTTTACTAGCTTTGCAATGGTGAAGTTCTTTTACTAAAGAAATTAATGCTTAAGTTCGCTAATTTTCATATTTAATGATAAAGTTTTACATGATAGTTATCTCAAATACGTGCTAAAATCGACAAAACACTTTAAAATGACAATTAATTACGAAATAAAGCATGCGATAGCGACTTTAGATAGTGTCAGTATCTGTTTAAATTTAAGGGGGCCAATCCATGGCGGCAACGCTAAAAGATATTGCGAACAAAGCCGGGGTATCGTTGGCAACGGTATCGCGGGTGTTGAATAAGGATCAATCACTGTCAGTCAGTGAGACCACGCGGAAGCGCATCCTCGATGCCGCAGAAGCGTTACAATATTCTAAAAACAAGCGGCATACCATCACGACTGCACGTAAGCGACTCGCAATCGTTCAGTGGTATTCCGAATCTAAGGAACAAGACGATTTGTACTATATGTCAGTGCGGATGGGAATTGAACGGCGCGGTCAGGATAATCAGTTCGAAGTCACCCGGATTTTCCAAAATAATTTGCAGGAACTGGGCCCGGACGTGGATGCCGTGATTGCAGTCGGAAAATTCAGTCCGACTCAGGTTGATGATCTCGCTGCAGTGACCGACAACTTGGTCTTCGTTGATGATGACCAGTTTGACGCCGGCTTTGACAGTGTCATAACCGACTTTCGGTTAGCGACGGAGAAGGTCGTTGATTATTTCTGGCAACGAAACTTTCACCATATTGGCTTTATTCACGGTTCAGAAATGACGACTGACCATCAGCAGACCGTCGTCGACCGGCGAATGTTAGGTTTTCGGGCCGCGATGGAGCGCCGGCACGCCTTTGATCCCAAGTTTGTCTTTAAGGGCGACTACACCAGTGAGTCTGGTTTTAAGATGATGCAAAAGGCGATTCGCAGTCTGGGTGACCAATTGCCAGGCGCGTTCTTTGTTGCTAATGACCCGATGGCGGCCGGTGCACTGAAGGCCTTGCAAGCCAGTGGGATTCAGGTTCCAGAACGGGTCAAGCTGTTTAGCTTTAATAACACGTCGTTAGCGACCTTTGTCTATCCTGAGCTGAGTGCGGTGAACGTGGACACTGAGCTTATGGGGGCAACTGCCGTGAGTCTGGTAATGAGCCGGTTAGCTGGGCGAACAACGACGCAACGCGTGGAATTAGGGACCAATCTAGTTGAACGTGCAAGCACCAAATAATCAGAAGTGAGACGTGAGCTGAATTATCGGCTCACGTCTTTTTAAGTAAAACTTTTACTCATCAGATGAAAAGTCTGGTATACTACTAAATGAAAGCGGTTTAAATAACACGGAGGTGGCATGTTTTGGAAACTAAAAAAACAGTATTTGATCAACTCGATGGCCAAGATGTCATGCGTTACACGCTAGTTAATGACAAGCAGACGCGGATCTCAGTCTTGAGTTATGGCGGGACTTGGCAAGAATTTGTCGTTAACGAAGATGGCGTTGAACATCCCCTGATCTGGGGCCTCGACAGTATGGCCGATTATCAACGGGTCGGTTTCTGCCTTTGCCAATCAATCGGCCGGGTCGCTGGTCGAATCGGTGGCGCCAAGTTCAAGATCGACGGTCAGGATTATAATGTCGATATGAATGAACAGACTCATTCACTTCATGGTGGTAACCATGGCTTTAATACCTTGAATTTCGACGGTGAGTTTAGTCAGGATGATGATAGTGTCAGCGTGACGCTGTCCAAGCATATCAAGTCAACTGACGATAATTACCCGGGAAATATGGACGTTAAAATCAAGTTTACCTTAGATAATCAAGACCAAGTCTCGATTGCCTTTACTGGTGATACTGATGCGGCAACGCTCTTCAACCCAACGAACCACGTTTATTGGAATACGACCGATGACCGGACGAGCTTAGCACAACAACAACTTCAGATTACCAGTGCTGCTCATCTCGAATTCGATGATGAAAAGGTCCCAACGGGCAAGAAGTTGGCCGTTAAGGGTACGGCTTATGACTTTAACCAAATTCAACCAGTCGAAAAGGCGTTAGCCCAATTGAAGGCTGAAAATGGTGGCATCGAATTCGATGATGCTTATGAAGTAACGCCGAGTGCCACGGAACCAATTGCAATCGTAGGTGATACTGCGGGTAAACGCCAAGTGAAACTTTACTCTGATCGGAATAGTCTGATTATTTTCACGGCTAACCCATTCGACCCAGACAAGCAAGACGCGCATGAATACAACGCATTAGCAACTGAAGCGCAAACCTTGCCAGATGCCATTAATCATCCTGATTTTGGCGACATCGTCTTACGTCCCGGTCAACCAGTAACCCATACGATTCGTTACCAATACGAACGTTTGAACTAGAATTAACTCCTTGTGTGAAATCACGAGCGCCCTCAATCGTCGGGGGCGCTTTTTTGCATGCGTGAGTGACTAGTTTATCAAGTGGTAAACGTTGTTTAAAGCTGTAATGCTCGCTTGCCAGCACGACCCAGATGACTAAATTGGTAAATTTAATTGCCGGTCAGCGAATTGGACTAAACAAGTGATAAAAATCCCAATATTTCACAGGATTTAGTTGGTGTCGGTTGCGCATTAAAATTGATACTATCAGGTGATTACTAAAACAATTAAGCAAATTTTACTAAAAATCATTGACAATGTCCTTGAAAACGATTACATTTAAACATGTAAATTATTCAAGAAAGATGTGAGGCGAGATTATGGATGCAGAACAAAAGCAGAGCAAAGGTCGGAAGATAACATCACGACTTGCTTATTCATTCGGGGCGTTCGGGCATGATGCTTTCTACGCAACGTTATCGACATACTTTATTATGTTTGTGACCTCCCACTTATTCGATAAGAGCAGTGGGGCACAAGGGACACAAATGATTGCATGGATTACCATGATTATTGCGGGCTTGCGGTTCGTGGAACTAGCAATTGACCCACTGATTGGGAACGCCATCGATAACACCAATTCACGTTGGGGCCACTTTAAGCCATGGATCGTGGTTGGTGGGATTATCGGTTCCGTCGTTCTAGCACTGTTATTCACGAGTTTAGGCGGCTTGAACACGTCAAACCCAATTTTATATTTAATTGTTTTTGCAATTTTATACATTACAATGGATATCTTCTATTCATTTAAAGACGTGGGCTTCTGGTCAATGATCCCAGCGATCTCATTTGACTCAGCCGAACGTGAAAAGACGGCGACATACGCCCGGGTTGGTTCTAACATTGGTGCCAACATTGTTGGGGTTATCGTTATGCCAATCGTCCTGATGTTCTCTGTTAAGTCTAACAGTGGCCAGGGTGATAATCGTGGTTGGATGGCCTTTGGGATTATCATTGCGGCCATCGCCTTGATTTCTGCCTTAGTCGTTGCATTAGGAACTAAGGAAAATGATTCTGAATTACGTAAGAACACTGAAAAGACGACTTTCAAAGAAGTCTTCAAAGTGTTGGCACGAAACGATCAATTGATGTGGTTATCACTGATGTATGGGATTTATACGGCAGGGATCGCCATCACTAACTCACTTGAACTTTACTACTTCACTTACATTTTAGGTGATGCATCGAAATTCACGATGCTTGGCTCTTTGAACGCCATTATCGGGATCTTTGCCGTATTGGCCTTCCCACCATTAGCTAAGAAATTTAGCCGGCGGAAAGTGTTCTTCTTAGCCATCGTCATCATGATGATTTCATTGATCATGTTTGCCTTTGCTGGTCAATCATTACCAATGATCTTGACTGCCGCTGTTCTGTTCTACATTCCACAACCATTGATTTTCTTAGTTGTTCTGATGGTCTTGAGTGATTCCGTTGAATATGGTCAATTGAAGTTCGGTCACCGTGACGAATCTTTGACTTTATCCGTTCGGCCATTGCTTGATAAATTAGGTGGCGCGATTTCTAACGGGGTCGTTGGTTTAACTGCCGTTTGGGCTGGGATGACTGCTGGTGCAACTGCCGGCGACGTGACTGCTCACGGACAAGCCATCTTCAAATTAATGATGTTTGGGGTTCCAGCTGCCATGATCCTGATTGGGACGTTCATCTTCTTCAAGAAGGTCAAATTGGACGAAAAGATGCATGCTGAAATCGTTGATGAACTTGAAAAGACTTGGTCAACTCACTTGGAAACTGATGAAACACCTGCCGAAGTTGAAGCCGAAGCTGATACTAAGACGACTGTTTATCAAGATCCAGTTGCTGGTCAATTGATCAGTTTAGATGAAGTCGCTGACGAAACTTTCGCTAACGGTAGCATGGGTAAAGGCTTTGCAATCAAACCAACTGATGGTCGCGTTTTAGCCCCGTTTGATGGTGAAGTTGTTGCCACCTTCCCAACTCGGCATGCGATTGGGCTACGTTCTGACACCGGTATTTTGACGCTGATTCATATCGGGATTGGCACGGTCAAGATGCGCGGGACTGGCTTTGTTCAGTACGTCGAAAAGGGCGATCATGTCACACAAGGTCAAGAATTGATCGAATTCTGGCAACCAGCAATTGAAAAAGCTGGCCTGGATGATACCGTGATGGTCGTTATTACGAACTATAAAGATATGCCTGAATTTAAGTACCTGAAGACTTCAGGAACCACCATCCATGATGATGAAGATATTTTACAGTTATCGAATGTCGGCTTACCGGATCAAGCATAGTTTCTTGATGAGAAGAGCTATTAATGACGCGAGCCATTAATAGCTCTTTTTTTCAGTAATCGTAGGGAATCGTGAAAGGAAGTATTTGATATGGCAGTGACGTTACAGCAAACTTTGATTAATATTGACGAACAGCACCTGGTCTTTCATCTGCATAATGATCAGATTTCGTATATCTTAGGCGTTGAAACGGGTGGGGTCCTCGCACACTTGTACTTTGGCCCGCGGGTCCGTGGCTATCACGGCGAACGCCAGTATCCGCGAATCGACCGCGGCTTTTCAGGTAACTTGCCGAACACCACGGACCGGACGTATTCGAAGGATGATCTCCCACAGGAATATGGTGGCAATAACACCGGTGACTACCGCCAACCAGCTGCGATTATTCGCGCCGCAAATGGGGCCCGGACCGTGGACTTTCGGTACCAAGATTGCAGACTGGAGGCGGGCAAGCCCGATTTGAAAGGCTTGCCACAGACGTACGTCGAAGCGGAAGATGAAGCCCAAACGTTGATCGTGACGATGCGTGACGCGACGTTAGGGGTGACCGCGGAATTGGCATACACCATTTATCGTGATCGGCCCGTTATCACGCGCAGTGTCCGCATCATCAATCATAGTGAGCAACCCGTTGATTTGGAGAAAGTTGCTTCGATGCAGATGGACCTGCCAACGCAGCCACTGGACGCCATCTCATTGCCTGGTAGTTACGCGCGTGAACGTCAAATGAGTCGTGAACGGCTTCATCGCGGCCTCACTCAGTTTGAAAGCCGGCGGGGTGCCAGTTCTCATCATATGAACCCGTTTGTGGCGCTCGCTGATCCAGATACGAACGAATTTCGGGGCAACGTGCTCGGGGCTTTGTTGATTTATTCTGGTAACCACCAATTCAGTCTGGAACGGGATCCAATCGGTCAAACCCGTTTGACGGTCGGCATCAACGAATATAACTTTGATTGGCAATTAGCCGCCGGTGATAGTTTCCAGACGCCAGAAGTGGCGATGGTTTATTCAACGACCGGCTTGAACGGCATGTCACAAGTTTATCACGACTTATTGCGGGATCGAGTGGCACGGAGCCGTTACAAGCACGAACCACGGCCAATCCTGATCAATAACTGGGAAGCGACCTACTTTGACTTCGACGCGGATAAGATTCAGAGTATTTTGGATGCGGCCGCACCGTTGGGAATCGAAATGTTTGTGTTGGATGATGGCTGGTTCGGTCATCGGAATGATGATAACAGCTCACTGGGCGACTGGTTCGTCAACCGGGAGAAATTACCGGCGGGCTTAGCCGATATTAGCAAACGGACCCATGATAAGGGGATGCGTTTTGGTCTGTGGTTCGAACCGGAAAATATTTCGGCGGACTCGACCCTCTATCGGCAACATCCCGACTGGGTCTTAGGCGTCCCTGATCGTGGCCGGACCTTGTCACGGAACGAATATGTCCTTGATTTTAGCCAACCGGCAGTCGTTGACAACTTGTTTGAACAGATGACCGCAGTGCTGGACAAAGTCCCAATCGATTATATCAAGTGGGACATGAACCGGAATCTGACGGAAGTCTATTCGCCACATAGCGCTTCTGAACATGAAGGTGAGACCAGTCACCGCTTCATTCTAGGCGTTTATGACTTGATGGAGCGTTTGACGAAACGCTATCCGCAAATTTTGTTTGAAGGTTGCTCCGGTGGGGGTGGGCGTTTCGATGCCGGGCTAATGTACTACATGCCACAAAGCTGGCCATCAGATAACAATGACCCCATCGAACGCTTGAAGATTCAATACGGGACTTCGTTAGTTTACCCAATCTCTGCGATTACGGCGCATGTCGGGACGAGTCCTGACGAATTATTAGGTCGGTCGACCTCGATGAAGATGCGGAGTGCGGTCGCAATGAGCGGCACACTGGGCTATGAATTAGACGCGGCCCAGTTGAGTGATGCGGATAAGGCTGCTGTTAAGGAACAAGTGGCGTTCTACAAGCAACACCGTGACTTGATTCAATACGGCACGTTCTATCGTCTTGAAAGTCCATTCGACTCCAATACCGTGGCTTGGCAATTTGTTAGTCACGATAAACGCGAAGCCTTGTTATTCACCTTTGTGATTTTAGGTGCCGTTCAGCCAGAACCCCATATTACTAAGATGGCGGGACTGGATCCTGAACAGACTTACGTTGAGGAAGATAGCCAGCGCGCTTATGGCGGGGATGAACTCATGCAACTAGGGCTCTACACGACGCCGGTCCAAACCAGTGATTTCACTGCTCAGATTCACTATTTCCGGGCAAAGGATTAGACGCACGACGATGTATTTGCACGGACTCCTTCACGAATAATTCCTAATTCGGCTAATTGTTGGTCGTGATGTGGGTCAGTAAAAAATTTCAAAATAAAATGGTCATTTACAGGCAGTTAATCCCTGTAAATGGCCATTTTTAGCTGGCAGAGTATTCCAGCTAGCCCATCCGAAACAACACAAAAATGGCAGCCATTCTCAAAAATGACTGCCATTTTAGTCCCCATATTTAGTTGTCACAGCTAGACAAACTAGCCATCGCATTCGGTATCATCAGCCGATTTTAAAAGTGGATATTGAAGCTGAAATCGATATCCTGATCAGCTGGAATGTGGTACTGGGATTCGACGTCGGTTCCCCAACTGTCGATCCCACCGACACCACGAACGGCACCGAAAATCGAGAGGACGGTCCGCCGAGCTAACGGTAATTCTTCCATGTGAGTAGCGTTTTCCAGTTCTGCGGCGGTATAAGGTAAGCAACTGAAAGCGAAGGGCGCGTCAACTTGACTGAACGTCAGGCTGAAGGGTTCGCTGCTATGGTCAGCGTTGTTTTGCGTCGTTGACCGCGTCACCGTGACTTCTTCCGTCTGCATATGCATGCCGCATTCTTGTGGCACCAGATAAGGGGTGACGGGTAGACTGTCAACGTGGAACTGGCCATGACTAGCGCCGGCTAAACGGTCAGGATAGGTTTCGCCTGATAATCCGGTGTAATCGAAGCCGTTCGCGGTCGTTGGCATGATGAACCGCAAACCGAATGCCGGTAACTCCGGTAAGCCAGCTTTGCCAGCATAGTGCGTCGCCACGTTGATTTGACCATCGGCAGTCACGGTGTAGGTGACTGTGACCGTCGTACTAGGAACGGTCGTCGTCACGAATTGATAAGCCAAGGAGACTTTCGTGGCCGTTTCATGGTCGGTGTAGCGATTGTTGAGCGGTGCGATCGGTAGTGGCGTGATGGTTTGATCATCAACCGTCAATTGAATGTCTTGGCAGGTTGAGAATTTATCAGCCGCGTACCACTGCGCTGATTTAGTCGAAAAACCGCTCCCGTGATCATTGTCGGTGGTTGCGCGCCAGAAGACTGGTGTCGGCGTCCGATAAAGCCATTCCTTGCCGTTGACGAGTAGCGATTCGAGACCACCGCGCTCGTAACTGAATAGGTAGTGGAAGTTATCGCCAGCCAGGCCTAAGCTACCATCACCGTAAATAACGTGTAACTGATTATTTGTGTAAGCCATAGTAATATTTCACCTCTTGCATTGCTGGTTTTGGCGTCCGGTCGGCAAACATTAAGCCGTCACCGGAAAATTCATAGTCAGAATGGCGTTCATCGAAGTCGCCACCGTAACGAAGGACGTCTTGGTCAGTGACTGGATCATGAACGAACAGGGCTTGGTCGATAAAGTCCCAGATAAAGCCACCTTGATACATTGGGTATTTATCAATCAAATCGTTGTAAGACTTCATGCCACCGAGTGAATTCCCCATATCATGCATGTATTCGCAATCGAGGAATGGCTTGGCCGGATTGTCGTCCAAATAAGCGGCGATCTCGTCCGGCTTTTCGTACATCCGACTTTCGACATCTGAAATCCGATCCTTTAGTTCAGGCGTGTGCACCACACCTTCGTAATGAACGAGTCGTGAATCGTCGTGTTGCTTGTAGAAGGCTTGCATTGCGGCAATGTCTTCGCCAGCGAACGATTCGTTACCGAGTGACCAGAAAATGATGGATGGGTGGTTCTTGAACCATTCGTAATTGGAACGGGCCCGGTCTATCACGGCTTCAAGCCAGTGTGGATTGTCGCCAGGGACGTTGTAGGACGGTTCGATTGCGCCCATCTTTTGCCAAGAACCGTGTGATTCTAAGTTGTTTTCAGCCATCAAGTAGATGCCAGCTTCATCACAGAGTTGATACCATGGCAATTGGTCTGGGTAGTGGCAAGTCCGATCAGCGTTGATGTTATTCGCTAACATCGTCTGAATATCGGCGGTCATGTCCGCCATCGTAATCACCCGACCAGTATGCGCATTCCATTCGTGACGGTTGACGCCGTTGATGACCAGTCGTTGATTGTTGACGTAAATGACCTTGTCGTCACGGAGCTCAACGCTTCGGAAGCCAAACTTGTAAGGAACGACTTCTAAGAGCTCATGGTTAGCGTCGTAAACTTCAATCAGTAATTGATAGAGATACGGTGAAGCTGGTGACCAGAGCTGAACTTGGTCAAAAGCCATTGCGTCAAATTTCACGGTGTCACTGCCCGTTTGGGTTTGCGTCGCAACGACTTGACCGTCCTGATCCTTAACGGTGAGTGCCAAAGTAGCCGCATCGCCAGTCAGTTTAGTGGTAACGTTCAAGACGCCGCTTTCAAAGTCGTCGTTAACGGTTGGACGCAGATCCAAGTCGTTGAGGTGAGTGGCAGGTTCGGCCAATAAATTGACGTCGCGGAAAATCCCGGAAAAGCGGAACATGTCTTGGTCTTCGATAAAGGATGCCGTGCTTCGTTTGTAGACCCGAACGGCCAAGACGTTGTCAGTGTCTTGGATGTAGGGGGTTAAGTCGAATTCAGATGGTGTAAAACTATCTTCGGCGTAACCGACAAAGTGACCATTCAACCAAACGTATAGGGCTTCTTCAACCCCTTGGAATTGAATGATGACCCGTTGCCCTTTGAAGGCATCGTCTAAATCGAATGTTTTAAGGTATGAGCCGACAGTGTTGTCGTCAGCATCACTGAACAGGCCAGGGGTTAACTGATCCTGATTCAGGGTGTATGGTGGGCGCCGGTAAATTTTACCTTCCCACGGATAGAGTGTATTAATGTATTGAATCTGACCGTACCCGGCGAGTTCGATGTGGCCAGGGACTTGAATCGTGTCGAAGTCACTCGCATCAAAGTCCGGTTGATAAAAATCAACGGGGCGTTCGGCCGGTGTCTTGGCAAAGTTGAAGCGCCAAGCACCATTTAGGGACTTAACGAAACGACTGCCAGTTTTGATTTCAGCTGCGTCGTGATAATAGTGATGGTCACTATGCGCAGGTAATTGGTTAACCCGGAACACTTCCGGGTCGTCTAACCATTGAAGATTAGCTTGCATGAGGAAGCTCCTTTCAAAATCGTTAATAAAAACGCTTACAACTATGATGATAAAACATTGTGGGGTATTTGTACACGATATTTTAGTTAAAATTTAACTAAATCCATTGATGATAACGGGACGATAACCATGGCGTAAATCGGAAATCAAGCCTAGATTCAGGCAAAATGGTAAAGCGTTACCATTTTTGCTATAAAAGGATTGTTAAGGTATTGACAGCGACCGCTAAAAGCATTATAGTCAAGTTAATAAAATTTTAGTAAAACTATTTACGGAGGGATTTTTCATGAAAACTAGCGACTTAAAACAGGAGTTTACCGAAGCCTTTGATACCACACCAGAACGGGTCTTCTTCTCACCTGGTCGGATTAACTTGATCGGTGAACATACTGATTACAACGGCGGTCACGTCTTCCCATGTGCGATTACGATTGGGACATACGGGGTCTACGCACCACGGACGGATACGACGGTTCGGATGTATTCCGCAAACATTCCAGATGCGGGCATCGTGACTTTTGACGTTAATGATTTAGCCTATGATAAAGCCGCTGGTTGGACGAACTATCCTAAAGGGATGATGAATGAAATCGCCAAGACCGGTGTTAAATTCGATCACGGGTTCGACTTCTACGTTCATGGCAACATGCCAGATGGCGCCGGCCTGTCTTCATCCGCTTCAATCGAATTATTGACCGGTATCATGTTGAACACTGGTTTTGACCTCAACATCAGCCAATTAGACTTAGTTAAGATTGGCCAGAAGTGTGAAAACAACTATGTCGGCGTTAACTCCGGGATCATGGACCAATTTGCCGTTGGAATGGGTAAAAAAGATCAAGCAATTTTACTAGATACCAACACGATGGACTATTCCTATGCGCCAGTTAAGCTTGGTAACAACGTCATCGTCATCATGAACACGAACAAGCGCCGTGAATTAGCGGATTCCAAGTACAACGAGCGTCGTTCAGAATGTGAAGAAGCACTGCGGCGCTTACAAACTAAGTTGGACATCAAGTCTCTCGGCGATTTGACCAACGACCAATTCGATGAAGCAGCTTACCTCATCAATGACGAAACCTTGATCAAACGCGCCCGTCACGCGGTCTTCGAAAACCAACGTGCGATTCGCGCAACTAAGGCGTTAGCTGATGATGATTTGACGACCTTTGGCGAATTAGTAACGGCTTCACACGTTTCATTACACTTTGACTACGAAGTCACTGGGAAAGAATTGGATACCTTGGCTGAAACGGCTTGGAAACAACCTGGCGTATTAGGTGCGCGGATGACTGGTGCCGGCTTTGGTGGTTGTGGTATTGCCATCGTTGACAAGGATAAGGTCGATGATTTCAAAGCTAACGTCGGCAAAGTTTACCGCGACACGATCGGCTACGACGCTGACTTCTACATCGCAGAAATCGCTGACGGTCCTAAGGAACTTTAATCACGACGATTGAGACGTTAATCGTTAGAAAGTTAACGTTAAACAGGAAATAAGCGTTAATCGCTGAAAAATGAACGTTAATCCGAGAATGGGCGTTCATCGCTGAAAAGTGAACGTTAATCAGAAGATGAGCGTTAATCGCCAAAAAGTGAACGTTAATCAGAAGATGAGCGTTAATCGCCAAAAAGTGAACGTTAATCAGAAGATGAGCGTTCATCGCTGAAAAGTGAACGTTAATCAGAAGATGAGCGTTAATCGTCAAAAAGTGAACGTTAATTTAGAAGATGAGCGTTAATCGCTAAAAAGTGAACGTTAATCAGAAGATGAGCGTTAATCATCAAAAAATGAACGTTAACAGCATCATGATTTAAATCAGTTATATGCATTGAGGAATTTGAGGAGGAATTAGAATGGCAGTTTTAGTTTTAGGTGGTGCCGGTTACATCGGTTCACACGCGGTTGATCGGTTGATTGCAAAAGGGTACGATGTGGCGGTTGTGGACAACCTGGTCACTGGGCACCGGGCAGCGGTCAACGATCAAGCTCGATTTTATGAAGGTGATGTGCGGGATACGGCGTTTATGAACACCGTATTTGACCAAGAAAACGTGGAAGGTGTCATTCATTTCGCCGCATTCTCAGTGGTCCCAGAATCGATGAAGGATCCGCTCAAGTATTTTGACAACAACACGGCCGGCATGGTCAAGTTGTTGGAAGTTATGGCTAAGCATGACGTTAAGCGGATCGTCTTCAGTTCAACGGCGGCAACGTACGGCGAACCGAAACAAGTGCCAATCAAGGAATCTGATCCCCAAGTGCCAACTAACCCTTATGGTGAAAGTAAGTTGGCGATGGAAAAAATCATGCATTGGTCCGACTTAGCGTACGGCATCAAGTTCGTGGCGCTTCGTTACTTCAATGTGGCTGGCGCTAAACCAGATGGCAGTATCGGTGAAGATCACGCCCCAGAAACGCACTTGGTTCCGATTATTTTACAAGTCGCTGCTGGCGAACGGGATCAATTACAGATCTTCGGTGATGACTATCCAACGCCTGATGGGACGAATGTGCGCGATTATGTTCACGTGGTTGACTTAGCAGACGCCCATATCTTGGCGCTCGAATACCTCAAACAAGGTCATGACAGTGATGCGTTCAACCTCGGTTCTTCAACTGGCTTTTCTAACAAGCAAATGCTGGATGCTGCGCGTGAAGTGACTGGGAAGCCAATTCCAGCCGTCATGGCACCGCGGCGTGCGGGTGACCCAAGTACTTTGGTTGCCGCTAGCGATAAAGCGCGGAAAGTCTTGGGCTGGAAGCCACAATATGATGACGTCAAGGAAATTATTAAGACGGCTTGGACTTGGAAAGAAAGTCATCCAGCTGGCTATGACGATCGGGGAGGCCAGAACTAATGACGAGTTTAGATCAATTTGTTGATGCTGTGATTGCCTCACCATCACAATATACCGCGATGGACCGCATTTACGTGCATAATCGGGTCTTAGGACTTGTTGGTGAAGGCGAACCAGTCGCTGCGGCGGACGACCAGTTAACGAGTTTGACGGATGCGTTGGTCGAAACGGCAATCCAAAATGGCAAGATCGAAGCGTCCCAGTCGGATCGCGATATCTTGGCTGACCAGTTGATGGACTTAGTGACACCGTTGCCATCGGTTCTCAACCAACGTTTCTGGGACAAGTATCAAGACAGTCCCAAAGCGGCGACGGATTACTTCTTTAATTTGAGCAAGGCCAACGACTACATCAAGACGCGGGCGATTGCCAAAAACGTGGTCTTCCCAGCTAAAACGGCCTTTGGTGACCTCGAAATCACCATCAATCTCTCGAAACCTGAAAAGGATCCCAAAGCGATTGCGGCCGCGCGGAATCAACCACAAGATGGTTATCCACTGTGTCAGTTATGTATGCAAAACGAAGGCTACTTGGGTCGTTTAGGTTATCCAGCACGGAGTAATCACCGCATCGTGCGGTTGACGTTAGGTGGGGACACTTGGGGCTTCCAATACTCGCCATATGCCTATTTCAATGAACATTCGATCTTCTTGGATCAAGAACACCGGCCAATGGTCATCAACCGGCAAACGTTCACGAACTTGCTCGAAATCGTCCGTCAATTTCCACATTACTTTGTGGGCAGTAATGCGGACTTGCCGATCGTTGGTGGCTCGATGTTGTCACACGAACACTATCAAGGTGGTCGGCACGACTTCCCAATGATGAAGGCGCCAATCGCGCGGTCAATCGACTTAGGAATCGCCGGCGTCAAAGCGGGCATCGTTAAGTGGCCAATGTCAACGATTCGGTTATCAAGTCCGGACGTCTTGGCATTGACGGATGCCGCTGTCAAGATTCATGACACTTGGATGAACTACTCGGACGAAAGCGTAGATGTCCGTGCCTATACGGATGGTACTCGCCATCACACGACGACACCAATCGCCCGTAAAGTTGGCGACGATTACGTTTTAGATATCGTGCTACGCGATAACCAAACGTCCGCTGAATTTCCTGATGGTATCTTCCATCCACATCAGGATGTGCAACATATCAAGAAGGAAAATATCGGTTTGATCGAAGTCATGGGCCGCGCTATTTTACCAGCACGTCTCAAGACGGAGTTGGCTGAAGTGGGCAAGTATTTGTTGGATCAACCAAACGAAATGGTCCCAATGCATCAAGCATGGGCTGACCAATTGAAGGCCGATAACACGATCACTGCCGATAACGTTACCACGGTGATCGACAAGGCAGTCGGCAATGTCTTTGCCCGCGTGCTGGCGGATGCCGGCGTCTTCAAGTGGGATGATCAAGGCGAAGCGGCGTTTGACCGGTTCATTGCGACACTCAAAGACTAAATTGTAAATTAAGCAAATAAAACGTGGGGCAACGGGGTGTTGCTGTGCCACTGGCCGATCATCATTGGTCAGTGGTGCCAGTCCCCGCTACCTCACGTTTGTTATTAGAAGGAGGCGAGACGATGGCCGTCACGTTAAAAGATATTGCCAATCGGGCGGATGTCTCGCTGGCAACGGTCTCGCGAGTGTTGAATTATGATCGCACGCTGTCTGTGAGCGACCAGACGCGTCAACGGGTGTTTGCCATCGCCGCGGAGCTACGTTATAGCAAGCGCAAACGACGAGATGTGAAAACGATGATGCGTAAGAATATTGCGGTGATTCAGTGGTATTCCAAGACGCAGGAGCACGACGATCTGTATTACTTGGCGATTCGCAAAGGAATTGAGCATCAGGCCCAGGTCTACGGTTTCACCACCACGAGCATTTTTCAAAACAAATTGGATCAGGTCGGTGATGATATCGACGCGGTAATTGCGGTGGGGAAGTTTAGCCCGACGCAAGTGCGCCAGTTGAGTGAATTGACCCCGCAACTCGTGTTTGTGGACGATGACCAGTTTGCACAGGGCTTCAGTAGCGTCGTCACGGACTTCACGTTTGCCACGAGTCGGGTCGTCGACTATTTCTGGCGGCGCGGCATCCAAGATATTGGCATGATCTATGGTCAGGAGTGGTCGACGGATCAACAAGTCGAGATTCCAAATCAGCGCCAACAAAGCTTCAAGCAGGCGCTAGAGCGTCACCATGCCTATCATCCTGAGTATGTCTTGGCTGGCGACTACACGAGTCAGTCTGGCTATGTAACGATGAAACGGGCGATTGCCGCGCTAGGGCCGCGTTTGCCACACGCCTTTTTCGTGGCTAATGATCCAATGGCGGCGGGGGCCTTGAAAGCCTTGCAGCAGGCCAAAATTGCCGTTCCTGGACGCGTCAAACTGTTTAGCTTCAACAACACCTCGCTGGCGGAATACGTGTACCCTGAAATCAGCTCGGTCAACGTTGAGACCGAACTGATGGGCAAGACCGCCGTCGATCTGTTAGTCAGCCGATTCCAAGACGCCCACCAAGCGGCCCAACGAATCGAACTGGGAACGACACTGGTGGAACGGGAGAGTACGAAATAACGAAAACCATCCTGAGCTGTACTGTGGATTGCAGAGCGGCTCAGGATGTTTTACTTTAATGTTATCAATTTTATTATTCCGAATAGCAGGTGCCGTAGAAATGGGCGCTTATTTTGGTGATACTTTCGGGTGCGCTAATTTCATTTTTGCTCGTTGGCAGTAGCGACTGACTTGAATTGGTGGCAGACTGCTAATTCGTTCAAGGAACGTTAATATAAATAATGTTAACGTTAAAGTCCGGTACGCAGTATTAGGGGACAAGGACTGGTATAATGGCGCTAACCAGGTAAGAAATCCAGTGAATAATTAGAATTGGCTGGTAGGTAAATGTTGAACTGCTAAACGAGAAAGACGGATTGGGTCGACGTACAGGCTGCTGATCACGCTTATCAGGAATGGAAGAAGGATCATTGTAAAACGATGAGTTGGCAAGAAACGGTGCAAGACCTCGGCCTTTAAAGGTTGCAATGTGCAGCTTGGAAAATGAGGTTAATGTTATTCGATAAAAAAAATGGTTAGCGCGGATGAATTGCGTATCTATAAATAAGAAGGCCCTGTTTACGATGGTTGATGTGTTCAGGAGAGAAAACTTGTCAGCCGAACAGTGCTACTTTTGAAGGGCATAATTTCAATGAGGTGATGATGAATGGAACAGTTCAAAAATATGAAGATTGAGACGCTTTCTCAGCATAATGCAGAAGCAATCGCCAATGATTGGCATTATGAGGGCGTCTATTCATTTTATGATATGACCGAAGACCCCGAGGATTTTGAAGAAATTATCTCGCCAGAATTAAGAGGAGGCCGCTATTTTCAGGTTGTCAATGATGATGAGCTGACCGGCTACTTTTGTATTGAGCCGTTATCAGCACGAAAGGCAGAAATCGGATTGGGGCTTAAACCTGATCTAACTGGTCAGGGGCTCGGGTTATCGTTTCTGAAGTTGATTGAACATTTTGTTTTGCAACATCAGAAGTATCAAACATTAGTTTTATCAGTGGTGGCGTTCAATGAACGAGCCATCAAGGTCTATATTAAGGCCGGTTATGTGAAAGTTGGTACTGAGATGGTTGCTTCTAATAATTCGGAATATGAATTTATTCTGATGGAAAAAACGTCTCAAGGCAAGTTGACGAAATGAACCATTGAAATGGCCGCAAAGTCACTAATCTTTAGTGGATTTTTGTGCCAATCGTTAAACATCGACAATGAACTAGATTTTATTCGATTTAAAAAATGGCAGCATCAATGAATTGCGTATCTAAATAATATGGCTTGCTTGTTATGAGTGGTGTGTTGGGGTGGCGCAAGTTCGCAAACAGGACGGATCTACCCTTGAAGGGTATAATAGCGGTGAGGTGATGGAAATGAAATCGACAGCGGCAACGCTCAAACAAATTCGGCAACATTACCGAATTAGTCAAGCCCAACTGGCGAAGCTACTCAACACATCAGTTCGAACGGTGCAGCACTGGGAACAAGCAGACTATCAACCAAGTGGCGCCGCGGTGCGCTTGATTCAAATTTTGGCAGCGGATGATGCAGTTTTGCCTGCATTGACACAATTCAAGGAGGACGATCAAATTATGTATCTAGAACACGATGACCAAAGGCTGACGATTATGGACGTGCCATTTCGGAATCGCAAGGAGTATCGGGCAACTCTGAATGCCATTATCAGTAATATGTATGAGGGCTTTGAACCAACGAAGCGAGATATTGAAGATGCGAGTCGTTTTTATGAAGACGGGCCAATCAGTGCACAGGAGATGCTAGCAGCAATTCAAGCCTCCGCCGACCGTAAAGCTGAATGAGAAAAGTCTGGGCGGACTACCTTCAACCAAATGGCACATTGCGTAATTTGTTAGGAATAACCAACGCGGAAACGTTACAGAAAATCGAGTACAAGATAAGCACACAACAGCAACAAGCCTTGATTCAAAATCAATACAGGTTGCCCAATGGTCAGCAGTTGACCGGACGTAAGATTGAAGAAATGAAGCTAATCAATGCTTATTTACTGGATCAAATTTACGATTGGGCCGGCCACTATCGCGAAGTTGATTTCAATAAAACGATGGACGGGGTCGTCACGTTTTTTCATCCTGTTGCCTTGTTCGGCAATGCCGAATTAGATATTCAGCGCCAACTCGACGATTATGCACAATTGCCCGACGACCGTGAAAAAATCGCCAAGGCGTTAGGCAGTCTCGTGACTGAAATCAATATGTTTCATCCGTTCCGTGAAGGTAATGGGCGGACGACACGGCTATTCACGGCCGTTTTAGCGCGGCAACATGGCTTCGAGATCAATTATACTCAGGAACAACAAGCCGCTTATATGCGCGCCTCAGTGGCGGATGATGCGGCACTGATGGGCCAGGTGTTTTTGGCGGTGTTGGAAGGGTAATTTTTGAAGACGCTGGTAAAGTAGCGTTATTTCAGTAATAATAGAGCGTACCAAACTAAATTTTAAATCGAGGAGGATAATATATGCAGAAATATCGTGATTATCGAATGGCTATTGAAAAAACACTAGCCATGATTCAACCGACTGACGATGGCTTAGCAAGCGGCGCTGTGACCATCCAAGAAATTTTAAAATTAGCCGCATCCGAGACACAACTAGAACAGACAGAAAATAAAGAAGATACCCATTCAGAAGCACCCACACAGTCAAGACCGGAGCTGGCCGTTAAAATTGAAGCGACATCAAATACAGATCAGCCAGCGACTGAGAAAACAAATACTGAGTCGTCGACAACTGAGGGACCAGCGGCTGAAAAAACAACAGCTGAAAAGTCAGCAACTGAGCTGGTCACTCAATCAACTAAACCATCTCCAGATGAACCAAACCATACCGTGATGCAAGTTAGACGGCGACTAAAAGGGTTTGATTTAATTGATCCAGATAATGACAAAGCACCACATTACTATTACGATGAAATCCTAGCTAGACAATTAGAAATTCAAAATGGTGATTGGGTTCAAGTCGGAACAATGCAAAGAGGCAAGAATCATCCCTATATTGAAAAAATCTTGAGTCACGCGGAGGTTCCAAATTTAATTACCGTGGCGCCGCTCTACGTTGTAAACTACAACTCATTTGATGATACTTATCAGATTACCCAAAATTACCAAGGCACCCCATTAGCGAGTGTTAATCCCGCCGTTGAGACGTTTAAAATTTCAGGCCGCGACGCCCTGCGCCAACGGATCAATGATGGCCAGTTAGTCGACCTCGCTTGGTTTAATGAACAGCCTGACAAACCAGTCGTTCGCTATGTTCATCATAGTCATCGGCCCCTGGGCGCACAGGCGAATCGACCTGAAAAACGGGTCAAGTCGAATACTTCTACCGGTCCGGCCGAACCGATTCAAACGCTGGACTTTGATTTAAAAGCCCAAACGGTCGCCGTTGTCATGGGTGACGCCAACACCCGGCAGCAGCAGATCACCCAGTTGATTGATGAACATAACGGTCATGCGCTACTGATTGACGCCTTCAAACACAGCAACAGCGCCAGCTTCTATAATCAACAACTCAGCCAAACAGATATTGTCGTCATGGTCCAAAACCAAAATAAGCATGCGACTTCCAAAGCATTGAGCAAGGCGGTCAAGCAATATGACCTCAAAATGGCCATTGCCAATGGTGGCGGCCTACAACAAATCGAACGGGCGATGTATCGTGCCGTTAAAGGCCTACCAGCTTTTGAAAGTGGCAATTTGATTACTTATCCGCAGGCGGAGGCGCAATAGGCGTATCCGTGGTTTGGCGGCAGCTATCAAAGAAATTAGTAGCTAGTCCGTTGCCAATCGGATAAACAGAAAATAGTGCAATCACAAAGCGAGATTAGATTACTTAAACATTAGATAAAAAGACATTTTTGACACTAGTTTGTGCGGAAGCCCGCCAAGCCGATTGTCAAAAATGTCTTTTTTAGTGGTGTTTTACAAATTTAATCAGTCCGCGGCTTTAGAAAACTCTTACGATAGACTAATTTTGCATCGACTAAGACCATCCGTTTCTGAGGACGGTCAAAGATGATGGTATCTTTAAGCGTTGCGATTGCCTGCGCCGCGATGTCATCCGTATCGATATGAAAAGTGGTCAATGGCGGTGAGACGTAGCGGGCAATGTCGATATCGTTGATGCTGATGATTGATGTGTCAGCGGGAACGGTGATCTTGTTTTCGTTGAAAGCCTGTAAGACACCGACTGCTAGGGGGTCTGAACCGATTAGGAATCCTTTAGGGAGTGCCTGTCTGGACAACGATTGGACGACCTGCTGACCTAGTTGATAGCCACTGGCAACTGAAAAAGAGCCACCAACGAACATAAATCGTTCGTCGAAGAGCTGCAATTCACGCAAGTGACTTTCAAAGTACTTTTGTCGTGGGTCTTGATGATGGGTGACTTGTTGATCTTTACTCCAATAACCACCGTTAATGAGCCCAATTGGTGTCTTGCCGGCAGTGATTAATTGGTCGATCGCGTACTCAGTGATGGCTTGCAGATTCGGTTGAACCGAATTGAAATGTCGCGGATCTGGGTTGGAATCGACAAAGATCCGGTGAGGCGTCAGTTGCCGCAAGCGCTTGAGGGTTGGGGTGTCGAATTCACCGACCGCCATGACCCCATCGATATCGGCGGGGATGTGGTCAATGTCAGGATAAAAAGTCAGGTCCAGATTAGCCTGTTTACCATGTTCCACTAGCCCTTGCCGGAGATTGCTGAAATAAATATCTTCTAATTCTTGTTTCGGCTGCACCGCAAAAATGACCGCAACCTGGTAAGTCAGGCCGTGAGTCGTGTTCGGCTGCTGATAATTTAAGTTTTGAGCCGTCTGGAGAATCTTTTGACGCGCGTGATCTGAGATTGAAAATGTCGGGTCGTTATTTAATAGCCGTGAGACAGTCGCTGGTGAGTAGCCAGCTTTAGCGGCAATTTCACGAATAGTTGGCATTGAAACACACCCCTCTCAATGTGGATTAATAAACAATTGGTTACTAATTGAAATACCTTCACAGTAATAATACGCTTTCATTTACGGAAATAAAAGCAGTAACGCTAATAAACGAAACGTAAATGTTGTTTACTCATATTTAGTAATTATTTTAGTAAAACGGGTTACATTCGGCAATGAAAGCGCTTATCATAAGAGCTGTTAAAGATAAATTGATTAGACAGAAAAGTGAGGGTGCGTTGCAAATGACCAATCCAATCAAGACCACTGAATTTTTACATGGTGGTGATTACAATCCAGATCAATGGCTGGACCAACCCGGCGTCATCAAACAAGATTTTAAAGCATTTAAGCAAGCCAAAATTAATACGGTAACGTTGGGTATTTTTGCTTGGGATAAGTTAGAACCTTCTGAGGGACATTATGACTTCAGTTGGCTGGATGAAATCTTTGATCAAGCTGAAGCACAAGGAACCAAGATTATCCTGTCAACGCCAAGCGGTGCCCGGCCACGTTGGTTGGCTGAAAAGTATCCAGAAGTGTTGCGGGTCAATGAACAGGGCCAACGGAATCAATTTGGTGAGCGCCATAACCATTGTTTTACCTCTCCCATTTATCGTGAAAAGGTGCAAGCCATCAATCGGAAGCTAGCCGAACGATATGGTAAGCGACCGAGCTTGTTACTGTGGCATATCTCCAACGAATACGGCGGTGCTTGCTACTGTGACTTATGTCAGGCAGCCTTTCGTCAGTGGATTCAACAAAAGTATCAGACCTTAGACCATTTGAATCATGCTTATTGGAATGATTTTTGGAGTCATGATTATACGAGCTGGGCTCAGGTCCAAGCACCATCACCATTAGGAGATACTGGGGTGATGGGCTTAAATCTGGATTGGCACCGGTTTGTGACTGATCAGACGATCGACTTCTTTGAATCGGAAATCCAACCGCTACGTGAGCTCACACCGAACGTACCAGTTACGGCCAACTTTATGGGCGGCAATCCATCCGAGTCACACGTTTTCTACGACTTGGACTATCAAAAATTTGCTAAGCACGTCGATATTGTTAGCTGGGATTCTTATCCGAACTGGAGCAATGGCTATGAAAGCACCGCGCATTTAGCCATGAAGACTGCTTTGATGAATGATACGATGCGGAGCCTCAAGCATGATAACTACCTAATTATGGAAAGCACGCCATCGCAAGTCAATTGGCATCCGTACAACCGGGCCAAACGTCCTGGCATGCACGAAATGGGCAGCTTGCAACAGATTGCCCATGGCGCGGACTCCGTCTTATATTTCCAACTGCACCAATCATTGGGAGCTTCTGAAATGTTTCACGGGGCAGTCGTTACCAATCGTCGGGGAACTAAGACCCGGGCCTTCAAGGATGTCCAACAAGTGGGGCAAGATTTGCAACAGCTACAAGCGGCACACGCAACGACGCGTTCGAGGGCAAAAGTCGGCATCGTCTTCGATTACGATAACATGTGGGCACTGGATGATGCGCGCAATTATGCCAATGAGACCAAGCAATATTGGCGGACGATTCAAGAACATTATCAATATTTCTGGGAACATGACATTCCAGTCGAAATCCTCGCAACGACTGATGATCTATCCGCATATGACCTCATCATCGACCCGATGCACTTTATGATGAGTGCGGAATTTGCGGCCAAACTAAAGGCCTATGTTGAACAGGGTGGACACTTAGTCGGCACCTATATCACAGGCGTTGTTGACCGTGATTTCTTGGCCTACCAGGGTGATGGGTTAGCCGATTTACAAGCAACCTATGGCCTCAAGGTACAAGAAACGGATACGTTATATCCGCAACAGCACAATGCATTAACGGCCTATCATCAAGCTTATCAAATCAATGATTACTGTGATGTGATCGAGACGACGACGGCCGAGACGCTGGGCACTTACCAAAAGGATTTCTATGCCGGCACACCCGCAATGACTAAAAACACGCTCGGAAATGGAAGCGCATACTATCTTGCGGCTCGAACAGATACTGACTTTTTGGCGGCCTTCTATGAACAATTGGCGATTCAACTTGAACTCAAGCCAAGCTTACCAATCACCAAAGCAACGCCAAAAGTCGCGATTCAAGTTCGTGAGAATGCAACGGAACGCTATTATTTCGTGATTAATTTTAGTCACCAGCCGACCACTGTGACGTTGGCTCAACCGTTACACGCTGTATTCAGTGACCAATCGGTACAGGGAGAACAAGCACTAGCCGGTTACGGTGTTCAAGTTTACACGATGCCAAAATAAATAAACGGGGTGAAACTAATGGAACAAAATGTGGAACAACAACCAGTGACGAAGAAGAAGCTGTCATGGCGCCAAATCAACGAAGGCGTGGCGTTCGGGCTTGGTAATCTCGGTCATTCAGCCTTTTATGGCGCGTTAAGCACGTACTTTATCGTGTTCGTGACCAGCGGGATGTTTAGCGGCGTGGCACCAGCCATCGCCAATCGACTGATTGGGCTAATTACCGGATTAGTCGTTGTGATTCGGTTAGCGGAAGTCGTCGTCGACCCGATTCTTGGGAATATTGTTGATAATACCGAGACGCGCTGGGGCAAGTTTACGCCGTGGCAAGTGATTGGGAGTATTGTCAGTTCAGTCTTATTAGTCGTGATCTTTTCAGGCATTTTTGGCTTAGCCAAAGTTAATTGGATTCTATTTGCCATTGTTTTCGTAATTTTATTTATTATTCTAGATGTCTTTTACTCATTAACTGACGTTTCATATTGGGGCATGGTTCCCGCAATCAGCGAGGATAGTCATGCCCGTGGGATTTATACCGCATTAGGTAGTTTTACTGGGACGATCGGGTGGAACGGCCTGACGATGGTCGTCGTACCGATTACGACTTACTTTACCTTTATGGCGACAGGTAAGCATACCCAGGGTCCTCAAGGTTGGTTAGCGTTTGCTATTATTGTCGGGATTGTGGCGATCCTGTCAGCGTTATGTGTGGCTTTTGGAACGAGTGAAAAACACAATGCAATTCGAGAAGCCGCTAAGCAGAAGACGACGATCAAAGGCGTCTTCATGGGAATCATTAAAAACGATCAGATCATGTGGGTCAGTCTTGGCTATCTGTTCTATTCTTTAGCTTATGTGACGACTAACGGTGTCTTGTTCTACCTCTTTAAATTTGTGATTGGAAAGCCCGGCGAATTCTGGATTGCTGGTGCCGTTGCAACGGTGATTGGCTTTGTTACCTCGCCACTATACCCAATCTTGAACCGGTTCATTCCACGGAAAGTCCTATTTGCACTGGGTCAATGCTCAATGATTTTGGCTTACATTATCTTTATCGTGGCCCATACTAATTTGACGTTATTGATTATTGGGTTGGTCCTCTTCAACATCAATTTTGCCCAACTCGTCACAGTATTATCAATGACGGATGCCATCGAATACGGACAATTGAAGAATGGTAACCGGAATGAAGCCGTTGTCTTAGCTGTACGGCCAATGCTCGACAAGATCACGGGTGCCTTTTCCAACGGAATCGTCGGTGCGATTGCCTTAGTCGCCGGGATGACTGGCAGCGCCACTGCCGCTGATATGACGGCCAGCAACATCCACACGTTTGAATTACTGGCCTTCTACTTACCATTGGCTTGTGCGATTTTGTCATTACTCGTCTTCATGTTCAAAGTAACGATTACGGAGAAAAAACACGCTGAAATCGTCGAAGAGCTGCAGACGAAGCTCGCAACTGGTGAAGTCGCGGATGCACCAGCGGCGGTCGCAACCGTTGACGATGCGCTGACAACGGAAGTATTAGCACCTGTCAGTGGTCGGCCGATGATGCTTGAAGCAGTCAAAAACGGGAATCAAGGTCAAGGCTTACCAGGCGTCGGTTTTGCCATTCAACCAAATGATGGCCGGCTATACGCACCGTTTGACGGGACGATTCGGTTCACGTTCTCGACGAAACACACCCTCGGAATTGTTTCTGACGCCGGACTTGAAACGATTATTCATGTCGGCTTAGGGACGGTCAACCTTCGTGGTGCTGGCTTTACGACTTACTACCAAGATGGTCAAGTTGTGCATGCGGGGGATCTACTGATGACTTTTGACCGTGACCTGATCAAGCAACATGGTTATGATGATGTCGTCGTCACTTTCTTCACGCAACCTGGGCGAATCACAGCTCGGACGGATGACTGGCCGGCAACGATTCAACATGGACAGTCAGCCATGAAAGTTACCCTCAAACCAGAACCAAAATAACCCCTACACCCCAAATGAGCCCTGCCGGCAAACGCTGACAGGGCTCATTTCATATTTAAAAGGATTTCATCAAACCTCGCACCAAAATGAGTTTAATGGCGCAGTTGCAATTATCAATCGCAATTAAATCTAATGCTTAACCGGCAATTCCATACCCATGCTGGCCTGATTTTGCCGTGTGACGAGGTAATGAACAGTCCCGAAGACGGCGCCGACTAGTGCAGGTACGAGCCAGTCCATTCCGCTGCTGGCTAGTGGCAAGTAGCTTTGGAGGTGTGCCATGGTTTGACCAAAGGCGCTTTGGCTAACGACTGCTGGAAATGCCGCGACCATGTCGAAGACGGCAGGAACAACGGTGAAGACGACGACCCAGACGTAAACGACGCGTGACTTATGGAAGAGCGGCGACAGGATGGATAAGAAGATCAAGGCCATCGCGAGTGGGTACAGGAACATCAAGACGGGTGTGGACCAGGCGATGATTTGGTTGAGTCCGACGTTCGCCGTCAAAAATGACGCGAGGCAGGTGATGCGTAACCAAGCTTTGTAGCTCAAGAAGCCGAAATGTTTATGGAAGTCTTGGGCAAAGGCGGCGACTAAACCGATGGCGGTCGTCAAACAGGTCGTGACGATCAAGACGGCTAACACGGCTTGACCGACTGTCCCCATGTAATGATTGACGATTTGGTCAAAAGCGACGCCACCATTATCTGATAATTTGAAGCGACCGAGGGATTGTGCGCCTAATAAGATCAATAAGACGTAGATCAACCCTTCAAATGCCATTGAGAAGAGGCCGGCGCGGGCAGTTACCCAGGCAGCCTTGTTGGGATCCGTTTGGCCCATAAAGTTAACGGCCGTGACGATGGTGACCCCGAGTGCGAGACCAGCTAGAGCGTCCATCGTGTTGTAACCTTGCAAGAAACCGTTGGTGAATCCGGCACTCTGGTAAGCTGCGGTGGCAGTCGTGCTGCCAGCATGTGCTAAGGGGCTACTAAAGGCGACGGCGAAGATCACCACGAGCAATAATAAGAATAATGGATTTAATAATTTGCCGACGCGGGCCATGATCTTGCTTTGCTCAACGGAGAGGTAGTAAGCCAGACCGAAGAATGCGGCTGAGAACAGTAGGAGTGCCAGTGATTGGTACTTGGCTGGGAAGAATGGTGCTAACCCAACGGTGAACGAAACGGTAGCTGTCCGGGGTGTTCCGAAGAAGGGCCCGATCGTGAAGTGAATCAGGACCATGAAGACGACCGCAAAAGTTGCACCCAAGGGCCGACCGATATCGTAGACCCCTTTTGATTTAGTGACACAAACGGCCAGAACGGAGAGTAACGGTAATAACACGGCCGTTACGAGAAAGCCCACGGCCGCCATGCCCCAGTGTGAACCGGCTAGTTGGCCGAGATGTAGTGGAAAAATCAGGTTACCAGCCCCGAAGAATAGGGCGAAAATCATTGAGCTTAAAGTGACATAATCACGTTTGGTCAAGTTGCGTTTTTGGATACGATTTAGCATAAAATCAGCACTCCTTTGTGTGTTCGGGTCAACGATTGCTCGTAATGACGCCTTTAAAAAGTTGCGATTAACCAAAAAACGCCCTGATATCTGAGTTAGACTCAGAAACCAGGACGTTTTTACACGTGTTACCACCTTAGCTTTGTGACCGCATTGCTACGGACACCTCAGAAGGTACGGCAAGTGACCGGCCACTTGCGATACCCGGGCTCAATAATGGGAGCAACCAACAGCAACTAACGAGACGCTCGTCACTGCCACTCAGAACTGATTTTCAATTAGCTAGTCGTGATGTCATTTCACCAAGCTGACACTCTCTAAACACTGCTAGGAAATTTACTTTGTTCGTCAACGTGTTTGTTAACCGTTTTTTAATGTGGTTCTAACTTACAACCGTGAAGATTATTTGTCAATCTTTTTTTGAAAATTGATTGGAAAATGTCTTAGGGATACTGACAGGTCGCGGATTGTGGGCTAGGAGGGCTGGAGAGCCGCGATTGGCGCCGCTGATTGGCACATCAGAACCTCAGATTATCAGGCGTTATTGGCAGTTGTCGCTAAGTTAGTAACTTCAACGCACGGAGCGTGGTCAGTGACATGAAAATGAGAATGTGTGTACAACATGCTATAATGTACACACGAAAATACGAGGAGGATTATCGATGAGCGAAAACAATTCAGATCACATCAAAATGTTCAAGAACGGCAATTCATTTGCTTTCCGGGTGTCTAAAAAAGACCGGGAAGCGCTAAACGCCACGAGTGAGACTAGTTTTGAAAAAATTGTTTCCCCTGACGGCCAGGAGATCACATTTCGCAAGGTAGCGGATGAGCAGTCTGACCTGTTAGCGATGGCCGACCATATTCTTGACCAACACGGCGACTTATTGAAACGACTGGAGGACTTATGAGATACCTAAATAAGCAATTCCTCATTGACCTCAACCAAGATATTATCAAGCGTGCCGATAAGAAATATGGCGGTGTTCAGTATTCGCAGGGGCTTGAAATTGTGATTGAACAACCGCAACAGGTCTTGTTTGGCAAGGAGTTGTATCCTAATATCTGGATCAAGGCCGCGTTTATGATTCAGAAAATAACGAAGAAGCATATCTTTGTGGATGGCAATAAACGGACCGCGTTCTTCAGCGGCATTATATTTTTGTACGCGAATGGCATTCAATTGAGTTATACCGATGATGAAGCTGTGGCGCTGATTCTGGACGTCACGACCAACCCCGACACGGATGAAGTGATGGTGGCGTTAGCGGAGTGGCTGAAGGCCCACCAAGTCCCTAATGAAGCTTAAATACTGAAACGCTATTCGCTACAAACTAGTGGATAGCGTTTTGAAATTGATTAATGACCACCGATAATCAATGTGCGCTAATTTTTTATGAAAAAAACACGTTAGCAGGTGCGGAATCGGCTGGAAAGTTGGATAATAGCACTATCAAGTAATTTGTGAGGAGGAACCGCCGATGACGACTAGTGACGAACAGAAGCCGCAATGGCAAGTGAATCAGAACCGCCACACGCGTTTCCGGACGATCGTGAGTGTGTTGCGCAAGTACAATGTGCTGAGTAATCTGGCGCGTCAGAAGAATCCTGACCAGGTTCGCGCGGCATTCGAAGAACTGGGCCCCACTTTTATTAAAATCGGGCAGATTCTGTCGTCACGAACGGATATCGTTAAGCCGGAGTTCGCCAATGAATTCAAAAAATTGCAGAATAATGTTCGCGCCGACGATTTCGACGTCGTCCAACAAACAATCGAGCGGCAGACGGGTAAGCCAATCGATGAAATGTTCGCCCAATTCGATGAGCAGCCGTTTGCATCCGCATCAATGGGGCAGACCCATCACGCGACCTTACTGAATGGTCAAAAAGTGGTGGTCAAGGTCCAGCACCCGGGCATCGATGCCGAAGTGGCGTTAGATATTTCACTGTTCGAACGGGCATTACCGCTGTTGCGCTACATTCCGGAATCGTCGGTCGTCGACATGCAGGAAATGGTGGCGGAGATCAAACGCTCGCTGTTTAACGAACTGGATACGAGTATTGAGGTCAAGAACGGCTCACGCTTCTATCGGTTGAATGACGGTGATGATATTATTCGCGTGCCGCGCGTTTACGGCAAGTACAGCACGCAAAAAGTTCTGGTCAACCAGTACATGTCAGGCACGACGATTCAGCATTTCATGGCTAAGGTCCTGGCCGCGGATGAAGCGGGTGATCATCAATACGATGAAGAGCGCCGCTACCTAGCAAATGTGCTCGTCCAGAACTTTCTCAAGCAAGTGTTCCAAGACGGCTTTTTCCATGCGGACCCGCACCCTGGTAACATCTTGTTACGTGAGCTGCAACCGAGCGATATCGGGTACAATGACACGGTCCCACAGCGCGTGGGCAAGCTTGGTAAACGCCAACTACCGCCGTATCGTCTAGTCTATTTAGACTTTGGCATGATGGGCGAAATCAGTCCGGCACTGATGGCGGGGATTGCAAACGTAGTCGTGGCCGTCACGACGGAGGATACCCATCAAGTCGGTAAGGCGATTCTGGCCATTTCCAATCGAACTGGCGCGGTTGATGAGGAAGCCTTCTTCAGTGAGCTTGCCCCGTTTTTGAGCCAATATTATAATTCGGGTTTGGGCGACATTGACTTTCAAGGGTTACTATTTGAGATGGTCAAGGTTTGCCGGAGCAATAACATTCAGATGAATCCAGCGGTCACGATGCTGGGCAAGGCCTTTGGGACGATTGAAGGTATCGTTGAAACCCTAGATCCGACCTTGTCGATGATGGACGTGGCCCGGCCATTTGCCCGCAAGTACATTCGCGAAAACTTTAATCTGCGCAATGAGCTAGAGGACGGGTTGTTGGCCAGCTTGCAAAGCTTACGGGATGCGCCCAAGATCCCGTCACGCCTGTTGTCGGCTTTGGATACTTTTGAAAACGGCCAGACCCGCGTCAACTTAGTATTCTCACACCGCAAGTTATTTATTGACCGCATCGATTCGATGGTCAATAAAATCGTCCTCTCAGTGATTTTAGCCGCGTTGATCGTTGGGTCATCGCTACTCGTCCAGAGCCATCCGGATAATAGCTGGATCACGAATATCGGGATTTTCGGTTATGTGTCGGCGGTCGTCGTGATTATCGGCCTGCTGATTGGGACGCTGCATTCGTGGTATACCCATTGGCGGCGGAAATAGGCAAGTTTAGCGCCGGATACAGCCCCAACGCTGCTTGGAGACGAGTCCAAATACAGGCGGTTATGACGCAATTATTGTAAAACCAGGGTTTCCGCCGATAAAAATTAAAACTAAAAAAGTGCGGCCATGATTTCGTCATTGAAATCATGGCCGCACAGTCGTTATCGGTCAATTAAATGGCTTAGTCTTCTGAACCCATGACGCGGGCACAAAAGGCAGCTAAGATGGCACCAACTTCTGGTGCTAAGATGTAGACCCATAGATGTGATAAGGCGCTACCACCGGCGAAGATTGCGGGACCAATTGAACGGGCAGGGTTCAAAGAACCACCGGTCAAGTTAAGGGCAACGATGATCAGGAAGGCCAACGTCACACCAATCGTCAAACCGGCGAAGTCCGCGTTACCGTGGTCGTTGCTGGTGACGTTTAAAATCACTAGTAAGAACAAGAAGGTAACGAGTGCTTCAACGAAGAAGGCCATGCCACTCCCAATTTTAGGAAAATCAGTTTGTCCGAGTGACGTTGCGGATAAACCTAACGCACTGACGAAGGACTTAACAGCGGCAGAAGCGACGATTGCCCCAATAATTTGGGCGATGATGTAACCGACCGCGTCGGCGGCATCGATTCGGCGATTGATCAACATCGCGGTCGTCACAGCGGGGTTGAAGTGACCACCTGAAATACCACCAAAAGCATAGGCGGAGACGGTGATGGCCAACCCAAAGGCTAATCCGATGGCGAGGACGTCACCCTTGGCGATCACAACGGTCGCGGTCCCTAAAAACACTAACATAAACGTGCCGAGAAATTCGGCGAGATACTTGCGCATATTTGCACACTCCCTTTTGGAATAATTGCTAACCTAACCTATTTTACAATAACTATCGGCTAAAACGAGGCTTTTTGCTCAATTAATGGCAACTTGCCGTAAGTTTTTGATAATTATATTTATTAGCTGGTTATATCCTCTGCCTTGTTGTCACGGGATTCTGAGAAGCTTTCAGCGGATTTTAAAACCAGTATATGAAAAATTGGTTGTTTGCCAGCGATAATTACCACTGGTCAGTATGATGAGGCACTGACCTAACGTGCTGTAACGGTTGATATTCGGCATGCAGGATACTTAAAACGCCCAATTTCTCAGTTTAAAAGCAGTAGCTGTGACCCATCTCAAGAAGTCGGCCGACGAACAGCTAGCCAAATCAAAAACACGATTCTGTTCTATAATAGTAACGACAGTAGTTGCTAGCATTAATGAAAATCATTCAATTTGTTTCACGTGAAACAGTAAAGGAAGGTTGAATTCATGGCGTTATCGTATCAAGCATTGTTAACGGCAGTTCCGGTGGTGTTAAAGGCGGGCAACGTACCTAACATTGTCGGTGAAGCGGGCATCGGTAAATCAGCGCTCGTCGCGGATGTGGCGCGAAAGCTCGGGGCAAAACTATTTACGACGGTCGTCAGTCTTTCTGAAAAGGGCGATTTAGCGATTCCAGTGCCGCCGCTAACGAGTGACTCGTTTATTCAGACGCAACACTATGGTCAATTGGCGGATGTCCAATTCGGCTATTCTCACACGCTGATTGAAATCATTCAATATGCCGAAACCCATCTGCAACAGCCAATTTTATGGCTACTCGATGAGTTTAATCGTGGAACGCAGGCGGTTCAAAGCGAATTGATGAACCTCGTTTTACAACGTACGATCAATTCGTTACGGTTGCCTGAACAGGTCCAACTGATCCTTGCCGAAAATCCCGATGCCAGCATGACTGGTTTCGAACAAAGTACGTACGGCGTCGTTGCGGGGGACGCGGCCATCAAAGACCGGACCGTCCGTTTAGTGATGCGCGCGGACCCAGCGGACTGGCTAGCTTGGGCGCAACGTTCTGATGAACAGCGTCAGCGGCCCAATATTCATCCACTCGTCCAACAGTTTATTAGTGAAGATGTGACCCGTCTCAATCAGACGGATGTGCAGGCGGACTTAACGGCGACGCCCCGTGCCTGGGCGCGAGTCTCAGCCAACCTATATGAACTCGAACAGTTGCCGGATGATCAACAAACGCTCGTCGCACTCGATATTTTTCAAGGTGATGTCGGCGCCACACTGGGACTAGCCTTCTATCAATTTATCGAACAGCAAGCCATTCACGTGACGCCGGCCATGCTGTACGAGACCCAACCGGTCGGTGCCGTGGTCCCCGCACCAGTCTTGAAACAATTCACCGCGATGAGCGAGTTGCAAAAGAGTACGGTGCTGGCGAGTTGTTTGCAACTGACGGCGACTTATCCGTTGACGGATGACCACAACGCCGGGCGGTTTATGCAACTATTGCAAACGCTCAGCCAAGATGGTCAGTTTGCGCTGGTTCAGCAGATTGGCCATCAGCGCGAGTTACTAAAACAGCTCTATACGGCCAATGTTGCCAAACAAAGTCCGTATGTCACGGCGCTATATCAATATTTGCAACAAGTCGCGAGTTGGTCGAATCAATAGAAGGGGGTGCGGTCGATGCTGAATAACGCCGCGGAATATGCCAATTGGCGCCAAACGATGTTGACGACCGCGTCAACGCATCCGGCGCAGGAAGCTGCGACAATGCTCAGTCGCGCCATTATTGAGTTATTGGCGACGGACCAGTTTTATGGCGAATTACTGACGCGCTTGCCCCGGCAACTGAATACTGAGTTGAACGCGCCGTTTGCCTTGAGCTGGGTAGACAATCAGCTCGTCTTACAGTATGCCCCGCAAGCGTTGGCTCAAACGTTTACCCGCTTCGATCAGTTACAAGCAGGCCTCAAACATGTCGCGTTACACGTGGTGTGGCAACATCCATTGCGCTACCGCAATCAAGTCGCCACGCAGCAACGACTCGTGACGTTAGCGACGGATTTGGCCGTGAATCAGTATGTGAACGGGTTGCCCGCAACGGCGATTTCGCTAGCCCAGATACAGGCGCAGGTGCCCGTCACATTACCGCAACGCGCGGATTCGGGGACTTATTTACAATTGTTGCGCCAACAACAGTCAACCGATCCAGAACGGCCGAATGCGGGCCAGACGACCCAATCCACACCACAAGGGCTGCAACACCGCCAACCAAGTACGGGTCAGGAGTCACTGCCAGCTACTGGCGCCATTGATGATACTCGTCAATGGTCAGCAAGCGGACAGTTGACGAACCCTAATCTGGCGCAATCACGCCTACGCCAACTAGCTAAGGACGCGTGGCAACAAACCACTGAAGCCGGACGAGGATTGGTTGCGGGCCACGTCGCTGCACAATTGGATGTCCTTAGCCAACCGGCGCAAATCGACTGGCGGCAATTATTAGTTCGGGGATTAGGCCATATTCCGAGTGGCAAGAAGGCCTCACACGCCCGCTTTAATCGGCGCCAACCTGCTCGCATGGAATTGCCCGGTCAAATCAGTGATACCCGTTTGGATTTACAAGTCTACGTTGACCAGTCGGGGTCCATCAGCGATGCCTTATTACGCCAGTTGTTGGCCCAGGCCGCCACGTTGACTCAACTGTTAACGGCGACGATTACGATCAAACCGTTTGATGCGATTGTCCAACCAGGTCAGACGTATCAGGCTAGTTTCCCGCAACAGGTGCGGTTCGCTCGCCATGGTGGCGGGGGAACGGCCTATCAGCCGATTTTTGACGACTTAGCCCGGCATCATCAAACGGCTGCGACAACGCTGGCGCTCATCTTGACGGACGGTCGGGGTGAGGCTCAGATTGACGCGCATCATTTTACCAATGTCATTTGGTTATTGGCGCGGCCAACTGACAAGTTATCGATTCAGCCCGTCGTTGGCCAGGTCGTTAATTTGAATTTAGGAGATGATCCCGATGGCCCAACCACTTAATCCAGATGATATGCAATCATTATTGACACATGACCGCCGTTATCAGCGTGCGGCCGCAATCCTTCACGACCAGTGGCAACGCGTCTCGGCGGAAGAAGACCTCGCTTATCGCCAGCAGATCACGGTCGACGATCTACGGTTTGCCAAGGCATTACTAGCTAGTGAAACGCTGACGAGCCCCTTTGACTTCGGCCATTACGCCGGTGCTCAACAACTTCGCCAACACTATGGTAGCCAGCTGACCAGTGCGGCGCAAAATTGGTTGGTTCAGAAATATGTTTAGTAGCGTTCAGTTTACTGGCCATGAACGATTTAACATCAATTAATAAAATAAAAATGCAGATGCTAAAAGAAACCACAGCTTTCCGATTCATCAGAAGGCTGTGGTTTTATTATGCGCAGTTATTAACGCGCTAAAAATTGGCGCCAAGCTTGTTCACGCAGCGCAATATCTGGGTGAGCGCCCTGACGAAGACGAGTCTGGAGGCCAATCCGGGCTTCGAGTAAGGCCTGGGCAAGGGCAGTACTGGACTGCGTGTTGATGATTTGCTGACTCGCTTGACCCTTTAAGATGACGGCGGACATCAAGGTCAAGTAATCATTGTAGAACCAATCAACGGCTTGCTGGACATCCGTGTCAGTCGTCCCGAATTCAGCGACCGCGTTGGCCATCAGATCACCAGCTGGCTGGTCGGTGTTAGTTAAATCACGGCTAAACAGCATGCTGAGCACCGTCAACGCATCAGCGCCGCTTTGTTCGAGCTGTTGCATCGCTTGCGTACAGCTCGTGAGCGTTTGTTGATGATAGCGACTTAGCGCGCGGAGGTAGAGCGTATGCTTGTCACCGATGGCATTATAGAGACTTTGCTTTTTGACGCCACTAGTTGCGACAATCTCATCCATCGACGTGTGGTAGTAGCCTTGTTGCCAAAATAAAGACATAATTTTTTCAATAACTTGATCATCTTGAAATGTTTTCTTAGCGGGCAAAATCGAGGCCGCCTTTCTGGTTAGAAATAAGTATTTCAAGTATACCATAGCCGGATTAGCGAATTGGTAAATATAATTGAACGGCTAAAATCGTTTGCTCAAAGGGACTTTACTGTTTTGAAATTGGATTTTAATTGAGCACAATTAGTTGCATTTGGAAATTAAATAAAATTAGGGTTATTAAATCGATTACATCAGTTTATAAATTGAAGATAAGTTAAACAAACGGCGTAGCGTTGCGGATGTATTCCAAATGGATATAGCAATTTAATAGTTATAAGTATTAGAACTTTTACCTAATGTTACTTCTCATTAAAGTCTAACAACAATATAATGTTGATGACTTATTTAGTTAAGGTGGGTAACTACTGGCGATTATTTGACCATAAATGGCAGGCTGAAAAGCTTGATGTTAAACTGATTGCAGTAGTTTATATCAAAATATTTGTATTCGTCATAATATTAGAAACGGCTCAGAGGTCCGTTAAAAAGGCGTTTTTAATCAATGATTAAGGGGCAACATTAATTGACAGCGATTCCAATACCATGATATATTTTCGTTGCTGATAGGGTTACTCACAACGATTCACTATTAGTACCAAGAGTTAATTAGATTAATCAGACGTCAGTCAATTACTGGAAAGGAGTGGTCATATCAAATGGCAATCTGGCGGATTAATAATCGGGCTCAGCCAACTCATTAGCATTCCGGTGCTGGCTGATACCCAAACTGGAACTTACCATTTAACGGTCACTTCTAACTCAGGTGTGACTGGCAATCCCGTCAAAGGACCGCTACAAGGAATCTTACCGCAGATGAATGAAGTACAGCAGTGGATTCTACTCGTTATCGGGGTCTGCGGACTAAGTTTGTTAATATTCTTAATTCTAATCTGGTGGCGCAACCGTCAAACAATAAAGGAGCAACCAAAATGAAAAAATATATTGGAACACTTGTTGCAGGCATGACACTTATGGCAGGCTTACCACTCGTTGGGCAAGCAGCCGACACAACGACTGAAGCACAAGTGAAGTTGGAACAAGATGAAAATAACAAGGACATTACGTTAGATGAAGCCCCAGCCTTGGATATGGGAACGGTTACAATCGATAACACGACGCAAACCAAGACTGCAGATACGGTCACAGGTAGTGTGAAGGTGACTAACCCCGGTAATACGGATGGCTGGAGTGTTCAAGTCGCAGGCTCCAAGTTTTTAAATGGCAGTCAGGAATTACGAGGCGCCGCATTAACATTCAAGAATGCCAGTGTGACGGCTGATGATGAAGCTAACGCTTCTAAGAACCCCACTGCACCCGACGTAACGGTGAACGAATCCAATCAAATGATTTTAGGCGCCGTTGCCAATGAAGGGATCGGTAAGTTTACGAGTGCTTATGCCAAGACGGATGTTTCCCTGTTAGTACCTGCTGGTAACTCAGCTGGGACTTACACTTCTACGCTGACTTGGACATTAGGCAACGCCCCTAGCTAATTGAGAACCAATGAACCAAAGGAGAGCTGAGGTGTGACCGATGAGAATGGGATTGTTGGTGACAGGTCGGTTACTAATGGTGGCCGTTAGTGGGCTGATTATTAGTAATTGGGGCTGGAGCGTGACAACGCAAGCTGCAGATAGACAGTCACAGGTGCAGGTTAAGTTGACCCCGTCGGACGATGACGACGCAGTTTCTCCGGTCGATCCTGATGATCCCAGTAAGCCATACCCTGGTGATCCGGCAGATGAAGGTAACGTGACCGGAACAGGCTCACGGGGCAAATTAACCATCGATTTCGTCAGTAATCTTAAGTTTAAACCCGTCACGACAGCCGGTGGACCCGCTACGGTGACGGCACAAAATGAGCGAGCGATGATTCAGGTCACTGATCGGCGTGCATCGGCAGCTGGCTGGACACTACAAGTAACGCCCAGCCCGTTACAAAGTGGTCAGCAGCAGTTAACGACCTCGTTGAAGTTAGGCAGTGTCCAACTCAAACCGGGGACGGGCAATGTCAGTGCCGCCCCGAACGTGGTCAACACCGGCGAGCTCGTGACAGGTATTGCGAACAGCGTCGTCACTGCCCAACCGCAATCGGGCTTGGGCACGTGGTTAGTTATTTTGAATCGGGGCGATGAACTGACACAACTCCAGATTCATGACCGGCAACTCAGTGCGGGTGATTACACCGGTACGTTAGCCTGGTCATTAAACAATGCACCTAGTTGAATGGTTTGATTGAAGCTGCTACTCGTCATGAATGGCAGCTTCAATCATACATAGCACGTCACTTACCGTTGAAAAAAGGAAGGGTAACCCATATGAAAAAAATATTTTGGCAGTTAATGGCAGTTGTTGCTGTGATTGGGGCCGGCTGGACGATGTGCGCTCAGGCCGACGATTTGAACTATACGGTTCAAGCTGATTTACCTAACAATCAGATCAATCAAAAAGTCTCTTACTTTGATTTAAAAGTGACCCCAGGCCAAAAACAAAATCTGACGTTGCATATTAAAAATAGCGATAGTAAAGAACACCGCTACACCGTCTCACCTAACTTAGCGGTGACGAATGATAACGGGATCATCGATTACAGCCAGGCCAACGCGAAGGCGGATGATTCACTGAAGTTTAACATCAAGACTGCGCTTTCCAAGAAGCAGGTCGTCACGGTGCCTGCTAAGTCGAGCAAGGCAGTGACTATCCAGCTGAACGTCCCTGAAAAAGAATTTAAAGGTGTGGCACTCGGCGGGATCAACATTGTTCAAGAGTTGAGTGGTAAGAAGCAACAGGCCAGTAGCGGGATGGCCATCAATAATCAGTACGCCTATGTGATTGGGCTCCAGTTACAAGAATCTGATAAGACGACCATCAAGCCGAACATGAAGTTGCATTCCGTGAAAGCCGAACAACGCAATTACCGGAACTATGTCTCGGCGAACTTACAAAATGATCAGCCGGTCATCATGCACGGACTTAAGATCAAGAGTTACGTGACCAAGGCTGGGAGTTCTAAGAAAGTGCTAACGACGAATAAAGAAAATATGTCGATGGCCCCGAATAGTAACTTCAACTTTGCAATTGGTGATGGCAACAAACAGCTCAAAGCTGGCAAGTACACGTTACATTTAACCGCGACAGCGGATAAGGGCAAGTGGCAGTTCACTAAGAACTTCACCATTACGGACAAGACGGCCAAAGCGCTCAATGATACGGCAGTGACCGAAAAACAAACGAACTATTTCTGGTGGTTTGTGGCACTCGGCGTCGTCATCATTGCCTTATTAGGCGCGATTATCTGGCTACTATTGAAAAACCGCCGCCGTCAGGATTAACTAGCGAGAGGAGTTTTCAACATGTGGAAGGGACCGAAACAAATACTTGTTGCATTAGCGGCATTAACCGGGTTATGGGCCGGGACCGCCCAGATTCAAGCTGCGGACGAAGCGTCGTTAGCAACGGCACCGTCTGGCTTGAATCAGTTGGATAAACTCTTCACGCTTCCTGCCGCATTCAATAGCGGGGTGACGAATAGCGCTAGTATCGCGAACGTCACTAATGCTAGTTCACCAAATACGCAGGCGATTCAAGTGATCAATGGCAAGAAACAAATGGGTGGCTTTTGGTCAAATGATGCCAACCGTTTTGACATTAACAAGGATGCCACCTTCAAGATGTGGCTATACTTGGGGTCATCAACGAGTACTAGTAAGGCCGGTGACGGGATGGCCTTCGTCTTGCAAAATGATCCGAACGGGACGACGGCTTCCGCCAAGGTCAGTTCATCGAGTATTATTGGGGAGACCCTCGGCGTGTGGGGCGTCGATACCAATAATAAATTACAGGATGGCGATGAATTTGCCAAAACTGCCATCCAGAATAGTTGGGCCTTAGAGTTTGACACCTATACCAATACATCGACCGGTTATAGCGATGCGGGTAAGGGTGACGCCTTTGATAATGGGATCAAGAAACAACATATTGCGACCGGCTACCCGGGTAGTGCGAGCCAATATATCAATAATTCAGTCAAAAGTCTCGATATCACGGGGATTTTCTGGTCAACGCGGTATTTCTTTACGCAGGACCACCATGATTTAGTCGATAGGACGCTGGGTGACAGTAAGTGGCACCACCTCGTAATGAACTGGAATGCCGCTAGCAAGACGATGACTTACACGTTTGATGATGTGAATCCGGATGGCTCGGCAACTGGCGCTGGTTTTACTCAGAGTGAACCGCTCGACACTAGCAAGTTCAATAGTAGTGATGGCTTGATGCGCTGGGGCTTCATGGGCGCGACTGGGAGTAATTCCGGGAACAACATGGTCGTGATCGAGAGTGTGCCTAATCTCGTCGATGCGAGTGCGGCGGTCAAAGTGACGGACAAGACCAAAAACCGCGAAATCACGACCGGTAGTCAATTGAAGGCTAAGCATAAGGTCCAATATGACTATCAACTCACGTATCAGAGTGGCCAATTAGATTGGGACAATATCACAGCCGAGCTGAATTTGCCGAAGTACGTGACGTTTGATAGCGCGAAAGTGACGTATGCAGATGGCAGCGAACAAGCTTTGACCGCGCCAACTGCGGACGCTACTAAGGTCGACTATAGCTTGAATAAGGCCTTGTCAGCCAGTCAGAAGACGGCGACCATCACGCTTACAGGGACCGCCAACGATGTAACGGTCAACCAGAATACGACGGTCACCAACGCGACGTTCCAGAATAAGGTCTTCGAGACGTCAACTGAGGCACCTGATTATCTGATCACGGTCGACCAGCCGATGAGCATCTATATTCGAAACAATCCTTACACCGTTGCCAATGGGGAGGATGTCACGATCAAAGGAATCGTGGCGGTTGAAGATTCCGAACAATTGACGAACGATAAGGTGACGTTACATCCCACGGTCAATGGCCAAGAAATGCCGACGGTTCAGATGAGTAACGATGAAGAATCCGGGTTCTTTAGCTACAAGATCAAAGCCAGTCAGTTACATGTCGGCGATGATAACAAGCTTGAGATCTGGGCGTCAGACCCTTATGAAAACGAGTCGCCAGTCGGTGTTGCCAATATCACGGTGACCGGTGGCGAGCTGAGTTTTAAGAGCGTCTCCAAGAACAGTACGTTCAAATCGATCACGCTTGATGGGCAAGCCCAAACCACTGATCGTGAAGACGACTGGCAACTGGTCGTCCGTGACAGTCGTGGTAAGGGGTCTAGCTGGCAATTACAGGCAAGCGCGACTAACTTCAAAACGACGGGTGGTCAGACGTTAGCGGGTGACGTGCTCTTCCGCGAAGGTGATAAGACAACGGTTCTGAATAGTAACGGCACCGTAATTGACAGCCATACGACGACCAGTGATAATGACGACTATGACGTCTTATCTGACTGGACGAGTAAGTCGGGTATTCTGTATAGGAGTAACGCCGGGGCCGTTCCTGGTTCATACACCGGTGACATCACGTGGACGTTGACGGATGCACCCAAGTAACTAGTGGTTGGTGAATAGAAGAGAAGATGAAAGCTCTTACAATCGAACGCTTGTGAGAGCTTTTTCTTATCGTTTGATGATTAGTTTAAGGGCAGTCATGATTTTTGTTAACGACCCCTGTTAATCGAATTAATAAACGGGTTAATTCCCATAAATGCTGTAATATCGGCAATTCGTTATCACTTGATTAGTGAAAAAAGTGCGTTTTTTGCGTGTTTTTGGTTGCGTTTTCTTTTTCGTTTAGTACAATGTAATTGTTACCAAATACATGTTGCACAAATATGATTGTGAATATAAACACATTTAAGGAGCGCGTTTAATATGAAAGTTATCGTAATTGGTTGTACTCATGCCGGAACTGCTGCTGTAAATCAAATCTTGGCGTCAAATCCAGAAACAGATGTCACGATTTATGAACGGAATGACAATGTGTCATTTCTCTCCTGTGGGATTGCCCTCTATCTTGGTGGCGAAGTTGCCGATCCACAAGGGCTCTTCTATTCCAGTCCAGAACAATTAGCCAAATTAGGCGCGAATGTTCATATGCAACATGATGTGACCGACGTGGATACCGAAAATCATGAAATTACCGTGACTGATTTGAAGACCGGCGAATCCAAGAAAGATCATTACGACAAATTAGTTGTCACCACTGGTTCATGGCCTGTAATTCCACCAATCGATGGTATCGACAGCCCAAACGTTTACCTCTGCAAGAACTGGACGCATGCCCAAAGCTTATGGGAAGCTGCAAAGCCAGCTAAGCGCGTTATCGTTATCGGTGGGGGCTACATTGGGACTGAATTAGTCGAAGCTTATCAGAAGCAAGGTAAGGAAGTTACCTTAATCGATGGCTTACCACGGATTTTAAACAAGTATTTAGACAAAGGCTTCACTGACCGGGTCGAAAAAGACTTCGTTGACCATGGCATCAAGATGGCCTTAAATCAAATGGTTAAAGGCTTCAGTGATGATGGCAAGGAAGTGACCGTTAAGACTGACAAGGGCAGCTACACCGCTGATATGGCAATTCTGTGCGTTGGTTTCCGGCCAAACACCAGCCTATTAAAGGGCAAAGTTGACATGAACCCGAATGGCTCCATCAAGACAAATGACTACATGCAAACATCTGACCCTGATATTTACGGTGCCGGTGATTCCGTTGCGGTTCACTACAACCCAACTAAGAAGGATGCTTACATTCCATTAGCCACTAACGCGGTTCGTCAAGGGACTTTAGTTGGTTTGAACATCTTCAAGCCAACCCGGAAGTACATGGGGACGCAATCAACTTCTGGCTTAATGTTATTCGGCAAGACGATCGTTTCTTCTGGGATGACCTTGGAACATGCTCAAGCTGAAAAGGTACCTGCAGAAGCCGTTACCTTTGAAGATAACTACCGTCCAGAATTCATGCCAACCACGAAACCGGTTCTGATGCAATTGGTTTACAACCCAGAGACGCGTGAAATCTTAGGGGCCCAATTCATGAGTGAACATGACGTTTCACAATCGGCCAACGTGATCTCAGTGATGATTCAAAATCACAACACGATCGATGACTTAGGCTTCGTTGACATGTTCTTCCAGCCAATCTATGACCGTCCATTCAACTACTTGAACTTATTAGGTCAAGCAGCTATCGCTCATGCGGCTGAAAAAGTGACTGAATAATTGAAATAAACGAGTTATTTTGACTCGAAAAAGATGCACCGCTGATCCGAACAAGACATGTTTCGAATCAGTGGTGCATCTTTTTTTGTTGGTGCCGGGCTGGGCGGTACGACGGTTAACGGACAGTCGCTACTTGAGTAGGGTGATTTCCACACGCTTGCGTTAAGAAGATGACCCAATTAAAGGCGCGAGTGTCTAAGCCGCTTGGTAGTCAAAGTTTAAGTTGTCGGTAGTCGTAAAGCCCAAAGTGGTCAGCACTTGTCCCATAAGTGAATCTGGTTGGGATAAAGCTAATTTGAGCTGCTGGAGTTTTAATTCGACGGTGCCGAATGCCACGAGTCGTTCCAGAATTTCCGTTAAGGGGGCGACATCATGATTAGCGTCCGTTAGCTGGACTGTCAACGTTGCTTGGTGGGCAGCCATATCAATTGGCGCAAACCCGACCTGTCCGCAGAAATCATTGGTAGTCCGATCAGTAACGCCCCAAATCAGCTGGCGATCGTTAAAAATCTCGCGCATCACTTGATTGATACGGTCGGCCGTCGCTGCCATGGTCACGGTCGTATCGGTCGTTTGGTAGAGATTGAAGACGTCGACCACGCGGACTTTCGTGAGCCAATCAAATGCATAGTGCGGCGTCAAAATAGGATGGTATTTTTCAAATTGTGACATCAAGCGCGTGCTCCTTTAAATGAGTTATTTCGATGTGAAACGATAAGTCTATTGTACCACGGGTCTGGGGGTGGGCTGGGCATGGATGATTTTGGTTACGGCTTTGAGACTGTCTGATATGTTTCGCATTGTGCTAGTTATCAAGTTGAAAACCACCAGCTTAGAGTCTCTGGAAGTAAGGCGAGATAGCGCAAGCATGAGGGGGTTAGACTCGTCCGGCACTGGCTTCCAGGTATTTCTGACAATGCTGGAATCCAGACCATTGGTGTCTTTAATCGGCTATAATGCTATATAATAACTAGCACAACACGTAAATTAATAACTAAGGAGCGTGATTAGTATGAAAGATAAAATAACAATTAATGACTTTTTGGAAGTTGCAAAAGAAACGGATTTAAAAGATTTACTTGATAAATCATTGCATGAGCCTGATCTAGCAAGGCGCAAAGTATATGACGCTTTATATACCTACTTTTTAGATAAAAGGCAAGATGAGGTTATTAAGCGAAAGAGTTTCGTCCGGTAATAGATAAAGTTCCGTTCATTGTTTTGTTCCGAATTCAAAGCATAATCTCCAATCTTTGACGAACTTTTTTTAAAGCACCCATTTGTTTGGCAGTCATCAATAATAAACTGGCATTTCCATCTGGTGAATCGAGATAGCGTCTGTATGCAGTATTGACGACTTCATTGTTTAAAGCGTATGGCTCTCGTAAAATTTCAACTAATGTCCGTTCGCGACTGTAGAGGCGGATTTTTTGATTAGTGCGGGCAACGTCTAAATGCATGACAGCGTCGTCTAGATTATCAGTCGTATTCTGTCTGACCACAACACTTTCTGTCCATTTTTGCAACGATTTGGTTGTTGGCAGTCGATAACCACGTTTGAAGGTCATATAAACTTTATATGGATATTGATTGCTCAATTCCCATAGGTAAAGTGCCGTTGGACCAGAATAGATGCCCTGCTTTAACATGAGCTGTCTAATCAAAAAATCGTTTGGTGACCACGTAGTATCGATGAATACACCACGGCCTAAGCTTTCTAACGCACCAGCTTTTTCCATTTCAGAAATTAACTTGTTGATTTCAGGCTGTTTCTGAGCATCCTTAGTTTTGACAAAAATAGATTCTGATTCGAAAAAATGACTTAATTCCTCAAGCGTTTGGTGCTTTTTACGCAGAAACTGAACGGGATTGGAGTTTTCTCTTAATGGGTTATTAACTGTTTTGGATGTCTTATCAGTCAATTTATCACCACCTAATCTCAGCATAAAACACTTAGCTGTCCCAAAAAGTAAGTGTATTTATATATCATATAACATATCATTACATTTAGAAAAATACTAATGATTTTACTCGATACTAAAATAAAAGCTTACCTTAAGATAGCTATGAGCACCAACAACCCCACCAACCTAAAAATCGGTCCTCCGAGTCACAAACTCGAAGAACCGATTTATTTTAGTTATTTACTTTAGTTTAAACAATAAGAATCAAATCACCAAATCTTGACCCGTTTGTCTGGTGCCAAGTACATCGCGTCTTCAGGTTGAACATCGAAGGTCGTGTAGAAGTCATCCAGATTCTTTGGTTGCACATTGGCCCGCAACTTAGCTGGGGCGTGGACGTCGATTGAAAGTAACAGTTGCATGTATTCCGTCGTTGCTTTCATCCGCCAGATCATGGCCCAGTTGGTGAAGAAGGCGTTCAGGTCGACGTCGGCTTCGCCCTTGGCTGCTTCTTCAGCACAACTCAGGCCACCGGCATCGGCAATATTTTCGGATACCGTCAGCGTCCCGTTGACCTTAGCGCCAGCAAAGTCGAGACCGTCAAATTCACTGATCATCGACTTGGCGAGTTCCTTAAAGTGTGCGGAATCTTCGTCTGTCCACCAGTTATGCAAGTTTCCAAATTCGTCGAACAGCGCGCCGTTGTTATCGAAGGCGTGTGAGATTTCATGGGCAATCACGGCACCAATACCACCGTAGTTCGCGCTAGAAGATTGTTCGAGACTATAGAACGGTGCTTGCAAGATTGCTGCAGGGAAGACGATGATGTTCATGAATGGGTGGTAGTAAGCGTTGACCGTGTCCGCACTCATTTCCCAGCGCGTCCGGTCCGTGGCCTTACCCCATTTTGAGAACATGTCTTGCCGAGCAAGTCGGTTGAAGTGGAGCACGTTACTCAACACGTTGCCGCCCTGTTCAGGGGTGTGTGTCTTGAACTTCGTGTAGATGGCTTCCAATTTATCAGGGTAACCGACTTGAATGCCTAATTTATCAAGCTTGGTGACGGCCTTGGCACGGGTGTCGGCACTGAGCCAAGTGTTGGCTTGCAGACGGCGCTTGTAGACGCCAATCATTTTCTCGACCATCTGATGCACGTCAGCTTTGGCAGCTTCACCGAAGTATTTGTGACCATAGTAGAGGCCAACGACTTGGTCAAACGTGCCGGTTGCGAGGTAGTAGGCGCTCTTCGCCTGGTTACGTGGTTCCTTTTGTCCAGAGAGGGCCCGGGAGTAGGTCGTCGCTAAGACCCGCATGTCGTCGCTTAAGTAGCCGCTGTAGCGTTGAACTAACTTGGCCTTCATCCAGTTCTTCATCAAGCCAAAGTTGTCCGGATTGACCACCTCATTGAAATGGTCAAAGAAGGCGGGTTCTGGCAGGATGACCTGTTCAGGATTACCATCGATGACCGAATACGTGATGGCAGCCAAGTCTAAGTACCGACTTGTGTTGACGAAATCGTTGAATTTACGAGGGTTATACATCTTGCTGTAATCAGCGGATTCTTCAGCGGATTTGACCCACGGCACGATCAACCGGTCAAACTTCAAGGTGTCGTCGACGATTTGTTTGGCTTCCGCTTCATCGTAACCGGTCTTTTGAAGCAGTTCAGTCATCATTTGGGCATAGATGGCGAGTAACTTAGGGCCGGCCTGGTTGCCTTCGTCGTAGTAAGTCTTGTCGGGCAAAATAGTGCCGGGTGCTTGGGCGAAGAGGGCGTTGACCTTGGTGTTCTTCATGTCAGCGTCGACGTCCAGGCTGAATGGCAATGGGAGGCCGTCGTAGATCCAATCGGGCATCCGTTGTTGTAAGTCAGCAAAATCACTTAGACTATCGACTTGCTTGAGGCATGGTAATAGTGGTTCGGCCCCGTTAGCGTCGCGTTGCTTAAAATCTTTGGCTAAGCGGTAAAACTTGATAAATTCAGCTAGCTGGGGATTATCAGGTTCAACTGAACCCGCAGCCATGGCATCAAAATCATGCATTAACGTTTTTTCGATGGCATCGACTAAGTCCATGAAGCCACCAGTTGAAGAATGGTCATCCGGAATGACGGCGGTTTTGAGCCACTCGCCATTGACGGCATCGTAGAGATCTTGTTTTACTGCTGCTTGATTAATGGTTGCCATTAAATCCACTCCCTAATAAATTTTCTAATACTAGTTTAATTATACCTTAGATTAATCCAAGTGGTATCGTCGAGAACCGCTGAAAATTAAAATGATTTTGGACGGTGAGAGCTGTCGGCAAAATTAAACCGAGTGGGTGTAGTGGCCAAACGGCGCGCTTCAGTCACAGCAATCGCGTTAATTTGGGCCCTTATATGTGATTGGTTGGGCCAAGATTACGGGCGCGATCAGCGCAAAAATAGGCGGGTGAACAAACCAACCGGATGAACGCTCACGCATATGGTGAATCGCCATCCGGTTGGTTTATTTATCTTATTCAGTTAATAAGAGTTGGTCTGCATCGTTGATTTGAATGATCTTGCCTGTCTTTTGGGTAATCAGGCCTTGGCGTTCAAATAAGGCGAGCTTGCGGCTAATGCTTTCAGGGGTGGTTCCCAAGAAGGTCGCTAAGTCCTTCTTCTTTAATGGTAATTTGAACGCATCTGTCTTGAGTGCAGCCGCCGTTTCCGTGAGGTAGTTGGCTAGGCGCGCTTCAACGGACTCGGTCGCTGTACTCGTCGTTTGGCGTTCCAGCTGGGTGAGTCGTCTGCCGAAGACGTTTAAAACGTTGATGCTGATGCTAGGATATTGTTGCATCAACGCTTGAAAGTCGGCGCGGCGGATGCTGCAGACATCGGTTGGAACCAGCGCTTCGCCAAAGGACGTGCGGCGTTGGTTCTCGAATAAGGCAGCTTCGCCATCAATATCACCAGTTTGTAATAAGTACAGTAACTGTTCCCGGCCATTTGCGGCTAATTGATAGACTTTGACTTGGCCGTTGGCGAGAATCATCAACGAATCGAGTGGGTCGTCAGCGCTGAAAATGGTGCTGCCGGCTGGAAAGTGATGATGCTGAACGATCGTTTCAATTGTATCTAACTGTTCATCAGCGAGTTCCTTGAAAATCGGCACTAACTGAACGCATTCATGCTCTGCCATGAGAACACCCCCTAATTAGATTCACCTTTACTATACCAGATTTCTGCTATGGCGTAGGCGTTCGCGTTTCATCTATGGCTTGATTTTTAACAATTTTATTGTAACTGAAAACTTTTTATTATTTCTTGACGGCGGTCAAGTTCTTATCAATAAAATCCGGTTATGATAGAACCATCAAATGAGTTGATACGGAGGTAATTGAAATGAAAATTATTATGCAATTAGGAACGTTGACCTGCCCATCATGCATGACCAAGATTGAAAAGGCTGTGTCGAACCACGAGGGTGTCGAAAATGTCAAAGTGTTATTCAATGCTAGCAAGGTCAAGGCCAACTTTGATCCAGAAGTAACGTCGGCCGATGATTTGGCACAAGTCGTGACCGGTTTGGGCTATGAAGTAGAAAACGTTAAGGTTAAATAGGAGGACGCATTCATGAGTGAATTAACAATCGATGAACAATACGCCGCGGAATTAAAACAAAGTGATATTGACCACCACGTCCCGACTGCCGGTGCGATGACGAATCACATCCTGTCGAATCTAATGGTCGCCTATGTTAAGTTAAGTCAGGTCAAATGGTACGTCAAAGGCCCACAATCATTGGCATTGCGGACGGAATATCAACAACTGATCGACCAAAACGTCCGTCAGTTTGCTGAACTCGGTGACTTACTCTTAGATGAAAACCAAAAGCCATCTTCCACAACGGCTGAATTGACCAAGTATTCAATGTTGGAAGAAAACGGGGCTTTCAAGTACCAATCCGCTGATGAACTCGTGGCCGCAACAATCAAGGATTTTGATACGGAAAACCTATTCGTTGACCGGGCTATCAAGTTAGCTGAAAAAGAGACCCGGCCAGCATTAGCCGCATGGTTAGTCGCTTACCGCGGCAGCAATAATCGCAACATCCGGGAACTGCAAGCCTACTTGGGCAACGACGCACGCACCGGACTAGATGAAGAAGACGAAGATGATGATGACTAACTAGTCAGGTCAGTTCAAAGGAAGTGCTCGGGATCGCCATTGTGTGGGCAGGCGATTCCGGGCACTTTTGCTATTGTGACTAGGCTGCGCTATACTAGCGACATTAATTAAGGGAGGGACCCCAAGATGTCGATTAGTGATATTATCATGTGGACGTTTGTCTTTATTATCGCGACTGGGTTCGTAACGGTTGTTTCAACGACAGTACTGTTGAAACGAGCAAAACGAGCGCCCAAGGATACCGAGCAGTCCCACAGTGATGACGAGGATGACTGGAAAAAAGATGATTGGAACCATGATGATTGGAAAAAGGGCGATTGGAAGGATTAGTGGCGTGGTCGGTCGCGATTGGGAGATAACCATCTCTGTTAGCAACTGGGTCGGCGGATTAATTGGTCAGCTTATCCGCGTCCTGGTCTGGCCGTACTTGACTTTAAATAATGATGAACACAACGAGTAATTAATATAAAACGTGCGTGATTGCAGCAATCAAATGAACTTGATGCTGCAGTCACGCACGTTTTTTAGAATCGATTGAATGTTATTTCGTTTTTAACAACAAGTCTAATGAGTGCTCAAGGTTCTGAACATCAGCACTTGTCATATTGCCGACGCAATTATTGATGTTGCGGGCAATGACCAGTTTCATTGCCTTGTCAATGCTGGACTTGACCGCGGAAAGTTGAACGAGGACGTCGTCGCAAGGGCGGTCCTCATCCATCATTCGCAAGACGCCGTCCAGTTGACCAGCGGAGCGCTTCAGACGGGTCTGAATTTGTTTACTGGTGACATATTCTTCGGTAGCTGCCATGGAGACCTCCCGTTGACTTAATCGAGTGCTTTTTGTAGTTCAGATTCAAAGGCTGGCTTTGGCCGCGCGCCCACGAGATGACTGACGACTTGGCCGTCCTTCTTGATTAGGAAGGTTGGAATCCCTTGAACTTGGAATTGGCTCGCAATTTCTTTGTCGTTGTCGACATTCAATGAGACGAAGTTGACCTTGTCTTTGTAGTTGGCATCTTCGGACAATGACTTCAAAATTGGGTCCATCATCCGACATGGCGGGCACCAGTCAGCGCGGAAATCAACGACAGCAATCCCAGTATCTGTTTCTTTGGCAAAATCTTGATCATGAATTTCTTTAATCATGTTAATTCCTCCAGATGTGTTTTATTAACAATTAGTAATATACCCCCACAGGTATGCAAATGCAACTTTTTTGCTCAAGTGACCAATTTATCAAGTTAACTTTCAAATGGCTGACGTGCAAACGGTTTCCTGGGTTTGACAGTTATGTGGGGAAGCCTTACGATGACCACGGGGAAAGGCTTTTTTTACCTTAATGTCAGGAGGAAATTTTGTGACTAACACGAAGTCGGACCATGCTAAAAACCAAGCTTTAGACTTGTTTACTCGGTTACAGCTTTCACTGCAGCAACACGCTACGCCCGAGCGTTACCAGTATGTACTAAATATTCTTGAGACTGGTATCAGTAAAGTCAAACATAATCAACAGACGCCTGAACGCCAAGCCCGCGTCGTCTATGACCAGATTGCCAGTCAGGTGTTTGTTGACAAGTTACACTTCACTGCCGATGAAAACAAAATACTAGCAGCGATCAATGAACTGGCGCATTCTCAGAAGGGGTGGGGCGAGTTCAACATGCTAGGGACGACCAATACGTGGCCTAGCCAATAATACGGATAAGGGGGGACGGTTCGCTTGCGCCAATCCCCGCTTGTTATGGTTCCTTTATGGCGTCAGCTGAACCAATATCATTCAGCTGACCTTTCATGAGGGAATTTTTTGTATGCCGAGTTTTAGACATTCAGCGCCTGAAAAGTTAGCTTTAATGACTGAATTCCAGCACGTGAGTTTTTCTGAAATCAGGTGGTGGATGGCGACACTGGTGGTAAATTAAGTCCTGCAATTATTGAGTTGCGTCAATTATGAACCAGGGTGAGAATCTGATTCGCCAGCTTGAATTCTGATATCGCGCTTGCTAAACGTCGCTAGCTCGACTTTAATACGCGCGGGGGTATAAGTAGGAGGCCGGCGCGGATGATTAGAAATGGCTTATTACAGCAAAATGAAGCGTTTACATAAATAGTTTTATCTGCTATCCTTCAAAGTATCATAGATGCTCGGTACCATACGAGGAGGATACAAGATGACAGGTTCATGGGAAGCACGCTACGCTGCAGAATTCTTTGGCACCCTGATCCTAGTACTACTAGGCAACGGTGCTGTCGCTAATGCATTCCTAAAGAACACGACCGGAAACGACGATCCAGGACTCGCCAACGGGGGTTGGTTACTGGTGGCGTCGGGGTACGGGCTGGGGGTTATGCTGCCAGCAATGATGTTCGGGTCAATCTCTGGTAACCACTTGAACCCTGCGATTACGATTGGTCAAGCAACGGTTGGTCTCTTCCCCTGGTCACACGTTGCGCAGTACTTAATCTGGCAATTTCTCGGTGCCATCGTAGGACAATGCTTGATTCTCGCACTATACTGGCCGCACTACCGACAAACGAGAGATGCTGGCGCAGTATTAGGGACGTTTGCCACTAGTGACGCCGCTCACAGTCAGCTGAACGGGTTCATTACCGAAATGGTCGGGACCGCCGTCCTAATTTTTGGGGCGATGGGCCTGTATCGCGGGATGTTCTTCCATCAAAATATTGATATTGCCAACATCGGGGTCGGATTACTGATTGCGGCAATGGTCATCTCGCTAGGTGGGCCGACTGGGCCAGCTCTGAACCCTGCCCGGGATTTAGGGCCGCGGCTCGTTCACGCACTATTACCGGTTCCCAATAAGGGGTCTTCACATTGGGAATACAGCTGGGTTCCGGTCGTGGCACCAATTGTTGGCGCCGTGATTGGGATTTGGCTTTACAAGATCTTTTTTAGTTTATAATTGCAATTAATCAACCGAGCGTACTTATGAAATTATTATGGCGTTATCATTTTAGTTATTATTAGCCAAAAATGGCACCCAGACTAGTTGGGGAAGACTAGTCTGGGTGCCACTTTTTATTAGCTGGGGGAGGTTAGACGCAAGCTGGTTAGGCAGTTGCGGCTTGAATCGTTTTGGCAGGTTGTTGTTTGTCGAACTTGGTCTGGAAGTTGATCAGGCGCATCGCGTTGAAAATAACGACCAGGATGCTGGCTTCGTGGACGAACATCCCACTGGCCATGTAAATGTAACCGAAGACTAAGCCAATCAGGAGGAAGGCCACCGTCGCGATGGCGATGAAGATGTTTTCCCGCGTGTTGAGCACCGTCTTCTTAGCGAGACCATGGGCGTGGACCAGTGCTGGGAAGCTGGATTGCATCAGGACAACGTCGGAGGTGTCGATAGCGACATCGGTCCCGCTACCCATGGCAATACCGATATCCGCGTTAGCGATGGACGGACTGTCATTGATGCCATCACCGATAAAGGCGACTGTGTTCCCATCAGCTTTGAGCTTTTTAACGTATTCGACCTTTTCTTCTGGCAATAAGTTGGCGTGAACTTCGTCTAGGTTCAATTCATCTGCGACTGCTTGGGCGGTTAACTGATTGTCACCAGTCAACATGACTAATTTCTTGATACCCTGAGTTTTGAGTGCGGCGAGTGAATCCTTGACGCCTGGGCGGATGGTATCGGCAATCCCGAAGATCAGTTGAACTTGGCCATCAACGGCCATGATGACTGTGGATTGACCACCTGCTTGTAAATCGTTCAGGTCTTTGAGTTGAGCTGGGTTAAGTTCGATTTGATGCGCGGTTAACATCTTTTGGTTCCCAATGACGACGGTTTGGTCACCGGCTTTAGCGCAGATGCCTTGGCCTTTGACGGTTTCAGTATCATCGAGGACAGGTGCGACACCAGCGGACTTTTGAGCTGCGTAGGTCACGATAGCTTGACCAAGTGGATGGTCAGAAACGCCTTCGATGGCAGCGGCTAAAGCGAGTTGATTGTCGGCGTTAGTCGTGTAAGTGTGCATCGTGGTAACGGCAGTATTACCTTCCGTCAAAGTCCCCGTTTTATCGAAGACCAGCGTATCGACTTTGGCAAAGGTATCGACGACTTCGCCACCCTTGATTAAGATGCCACGTTTGGCACCATTACCGATTCCGGCAACGTTTGAGACGGGTGCACCGATAACGAGGGCCCCTGGGCATCCGAGAACTAAGACGGTGATCGCTAATCGGAAGTCACGCGAGAAGGCGAAGACTAAGACTGCTAAAACGAGAACGGCAGGCGTATAATATTGAGCAAAGCGGTCGATGAACTTTTCAGCTTTGGACTTCGTGTCTTGGGCTTCTTCGACGAGTTCGATGATTTTAGCAAACGTCGTGTCATCACCCACTTGAGTCGCTTTGATTTTAAGATAGCCGTTTTCAACCATCGTGCCAGAATAAACGGAATCATCGAGTTGTTTGTTGATCTGACGGGCTTCACCAGTGATAGAAGCTTCGTTGAGGTAACCATTACCTTCAATGACGACCCCGTCGACAGGGACTTGGCTCCCCGTCTTGACTAAGACAACATCGCCTTCGTCAACATCATCGACATCGACTTCTTCCGTACCATCAGCGGTTACGAGGGTGGCGGTCGTTGGTGACATGTCAGTCAAACCTTTGATGGCCGTCCGCGTCTTTTGTAACGTTTTGCTTTCGAGATAGGACCCGAACAAGAATAGGAACGTCACGATGGCTGATTCATTGAATTCGCCAATGATGAAGGCCCCGATAACGGCAATGCTGACTAACAGTTCAATACTGAAGACCTTGTTGCGCAGCGCGCTCCAAGCCCGAACCGCAATCGGAATAACCGCAATCACGGACGCAACAGCCAGAATGACTTGGTAGCCCAGTGTGAATTGGAACAAGTATTTGCTGAGCATGCCGAGGACGATCAGAATACCAGTAATTAATGTGATTTGATTCGTATGTTTAGTTAGAAACCCCTGAATTTTCATAATTTGCAACTCCTTATTTGATTTGATGACCCTAGTATAGCCGCTGATTCTTGATGGCAACTTGATACCCATCAAGTTTTAGTCAATTTATCAAAATAAATCAGATTTACCGTTGTGCTTGGTGTTTTGTAACGTTAATGCTGATTCTTAGGTTGGCTTATTGTTCGACAGCCGGTGCGCGCCTTAGTCCGACCTCTGGGGCTGGCTGACAATACGTATCGGATTGGGTTTCAACAAACACGCCAGCTACCATTGTTCACTTAACTGAACACTGCTGGTGGGACTTACAACAGAGATAGAGATGGAGGAAATACCGTGGATTACCAAGTAACACAAGCTAATCAACCCCTGATGCCCGCTTATTTTCAGGGGCGATGGGCAATCAAAGAAATTGAGCAGCAACCCGTGATGTACAGTACTAATTTGGGCGCTGAAATGTGGTTTCAGGCCACGGCGGCGAGTTTTGTCCGCATTACCATGCTGGATTTAGCGCGTGACTTACCGAGTTGGATTGCGATTCAAATCGACGGGTTGCCATTTCAGCGTCAAGCTGTGACGAGTGAACCAATCTGGCTGACTTTGGATGGTCGGCCCCACGTGATTCGCTTGGTGCTGAGTGGCAATACCGATGAAGACCGTGTCTGGGATGGCAATCAAGGGTTTGCAATCAGTGCCTTGACGAGCGATGGGACGTTGCAGCCCGTTCAATTAGGACGCCATAGTCTGACTTGGATTGGCGATTCGCTGACTGCCGGCTGTTGGGTGGCTGGGAGAAATCCCGGTGAAGATTATCGTGGTGAAGCCAATTACGCGGCGGTGGCAAGTGACTTGCTGAATAGCCGCAACGTACGGATCGCCTATAGTGCGGTCGGTCTCCAAAAACCTGGAACGGGCGGGGTCCCCGTTTTACCAGATGCACTGACAGCGATTGATGCGACAACGCCGTGGCAACCAATCCCAACAGATTTAGTCGTTATCAATGTTGGTACGAATGACCGCAAAATTGATGAGACGGCCTTTACGATCGTGTTCCGACGCTTCTTGAATCAAGTGCAGCGTCTGTATCCAAATAGTCGCTTGGCCGTGCTGGTCCCGTTCAATCAGGCCTTTGCGACGGTAATTCGCGCGGTTACGGCGGAATTTATGCAAATTGAATTGATTGAAACGGCCACGTGGCACCCAAGTACGACGGATGACGTGCATTTAGATTTGGCAGGGTCCCAGCTAGCCGGTGAGTTGCTCGCACAGGAACTGACAACGCGCTATGCTACCCTGTTTAGTGGCGAACCGCAGCACTAAGTCCGTTAATGGAATGCCGTTCGGAGGGACCGTTTTGTACGACTGATGAATATTAAAAATGGCGCCTGAATCGAATGTAACACTTCGATCCAAACGCCATTTTAGTCAGTCATTTATTAAGTTCATTTCAGTCTGTTTGGTTTCGACTTTAACACCCAATTGTGCGCAGTTGAATGCATTCTCAACGTTGCCGACGCAGCGCTCTGGACTGTAAATCAGCAACCGCTGCTAGAACATCTTCAGGAATATCAACATGCGCAATGAAGCCTTGCCCGCGGGGACCGTAGCCAGTGGGGGTATCCGCTAGCCGCTGAAATTCGCCGAGCAATAGTTCGGTAAAGTAGGCTGGTTGCCAGCCCGTCAGCGTGGTATCTCCCTTGAATCGGAGTGGTTCCAGTTGACTCAGCTGGAGTGTCGTTGGTAGATAGCGAGTGAAATCAACACCATCCCAGTTAGCGGCAAACGTTAATTCAGTCCGGCGAGCAAGCAACGGGTCTTGAATCAGCAGGACGTGGCGCCAATTGGCTGGGGCTAAATCCCGCGCGTGGGTGGCGTTGCTCCCGGTATTCGTCGAAGTTTCGTCTAGTCGGAGCTCACCGGTATAGCCGGTTTGGCGGATGAGTGTCGCCATCAAGGCCGCTTCGCTAGCGTGTGATGCCGGTTGGTCAAGGTTGTGGCGTAAGTACTTCGTCGCGTGACCAACGCCGCCCGCAATGATGACGGTCGGCAGCTGGTAATGCTGAGCGAGTTGACCTGCCGCAATCGCGGACGCTGGCAGACTATTGCCGCACAGGACGAGGCCATCTACTCGAGTAGGCTGCGCAACGGCTTGGGTGAGCCAGTCGAGGCACCGATTAAAGGCAGTCAGTTCATCCAATTTAATCGACCTCCTTGGTTCCGAAATGCGCAGCGGCAGCGCCAAAGTTAAAACGTTGATAGTGGACGTTTTGGAAGCCAGCCGTCCTGAACATCTGAGCCAGCTGCTGATAACTGGCAAAGTGGCGGGTGGTTTCTTGTAAGTAAGAATATTCTTGGTATTGATGTGCGAATAAGCGGCCAAATAATGGGACAACTTTAGTGAAATACCACTGCCAGACCGGTTTGATGAGCGGTTGATCCGGCTGGGAAGTCTCTAGGCAGACTAGTCGTGCGCCAGGTTTGAGGACGCGGTAGATTTCAGCTAATGCTTGGGCTTTGTCCGGAAGATTGCGAAGGCCAAAGCCAATGGTGACCAGGTCGAATGTGTTATCTTTAAATGGAAGGTGCATCGCATTACCGCGGCGCAACCAGACCCGGTCCGCGACGTGTTGTTGGGCGACTTTTTGTTGCGCTAGCTTGAGCATGGGCGCAGAAAAATCCAGTCCAATCACTTCGCCAGTCGGTTGTAATTCCTGTGCGAGCGCAATGGTCCAATCTCCCGTGCCACAACACAAATCGAGGACGTGAGCATCAGGTGCGAGATGGATCTGGGCCATCGTTTGCTTGCGCCAGTGTCGATGCGTTCCGAGACTAATAATATTATTCATACGGTCATAATTAGGTGCAATGGTGTCAAATAAGCCTTGAACGTTATGTAAGTACCGATTTGCCATGTTGAGAGCCTCCTGTAAATTACTATCTTTATGACTTAACTATAGCAGATGTCAGGCCGCTTGCATGGGAAAAACGACAATAAATTAGGTGCGCCTATTAGAGCCGGCGAGCGCGTTCACTCTAAAATACGGTGATTTGATTGGGACTGCGTTGAACAACTAGCCGCGAATGCCGGTGATTTAGTCAGGATTAGTCTGGATCAGTAGTTTAGATTTGAGTTGCCAAGTCGGCTAGTTTGCATGACGTAAAATCGAAATTAATGAAAAAGTCACTTTAGGGCTTGCCTTGAAGTAACTTGAAGGTTAGATAATAGGGCCATGAATGGGTCAATTCAAATTAGTAATATGGAGGTCTTCTAATGAATATCAAACAAGCAAGTGAGCAGACGGGCGTATCTTCGGCGGCGATTCGGTATTATGAAAAGGAAGGGCTGATTCCAGCTATCGACCGCAGTGAGACGGGAAATCGGGAAATCGATGACCGGATTATTCGGCGAATCGTGTTTGTCCGCCAGATGCGAGCCGCTGGGATGAGCATTGTGAATTTGCGGCGCTATATTCAGTTATTTGATGCTCAGGAAGATAATACGAGTGAGCAGATCGATTTATTGAAGACGCAGCTCGAAGAAATGGAAGAAAGACGTGATGACATTCAGGCGGCAATCGACCACTTGCATTACAAGTTGGATCATTATTATGACCACATGCAGGAAGCGGAAGAGGAGCTGCGTGCTTTGGAACGACAACATAATCAGGGCTAGTGACTAACTGCAATCTTAAACAGTGACTAGGGACAATCATGAAAAGGCCCTTGTGAGTCGGCACAACCATTCTAACTTAACTGAGTTGGATGATTACGCCGTGCTTGCAGGGCCTTTTTTTTGCAAAAAAACAAATTATTTTCAGAAAAAAGCTTGCCTTGAAGTTACTTTAAGGTTATAGACTGTGGCTATTATTTAAAGATTGAGGTAAGCAAACATGAATAGAACACAACAACGGTTTGGCATCATTTTGCCAATTATTCTGATTAGTTATTTTATGATTCTGCTGGATAATTCGATTGTTTTTACCAGTACGGTCAAAATCGCCGCTGACTTGAATTTGTCAGCCCAAGCGCTCTCGTGGGTGACGAACGCCTACGCGCTGACGTTTGGTGGCTTGTTAATGCTCGGTGGTCGTGCCGGGGATATTTTTGGACGGCGCAAGATTTTCTTGATTGGCCTGGTGATTTTTAGCATTGGCTCGTTACTGGTCGGACTTTCGACGAGTGCGGGGATGATTATTAGCATGCGGGCACTGCAAGGGATTGGTTCTGCTATTCTGGCACCGACGACGCTCGCGTTACTAATGGATACGTATCAAGATAACATGAGGACACGCGCGATTGTGTATTACGGCGCTACTGGTGGTCTGGGTGCGAGCTTTGGTCTCGTGATTGGTGGCTTGATCTCCAGCTACACGACTTGGCGACTGGGCTTCCTATTGAACGTGCCGATTGGCATTGTGATGCTCTTATTGACTTTGAAATTTGTTCCGGTTAGTCAACGCAGTACTGGCAAGCTGGATTGGTTGGGCTCATTATTATCAGTGATTGGGATCATTGCGCTGGTCTACGGGATTAATGGCGCTAAAAATCCGGTGTTAACGATTATCATTGCGATTATTGTCCTGGCAGCGTTTGTATGGCAAGAACACCGCTCAAGCCATCCAATCATGCCATTGAAATTATTCGCTGACCGTGAACGCAGTAGTGCCTATGTGGCGCGGTTCTTCTTTCTCGGTGCGATGATTTCGTACTTCTTCTTAACACCACAGGCGATGCAAAATGTTTATCATTTTACGCCATTAATGGCTGCGCTAGGTTTTTTGCCTGAAACGGTGCCTCAATTCATCTTCGCCACACTGGTGTCACGTTTGAATAACCGATTCACGAACAATCAAATCTTGATTGCGGGGCAACTGATTACGTTAGTCGGCTTATTGATGGCCGCGCTGGTCGGCGTGCGTGCGGGCTACGTGACGGCGATTGCGATTCCAATGGTGATTATCGGGATCGGCCAAGGCTTTTCTTTGAGTCCGCTGACGGTCGCGGGGGTCGCAAATACGGATGCGGCGATTGCGGGCTCGGCATCGGGCGTGGTCAATATGGTGCATCAGATTGGGAGCTCAGTTGGGCTGTCAATCATCACGTTAATGACGGCCGGCATTGCTAGTCCAGTCGTTTCGTACAATACAGCTGTCATGATTATGACAGGATTAATGCTGATCTCAACGCTAGCAGCTATTAATATTGCACGGAAATCATCAAATGATTAAAAAAACGGTTCTGAGCCAGCTTCCGATTCGGAGGGTTGGCTTCAGAGCCGTTTTTGCGTCATACAGGTCTGGTTATTAAGCGAGATTAAAAGTCATCATCCGCAATTTGCGCCAGCAAGTCCCGTGATGGAATGAAGAAGACTTGGCCGGACAGCAGTTTGGAGAAGGTCAATAGGAAGTCGCCTTGGTCGACCATGTTTTGTAACATGCCCTTGGTGACGGTCCAGTGACGTGCGTAGCCGATGAAATAGGTGCCAATATTACCAACAGCGGGTTGCGCGTATGGAACGTTCATCCGAACGATTTTTTGTTCGACACCATCGATTTCATACTTGGAAGCAACGTTATGGGCGTTCTTGAATTTATCGTCGTCGTCCAATTCAAAATCGCTGAATTTTTCGCGTCCGACTGCCTTTTCTTGGTCGCCGGTGGTCATGTGTTCCCAAATCGGCATGTCATGTTGCCATTTTTGAGCGAAGGCGTAGGAACCGTTGATGAATTGCGGATCTTCCTCGCCAACTAAGGCGTAATCAGCGGCGTCTTCGATGGCAGGCGCTTCGGTCCCGTCGATGAAGCCAATGATGGCGCGGCCTTCGAAGTAGCGAAAGCCCTTAGTTTCGTCGAGAACGGATGTGATGGGTGCGAGTACCCGCTGAAATTGGGTCTGGCACTCGTAAACGACCGCTTCGTTACTAGCACGAATGTGGAAGAAGAGGTCCCCGTCAGTCGCGGGCATACTGTACTTGGGACCGTGTAATGTCGTATAGGTCTCGAGTTCGCGCGGTTTGGGAGCGTTCGGGAAGAGGTAATCCCAAGCGCTGCTACTAATACCGATGCTAACTTTCAGTTGGGTACCGGTCTCAGGCTTGGCGTCGCGGATGCGTAAGGAACGAATAATGGCTTGTGACCGGTCAGCAAATTCTTGGAACACTTCACGATCGTGTTGCGGATCCTGGCGGTTTAACTGAAGAACTGTAAATTGAACGTGTTCTCCGACGTCTTTCCAGACATCTTGGGCGTGACTTGGATTGATTGGCATGTAATCCCCTCCGTAGCTTTGATAAGTCTAGCGTAACTGGCTAGTCGAGAAGCGTCAAATAAAGGCGCCCACTTTGGGGTTAGTAAATAAATATAATTATGAGTCAGCTAGAGTCGTGTCAAGTAGTCCCAAAATTGGGCACGAAGTTTTGGGACTACTCGTGGTGACGCCAAAAGGTTAGTCTGCGCGTTTTTGGGTCCGATGAGTTTGTTGTCAGTCATTATTTCGACCGGTCAGTCTCAGTCCAAATTAGTATCGGTAGGAATCGTTGGCGTTTGCAAGACATTCGGGACGAGCTGAATGAAGAGGCGATACGTCTCGATTCGATTGAGTGCGTGCTGAGTTGTTGCGAGTTGCCAAGCAAATTGATGGCAACTGTGGCCCAGAAAAGTTGCGATGAAGTGCTGGTGTGGCGCTTGAATCGCCAATGCGGTGAGTAGTTGCTGGGCAAAACCAGTTTCTAGTGGAAGAACCCGGTCAGCACAATGCGCCCAAGCGGCCAGTTGGGGCAAATCCAAGTGTGCGCGCATGGTGGTGATAACGGCCCCTGCAATCGTGGCATAGGTCGGGTTTTCCAAGTTATTAAGCGCGTGGCCGAGTTCCTGCAGGGTAATCAGGTATTCGACAACGATAATATCTGCAATATCTTGGTGATGTCGATAAAAGGTCGCACGACCAACATGGGCATCGTGGCAAAGCTGTTTGACGGTCAATTTATTGAAGGGCATTTGCGCCGCAAAGTGAGCTTGCAGCGCGATCATTAACTTGCGGTGAGTTAGATGGGTTCGCTGGTCAATCTGCATTTGATTGTTCATTATAATTTTTGTCATGCATTTATGATACATCAATACCATATTTGTCTCAAAACGTCACTTCCTTAATTGTGTCAGGCGGCTATAATAGCTGTTACGGTTTGTTAACCGCAGCAGGGAGCCCTGTTAGTAGGACCCGGTTGAGAATTGGTACCACTTACAATCGATTGGGCCGACGGGTGCTATCCTTGTATGATGACCAATTAAAAGGACCCTTTTATAGGAGGAATTGAACAATGTCACTAAATCCACAACAAATGCGCGCCACGCGTGAAGAATTGCAAGCAAACTTTGCGTTGACTGGACTAACGAAGACGCAAGTCGCAACTGATTTAAACATCAGCGTCACTAAACTCGATCGTTTATTTGATTTGACCCAACAGTCCTTGGAGGACCCATGGATCTTACGTAACTATTTGATTGACCAGGTGGAAGCGGCCGGCAAGACCCCCGTGCCCTTTACCGCGTTGAGTGGCGACTGGCACCGACACTGGTTTTTGAATAGTGCGGTGATCGACCGCCGTGAAATGTCGGCTGGCGATCGTTAATGGTTGGACTAGGTATCGTTGCTTGAACTGATGTGTTTGCAATGCCTTTTATCTCGGGATGCTTTTGAGATAAGGGACATTTTTTCGTGTTGATATGGGAGTGCGGGTGCGGTGTATTTCAAAATCAAATTGAACGTCGCAAAATAGTCACATTTTTGACGGATAATATTAATAAGGTTAATGATTCATATAAGGTTGAGAATTGACCCAAAACACTTGAAGGGGGTGATAAGCGACATGATGATCAATGGACATGGATTTGGGCCGGACTATCTGATAGATGCCGGGGCAACGCTGATTATCTTAATACCGCTATTCTTTTATATTTTGATTCGGAAATTTTTCAATGGCCATGTGACGATTGTTAAAGTGAGTGGCTTAATTGCATTTTTTCTGTATGCTTATGCGCTCCTGAGTGTGACATTCTTTCCAGTAATGGTCTTTAAGTGGGGTGCTAAAGCCTATCAATATGGATTTGGCAAACAGTACCTTGCTAACTTCAATGTTTTGGAGCTGTTTCAGTATGCACCCAGCCAAATCATTGGAAATCTAGCACTGTTATTACCGTTGTCAATACTGGTGGCGTACTTGTGGCCCAACCAATTTAGCCAGGCTAGACCCAATATTATCCTTGGCGGACTAACGACTCTGGGTATCGAGACGCTCCAATTACTGATGAGTTTCTTCTATCTAGGTAACCGCACGTTTGACGTCAATGACCTGATTTTGAATATAGTAGGATATTTGATTGGTTTTGGACTGTATAAAGCCTCTAAATCGATATTCAAACTGTCACCTGACGTGTTTCAAATTTTGTGAATACCGCCAGAGTAGTCGTTTCTGAGATGAACCAACAGTGATAACGGTGATGGTCACGATGGATGTCGGACGAGACAAGTCTGTAATTTAGCGGCTGAAATCACAAAGCAACAGAACGTTACATCGTATTTTTAGCATAAAATCAGACTCGAAAAAACGCCATTCAGCACCTTTGTTCCAAGGACTGAATGGCGTTTTGATAAGATTAAGATGGACCCTACCGGATTTGAACCGACGACCTCCTGCATGCGAAGCAGGCGCTCTCCCAACTGAGCTAAGGGCCCAATACACTTTTTAGTATACCGCAAAATAAGTCGGGTGCAAGTCCAGGTTAACGATTAATGGCGACTGGCGCGGTGATTCTGATTGCCGCGGATTTTGTGGACGCGCCGCTTATATTGGGCCTTTTGGTTGCTGACAAACTTGAAATGTTGCATTTTACCGCCGAAGACTTGGCCGTTTAACCGCAGCTTGAGCCAGTCTTGCATCACTGCAGTCATCGAATTGATTTGGCTGACGCGTAGTTGATCGTCCTGTTGTTGAGCCAGTGGCAATAAATTCGTTGATAATTGATTCACTAATTTTTGATGATAGGCCATTAATTCGGGAGTCAGTGGGGCGTCCGTATACGTGTTAAATAGTTTTTGAATCGTCTGGAGGGCGTCCTTAATGTCGGTTGGTTGATAATAGCGTTCGTTTGATTTCGTCAAGTTAATTTCCTCCCTTGCCCATTCAGTATAGCAAATTTTAGTTAAAAAGCATGGTTCAGCGTAGCCAAACGAGACGGTAGCGGTTACAATAAGGGGTAAATTTAGGAGGTGCCCATCATGACGACAACCACCGCACTGACCACCCAAGCAGAACAGGCTTTGGATCAGTCATATGCTAAGTTCAAAAGTGAGCAGTTAACCCTTGATAAGTCGCAGCTATTTGAGAATGCTGATCAGATATTTGCGATGAAAGAAATTGAAGCGGCCACTCGCCAATATTTATTTGACGACGAGATCGCGCAGCAAGTCATCAAATTAGACGCACAAGTTTTGCCGACCATGTACCAAAAAGGGCAGGAAGGCGAATTTTTGAAACTGAATTTTACGGGCAATGATATTCGTTGGCTGTTAGGACTGCCGCGGACCCATCATCGCCAACGCGGTTCAAAATAAACCGGCATTAACCGAACGTTTGGTCGTTTTTATCATGACAATTATCCGAATTTCTAGTCGTTGACTATTGAAATTCGGCTTTTTTGATTAATCGGCAAGTTTTTTTCAAAAAAGTTTTGAAAAAAAGTAAATTTTAGTAATAAAAAGATGCCGGTATGATAGCGTTTCAAGATGGAAATGTTACGATGGCCAATTATTGTTACTGTTTTGTAACTTTCGTAACATATTGTTATTTTGTTGGTATTGGTATGTAACACAAAATGAGTAGTATAGACGTTGGCTTGAAGTACATACGTGACATTCTTTTTGGAGTGATCATTATTAAAGTGAAAGTAAATATTAAACAAGTGATGTTAGGAACTGCTGCTTTAGCTGGTATGTTAGTTACTAGTCAAGCAGTTGCCAATGCCGATTCAATGACTATCAAAGCAGGGGACACTGTTTGGGCATACTCACAAAAGTACCATGTTTCAGTTAACAAGATTGCCGAAGCTAACGGCTTAAGCAACCCAGATTTAATCATCGCCGGTAAGACCATCAACATTCCTGGCGTTAAGACTGGTGAAAAGGTTACGACTAAGACGACCACTGCTAGTGCAAGCAGTGCTAAGTCAACTAGTGCCGCAACTTCAACTTCACAAGCTGCTAGCTCAACGACTAGTGCAGCTGCTACCAGCTCATCAACTACTAGTGCAAGTAGTACGAGCCAAGCAGTATCAAGCAGCTCAACTGCAGCTCAATCAAGTAGCACTTCAACTGCTAGTGCAAGCAGCGTAACTTCAAGTGCTTCATCAAGCTCAGTTGCTTCACAAGCAAGCTCAGCAACTTCAACGAGTTCTGCTAGCCAAAGTTCTGCAAGTCAAAGCTCAGCTTCACAAGCAAGTTCGGCTTCAACTAGCACGACTGCTACCAGCACTCAATCAGCTGCTGCAACTTCAACTAGCTCACAAGCAAGTTCATCTGCAAGCACGACTAGTTCATCATCAACGACTACAAGTGCAACTGCCTACAGTGCATCAGCTACGTCATCATCCACTTCAACCACTAGTTCATCAACGACTGGTTCAGCAAGTGCTTTGATCGCCGCTGCTAAGACTTACTTAGGCACACCATACGAACAAATGGACTGCTCTGCATTTACGCAAGCTGCCTTTGCTAAGATTGGTCGTACCATCGGCCGGACTACTTATGCCCAAGCTACTCTTGGTACTCACGTATCATTTAGCTCAGCACAAGCTGGCGACTTGATTTTCTGGGGTTCTGACTCAGCACCTTACCACGTTGGGATTTACTTAGGCAACGGTCAATACATTGCCTCACCAACTGAAGGCGAAACTGTTTCAATCAAGAGCACCACTTACTACACACCAAGTTTTGCTATCCACATGTTCTAAAACGATTATTTAACAAACAAAGTCGCTATCCAATTCAGGTTGGGTGGCGATTTTTTTGACCAAAAATTCGTCGCCTGTGCTAGTCGAATTGTGCTGGCAAGTCAGGCTAGCCGTCTACATATTATAGGCGCGCCGAATGGGTAGGTGAAATCAGCAGTAACGCTAGCGCCGAATGATGCATGCCAGGACTTAACTTAATGTTTTATCGCATTATCCCACCTGAATCGGCACACGTACACTAATATGCTCAATACGCGAGGTGCTAGTTATTAGTGAGCAGTTAAGATGATTAAATCGTGCTGATTAGTTCAAAGCCAAAGTCAGCCATCTTAGAACCGCTGGAAATAGTGCGTGTTAGCGTAAAGGTGATGGATAGACGCGGCCTATGCCGGCTTCCAGGCATTTCTGACAACGCTGGAACGCGATGGACACAGATTTAAGCCGAAAGCCCACGTCTTAAATACTGGTCTTCCACGTTAGCTGCAATATGGATGAAACGTGCTCGGGTCAAACTGGGACTTCCGGTTAGCTACGCCAGAACGCCAAGCGGAAGTTCACCGCTTAACGCTCTAGCTAGGCTAATCCTCAGTCCCAACCCGTCTGAACCTCACACTCTGAAAAACACTGAGCATTGTCAGAAAAACCTTCCAGCCGGGGATGGTATTCGAAAGGCAGACACGTGCGGACCCAACCTTTGATGAGCTAGTCGTTGGTTCTTAGTAAACAGTCGATTAGAAACTAACTGTGAGGATAGTTTCTAACGATAGCTGAGCAGCATTACTCATATTTAACATTTATAAACCAATAGCTTCATCGAACTTTCTCTAGCCGTATGAGATTGCAAAGCATCAAGCTTTAAACAAAAGCAATTTTGTCGTCCAACTTCAAGACAAGTTGCCATTGAAATTAGTGAATAATCTTCAGGCTAACTACTCGGTATTGCGCACCATAAATCATCACCGCTGCTGATTAAAAGTTTGCTGGAGGACCAATTACCCAATATTCAGTGGTCAATTATACCCAGATAGGTGGCCGTTCATCTGCCATTCGAGCGGCTTCCCAACTGGAGGGGCCGGCTTACGTTCCAGCAATTGTCAGCCGGCCCCGGAAGTCGGACTAGGACGCCTCACCGGCAGACGAACAGGAATCCACCAACCGGCACTTTTTAATCATGATTTATGACATATTAACTAGCCCAACGCGGCGCAACAAATTTTGAGTAACAAAAAACTGGTCGCATCGTGCGACCAGTTTTAGTGAGGACAGGTGCCCCAATTGGTTTTTATCACTGAACCAGCGTCTAGGCTTTTGTCTTGCTGTTCATGAATTTCTTCAATAGTTGCAGTTCTTCTTGAGTTGGCGTTGCTTCACCAGACTTGATGTTGTGAATCCGCTCAACGGATAGTTGACTGCCGAACGCTAGATCGTTATCTGTAAGATGATGCTCGCGTTCAAAACCAATGAGCTTTTCTGATAATTGACTTAATGGTAGTTCCATGCTCCTCACCCCGATTTTTAGAATTCGTAAAAGTTCAGTGCCATATACCTGCTACTTTTATTATAACCTTAATTGGTTTGAAACGGGGAACGAATACCATCCTTATTTTGCAAGAGGTTGCTTTAATTGTTGCTGTAAGTGAACCAAGCTGTCCGTGACTTCGTGTGGCAAACGGTCGTTATTGTTGTGTTGGTATTGGTCCACAAAGTTTGCCCGAATGCCTAGTCGAGTCGCAACTAATTGGCGGTAGTCCGCGTTTTCACCGTCGACAGGGAAGTCCGCGAGTTTCAAGTTCTGCATATGGTCGAGACCGGCGAAGGATTCCCACTCAGTCGTGTTATTGACGATGGCTTCTAAGGCGCCTAACGTAACTTCTTTAGGAATCTTTTTGTCACCAAAGTAGCCGGTATTGAGCAGGTAGCAATCCAAGTGGCGTTCTTCAAAGAGAGCCTTGAAGTCATGGTAGTCTTCGGATAGCGGGTAGACCCGGAATGGGTTCGCAAATGGTTCGATGACTAGGGCGTTTCGGTCGACGTCACCAATGATATTTTCAGCGGAGCTCCGTTTAGTCGCTAATGTTGCCCCGAACGTCGCAGCTAGGACCGGGTCATCAACTTTGATGACTGGTGGCAAACTATCATCTTTCATGATCCAAAAGATGGCGTTGATCGGCGCGTCTTCCTTATCGACCCGATTCGTCGAAGCATAACGTGACTTGATCGTCCGCCCATTCCCATTGCGCAAATCTTCAGTGACTAGCACTTTGCGTCCTTGGTCGTCTAAAGTGACACCGACGTTTTGAATCGTCATGAAGTATTTCGTTTCGTCCGAAGTCATCGGATAGTCGTTCGTTTTGTCAAAGTAGGACGGTTCTAAGGCGACTGAACTCCCGTTTTGACGATTGATGACGAACGCATCGTCATGCAGAACGGTAATGTCGTACTTATAGCCGTGTTTAGCGTGCGTCAGCGTCGACTTACCGGAACCTGAGAGGCCAAACATGGCAAAGACTTGATCTTGTTTGTCTTTAAAATGGAACGCTTTGAGGCCACCGTGACAAGCGACGAAGCCATGCCGGTGCGCGATTGACCATGCTAAGGTCAAAGTCGACTTTTTGAGTTCGCCGAAATATGGCATACCCAGAATTGCGGCGGTGTTGTGTTGCGGGTCAAAAATCGCCAGCCCATCAGGGTAATCTGGGTCATGATAAGTTGGATCGGCGTAAATGTAAATATCACCTTCAGGGTAAGCCACCGAACGCTCGAACATGGCTTGGTAAGCCGCAGTAATCGGCTGGAAGTTGAGCATGTAAGAGAGTAGGTTGTTGGCGAATCCGTCTGGAATGGCCAGGTGGGCGCGGACGATGAAGTCTTCATCGAGGCCGACTAGGACATCCGTTTTGATGAAATCTTGGTGTGCGCTGGCAAAAATAGCTTGGCGCAGACGACCAGCCATATCAGCTTCACTAACGCCAGGGTTGCCTAAAATGCGCCGTGCTTGTGCGGTCCGCCCGACAACTTTACCGGTATTGGCAATCAGCATCTTGGCATCTGCTGGTAAGCCTAAATCAGTGGCGCGATAGATGGGGAGGTCCGTAATGACGGTTCCAGGATCCTTAGTGGCGCGGTGGTAAGCATCGGCAACGTCAGCAACTTGATGCATGTTGTTACCGTAAAAGGCCGTTTCCACGGTGGAACGGATCTGTGAGAAGATTGGATTATGCCGACCGATATCGGCTAATTGATAAGAATTTTTAGTGCTCATATGATGTGCCTCCCTACAAAGTTAATAAGTTAATTTTAGCACAAATGTTCATTTTGGAAAGCGCTTTCTTTAACGAAATGTATACTGCTTTGCTATTCGTACGCAGTTAATGGATTTTAGACGGTATGTGAAATAGTGATTAAGGTGGTGCCGGTTTATACGGACTATTGAGATAGTTAATGGCGTTATTTATTAATGAATTAGAAGCAATCTTACTTGCGTTTAAAGCTATATTAGTATAGTTTATTTAAAGAGAATAATTCAAATGTCAGTGATGGGAGGCATACCGGTGCCACGTAAAAGAAACACGCAGCGACGAATGGAAATCGTCAATACGGCGTTCCGCTTGTTTGCAGAACAGGGCTACGCCAACGTACAGATGAAGGATATTGCGATTGCATGCGATATTAGTAAGTCGCTGCTTCAGCATTACTTCCCCAAGAAAATCGTTTTGTTGAGTACGATGCTGAATGAGTTGACGCTTAGCGCGTTCATCTATAGTAATGAACAATTGACCTTTTTATCGGCGCATCAGCGGACGATGATTCAAATGAGTTTCGTCCTGAGATTGCTTGATGAGAATCCGACGATGGAACACTTCATTCAGGATATATTTGAAAGCCCGGAGTTAACCACCGAGCTTGTATTAGTGACCCTAGATTGGCTAGAAGCTATCGGGGTCGAAGGCGAGGCGGCGATGATTAGATACGCCTTGAACTTTGCGTTATCTGGCGGGATGGCAGTCTTTTTCAAGCGCAAGATTCTAAAAGCTAGTGTCGGCATGATTTCAGAGAATATCGACCAAGCGTTCTACTTGCTATTAGGCGAGAATGCTGAGAAAATTGATCAAATCTATTTAAGCACCGCCAAGTACAATACTGATGCCTATTATCAAGAGTTTGTCAGTTATCTGCACAAACACGCAACGATTGATTTAAGTACTGAAATAAAAATTTAATATTAAAGTAATCTAAATTGCTTGTATTTCGTAAAATATACTAGTACACTTTAAAGCGGGGAAATGATAAACGACGCTTACTAATTAAAAAAGCATGGGGCGAATTATGATTGGGAATTTAATGATAATTCGACTAGTGAAAGGGAGACTTAAACATGAACGAAGATATGGAATTTTTTAATCGCTTTAGCCATATGTACTTACATGGCTTCAAGAACTTATCAGATATGTTTGCGGAACCAGCGACGGAACATGGTATTACGTTAGATGAATTTTACATTCTGTACGATATCGCTGAAGCTAAGGGCAAGATCCGCCTGATGGACATCGCTGAAAGTCACGGTGTAACGCGTTCAGCTATTTCACGGTTAATTGGTCGCTTATTACGTAAGGACTACTTATACCAAGAAGCTGAAGATCATGATCGCCGTAACAAAGTTTTGAAGTTAACGCCAGAGGGTGCCCGTGTTGAACATGAAGTCTTCACTGAATTGATCCAACGCAACCGCGAATGGCGTCAAAGCTTTAGCTTAGCTAAGCAGTATCAGACGCTGAACTTAGTTGAAGAATTTATGGATAAATTCGTTAACGAAGATGCAAGTAAGCAAACTAAAAAGACAACGTATGCTGATTTGAAGCGGGCAGAAGCCTAACGCTTGAATCAACTTATGACAAAATCGCTTCGGAAAGCTAGCCTTTTCGAAGCGATTTTTGTCTACTGAGCGGTTTTTAACAATAAACTGCGACCATCAGGCATAATCCGTGTTTGTACTAGAAAATGGGGTGTTTACGGTTACAATTGTACATTTAAAACGCTTGCAAAATGTACATAGTTGGTAACTGCTGGCTGTTTCAGTTAGCCGTTGATAAACGACTAGCGGTAATCGTCGGCATCAGCTCTGACAGCAGTGTCCATGTACTGGTTATCATTTGGCACTAATGATGATTAAAGCGTGCCGGTTTTCAAGGTCAGAATCAGCCAGTTGAGACCCGCTGAAAACAGTGCGAGTTAATGTAAACTTTCAGTGGTAGATGCGTCCTAAGACGGCTTACAGGTGTTTCTGACAATTGCCGGAACGCAATGGACACAGATTTAAGCCGAAAACCACGTCTTAAATACTGGTCTTCCACGTTGCCTGCGATATGGATGAAACGTGTTCG
>ERZ507543.12-NODE-12-length-135928-cov-15.3201_pt1 | contig 135928 bp, 134 predicted proteins | sample MGYA00248695_ERZ507543 | MGnify/ENA primary metagenome ERZ507543 (study PRJEB26165, sample SAMN02676189) | human gut metagenome | isolation source: stool | host: Homo sapiens | place: USA | study: EMG produced TPA metagenomics assembly of the C.diff FMT (human gut...
ATGACGACTTTGAAGTGAAAGTAACTTACTATCCATCTGACGTGGATGTCGACCCAGACAATCCGATTGCACCCGATACACCGGTCGATCCGGATAATCCAAATAGTCCAGATTATCCAAGTGGTATGGACGCAAATAATTTGAATAAGGACGTTACCGAAACGATTCACTACGTGGATAAGGACGGTAAGCAAGTGGCACCGGATAAAACCGTCACGGTACATTACACCCGTAAAGGCCATATTCACTTCAATCAAGATGGGTCGGCTAAAATATCATATGATCCATGGGTAGCTGATGAAAATTACCCAGCGGTAGATTCGCCAGTAATTGACGATATGTTCCCCGATAAACCAACGGTTGCGGAAGTTGATGGTAATAGTAAGGCTGACGATTTTGAAGAAACAGTAACTTACTATCCATCTGACGTGGATGTCAATCCAGACCATCCAATTGCGCCAGATACTCCGGTAGATCCAGCAAATCCGGATAGTCCAGATTATCCAGCTGGCGTGAATGTAAACAACTTGAATAAAGACGTCACTGAAACCATCCATTACGTAGACAAGGATGGTAAACAAGTGGCACCCGACCAGACAATCACGGTGCATTACAAGCGGAAAGGCCATGTCCACTTTAACCAAGATGGTACGGCAGAAGTAATCTATGATCCATGGGAAGCTGACGGAAACTATCCAGCGGTAGACTCGCCAGTAATCGATGGGATGGTTCCCGATAAACCAACGGTTAAAGAAGTCGATGGAAACAGCGTGAAGGGTGATTTTGAGGCAACGGTAACTTACTATCCATCTGACGTGGACGTCGACCCGGATCATCCAATATCTCCAGATACACCGGTTGATCCGTCTAATCCAGATAGCCCAGATTATCCAAGTGGCGTAGATGTGGACGACTTAAATAAAGACGTCACCGAAACGATCCACTACGTGGATAAAGAGGGCAAACAGGTAGCACCTGATAAGACGGTTACGATCCATTACACCCGGAAAGCGCACGTGCACTTTAGCCAAGATGGTACGGCAGAAGTAACTTATGACTCATGGAAAGCTGACGGAAACTATCCAGCGATAGACTCACCGGTAATTGACGGGATGGTTCCGGATAAGCCAACGGTTGCGGAAGTCGACGGCAATAGTAAGAATGACGACTTTGAAGTGAAAGTAACTTACTATCCATCTGACGTGGATGTCGACCCAGATCATCCGATTGCACCGGATACACCAGTCGATCCATCAGATCCAGATAGTCCAGATTATCCAAGCGGTGTGGATGTGGATGACTTGAACAAGGACGTCACCGAAACGATCCACTACGTGGATAAAGATGGTAAGCAAGTTGCCCCGGATAAGACGGTCACAGTGCATTACACCCGGAAAGGCCACGTGCACTTCAACCAAGATGGTACGGCGACGGTAACTTATGATCCATGGGAAGCTGATAGTGACTACCCAGCAGTGGACTCGCCAGTAGTTGATGGGATGGTACCGGATACGCCAACGGTTAAAGAAGTTGACGGAGACAGTGTGAGTGCTGATTTTGAAGTCACAGTAATTTACCATGGTTCCGATATTGATGTCGACCCAGACCATCCGATCACACCAGATACACCAGTCGATCCATCAGATCCAGATAGTCCGGATTATCCAAGTGGCGTAGATGTGGACGACTTGAATAAAGACATTACCGAAACGATTCATTATGTGGATAAGAACGGTAAGCAAGTTGCTCCGGATAAGACGGTCACAGTGCATTACACCCGGAAAGGCCACGTGCACTTTAACCAAGATGGTACGGCGACGGTAACTTATGATCCATGGAAAGCTGACAGTGACTACCCAGCAGTGGACTCGCCAGTAGTTGATGGGATGGTACCGGATTTGCCAACGGTTAAAGAAGTTGATGGAGACAGTGTGAGTGCTGATTTTGAAGTCACAGTAATTTACCATGGTTCCGATATTGATGTCGACCCATCGAACCCGGTATCTCCAGATACACCGGTCGATCCATCTGACCCAGACAGTCCAGATTATCCAAGCGGTGTGGATGTGGATGACTTAAACAAGGACGTCACCGAAACGATTCATTACGTGGATAAGAATGGTAAGCAAGTATCTCCAGATCAAACGGTCACAGTGCATTACACCCGGAAGGGCCACGTGCACTTCAACCAAGATGGTACAGCGACGGTAACTTACGATCCGTGGAAGGCGGATGGTGATTATCCGGCAGTGGATTCACCAGTGATTGATGGCATGGTTCCAGATACGTCAACGGTTCCAGGCGTCAAGGGAAATGATGTGACAAAAGACTTTGATGTGACGGTCATTTACCATGCTTCGGATATTGATATTGATCCGGATCATCCATACGAACCAGATACACCAGTGGATCCATCTGACCCAGACAGTCCAGATTACCCAGCTGGGGTAGACGTAAACGACTTGAACAAGGACGTCACCGAAACAATTCATTACGTGGATAAGAACGGTAAGCAAGTTGCCCCGGATAAGACGGTCACGGTGCATTACACCCGGAAAGGCCACGTGCACTTTAACCAAGATGGTACGGCAGAAGTAACTTACGATCCGTGGAAAGCGGATGGTGATTATCCGGCAGTGGATTCGCCGGTAGTTGATGGCATGGTACCTGATGAGTCAACAGTTGCCGAAGTTGACGGGGACAGCGTGAGTGCTGATTTTGAAATTACGGTTATTTACCACGATTCTAATTATGATATAGATCCATCAAATCCGGCATCACCGGATACGCCAGTGGATCCATCTGACCCAGATAGCCCCGACTATCCAGCGGGAGTGGACGTAAACGATTTGAATAGGGACGTCACCGAAACCATCCATTACGTGGATGAAGATGGTAAGCAAGTTGCCCCGGATAAGACGGTCACAGTGCATTACACCCGGAAAGGCCACGTGCACTTCAACCAAGATGGTACGACAACGATAACCTATGATCCTTGGGTAGCGGATGGAAACTTCCCTGAAGTGGATTCGCCAGTGGTTGATGGCTACGAACCAGATCAGCCAGAAGTTCCAGCGATGGATGCGAATAGTGTTGGAAATGATTTTGTTGTCAACGTTATTTATCACGTAACTGACGACGATCATCAAGTGACACCACCAGACGATGATCATGATAATCCGACACCAGATCATCCAGAAACTCCGGATGATAATAACAACGATAGCCAAGTTCCAGTCGATCCGGAAACTCCAGATGATGACAATAATAACCAGGTTCCAGCTAACCCAGAAGTTCCAAATGGTGATAATGGAAATTCAGTGCCAAATCAGCCAGAAATTCCAAATGGTGATCATAATGAAAACCAGGGCTCGGAAGATCCAGTGCTTCCTGCGGATAACAGCGGAGAAGTTGACGGGACAGCGGCTACTCCAGACACTTCGAATGGATATAATAAGAGTGATCAATTTCCAGGTGAACCAGTCAGCGCGGTGAGAACCAATGAGGATAACCAGATATCGGCTAAGGAACGGACGACGCTTGTGAAACGTGGTCGGTTACCACAAACTAACGAAGCAGATTCTAATATTATGAGTGAAGTTGGGGTACTTAGTTTGCTGACAATTTTGTTTGGATTCTTCGGATGGGGTAGAAAACGGAAGCGTGATGGCGAAGAGTAATTTATTTACGCATCTAATTTGATTACGAATCAAAAATAATTAGTGCTTCGCTTATTAATGATATTTTCTGGTCCCTTACACGTAGAGTTAAAAATGAATAACTAGTCACGCCGTTTAAACCGAAAAGACCATTATGCCAAATTCAGGCATAGTGGTCTTTTTAGTTAATATCCAAAAACGAGCTGCCTTTTGGCGCACTTTCTGGTTTGGTTTAAGAACGACTTAACGCCTTTTTTGGAGAAAAAACAGTTGAATAGTATTTTTTGAGTAAAAATGTTTGCTAACAACCCAACGTCATCATTTATAAAGGAGGTAGGCAATTAGTTTTAGGAAAAGGAGAACCAATAATGGCTTATTTAAAGATTATTGTTCCGCTAATTTTAGTTGGTGGGATTTATCTGTTTTGGACAATTAATGATATTTGTCGGATTTCACGAACGCATTACTTACCTAAATGGGGTTGGATAGTGGCGACATTGTTAGCAATTCCGGTAGGCGGGATCGCATATTATCTATTAGAGCGACGGGAAGGGAGTTGGTAGAATGGGTAATTTAGTAGAAATTCATGATTTAACGGTCCGCTTCAAGGATTTCGCAGCTTTAAAAAAGGTGAACGGTAAAATTACTAACCGACCGGGAGTGGTGGGTCTGATTGGGCCAAATGGAGCAGGAAAAACAACCCTCATCCACGCTATTTTTGGTCAAGAACCAGTAGGGCATGGACAAATCTTAATCGACCAGATGGCAAAATTGGCATATTGCCCAGATACTCCCGAGTTTGAAAAATATTTAACTGCTCGTGAGATTTTACAACAGTCACTTCGCTTGGATAATCAACGCATAAATGAGAAACAAATTTTAACTGCGTTGCAACAAGTTGGCTTAGCGGAACACCAAAACCGGTTAGTAGGTGGATTTTCTCGAGGAATGAAGCAACGATTAGGAATCGCCGCTGCCAACATCTTAAAACCCCAACTGCTATTTTTAGATGAACCTACCAGTGCACTGGACCCGTTCGGTCGACAGGCAATGTTGGGTCTGATTAATGAAATAGCACAAACTACGACGGTGGTAATTTCGAGCCATCTACTTAATGATATCCAGCAAATTGCCGAACGATTGCTCGTACTTAATCGTGGAGAAATGATTTTTTCAGGAGCGTTGACAGATTTTATCGCAGGAACGGATGATTCGGTTGAAATATTAGTTAAATCGGTTAACGCTAAGGATCGGGTAGTGGCTGCCTTACAGCAATGTCAAATTGTGGTAAAGGAGATTCAACGACATCAAATTGAGTTTCCAGCACAAGATTTTGAAAAAGGGCTAGGCGAATTAAGTAGGTTAGCTGATGATGTGGTAATGATTAATCGAAGTAGTCAAGACCTTAACCATGCTTTTGAGCGGTGGATTCACTCAAAAGATAAGGAGAAAGTTAAATGAAATTAGAATTACGACAGTGGACTCGAAAACAGCGGATGTTTTTAATATTACTCATTGCTGCATTAATGGGGATTGTAGCACCATTATCGGCATATTATAGTGATCAACTGATAGAAAAATTTGGTGGCGGCAGTGTTGCCAGTATTCAGCTTCCATCTCCGACTTGGGATAGTTTGATGACTTCTTACTTCCAAAGTACGGAGCAAGTAGTACTTTTTATCATGGCATATTTGGTTGCGGATGCCTGTACTTTAGGAAAAAATCCCGCACAACAACTTTTTTATTTAACGCGTGCCAAAAAGGCTGGACCAATTTATTTTCCAAAAATGGCGGCAGGATTAATTTGTGTGGTTTTAGGCACGGTAATGGGGGCTGGTTGGGCAGTTTATGTGGATTGGGCTTTCTTTAGCAGCACCATTCGTTTCGACTTAGTATGGCCAAGTTTACTGTTACAAGCGTTAGGCATTGTAACGAGTGTTATTTTGGCAAGTACGATTGCCATATATTCTGGCGCACCATTTTTAGCTGCGGGAGTAATTGAAATTGGCGTTTTAATTAGCAGTTTGTTTAGCCAGCTTGAAGGATTTATAAAATGGTCGCCCACCAACCTTTTGAACCCGACAAATTGGTTAATTCATCCAGTTAGTTGGACTGATTTATGGCGACCTCTGGTACTTATTGGAATTCTAATTGTGGGATGTTTAATTTTGATAATGGTTAAACCATTACGTAACCAACATGCGGTTCGACGAGTTGAAGCAATTACGGAATAAATTACTGTAACGCTAGGTATACAAGCAGTTTGATAATGCATATCCATTGCGGGTCAAAGGTGAGAACGGAAGGCATATTGCTTCTTTATTAGGAGGACGGGTGTTATAATTCGTGGCAAATAACGTTATTAGTTTTATTGAATAGTAGATCTACTAAAATTTTTAGAGAAGGGTCGAATAGAGATGTCAGAAAAATTAACAACGGAGGCTGGACAACCGTGGGCCAATAACCAACATACGCAGACTGCTGGAAGTCGCGGTCCGGTATTGATGCAAGACTACAATTTGCTGGAGAAGTTGGCCCATTTCGATCGGGAACGGATTCCCGAACGGGTTGTGCACGCCAAAGGTGCTGGTGCGAAGGGGTATTTCAAGCTAGAAAATGACATGAGTCCGTATACTAAGGCGGACCTTTTCAACGGAATTGGCAAACAAACCCCCTTGATTGTGCGCTTTTCCCAAGTAGCTGGAGAAAAGGGCTACCCAGACACGGTTCGCGATGTGCGCGGATTTGCGGTGAAATTTTATACTCAGGAAGGTAATTACGACATTGTTGGAAATAATACTCCGGTATTCTTCGTAAACGATCCGCTCAAGTTTCCTGATTTCATCCATTCTCAAAAGCGGGATCCCCAAACTAACCGACGTACTCAGGACATGCAGTGGGACTTTTGGGCCCATTCCCCAGAATCGTTGCATCAAGTTACTTATTTAATGGGTGACCGGGGGCTCCCAGCATCTTATCGAACGATGAACGGTTATGGCTCCCATACTTTTAAATGGGTTAACCAAAAGGGCGAAGCCTTCTGGGTCAAGTACCACTTCATTTCAGATCAAGGCGTTAAAAACATGACGAATGAAGCTGCAGCCGAAGCCACGGTTAAAGACACTGACTATCTACAAGATGATTTATATGACGCCATTGCTCAAGGGGAGAACCCATCGTGGACGCTCTACGTTCAGATTTTGCCGTACGAAGCAGGCCTTCACTATAAGTGGGACATCTTTGACGTAACCAAGGTGATTTCTCATAAAGATTACCCATTGATTAAGGTTGGAAAGATGGTGCTAAATGAAAATCCAACTAATAACTTCACGGACGTGGAAGAAGCGGCAATGTCACCTGCTAACTTAGTTCCTGGAATTGAAGCTTCGCCAGATAAATTATTGCAAGGTCGGCTATTTTCATATAAAGACACGCAAAGATATCGTTTGGGAGCAAATTTTGAAGACTTGCCGATTAATCGTCCGGTAGTCCCGGTACACAATTATGAACGTGATGGCGCTATGAAGGCCACGCAGGGACCGGAAGTAAATTATGAACCCAACTCCTTTGACGGACCTACTGAAGATCGGGATGCTTCCATTAAACCTTTCAAGGTGGACGGGGAAGCGATGGCACAACCTTATGAATACCAGGTTGATTATACGACTCAAGCAGGCGACCTTTATCGCCTAATGTCCGCAGTTGAAAAAGATCGGTTAATCGACACAATTAAGGGAGCTTTAGGCCAGGTTAAATCTGACGAAATTAAACGGCTGGAAATTAGTCAATTTTATGACGCTGATCATGATTACGGCACCCGAGTTGCGAGGGCTTTAGGCATGGACATCAATAAAATTGTTGGTGAAGCAGAACGATAAAGCAAAACCGACGCTCAAATTTAAAAATATAAATAACAAAGATTGAAGGGGCTTTAATCACCATGTGGTAAAGCCTCTTTTTCGAGTGCTCTGTCTTAAACCGTACTAGTAAGGCAAGGTGGCAACTTAGGAAGCGTTTTTGCAACAAAAATTAGAAATATTGTGGATCCCCCTAAAAGACGGTAACCTTGGTCAATGAAGGGAGGCTTTTAATGATTTACCTTGAGTTTAAATGGGATTTAAAACAAGCAATTGACAAAGCTACCATTACTCTACACCCCGATAATAAAAAGTACGCTAGCAAAATAACAAGAAGTTTTAACTTCAAAGATCAGGTGGAAGTAATTAATCCCAAAAATGAACGAAGGCTTAAGATTGATATTTCTCAGATTTATCTAATTGAAGCGATGGATCATCTTTCGAAACTTTATACGGTAAATAACCAAGTCTACTATATCAGGAGAAGGTTGAAAGATTTAGAAAAATTGGCGTTGAAAAATTTAATGCGGATTAATAATTCAACGATACTGAATATGGACCAGGTTACCGAATTTAAGAAAGCGACGTATGCACGTATAGAAGTACATACTAAAAATGCGGAAAGTTTCATCGTTAGCCGGCATTATGCTAAAAAAGTGAAGGAGGGGTTAATTTGATAACTCAACTAAAACATACCTTTTTTCAGACGAGCTTTCTGTTCATGGGGTGGTTGATAGTAGTAATTGAACTATTTTGCCCGCATTTGGAAATGACACCTAGTTACCTATGGCATCTCTTATTAATCGCCATTATTGGCGGGAGTGTATTTGGCGTTATCTATCCGTACATATGGAACTACACAACATGGGGGGCGCTTAGAAATATTGGCTGCACAACATTAATAAATTTTGGCGCACTTCTTGGTGGACTAGGGCTTTTTTCTAGTAAAATTCTTAAAATGGTTTTGCCTTTCTGGTGGGAAATCTTGATACTTACTTTAATACTGCATATCCTCACGTTCTATTATTATCGTAATTACCAAAATCAAAAACTAATTCAGCAACTTAACGCACCACATTCCAGAAATTAATCCTTTAGAGGGTCTTTCTTGTAAATTAACGAGTATTAGTGATAAAATGCATTCAATTAATGATGAAGACGTTTTCACTAAGATGTGCACGCAAGGAGGAATAAAATGGACATTGAATTAAAACGACCGGTATTTACAAATGAGGATTGTATAGCGATTTTAGGGGATTTAATTGCGATTAATTCTACTAACGATCACGAAATTACGGTGGCAAAGTACTTACAAAAATTATTAAAGGAAAATGGGATTGACGCTAAAGTTCTTCGCTATAGTGACACTCGGGCAGATTTGTTAGCGGAAATTGGTTCAGGCAGCCCGGTTCTAGGAATTTCGGGACACATGGACGTGGTTGATGCAGGTGACCCAACTGAATGGACCAGTAATCCGTTTGAACTAACGGAACGTGATGGCCGTTTGTATGGACGTGGCGCGGCTGATATGAAATCTGGCTTAGCAGCTATGGTAATCGCTTTGATTGAAATTAAGCACAACCGCCTGCTGAAGAAGGGCACCATTCGGCTAATGGCCACCTTTGGTGAAGAAGTGGGCGAAGAAGGATCGCAAAAAATTGCTGAAATGGGACTGATGGACGACGTGGATGCTTTAGTGATTGGCGAACCGAGTGGCTATGATCCGGCATTTTCACATAAGGGTTCCTTAGATATTAGGTTAACTTCTAAGGGGCAGTCCGCACACAGTTCGATGCCCGAAGACGGTAAAAACGCTATTGATCCGTTAATTGAAATTTTGCACGCGGCTAATCACCATTTCCGTGATTCCGCAGTTGAAAATGAATTACTTGGGCCGTTAACCTTCCATACCACAATTTTTAAGGGTGGGAACCAGGTTAATTCGATTCCGGCAATGGCCGAAGCTGAAATTAACGTGCGAACGATTCCAAATTTTACCAATCAACAGGTGATTGCTGACCTTCAAAAATTAGTCGATCAGCAAAACGACGCGGGCGCGCAAGTTAAATTGGAAGCCTACATGACTCAGGATGCGGTGGAAACAACTGGAAAAAGCCGGCTGATGGAATTAATTCAACGAGTCGGTAGCGAATTTCGTGGTGCGCCAATTAAACCAGGGGTGATTCCGGCGGTCACCGATGCTTCTAATTTGCTAAGGGATAAGGATGAAGGTTTTCCATTTGCGATTTGGGGGCCGACCGGTGACGGAGTTCACCAAGTTGATGAATACGTTGAAAAGGACTTATATTTAAACTTTATTAAGATGTATATTACGGTATTTACGCAGTATCTAAATGCCCAAAAAGACTAGCCAATTAAGTAAAGAGGAAGACAAAAGTTGGGTAGTTTAGGAACATTTACTGAAAACTGACCATTAAGCCTGAATTTGGTTTAATGGTCGTTTTTGGGTTGAACCGAAAAATTGACTTTTGCTTCTATAATAGTAAAGGCAACATTCCAGCCTGATTTTCCAAAAAATCCATCCTTAAAAAGGATTACTTTAATCTTTCTCAGCCTCTTTTTATTGAAAAAATTACTTGACGATTCAGGAGAAAAGAGCGCCTTTCTCGGAACTACCTGTTACAGAGGGTTTTTATTTGAAAAATTTACTTATTAATGGTAACCTCTAACTTTAGTTTAGTAGTTATGTTAATTGAACGGGATTTTGGTATTATAGATAAGTGCTAGACCAATAAATGTTTAAGGGGATTTGAGAATGGAAAAGAAAACGCGCAAAGATTATGGCGCGGCTGGTTTGTTACCATTACTGATTTTTTTGGTGCTGTACGTAGGCTGCTTAGCGGTCTTTACGATTAAAGGTGCCAAGGATCCGTCTTCGTACATGCCACGACAGGTAGCAATTTTAGTGGCGTTGTTGTTTGCTTTAATTTTCTTCGAACCGCGGGCAAAGTTTGCCAAGAAAATGAACATCTACCTAAACAACGCCGGAAATGCAGGAGTAATGAACCTTTCTTTGATTGTAATGATGGCGGGGGGCTTTTCTTCAGCCGTAGCAATTTCGGGAGGACAGTCTTCAATCGTTAATTTAGGAACTTCGTTGATTCCAAGCCAATTTCTGGTACCAGGAATCTTCTTGATTGCGGCAATCATTTCACTGTGTATCGGAACTTCTACGGGGACGATCGTAACCATGGCGCCAGTGACCTTTTCGCTAGTAGCAGCTGCACACTTAAACGCAGGAATGGCTGGGGCAGCGGTAATTACCGGTTCGTACTTTGGAGACGGACTCTCAATGATCGGTGGAACTACCATTTCAGCGGCAGCGGGAGTGGGCGCAAGAATGCGTGATAAGTTTTTATGGCAAATTAAAATCGCCGTTCCAGCAGCGGTAATCACGATTATTATTTATACTTTAATGAGTTTAAATAATAGCAGTGCTAGCAATATTCATGCTGGCAGTTATAACATAATTACCATTTTGCCTTACTTAGTAGTTTTAATTTTGGCTGTCATGGGAATGGACGTGGTACTAGTACTAGCTTTAGGCACCGTAATGGCCAGTGCAATAGGGATGGCGTTGGGTAAAGCTTCCCTGTTTGCGTGCGCAAAGGCGATTGGTAACGGAATGGAAAGTATGTTCTGGCTAGCAATCTTTGCGATGATGGTTAACGGAATGGTTGCATTAATGCGGCACTATGGCGGAATTGATTGGATGGTCCACGTGTTCACCCGGCATATCAAGAGCAAGGCAAGTTGTGAAGCCCTCATTGGAATTTTGAGTTTCTGTGTTACCGGGGCAATCGTTAATAACAATATTTCGGTTTTGATTACTTCACCGATTGCTAAGGAATTAGGTGACCAATACCAAGTTGATAAGAAGGTGCTCGCCGGAGTGATTTCCATTTTTGCGGTTACGGCTTCGATGGTCATTCCTCAAGATTCCGCGATGATGATGACCCTTCAACTTGCGGGGAAGAGTACGAACTACTTAGACTTGATTCGTTACATGGTTTACCCAGTGGTCTTGATGGGCTTGACGTTTATCGTTAACTATATCAACGCAAAACGTTCTGCAGCCTAGAAAACTACAATAAAATACTAATAAACAGCTACTTTAGATAAAGTAGGTTAAAACGAAAACGAGAGTGCGACAAAAGTCGGTTAGTTTGTGAGGATTAACTGAAAAACGACCGTTATGCCTGAATTTGGCGTAACGATCGTTTTTTTGTTAAACAGAACCAACTGACTTTTGGCGCACGTTTTGACTTTATTAAGGGCAAAACACCAGCAGATTTAGCTTTTGCAGTTTCTTTTTTATGGGTTAATTAAAAAAGGAGCAATGTAAGTTTTCATCCATGAAAATGCTAGGTTTTGCTTTGAAGGTAGGCATGACATTCTTTAAAATAATTTGTCACTATCATCATTATTCCAGATGGCGAATGCCAATATTTGCCATAAAACTACCACTAGTAAAAATTCAGGCTTAAAAACTAAGATGATAACCAGGACAGTGGTTTGGATTGTCATATATTTTATGTTTGTCAAATACCGATATATCTTCATTTTTCTTATGTCATGGGCTTTTTTATACTGTTTTCTTTTTATGTCGTCATTTGAAATTACGTAGCTTAGAACCAAGTAAGCCGCGGTCCATATAGAAAAGATAATGGCGTAAAAAATTTCCGGTCCCTGTGCTTTCAAATCTCGCCCAATCCAGGCAGTTGCCATGGGGATGAAAGAAGTCGTGAACATCCAAAAATTGTTTGCCCAATAAACTCTTTTGGAAATGCCGGCAGTCTTGCTAAACATGTAATGATGACTATACCAGGCCACTCCAATCAGGAGGTAGCCAACCGTGTATGAAAAAAGGTATGGCAACTCGCTTAAAATCGCACTTAATTGACTAGAATCGGGAACTTTAAGTTCTAAGACCATAATTGTCAAAATTATTGCCAATACAGCATCAGTAAAGGCTTCAACTCTTGATTTATTCATAATAATTTCCTTTCTTTTCTAATAAAATTATACAGCACTGGAAAGATTTTACTATTAAGACCGTTTGAAGTAGCAAACTCCCAGAAAAATAAGCATGAAACTTTAGGGGAACTCAGCAGATTTTTTTACAAAATACGTTATTAGTGCATATTGTTTGTGTATAAAATGAACATTTGTTATTATTAGTGCAATGAAGGGGGGCGTAATAATGGGAATTATTTGGACATTAATTGTAGGAGCTATTATTGGTGCAATTGCAGGTGCACTTACTAGTCGTGATTTACCAGCAGGTTGGTTAGGTAACATCGTTGCTGGTTTAATTGGTGCTTGGTTAGGCCAAAGCTTATTAGGAACATGGGGACCATCCTTAGCTGGAATGGCACTAATTCCTTCGATTATCGGAGCGGTAATCTTAGTAGCTGTTGTATCATGGTTTATTCAAAGCCGTAAGAATTAGCAATTTTTAGTTATTAATATTTAAGGAAGGACGATCTGTAAGGTCGTCCTTTTTTGTGTTCGAAAAGACTACATTCACAATTTTAAATTTGGCCAGTAAGTTTTTGATTAATCCGACAATCATTCTGGATGTCAGAAGCCATTATTTTTGTAATGGCAAACCGAGAAATGGTATCCTCATTACAAACATTAGATGTTGGTAATGACTTATTAGATAGGAGAATGCAAAATGAGAGATGCGGGACGAATTTTAGCAATTCTAGTTGCAGCAGTAGTGATTATTTTTGGATGGAAGTATTACGAAGACACCTACCAAGCAAAAACGGCGTACGCGGTGGTTCCTGCCGAAGTTCCCGTTAAAAAACAAGCTACTGATGACGATGGAAAAGCAATCACTGGCGAACACGCTTACGATTATAAATTTAAGTTCGTTTTAAAAAATGGTGAAAAGCGTACGCTAGATTACGAACTATCGGGAGAAAAGGTTAAGCCGTTTACTCCTAACGCGGTCATTAAGGCTGAGATTTCGAAAAAACGGGCAATAAAGGGACCTAACGAGATCAGCAAGGACAAGGTGCCTAACAAGGTACGTAAAATTTTGAATATCGATTAAGGATGTTTTTAACTGATGAGCTGGAGAGGGGCTTGAACAAAGTTAAAGAAATATTTTTCAAGGATTCTCAAAAAGCTATTTTGGTATTTTGGCTCCAATAGAGGCAAAATATGTGCTAAAAATCAGTTAGTTTTGCTTAATCAAAAAGCGACCGTTATGCCAATTCATAACGGTCGCTTTTTAGTTAATTCTCGCAAACTAGCCGATTTTTGTCTTACACGCTTTTAATTTGTTATTTAAAAAATTGCCGAGCTTTTGCTGATCGGGTTTCCTTGATTAGGGTAATTAAGTTGGTCCAATCTGCAACTGTTGGAAATGATTTCCAAATCAGCTGTGGAATTTTAATTTTGTAAGAATACGTATCTGATAAGAAGAGATCGGATTGTGGTTCTAAATGATTAGTCAAAATTACGTTATTTCCATATAAGGATTTTAGCGTATTATCAACGTACTGGGAATACAGGCTGCCCTTTGAAAAATCAATCACCACTCTAACTCGGTCGCGACTGTATTTAGCGGGAATGTTATTAGCTAATGCCAACATGTAACCATAGTACAAGTTGTACTTATTAAGATGGTATTTTTTAAGCTCGGGTTGAGCAGCAAGTTTTTGCCAAAATTGCTGAATTAAAATATCAAACGTAGGATAGTTTTCTCGTAAGGTATGGATTGAATTTTTGTAAGTTGCGTCTAGTAGTTCCGCGTAGTACGAAAATAATTTTAAATTGACGTTAGTAATGTCTTTTCTTAAAGATTGTTCAACTTCCAACGGAAAGTCCGCTAAAATGTTAAACGATTTGATCCAATTTAGAAAATCATCCGTAATTTTATTAATTAATTGATAGTTGCACGTATCCTCTGGGATCCCCGCATAATCCAAGTAATCTTGATTTAATAAAAAACCGTACAAAAAAAGCATTTCCGAATGGGTTAGCTTAAAGTGCCAGCCTAGGGTCTGCTTTAAGACGTGATAAATTTTATCATAGCGTTTATCATCAAGCGGATGAGGTGCTGAAAAACGAACATACTTGTGGTTATTATGGCGTAATATCCAAATCCGTAGAAATATTGATAATTTAAATTTTTCACCATGTTGTAATTGATGTTTAAAAAAGGGCGTTAAGCTATCAAAAATCCCGTTTATTAATGGATCTAGTTCGGGAAAGGGCTCTTTTAATCCCTTATAAATTTGTTCGTATAATTCAATAATTTCTAATCGAATCTGAAATTCCCGGTCTTTATCAGTTTGGATTGTTAAGTTGTTAAACTCATCAGTTAGTAATTGTTTAACTAAAGTTAGTTGACGATAAAAAACGGCGCGGCTTGAGAAAGCCCTGGGAATATATTTTTTGGGGGTAACCAAGTCGTTATAAAACAATAAATATTCCATGGCACGAAAAGCAGTCGACCGTTCAATATAATATAATTTGACTTTGTCGACAATGATTTGAAAAAGGTTATGTCCGCTCCAAATTCCCTTATATGATTTTTCACTTACGTAAACACTGTGGTCATTAGCAGTAATTGTTTGTAAATCAGCGTTCAGAGTAGCGATGGAAGCCTCAATTTTGTACGGAGTCGTGTTGAAGATTTCAGCTAACGAGGAGGTACTAATTGGTTTTACGTTATTCTGACTAAAAAATTGGAGTAATTGATACGCAAGCAAATCGCGCTTGTTCATTAATTTGGTAGAATCTATGGTTAGCTCCTCCTTAATACTTACTGTTATATATAATTATACACGATAAATGCTTTATCAACGAGAAATGTTTTCGATAACGGATATTTTAGGAGTGCTATATTTACGTCATTCGGTAAAATGTTTTAAAAATAGTACTAAATAAACTTTATATAGGCATAAAGGTCAGCTAATCTTACTTGAAGAAGGAGGTGCGATTGTATTGATTTGATGAAACCGCTAAAGAGTTTAATTAACTAGAATTAAGCGATTTTAAAATAATTAAAAGGGTGTTAATATTCATGGGTAAAGTTCATGATAAAATTTAAAAAAATACTTGATTGGTGTTGCGGGTTAATAATTCATCTGATATAATAAACTCTGTTATGGAGAGTTGGCAGAGTGGTAATGCACCGGACTCGAAATCCGGCGAACCGGTTAATACCGGCGCGCAGGTTCAAATCCTGTACTCTCCTTATTAGCACCATTAGAATAATATCCAAAAATAGAAATGCCGTTATATCGGCGTTTCTATTTTTTTATGTTTAGAAAAAACGCTAAAAAATAGATGATTTTGCACAAATTTTGCTGCATAGAGCTGATTTTTGTTTTCGTCGATACCAAACCATTTTTAGTATGTTCGTGTTGCGGATGTTTCGTTCTCACACTTAATGTCATCTTTCCCATTTTTTGCCTAAAAAATATGGTTAGGAGATCAATATCAAATTAACACTTGCATTTAACCGCCAATCTACTTACAATAAGTAAGTGAAATGACAACGGCAATGAATTATTAGCGTATTCTTTGTTATGAAGCCATTTTAGAATAGTTAGATTTTTAATCGGGGGGAAGATACCATGACAATGATTAATGGTTATGAACAAAGTGATCGGGAAGAAAAAATAGATATTTTGAATTTGGAATCCTTAGAAAAACGGGCTGAGGAGATAATTCCAGCAGGTGGATTTGGTTACATTGCTGGTGGCTCTGAAGATGAGTGGACCCTTAAACAAAATAGAATGGCGTTTCATCACCGACAAATTGCCCCAAAGGCCTTAAGCGGGATTGAAAAACCAGAGCTAAACACTGAAATTTTTGGAATTCCTTTGAATACTCCGGTAATGATGGCTCCAGCTGCTGCCCAGGGGCTAGCACATTCTCAAGGAGAAAAGGATACTGCGCGCGGGCTTGCAGCCGTTGGTGGACTAATGGCGCAAAGTACCTATTCATCAGTATCTATTGCTGAAACTGCTGCCGCTGGCGGAGACGCTCCCCAATTTTTCCAGCTGTACATGAGCAAGGATTGGAATTTTAACGAGAGTCTGTTAGATGAAGCAAAAAAGGCTAACGTTAAGGCAATTATTTTGACGGTTGACGCCACCGTGGACGGATATCGGGAAGCTGACATAAAAAATAAGTTCACGTTCCCTTTGCCAATGGCGAACTTAATTAAGTTTTCTGAAGGAAACGGTCAGGGAAAGGGAATTGAAGAAATATATGCTTCTGCCGCGCAAAACATTCGGCCGGAAGATGTTAAGCGAATTGCTGATTATACGAATTTACCGGTAATCGTTAAGGGAATTCAAACTCCTGAAGATGCCATTCGAGCAATCGATGCTGGAGCTGCCGGAATTTACGTATCCAACCATGGAGGCCGCCAATTAAATGGGGGACCCGCTTCTTTTGACGTCCTAGAAGACATTGCTACCGCGGTTAACAAACAAGTACCAATTATCTTTGATAGCGGCGTGCGCCGGGGTTCAGATGTGTTTAAAGCTTTGGCCAGCGGAGCAGATTTAGTTGCTTTAGGCCGTCCAGTAATTTACGGATTAGCTTTAGGCGGAGCTAAGGGAGTGCAGTCGGTATTCGAACACCTAAACCACGAATTGGAGATTGTTATGCAACTAGCAGGCACGAAGACAATTGAAGACGTTAAAAATAATAGTTTGTTGAATATCAAATATTAGACTGTAAAATTTCCCATTTCAGGCTTAATAATCAGAAAAATATGTAATTAATAAATCAGCTTACTGAGTGCGTGTTCAACGATTTTACCGCAGCTTTTCGCTAAGATGAAGAATTAGTATTTTAGTTTTCATGATCGGCGACCTCGATAATCTGGTAGCCTGGCTAAGTGACTAAGAGGTTGATAATGCAACGCAACGCTAACAAGTACAGCAATTTTTGAATAGCTCAATATCAAGAAATATCTCAGCCGATTTGGTGGTTTTGACCAAATCGGCTTTTTGATTGTTTGTAGTCGATTATTACAATTGATAGCATTAAGCTAAATTAAAAGCGGGGGAGCAATTCTCCCTTTTAATTGCCAAAAAATAGCGCCGTACAATTGATTTGAAGAAGGGATTAACGATGCGAAAATTAAATTATAATCACCAAGACCAGTGGAAAAAAGAAGACCGGACTACACAATCACCAATCTTGATTGAAAAAGCCGAGTTAGAAGGCAAACAAAACCAAGTAATTAGTAGAACCAAACCGTACGCCGCTACAGAGGTACATAACAACCTTAATAACCTGTCTTTAACGGCTAATGGGGAAATTAAGTCTGACCGACGTCGCTTTCAATTAATGGAGGTCCACTTTCACCATCCGGCGGAACATCGTTTTGAGGGTGAAGTCGAGTCACGAGTTTTAGAAGCGCACTTTGTTCATTATGGCAGTTTGAAACAACCGCTGGTGGTTAGCGTTACATTTAAAATAGGTCCTAAAAATGAAGAGTTTGAGAAGATATTAGATGCTATGGAGGACGGAGCGGTGACCCAGCCGTTAATTTTAGAGGAATTAATCCCCCAAGACGGAAATTTTTATCGGTACATCGGTTCCCTGACGACCCCTCCGTTGACCGAGGGGGTGGAATGGCTGGTATTTGAAAATGCGCCAACGATTGACCTACAACAACTCAACCGATATACTGCCGTATTTGCCGCTCCTAATAATCGAGCGTTACAAAATTTGAATGGTCGGAGCATCGAGAAGTATGAACTTTAAGAAAGCCCCAGAAGCTAGTTTATCGATTACTAAGTACTTACGTTAGCTTTATCGCCAATAATTGTTAAGCGGATCATTCAAAACGGAATGAGGTAATCATAAAAAAGTGACTAATACCACCACTAGGATTAGTCACTTTTTATTTAACTGATAAAATATTTAAGAATTAATGTAATGCTGTATAGAACGTAAAGAATCCAAGAAAGATCCCCGGGACGTTGGCTACAATAATTGGCCAGTCGCGCTCAGCCTTGAAATAACCGTATATTGTCCAAACGGTGCAGTTAATCCCAGCAACTAGCGGTTGGATAGGATTCCCGTAATCACCATGCATATTGGAGATTATTTGGGGGATGTATGAAACGTACATCAATACGGAGAGTACGGAAGCCATCCGGCCAATAATTCGAATAACTTTAGTTTCTTCTTGCAAGAAATCATCTCCTAAAATAACTTAGCTTTTAGAGTCATCAATTTTTGGACTTATTCCCGCACACAGAATCGAACTGTGTCTGGTCACCAGAGCGGGAAAGGCGATTTAATTTAAATAGCAAATTAAATCGAATGAATAATCGCACCAATCCCAGTAATCATAAAGAATAATCCTACTAGGTAATAGATTGATAGGATTGAAAAGGCTGGATAAATTAGTAAAAGAACGCCCAAAATAATACCAATTACGGATAAAATAACGTCAACCATAAAATACTTTTCGTTAACTAATTTAATAACGTTAGAGAGCCACAATGATATTATCGAATCCATCAAAAACATAATTGCAAACGAAATTGCGACAAACAAAATCCCAAATTTTCCGTTAAACAACATTAAAATCCCGATGATAATATCAATAACTGCGTTAAAAACCACCCATCCAGAGTTTTCTAAAGCATTTCTAAGGACGGTTAATTTGTAAATCCCGGACAAAATCGCGGTAATTGCCGCAATAACGACTACCGCACTAAAGGTTGCTAGAGGATTTCTTAGAGAAATAACCGCAACGAAAATGCTTAAGATTCCAACGACAAACATGAATGGATCAAATCTGTCTAATAACTTATTCATGTAAAATTCCTCCCAAATTAATGTACAGCTTTTATAGACGTCAGATTGTTGGTCATCGAGTAGATAAGGATATAAAAATTACTTCCAGAATAAATTTTATCCCGGATCCATTACCTTTTAGACTGATGGTTCTTGATTTAATTTTAACCGTATTATACAAGCAAATAATAAATAAAAAAAGAAAAGTTAACTGATTTTGATTAATTATTTCTTATGTTACCAATATAAAAAAGCCCACAAATGCGGACTTGTCTAGTAAATTTAAAATTTTATATGTGCACACGCCGTCCATGTATCAGACTGACGTGATAAATTAATAGGCAAAATATATTAAGCAAATAAAATGATAGCTAATTATGTAAAATATAGGTAGAATGCCCCAATTTTTAACGAACGATCCCAAATTCATTCAATTAAAATGGGTGTAGCTTGTCCAAAAATACTGGTATTTCAACTAGTTTAGCAACTTGTAAGAAACTATCATTTTCTTAACTATTTTTTCTGAGCATCTGCAAGCGTTAAATTTGTAATCGCTTTAAAAAGCATTTAACATAACACTCGTAGAAAAAAACTAACTCAAGGAGGAATGAAACATGGCTAAAGAAGAAGAAAAGATGACTCGGGAAGAAGCAGGCAAGAAGGGCGGAGAAGCAACTTCAGAAGCTCATGATGAAGAATTCTACCAAAAAAATGGAAAAAAAGGCGGAGAAGCAACTTCCAAATCCCATGGCAAGGACTTTTACCAAGAAATTGGTAAAAAAGGTGGAAGAGCTAACTCCGACGACGATTAATTATAATCTTGCATTCAGTATAAAACATTTTTAAAAAAAAACAAGTTTTTTTCTACAATCCAGACCTGATGATTAAGAGTAGTCACGAACACTTTTAATCATCAGTTTTTTTGTGTCTTATAAGATTGGGTATATTTTTTTGAAAGGGTAGTGCTATAATGGATTGTCGTTTTTTATTGACAAATAGTAAGCATGGATTGAGGGAAAGCTATTGGAAGACGTAATTGAATTAATGAAAAAACATACCTCTGTAAGAAATTTTGCGGACACATCACTTACGGATGAGGTTAAGGAACAACTGATAATTGCTGCGCATGCGGGTGCTTCGTCGAACTTTGTACAAGCTACCTCGATTATTGACGTGACGGATCCGTCCATCCGGGGACAACTTGCTGAAATTTCAAAGAGTGCTGCCTACGTAAAGCAAAGCGGAGCCTTTTTTGTGTTTGTGGCGGATTTGTATCGGCAATCCCAAATCTTGCAACAACAGGGTCTAGACTTAGCCGGAATTAAAAACATGGAGGCGCTAACGGTAGCGATTGTGGATACCGCCATTGCGGGGGAAAATCTGGCAGTTGCCGCAGAGTCTTTAGACTTAGGAATCTGCTATATTGGCGGAATTCGCAACGATTTAACAACCGTACGCGATTTGCTAAACCTTCCTAAATTTACGGTGCCGTTATTTGGGATAACAGTTGGAAAACCTACGCGTAAAAATGCGGTTAAGCCCCGGATGCCGCTGCATAACAATACTTTCAAAAATGGTTACGATCGGAAAGCGGCGCAAGATTTGAGTGAATACCAAAAAATTACGCAAGCTTATTATGCGAACCGGTCTTCGCATGCTCAAGAGACCGACTGGATACGGAAAATGACCGATTTTTTTGCTGAACCGCGACGTACTGATGTTGCCCCATTTTTATTAGAACAGGGCTTTACGCTAAATTAAAATAATTAGAGAGTGGGACAAAAGTCGGATAATTTGCGAGCATTAACTGAAAATTGACCATGATGCCTGAATTGGGCATGATGGTCAATTTTTGGTTAAGCGGAACCAACTGACTTTTGGCACACGTTTTGACTCTATTGAAGTCAAAATACCAAAATAACTTTTTAAGGACTTTTTTATCCTTGAAAAGTTTTTTCAGCCTCTTTTGCTATTCAAAGCTTGCTAATTACCTTACGTTACCAAATATAATCGAAACTGAATTAAGTGTAACTTGGCAACGTGTCCAAGTACTGGTTGTCGGCTAAAGTAGCAAACATCATAGGAGGAATACCATGGAAATCGAAAGGCATCGAATTTTAAAGTTTTTGGCAACCGTAATGACGGCCCTTTCTTCAATAATGGTAGTTTTAGTTGCATTTTTAATGAAGATGATTTTAGATTGTGCGATGAATAAGGACTTTGGAGCTCTGGAACGTTCAATTGGCATTTCGATACTTTACATAGCAACCTATTTTTTGATTAATTATTTGAAGGAGGTCTTAGTAGCCCGGTATATTAAGAATGAAATGGAGGACTTACGGCGGAGCGTCTACCGTACCATTATGGAACGGGATTATCAAAGTTACTTTAGCAAAAGCAACGGCGAGTACATTTCCGCTTTGACTAATGACATGACCACGATCGAAGATAACTACTATAAAGCTTACTTTTTGATTGTACAAGCCGTAGTAACGTTTGTGATTGCGATTCTTTCACTAGTGGTGATTAACTGGCAATTCTCGATCGGGGTGTTAGCAATTGCTGGCTTTTTCTTAGCGACCGCGTCGTTTACTGGGATGGGATTGAATGATTTACGAACTAGTATTCAAAAGGACATGGTGAAATTTACTAGTAAGACTAAAGATTTGATTGCCGGATATGAGGTGGTCCGTTCTTTTAATGCGCAAGATAAAATGCAAGAGCAGTTTGATCGTTACAATCATAATTTAGAGGAAATGAAGCTAAAGTTTAGCGTTCGTCTGGGAATCACCAAGGTAATTAACGAAAATTTAGTACTCCTGATTATATTTTCCATTATGATTCTTGGGGGCTGGTTTGTGATCACTGGCGCATTAGTAATGGGCTCGTTAATTGCCATTGTCCAATTGTTAAACAGCGTGATGAATCCGATCAACATGATGTTGGTAGCGGTAAATAATAGTAATTCTACTAAAACCATGCGTAACCAAATCACGGAAATGCTTCAGAATACCACAATTAAAAATGATGCCAATCAAGCAACTCACGGGACATTTAACCAAGAAATTTCGTTAGCGAAGCTTAATTTTAGTTATGATGGGGCAAAGCCGGTAATTCAAAATTTTAGTTTTGCATTTCAAAAGGGAAAAAGTACGCAATAATTGGCAAAAGCGGATGTGGTAAATCCACGTTACTACGGTTAATTCAAAATTGTTATCCTAATTATGACGGTGAAATGTGGGTAGACGACCATAATTATCGGGAGATGAGCGATGCAAGTTTTTTAAATTTATTTTCTATGATCCACCAAAACGTATTTATTTTTTCAGGGACGGTCCGGGAAAACATCACCTTGTTTAAAGATTTTCCGGAACAAGAAATTGTCGCTGCGGCAAAGAGTGCGGGGCTTCAATTCCTACTTGAAAAACTTCCCCAAGGATTAGATACTCCCATTAAAGAAGCTGGAAACTCTTTATCAGGAGGAGAACGACAACGGATTTCGATTGCCCGGGCGTTAATTCGTCAAGCACCAGTATTGTTGCTTGACGAATTTACGAGTGCGCTAGATCAATTTACCGCACAGACAATTGAAAAAGAGATTATGATACTTAAAGAGCAGACTTGCATTCACGTTACTCATAAACTTAGCGAGGCTGACGAGCATTTATACGACGCAATTTTAGAAATTGACGCGGGTCAGTTAGTTAAAGTTACGCAGCCGAACGTTTAATTTTGCCAAAAGGTCGGGTAAAATTTGTTAAAATTCTGGTAGTCGATGTAGAAAGAGTATACTGGACTTGAATAATAAAAATATGCGGAAGAGGGGAACTCAATGGCAGACGATTTAACGTTATCAATCAAAACAACGGCGGAAATGACCTCCACCGAATTATGGGAAGTTTTTCAAGAACGAGTTAAAGTTTTTGTCGTGGAACAAAATTGCCCGTATCAAGAAGTTGACGAGAAAGATCAGAACGCGCGCCATGTAATGATCAAAAGAAACGGTCGGCTGGTGGCATATGCTCGAATTGTTCCGCATGACGATCCAAATTATATTAGTTTTGGCCGAGTACTTGTGGTTAAAGAGTTTCGGGGGCAGCATTTAGCACAACGTTTGGTTCAAGCAACCCTGGATGAAATTAAACGAGCGGCAGGCATTCGACCGGTTAAAATCGCTGCGCAAAGTTACTTACAAAATTTTTATGCGCAATTTGGCTTTAAACCCGTTTCAGATGTCTATTTAGAAGATAACATCCCGCACCTAGACATGGTTTTGGAATGACCAAAAGTTTGTAAAGTGTTTTACAAAAGTGCTCCGCAAAATACCTAAAAAGCGTTATAGTATAGGTGTGAAATGCTAAACAAAGAAAGGATGGTTTTTAAATGGCTAAGAAAGTTTTGATTGCAACGTATTCACGGACAGGCACGACTGCCAAAGTAGCGAAAGCACTGTACGAATTGCTTCCAGCTGCGGATCGGTTCACCATTGAAGTGGCTCCTGGGACCTTTAGTGAGGAAATGACGGAAGTTTCAGAGCAGGCAACTAAGCAAACGGAAACCGGAAATTTCCCGCCACTTTCGAAAGCGATTCCAAATGTGAGCTCGTATGATTTAATCTTGGTAGGTAGTCCAGTTTGGAACGGAGCCCCAGCAACCCCCATCCATTCCTTCCTAACGGATTTACAAGGCTATCAAGGAGTGGTAGCGCCATTCTACACGTTCGGCGGTGATCCGGGGATTTTTGAAAAGACCTTCAAAGAATGGGCTGGAGATTTGCAAGTGAAAGCTGGACATGGTGGCGAAGAAGACTTAGCTGCATGGGTTGATGAACTAGTGAAATAACCGGATTATTCAAAACAATTATGCATAAATGCGGGCGTTATCATTTTTTTGACAACGCCCGTTTATAATTAATAAAATTTTTTACACGCCGTATTAAGGAGTTCCATACGGATAAAAGAATGGCGTGGGAAGTCTCCTTTACTAAATTAAAGATAACGTTCTTCATTAAGAATGAACTAGGAGAGTTGACGCTTGATAAGTCGACCGGTATGCTTTAGTCAACTACTTATAGAATTAGCAAGGGCACGATGCCAACGATTCGCCATAAATTTAGGTTATTGAAATCCTTAGTGTTAGATCCACAAAATCAAATGGTTTAAACTTGGAGGCTGGAAGCAAAAAATGAGAATTTTAGTTACCGGGGGCGCAGGCTTTATTGGCGCCAATTTTATGAATATGTGGGTGCCCCGCCGCCCCAAATTTGAATTTTTGAATTTAGACAAACTAACTTACGCGGCTAATCTGGATAACCTTACCGTCTCTCAAGAAAGCAATTACCACTTTTGCCGTGGCGACATTACCGACCGGTTGCAAGTTCGCCAAATCTTTCAGGATTTTCGTCCAGAAGTGGTAATTAATTTTGCCGCCGAGTCGCACGTGGACCAGAGCATTGTCGATCCAGCAAAGTTTATCACCACCAACGTTAATGGTACGTTTAATCTCATTGAAGAGTTTAAAGAATTGTGGGCAGAGGATTACACCCACAAACGATTTCACCAAGTAAGTACGGATGAAGTTTATGGTTTCTTAGGAGCCACGGGGAGCTTTACTGAAGCGAGCCCTTATCAACCAAGTAGTCCGTATTCGGCTTCTAAGGCAAGTGCGGATCTGTTAGTTCAGTCCTACGGGCGAACTTTTGGGGTGCCCATTTCAATTACGAACGCTAGTAATAATTTTGGACCTTACCAACATCCGGAAAAATTGATTCCAAAGGTTATTTTTAACGCACTCCGTGGGGAACCAATCCCCTTATATGGAACCGGGGAGAACGTGCGCGATTGGCTCTACGTCAGTGATCACTGTGAAGCAATTTGGCAGGTGGTTTTTCAAGCAAAATCGGGTGCACGTTTTAACGTGGGTGCTGACCATCCGTTGAGCAACCAACAACTAGTGGGAGAATTGTTAGCTATTTTAGCTGAAATGACGGGCAAATCGGTCGAACAGTATACGCAGCTAGTACAGCACGTTAAGGATCGTCCCGGGCATGATTTTCGGTACGCAATTGACGCCAGCCTACTCGAACAACAATTAGGATGGCAGCCACAAACGGAGTTTCGCGCGGGATTACGAGCGACAGTTGATTTTTATTTACAGCAATATCAAAAAGGTAAGCTTTAAAACCATAATAAAAGGCAGGGGAACGGGCCCAAAATTGGATGGTTTGAGCATTAACTAAAAAGGCGACCATTATGCCTGGATTTGGCATAATGGTCGCCTTTTGGCTGAGCGGGAACATACTAACTTTTGGCGTACGTTTGCTTCTATCATCAAGGCAACGTACCAAAATTATTTTCCCCAAAATTCTATCTTTAAAAAGAATTTTTGGTGTTTCCTCAGCTCTCGATTTTTAATTATGCTCGTTTAGCTTTGAGGAATTTTTCAATCCGCGCAATTGCGTTAGTTAGATCGTCCATACTTGCTGCATAGCTAAAGCGAACGTAGCCTTCACCACCAGGACCAAAGCTAGAACCCGGGATAACGGCGACTTTAGCTTCCTTAGCAAGTTGCATACTGAATTTGAAGTCATCTTGTTCTAAGTCACCCGGAATTTTAGCCATCAGGTAGAAGGTACCTTGCGGCTTGCTGCATTCAATCCCCAACTTAACGAGGGCATCATGCAAATAATCGCGCCGTTTTTTGTATTCTACGCGCATCGGTTCGCTATCGTTGAGCCCGTTTTGAAAAGCCTCCAAGGCCGCGTATTGGGCAACCGTCGTAATGCTGGTAACCGACAGCTCGTGAATTTTTTCAATTTGCTCAACTAATGGAGCTGGTCCGGCAATGATGCCTACTCGCCAGCCAGTCATTGCATGTGACTTAGAAAGGCCGTTGAGCACAATCGTTTGATCTGGTAATAGATGAGAAATCGAGTAGTGTTTTTGATCAAAAATCAAGTCGCTATAGATTTCATCACTAATTACGAAAATATCATATTTTCGCAGAATATCTGCTAAAGCGGTCAATTGTTCTTTAGTGTAAGTCATCCCCGTTGGATTAGAAGGGAAGTTGAGAATAATTGCCTTAGCACGCGGATGTGCTTGTAGAGTATTTTCCAATTGTTCAGGGCTAAGTAGGAAATTATTTTCAGCCGTATTCATGTAGACGATTTTTCCCTGGTTAGTTTTAACGATTGGGAAGTACAATGGAAAAATTGGTGTTGGTATTAAAACTTCGTCACCTTCGCTAACGATGGACGTTAGGGTGGCGTACATTCCACCGGTAACCCCAGCCGTAATGACGAGTTCATTTTCTGGATCGTAATCTTGATCGTATTTTTGTTTTAAGTATTGGGCTGCCGCTTGACGAACTTTGGGGTCCCCAGCGGTGGCGGTGTAATGGCTTTTGTTATCCCGAATGGCTTGAACGCCAGCCTCTTTGACGTGTTCGGGGGTATTGAAGTCGGGTTCTCCAAGGGTTAGCTTAATTACTCCTGGAATTTTAGAAATTTCTTCATTGTATTTAAAAACTTGCGCCATTTGAGTATTCTTTACAGATGGTTTGATGCGTTCTAATAGTGCGTTAACTTTATCACTCATGTGCAGTCCTCCTCGTATTAAAATGGTTAATTTTTACTAGCCGGATTGTCGCTGACTTACTGTCCAATCCTCAGATCAACGTTAATCTTGAATAGGACGCCCCCCTTTGGTAGTTAGAGATGAAAAACGAATGGCCATACCAAAGCTCAAAATTAAAGGGCTGGACTTAGCTCATGGTTTCTCAATCTCCCTCTAATGATTTATGATAACACTAAATGGAATTAGCCGAATAGGTAATCAATAAAATTAAGTTACTAGAATGTAGGAAAGTTGAAAACGGTTAATGTGACATTTTTGAAACAAATTATTGAAAATCCCTAGTTTTTCTGCCATTTTGGGGCTATACTAGCAACTTGGAAGGCTTAAGCCTCCATATATTAACTCTGATATCCCATCCAATAACTGGACATTTACGGATGTCCAACCGGCCGCTATCCAACCGATAGTGGTTTTTTTATTATTGGCCATTGAAAACGGTTTCTACGTAATGTATAATTTGCATCAAGCAATATATATATTACAAAAGGTGGTGGGTTATGAAAAATCAGCGTTTAAAAATTGCTCGTTTAGAAAAAGACCTTAGCCAAGCCGAACTGGCCAACTTGATTGGGGTAACTCGACAAACCATTGGCTTGATTGAAGCAGGTAACTATAACCCGACGCTCAAATTATGTGTAGCAATTTGTCAAGCTTTAGACAAGACATTGGATGATTTATTTTGGGAGGACCCATCATGAGAAAAAACGTTGTTGATGAACGAGTTAAACGAATCCGTAACCAAATTGCTTACGAAGCTTTAACAATCTTACTGACGCTATTGGCGATTGCAATTGCCTTACAAATGACAATTTTTAAGATGCCCTGGTCGGCTTACGTAGTAGAGGCCTTTGGATTAGTACTAGCAGGTGGTTACGTAGTGGTCCGGATGCTGTTTAACGGCATTAGAATTTTTGATGGGCGTTATGAAAAAAGTTTCCTACTATTATTTACGCTGGGATTGACTGGTTTAAATGCCTATCAGAACTACCACCGCTACCAGCATTTCTACCAGGGAAATCGAATTGGTTACTTTATTGCGGCGACCGGAATCCTTTTTATTAGCAGTTTAATCTTGGGACTTTGGGTAATGGAGCTACTAAAGAAACTTGATTTATGGAATCAGCGACGTATTGAACGACATTTTGATAAAGATGAATAAGTTTTTAGATATCAAGCTCCTCTGATGATAGTTATGGTAACCCCAAGTGTTTATTTATGATGACTAATATAGTGTTATTAATTTGCTCGTGAAGAAAAACGTCAAGCAGCCGAACTGTTTTAGAAAAATTAGTAAATAAAATAGAGTTAAAAAACTATATTTAGCGGGATTAAATCAATAAATTTATTAGAAATGGCGTATTTTACTTTTAGACTGGAATAGGATAGAATTAGTAATCATAATCAGCGGAAACTAGAAAATAAAAAAAGGGTGAGGTGGTCAACAATTTTAAAGAAAATCAAACAATTTTTACGGAGTAACCAGTTACAATATAGCAAGAAATATATTCGCCCAATGATGACACCTGAAAGCGTGTACGTTTTTAAATTTGGTAAGGAAGAACTTAATAATCGGGTAATTATTAAGTATACCCATACCTGGACAGGGCGGATTAAAATTAATGAAATTGATTTGCGGTTACATGGACAACAAAGTCCCCGGATTTTTCACCGGGAAAATGAACTGCTTGCTTATTTGAAGAAACATTTGACGGAGCAAGACGGGGTCAAGGATATCAAACGCTAACCGAATTACAGTAAAACGAGAAATTTTTAAATAAACTATTGACGGGGTTATCGAATGTGCGTATGATTATCCCTTAAAGAAACCTTAATTTGGTCCCGTGAGGCCAAAAGGCTAATTGCTCGTTGAATACTCCGACTAATTCGGGGAAAACCATCAAAAAGCCTCTTGGATCACAGCTGGATCCAAGAGGCTTTTTGCATTAAGAAAGGGAGTAGTGCAAGTTATGTCAAAGCAAAAGCAAGGACAGTACCGCAATCCGGAAGCAATTTTGGATATTAATGAATGCCCTACGTTTCCGCATTTAGTCGGACTATCGATTCAACATATGTTTGCAATGTTTGGTTCTACAGTTCTAGTACCGATTTTGGTAGGCTTAAATCCTGGAATCGCACTTTTTAGTTCGGGGGTAGGTACATTACTGTATATTCTGATTACCAAGGCTAAGATTCCTGCTTACATGGGTTCAAGTTTCACCTTCATTGTACCGATGATGGCGCTCATGAAAACTACGGGATATGAGGGGATTGCCCAAGGAACAATTTCAGTCGGAGTGGTGTATCTGATCGTGGCCTTGATCATCAGCCAGCTAGGTTCGGACTGGTTGGACCGAATTTTACCTCCGGTAGTGGTGGGACCAATCATCATGGTAATTGGATTATCCTTGGCGGGAACGGCCGCAAAAGATGCCACCATGCGTACGGTGGGTAGTCAAAGTGTTTATGACCTTAAGTATTTTGCAATTGCGTTAATTACCCTATTGATTACGATCGTTTTCAATATGTACTTAAAGGGATTCGTTAGTTTAATTCCCATTTTGCTAGGTTTGATTACCGGATACATCGTAGCGTTGATTCTCGGAGTGGTTGATTTATCGGGAGTGGCGCACGCACATTGGCTAATCGCTCCAAGTTTTGAAATTCCTTTTGTAAGCTATCATCTACACTTGAGCTGGGGAGCAATTCTAAGTATGATGCCACTAGCCTTCGTTACGATGACCGAACACACGGGGCACATCATGGTTTTAAATACCTTGACACACCGAAATTTCTTCAAGGATCCTGGGCTGCACCGGACTCTGTCAGGGGACGGGGTTGCCTCCATCGTGGCAGGATTCATTGGCGGTCCTCCAGTAACCAGCTACGGAGAAAATATCGGGGTGTTGGCCGTTACCAAAGTACATAGCGTTTACGTGTTAATGGGTGCGGCAGTCAGCGCGATTATTTTCAGCTTTATTGGCAAGTTGAGCGCTTTGATTGAAAGCATTCCGAGTCCAGTCATTGGCGGAATTAGTTTCCTATTATTTGGAACGATTGCGGCTAATGGATTACGGATTTTGATTGATGAACACGTTGATTTTAATCAGAAACGCAATTTAATGATTGCGGCTTCGATTTTAGTAATCGGGATTGGTAATGCCAGCTTGAACTTAGGGGATCTAAGCTTTTCGGGATTAGCAGTAGCAACGGTTCTCGGAATAATTTTAAATTTAGTACTTCCCCAAAAGGCGTTAAGTGAAAGATAAATGTCAGCTTGAATAATTAAGTGGTTAGTCAGAAGGAATGCTTTTCAAGAATTGAAGTTCTTGGAAAGCATTTTTATTTACCGTCTATAAGAAAGATTTGCTAGCAGACAGTTTGTTCGGGGCTAACTTGAAAACGGCGGTAGGACTCAAATTTGGTTTGACCGCCATCTTGATAATGGTGCACACCAGCTTCCCGGTTTTAGTTTGAGTTCCTCTTTTCTAACTGCAGACTTTTTGATGGGTAAAATTAGCTTTACGTTTCGAAAATTTTAGTCAAATGCGGTATTATAGTATCTAACATGAGATAACATAGGAGCTGATCAGGTTTGAAATGGACCGAGGTAAACGTAAAAACTACTAACGAGGCCGTTGAAGCAGTAAGCAGTATTTTTGACGGGCTTGATGCTGTAGGAGTAAAAATTGAAGATGCCTTAGATTTTAAGAACTACCAGGCTTCTTATCCGAGTGAATTATATGAATTAAAAGACATTCCCCACATTACGGAAGGGGCAATTGTTTCGGCGTACTATCCGGAATCTACGGACGTTAGCAAGGTGGTTGGCCAGTTAAAAGCAAAGCTTAATGAATTACCCAGCTTTGGGTTGGACGTTGCCCCGGCTAGCGTAACCACCGTGGAGGTTCAAGACGATGATTGGGCTACCGCTTGGAAAAAATATTACCATCCGGTGCGGATTACCCGTTACCTAACGGTTAAACCGAGTTGGAGTGATTACCAAGCAAGTCAACCGGATGAAAAGGTGATTAGTTTGGATCCGGGACGGGCTTTTGGAACGGGAACCCATCCGACGACCCGGCTATGTTTGCAAGCAATGGAAATGATCATGCGTGGAAACGAAACGGTTTACGATGTGGGAACTGGTTCTGGCGTGTTGAGCATTGCAGCTAAACTATTGGGCGCAGCTAAAGTGGAAGCTTTTGATGTCGATGATGATGCAATTGCCGCTGCTCAAGAAAATTTTGACTTGAATCCAATCGCTAAGTCAATTGCGGCGCGACCTAATGACCTCCTCGAGGAAATTAAGCAACCTGTAGACCTCATCGTAGCAAATATTTTGTCTGACGTACTAGTGCCAATGATTCCTCAAGCCAAGTCGCTGTTGAATAAAAATGGCCGGTTAGTTATGTCGGGAATTATTGATGACAAGCTTCCATTGATTCAAAAGACGTTGGCGGCAAATGACTTTAAGGTTAACCAAGTGCTAACTTACGGGGAATGGCGCGGAGTAATTGCGTCACACCAACTTGAAGAGTAGGAGGCTACTATGCAAAGGTATTTTATTAACGACGCATTAGCACTCCAAGATGAATTCACACTTTCTAAGGCGGATTCGCACCATTTATTAAAGGTAATGCGAGCACAGATTGGTGAAAAAATCGAAGTAGTGGGTAGTGATCAAAGGGTTTGGCTAAGTCAGTTGCTTGATAATGCAGCGCCTGCGAGCTTAAAGGCGGTACAAGAGATCACTAAATCTGTGGAATTGCCGGTAGAAGTTACCGTTGCCTGTGGTATTTCTAAAGGGGATAAAAACGAGCAGATTATTAAGCGGGGCACGGAAATGGGTGCAAGTCATTTTCAATTTTTCACAGCACGTTATTCAGTTGCCCGCTGGAATGAAAAGAAAATTGACCGCAAATTGCAACGCTTTGAGGAAATTGCTAAGGCTGCTGCCGAACAGTCCCACCGGCAAATGATTCCAACGGTGGAAATTATTTCCTTTGTGGACTTGGTTAACTCACCAGTGCAGCATCGGATGGTGGCTTATGAGGAATCTGCGAAAGAAGGGGAGTTTGCTAATTTTAAGCGGGTTTTATCAAATACGGCTAGTGGGGATGCGCTCCTAGCAGTATTTGGCCCAGAAGGCGGACTGGCTCCTGAAGAAATCAAGTCGTTTAACGACGCTAATTTTACACTTGCCGGCCTCGGACCCCGGATTTTACGGGCCGAGAGCGCACCAATGTATGTGTTATCGGCAATTTCATATCAATTTGAACTGCAATAGTGAGGGGAAGAATTATGAAGAAAATCGCTAATTTGGAGATTTCAGCCCACTGGCGTTACGTTTTATTTGCGTTTTTAATTGGAATTGTTTTGCCAATTGTGCTGAAATTATGTCATACTCCATCGGTAATGATTGTTTTGTGGCTACTAATCGTGTTTAACTCTTTAGCAAGCTACACGTTTGGTAACCTGATTAAGTCGAATGGTTTGCACTTTATGTTTTTATTTTTATTTCCGGTATTATACTTAATCGGGGCAATAATCATCTTGCCGCATTACGCAAATTACTTTGCTATCGTATATTTCTGTATTGAAATATTATCCTATAACTTATCGAATAGCTAAACATTGCAATTTGTTTATAATAAACGTATACTTTATTCAATAAGACCGAAGCACGTTGTCACTCGATACCGTGCTTTTATTGTATTTTGAGGTTGGTGGTGATGTTAATGTCCAAAGAACCAGTATTATCGGCCAATGACGTAATGAACATGTGCCGAGAATATATGAATGAAGAGCACACGGCGTTTGTGCAAAAGGCCTGTGACTTTGCTTCCTATGTTCATAAGGAGCAGTATCGGCAATCGGGAGAACCGTATATTATGCACCCGATTCAAGTTGCCGGGATTTTAGCCAATTTAAAGATGGATCCGGAGACGGTTGCGTCTGGTTTTTTACACGATACAGTAGAAGATACGTTGATTACACTGGGAGACGTTGAGGAGCTATTTGGTCACGACGTGGCGGTCATTGTTGACGGCGTTTCTAAAATCAGCAAGATTAAGTATAAGTCCAACCAAGAACAGCTTGCCGAAAATCACCGGAAGCTTCTTTTAGCGATGTCACAAGATATACGGGTAATCATTGTTAAATTGGCTGATCGCTTGCACAATATGCGGACGTTGCGCCATTTGCGTCCGGATAAGCAACGGCGGATTTCAAACGAAACGTTGGAAATATACGCGCCACTAGCCGAACGGTTAGGAATTAGCACCATCAAATGGGAGCTAGAAGACATTGCCTTACGTTATTTGAATCCCCAACAATATTATCGGATTGTCCACCTAATGAATTCGCGGCGGGCTCAACGAGAAGAATATATTAATTCGGCAATTGGTGAGTTAGAAGACGCGATTGCTGACCTCCACTTGAAACACGTGGATATCTATGGTCGGCCGAAACACATCTATTCAATTTATCGGAAAATGGTTGACCAACATAAACAGTTTAGCCAGATTTATGATCTGTTAGCGGTGCGGGTAATCACGGATACGGTGCGGGACTGTTATGCAGTTTTAGGCGCAATCCATGCTAAATGGAAACCAATTCCAGGGCGTTTTAAAGATTACATTGCTATGCCTAAGGCTAACATGTATCAATCGTTGCATACGACCGTGGTAGGACCTGAAGGGCGCCCGCTGGAGTTCCAAATCCGGACGGAAGCCATGCATCGGGTGGCCGAATACGGGGTTGCTGCACACTGGGCGTATAAGGAAGGCATCACGGACGAAGTCAACCAAAATGCTACCGACGCTAAGTTAAATTGGTTTAAGGAAATTGTTGAATTACAGGACGAAAGCAATGACGCAGCGGACTTCATGGAAGGTGTTAAGGGTGACTTATTTGGTGACCGCGTTTACGTATTTACTCCCAAAGGCGACGTTTTTGAACTGCCTAAGGGAGCGGGTCCGCTTGATTTAGCCTACACCATCCATACCGAAGTCGGTAATCATGCCACCGGTGCGAAAGTTAATGGCAAAATTGTTCCGCTAGACTACACGATTAAAAACGGGGACATCGTTGAAATTTTAACTTCAAAAAATTCAGCAGGTCCAAGTCGGGACTGGTTGACAATGGTTTCAACCCGGCGGAGTCGTAACAAAATCAAACAATTCTTCCGCCAGGCTAATCATGAAGAAAATGTTGAAAAAGGTCGTGAAATTTTAACTAAGCAGTTAGAACAAACTGGTTACGATCCTAGCGAACTTCTGGAAGATGAAAATCTCGCTCAGGTTGCTAAACAATTGAATTTCAACCAAGTGGATGACTTGTTGGCTGCCGTTGGGTTCGGTGATTTGGCCCCCGTGGGGATTGCTAACCGACTAACTAAAGACATTCGTGAACAGGCTGAAGCTGATCACCAAAAAGAAATTCAACGGCAAATGCTTGAAAATCATCAGGCAATTTCCACTGACGACCATCGTCCGAAGAGCAAAACCAAGGCATCTTCGGAAGGCGTAGTTATTGAGGGCGCGGATAATCTACTGGTGCGCTTGAGTCATTGTTGTACGCCAGTTCCTGGTGACCCAATTGTTGGGTACATTACTAAAGGGCGGGGCGTTTCGGTTCACCGAAAAGATTGTCCGAACGTTAAGAGTGCCGAAGAACAGGGTGAACGAATTATCGAAGTTAGTTGGGAAGATCCCGACGATACTTCGGGAAACTATTCCGCTGATTTGGAAGTACAAGGATACAACCGGAACGGTTTATTAAATGACGTATTGAAATCGGTCAACAACGCGACGCGTAATCTATCGTCAATTAACGGAAAGATTAACCATAACCGAATCGTGGTAATTAGCCTATCGATGGGAGTGCATAATTTGGCCCATCTAGAACGGGTGATGGAAAGTTTGAAAAACGTTAAGGACGTTTACGTAGTTAAACGCCCGACCCATTAGGAGTGAAAAATGAGAGTAGTAGTTCAAAGAGTGAGCCGGGCTCAGGTAACGATTGCCGAGCGCTCGGTAGGAAAAATTAATCGAGGATTAATGCTGTTGGTGGCTTTTAACGATCAGGACACCGCCGCTGACCTTGATTATGCCGTGCGTAAAATTACTAACTTGCGGATTTTTGAAAATGAGGAAGGAAAGATGGACTGGTCGATCAACGAAGTTGGGGGAGCCATTCTGTCAGTTTCCCAGTTTACCTTATTTGCATCGACGAAGAAGGGTAACCGTCCTAGTTTTACCAAGTCTGGAAATCCTGAAACCGCTAGTCAGCTTTATGATGAATTTAACCAACGCCTCGCCCAAACTGGAATTCCGGTACAAACTGGAGAATTTGGTGCGGATATGCAGGTTGAGTTGGTTAATGATGGTCCGGTGACCATTCTTTTAGATACGCAAAATAAAGAATAATAAAGCAAAAGAGGCTGTGAAAATGGGGCGCACTGACAAGTAAACCCGATTTTTGCAACCTCTTTTTAAGTGTAATAAAGGAGTAATAAAATGGATATTTTTTATGATTTTGACGGGACCTTATTTAATACCTATCCGGTAATGGTGGCCGCGTTTGTGGATGCTGCTCAGCAAGCAGGAGTAACGGTAAATCCCCACCTAGTCTACGAACAAATGCGACAACATTCTTTAGGATTTGCGATTAAAACGACGGCCAAAGCTAACGGTCTCGACACTAACCAATTTAAACGGGTGTTTCGTGAAATCGAAACACCACGATTAATTGAAGCCCAGCCATTTTCCGACGTCAAAGAATTGTTGGCTCAGATTACTGCCCAAGGTGGACACAATTTCTTATTGACCCACCGTAACCAAGCCGCAATTGATTTACTACAAAAATACGGGTTGCGGGATTACTTTACCGACTTTGTGACGGGAGATCAAGATTTTCCGCGGAAGCCCAATCCGGCCTCTTTAAATTATTTGATCACCAAACATCACGTTAATCAAAAAGCAGCGTACATGATTGGCGATCGAAATTTAGATATCGATGCCGCACATCACGCTGCTATTAAAGGAATTTTATTTGATCCAGACCAACTGATTGATGTAACTAGTGCCCCAGAATTTACGACCACTAATTTTGCTGCCATTAGGGACTACTTAGCTAAGTAGTTTTCTAGCCCTTTGCGGACGGCAGTAGCAACCTTTTGAGGGTAGCTGGCACTTGAAATTAGTTTAAAGTCGTCCCTGGTGTTGATGTAGCCCCCCTCAATCAAAATGGCTGGACGGCGGTTATCCCGCAATACTTGGTAATTAGCAAATTTAACTCCGCGATTGTATAAAGGAACTGATTTAATCAACTGGTGGTTAACTGCTTCGGCTAATTGAATTGAACCATTATCATGATAATAATAGGTTGTGTCACCAGTTCCCGAATTGTTTACGTCAGCCGAATCGTAATGAATGCTAATAAATGCATCCGCCTTAACTTGGTTGGCAATTTGGGGACGTTTAGCTAGTTCCACGAAGGCATCGTCATCGCGAGTCATAATAACCTTTGCTCCAGCATTTTTTAGAGTTTGTTGGATGGTTTGCGAGGTCCGCAACGTATATTTTTTTTCTTGATGCTTTTGGTTAATGGCTAACGCTCCCGAGTCAACTCCGCCATGTCCAGGATCCAAGACAATTTTGGATTCGGCTAACGGAGTTTCTTTTTGCCCCTTTTTAAAGGTTCGGTTAGTAATCCAGGAAGGAATCCAACCGGTTTTCGTATCATCAAAACGAACCCGGTACCAGCCGTTGCTTTTGGAAACTACGGTCACCTTTTGGTATTGATCTAAGGAACCGACTTTTTTAGCCGTGCGATTAGGCGAGTTCCGAATGGCCACTTGATCGAGCCCTACGTACACGCTCTCGGCGCTGAATAGGGGGACAATCACTAAAATTGCGGCAATGAGGAAGCCGGCTGATATAATGATTTGCAAGGTATTTCTTTTAATAAAGTTAAAAATAATCTCTTTGTTCATATTCCGCTCACTTAACATTTTATTGATTCACTCTGTCCATTATATCAAAGATATGACGGAGGTTTATGAAAGAATCTAGCTTGACTAACTAGCATTTTTTTAGTACTTTTAATAATAAAGTTAATATAAATCGGTGAAAAGGACTATTAAATATTGATTACATGTTGTAGAGAGCTCGGGGGATGGAAAAGAGTACATGGATCGTATTGAAGACACCTTGGAGATGGGTTAGCAGCCGTTATGATGCTATAGAGTACAATCTAAGGTGGTACCGCGTGTTGACGCCCTTGTTTATACAAGGGCTTTTTTTATTTTCTGTTGGTCCCTTAAGACTCTAAGCATTTTTCATAATAGTATTTTAAATTCGCCCAAATTCCTTATTTACTGACTTAAAAACTAGTTGAGGTGATTTATATGAAGTATCAAAAGCCTAAGGGAACGGCGGATATTTTGCCGCCATACTCTAAAGAATGGCAATTTGTAGAACAAAAAGCGCGGGAAACTTTTGCACTTTATAATTATGAAGAAATACGGACACCGATGTTTGAAAAATTCGAAGTCTTTTCGCGGAGTGCGGGGGATACTTCGGACATTGTCACTAAAGAAATGTATGATTTTGATGACAAGGGCGGCCGGCACATTGCTTTGCGCCCCGAAGGTACTGCTGGGGTAGTCCGGGCTTTCGTGGAAAACAAGTTGTATGGTCCTGAACACCAAAAACCAGTGAAGGTTTACTACATGGGACCAATGTTCCGTTATGAACGTCCCCAATCCGGACGGTTACGTGAATTCCACCAAATCGGGGTCGAAGCTTTTGGAAGTGACAGTCCTAAAATTGACGTAGACACCATTACCATGGCAATGGACTTCCTTAGCCAATTAAAGGTTGCAGGACTGAAATTGGTAATTAACACCCTTGGTGACCAAGCGAGTCGGCAGCAATACCGGCAAGCCTTAATTGATTATTTGGAACCGCACTACGATGAACTTAGCGATGATTCAAAAGAACGGCTACATAAGAATCCGCTACGGGTTTTAGATAGTAAGGATGCCACCGATCAGGAAATCGTTAAGGATGCGCCAAGTATTTTAGATTACCTAACCGAAGATGCTCAAAAGCACTTTGCCCAAGTGAAGGAACAACTTGATGCTTTGAAAATTCCTTACGTAGTGGATTCGTCAATGGTGCGTGGCTTGGATTACTATAATCACACCATCTTTGAAATTATGGTTGCTGATTCTGCTCTTGGAAAGGGCGACGTTACCATCTGCGCGGGTGGTCGTTACAACGGATTAGTACAGGAATTGGGCGGCCCCGAAGTTTCTGGAGTTGGCTTTGGCTTAGGTGTAGAGCGGCTCTTGTTACTATTAAACGAACAAACTCAAGCAGCCTTACAAGCTAGCCGGCTAGATTTCTACGTGGTTGGCATTGGGGAAGCTGTACAAACTGAGACCCTTAAGATCGTTCATGAATTACGTAAAATGAACTTTGTTACCGAACAAGATTACTTGGAACGAAAACCAAAGGCGCAATTTAAATCAGCCGATAAACTTAATGCCCGTTACGTAATTACGGTGGGCGAAGCTGAAATGCAAGCACACGTCTTCAAGCTAAAAGAAATGGCTACGGGGACGGAAAAGACCTTATCACTGGATGAACTAAAAGATATAAAAAATGATTTAAAGTAACGTGAGGAGAAAAAGATGAAGAGAACAACGTATGCGGGACTAGTTGATCAACAATACCTTGATCAAACCGTTACCCTAAAGGGATGGGTACAAAAGAGACGTAACTTAGGACAATTAATCTTTATTGATTTGCGAGATCGGGAAGGAATTGTTCAATTAGTTTTTAGTAACGAATTTTCAGCGGACGCATTGGCCGTTGCTGACCAATTGCGTAGTGAGTACGTAATTGAAGTTACTGGGGTGGTTAAACAACGCAAGCCTAAGGACGTCAACCCGAAGATGAAGACGGGGGAAATTGAAGTTGAAGTTCATGAAGCCAAAATCTTGAACAAAGCTAAAACTCCACCGTTTGACATTGAAGACGGGGTGAACGCATCTGACGAATTGAAGATGAAGTACCGTTACCTAGATTTACGTCGCCCGGAAATGTTGAAGGGTCTCAAAATTCGGAATCGGATCACTCAAGCGGTACACAGTTACCTAGATGAACAAGGTTTCTTAGATATTGAAACGCCTGACCTAACTAAGTCGACTCCAGAAGGGGCCCGTGACTATCTAGTGCCTTCACGGGTTTACCCTGGACACTTTTATGCTTTGCCACAATCACCACAACTTTTCAAACAATTGTTGATGGGAGCGGGAATTGACCGTTACTACCAATTGGCACGTTGTTTCCGTGATGAAGATTTACGTGGAGATCGGCAACCTGAATTTACCCAAATTGACTTAGAAACTAGTTTCTTGACCGCGGAAGAAATTCAAGACATTACCGAAGGATTAATTGCCCGGGTAATGAAGGACACCTTGGATATTGACGTTAAATTGCCATTTGACCGAATTTCATGGCAAGAATCGATGGATCGCTTCGGTACTGACCAACCCGACGTACGGTTTGAAATGGAATTAAAGGACATCAGTGAAATTGTTGCTGATTCTGAATTTAAAGTGTTTAGCGGAGCCGTTGCAAACGGCGGAGTGGTAAAGGCAATCGCCGTTCCTGATGGGGCTGCTAAACTTTCCCGAAAGGAAATCGACAAGCTTGCTAAGTATGTAGAACGCTTCGGTGCCAAAGGCTTGGCTTGGTTGAAGATTACTGACCAAGGCTTTAGCGGACCAGTAGCGAAGTTCTTTGATGAAGCTACCGAAAAACAAATCATGGCTAAGACAGACGCTAAAGTGGGCGACTTATTGTTGTTTGCGGCGGACCGCAAGAAAGTTGTCGCGGATACTTTGGGTTATTTGCGGGTAGAACTTGCTAAACGCTTCGACCTCATCGATGAAGACCAATTCGCCTTCCTGTGGGTTGTAGATTGGCCACTGTTTGAATATGATGAAGGTGACGAACGTTGGGTTGCGGCGCACCACCCGTTCACCATGCCTAATGAAGAAGATTTACATTACCTAGATGAAGGCGAAGATCCGCATAAAGCACATGCGCAAAGCTACGACATCATCTTAAATGGTTTGGAACTAGGGGGCGGCTCCATCCGGATTAACACCCGGGAAGTTCAAGAAAAAATGTTGAAGGCCCTTGGATTTACGCTAGAAAAAGCTAACGACCAGTTTGGCTATTTGCTAACGGCGCTAGACTACGGTTTCCCACCACACGGCGGACTCGCGATTGGATTAGACCGGTTTGCTCGCTTGCTAGCTAAACGGGATAACATTCGTGACGTGATCGCCTTTCCAAAGAACTCCAAGGCTTCAGAGCCAATGACCGAAGCACCAACTCCGGTATCGGAAGAACAGTTGGCGGAACTATCTTTGGATGTTGATATTCGTAAACCTGAAAAATAACTTTAAAAAGGTCGGGAAGACTTTTGTTGGAATGAAAATATTTAACTAGGTTAGACAATTTACTTAGTCGCTAGGATGTTTTCATAATTGCAAAGGTTTTTCCGCCTTTTTTATTTTTAAACCGGACTAATAAAATCATTAATTAATCGGTATTTAATGATAAAGGGGAAGTTATCTTAAAAATCTCCAATAACCGCTTGAAAACCTTCATTTTAACCGCGGTAAAATGTTATATTAAATGTTGAATTTAAATAAAATATGAAAGTGATTGATATAGGGAAATGGGTCATCAGATAAATAAGATTGTTAAACGACATCAGTACGTTGCACGAATTTCTACGGCGTTTATTTACGCAGTGTTAGTTTCGATTGCGATGAATTTATTTTGGACACCGGGACACATCTATGCTTCTGGAGTTACGGGAGCGGCACAGGTGGCTGCTACGGTCTTAAAACGATTTTTTTCGATGGACGTTTCGGTCGCCATCTTACTTTTTGCGTTAAACGTCCCGTTATTTGTATTAGCTTGGAAGGCAATTAGTCCGCGGTTTACTATTTTTACCATTATCTCGGTTGGATTAGCCAGTATCATGATTAAGTGGATTCACCCGGTCACGTTAACTACCGACCCGATTATCTGTGCTCTCTTTGGTGGGGCAGTTAACGGTTATGGAACCGGATTAGCCCTTAAAAGCGGGATTTCAACTGGTGGATTAGATATTTTAGGGATCACGATTCTTCGTAAAACGGGGCACAGCATTGGAAGCATCAACATCGCCTTTAACATTTTGATTGTTACGGCCGCTGGTTTCCTATACGGTTGGCCCTACGCATTTTACTCAGCAATTGGGTTGATCGTTAACGCAAAAGTGATGGACATGACCTATACGCGGCAACAAAAAATGCAAGTGATGATTATTACGGATCGGCCTAAGAGCGTGATTGATAGTATCCAAAATAATATGCGCCGGGGGATTACCATTATCCATGGTGCAGAAGGTGCGTATAACCACAAAGAAAAAACGGTTCTTTTCACGATTGTTTCGCGGTATGAGATGCCGGAATTAGAAGCAGCGATGGAAGTTTCCGATCCGCACGCTTTTGTAAGTATTACGGACACAATTAAAATTCTAGGTCACTTTTACGAGCCGACCTTATAAGGGGTTATTTTCTTGAAGAAGTTATATTTGCTGCTAGTTCGGCTAGTTGATTGGTTTTTGCGCCGACGTCCCACGCACTTTAAAATTGCGTATTTTATGAGTTTTACGGGGAACGCCAAGTTTATTAAACAATTAACCAGCCATTTTGGTACTGACGCGGTGCTGCTGGTTTATGAACCGGCTGTAAAAGCGGAGGTCCAACGTTTAAAAAGCGCGGGAGTGGTGCGCCACACGCTTGAGTTCCGCAAATTTCAAATAACCAGTTTTGTTAGGGGAATCCGGGCTGCCCGGGTTGCCCTATTTGATAATTACTATCCTGAATTAAGTGCGATTGCTAAATTGAAGGAACAATTTTTTATCCAAATCTGGCACGCTAATGGGGCAATTAAGGCTTTTGGCTGGGAAGACCCCAGCACCTATCATCGGTCAGTAGCCGACCAGCAACGATTTCAACAGGTTTATAATAGCTTTGACGAAATTGTGGTGGGGTCAGCTAAAATGGCAGAAGTCTTTGAACAAAGCTGGAAAGTTAGCTCAGCTAAACTCGCTCAAATTGGATACCCGCGCTCCGACCAATATTTTAATGAAGCCTGGGTACAAAAGGCTCGGGCCAAAGTTTTTCAGGATTATCCGCAGTTTAAAAAACAACGGGTGCTTTTATATGCGCCAACGTACCGCAAAGACGTTACGTTTGAGCTGCCCAAGGATTGGTCCCATTTGTTAGTTCCCGAAGATGCCGTTTTAGTGGTGCGACTGCATCCGCACTTAAGCGAACTGGAACAGCAGCTGGTGGCGAATTCTCCAGATCGGGTGGTGACGGTTGACCATCACGTTACCACCCAAGAGTTATTGTGTGTAGCGGATACGCTGATTACCGACTATTCTTCGATCGCATTTGACTTTAGCTTGTTAGATAACGCCAATGCGGTGATTTTCTTTACATACGATCTTGCACAATTTGAACAAACGGTTGGCATTCAAGCCAGCTTCAAACAGATGTTTTTCGACGAGCTAGTTGAAAACGTAGCCGAGCTCAACGTTGCTTTGCAAAGCCGCCATTCTAGCAAGAATAGTTTGCAAAAAATAAATCAACAGTGGAACGAGCTAAATGATGGCCATGCGGGAGCCCGACTAATTCAGCAGATTGAAGGGATTTTGACGAATGCGTAAGCTCAAACAAGTACTTAAAATTATAATTCGATACGGTTTAATACTGGTTAATGATGCGTTGATCCAGTTGCCGGTTCATAAGGGCCGCGTTTTATTTGAAAGTTTTAATGGTAAGGGGCTGACGGATAATCCTAAGGCCATTTATGATGAATTACTTAAGGAGTTTCCGGAAAACCGTTTCCAGTTAGTTTGGGGCGTTAAGGGTGAATTTTACCAAACAATGACTACTCGATTTCCGGAAGCTAAAATCGTTAAACGCTGGTCGTTAACTTGGATTTGGACTTCGGCAACCGCTGAATATTGGATTTTTAATTCGCGGATGCCAACTTGGTGGAAAAAGAACCGTCGGACCACCTACGTGCAGACTTGGCATGGAACCCCGTTAAAGCACCTTGCTTTAGATATGGATCAGGTTAAGTTTCCCGGAAATAGTCGGGAACGTTACTTAGCAGAATTTGTTAAGGAGGCGGATCGTTGGAACTATTTAGTCGCGGCCAACCAATATTCAGCAGATATTTTTGAACGCGCATTTAGTTTTCATCACCAGTTTTTAAAAACTGGTTATCCGCGTAACGACGTTCTTTTTCAAAAGAATAACGTTGCTGCAATTGCCAAATTAAAGCAAAAAATTATTGGTAAGTCGGACTGCCGGGTGGTTACCTATGCGCCAACTTGGCGGGAAGATGATTTTATTAAGGTGGGGCATTATCATTTTCGTTGGCATTTTGATTTAGGTGAGATGCTGCGCGTTTTGCCTGACGACGTTGTGCTATTGATTCGTCCGCACTACTTAGTCACGGATCGGATTGATATTTCGGGCTACGAAGACCGGGTGGTGGTGGATTCTACTAGCGACATGAACGAAATTTATTTGGTTACCGACTTATTAATTACCGACTATTCTTCAGTTATGTTTGATTTCGCCAATTTACGTCGACCAATGTTGTTTTTTGCCTACGACCTTGATTACTACCGGGATGATCTGCGTGGCTTTTACTTTGACTACTATCACGAACTACCGGGCCCCATTGCCACTACTGCGGCAGATCTGCTCCGGGAAGTTCATCAGTTAGCGCAGAATGATTTTGCTATTTTAGATCAGTCGCGGTTTAACCAATTTGCTAAACGCTTTGTGCAATGGGAGCAGGGGGACGCTGCTCAACAAATTATTAAAAAAATTCACTACGGGAGGGATTAATTTTGATTATTGGATCACACGTCAGCATGAGTGGTAAAAAAATGTTTCTGGGTTCCGTGGAAACCAGCATTGCTAACGGCGCCAACGCCTTGATGATTTATACCGGGGCTCCTCAGAATACCCGGCGTAAGCCAATTACAGAATTAAAAATTGAGGAAGGCCAGGCACTTTTTAAACAACATAACTTTCAGGCAACGGTTATTCATGCGCCATATATCGTTAACCTGGGAAATACGTTAAAACCCGCGAATTTTAAATTTGCGGTTAACTTTTTACGAGAAGAAGTGCAACGAGCAGACGCGTTGGGAGCTAGTCAATTGGTACTCCATCCAGGCGCCCACGTAGGTGCGGGAGCAGACGCGGCAATTTCTTCAATTATTGAAGGGCTTAATCAGATCATCACGCCGGAACAGCAAGTTCAAATTGCACTTGAAACGATGGCTGGAAAAGGTACTGAAGTAGCCACGAACTTTGAACAAATTCGTCAAATCATTGAAGGGGTAACCCATAACGATAAACTTTCAGTTTGTTTTGACACTTGTCACACTAACGATGCGGGCTACGACGTGAAGAATCATTTCGACGATGTGATGGCTGAATTCGATCAGGTGATCGGTTTAGACCGGATCGGAGTAATTCACCTAAACGACTCGAAAAATGAATTAGGGAGCCATAAGGACCGGCACGCCAACCTTGGATTTGGAACAATTGGTTTTGAAGCTTTATATCGCATTGCTCATGATGAACGCTTGGCGAAGATACCCAAGATTTTGGAAACTCCGCAGGTTAAGGATCCGGATGGCAAGAAGCATGCTCCTTACCGCCTTGAAATTCAAATGCTTAAATCAGGGGACTTTGTTCCGGATTTATTAACGAAGGTCCTGCAAGAATAGTGTTTGTTTAGGCGTTAAGCGCAGACTAGAACGGTGCATTGTAAAACACGCGTCAGAGAAAAGTCGAATAGTTGGTGAACGTTAACTAAAAATCGCTCATTATGCCAAACTTAGGCATAATGAGCGATTTTTAGTTAAGCAAAATAAATTGAGTTTTGGCGCACGCTTTGGCTTCATTAAAAACGATGCACCAAAATGATTTTTTTGCCTCTTTTTGCTGATCGTGAAAATTAACGTAAATGCGTTAATTTTTGATACTGCTGACTACTTAAGTGCCAGGTTCCAGAATGAACCACGGGAAGATTTTTAACCGTAATGGTGTGGTTCCGGTAGATAAAAGCGTCAATTTTGGCCGACGGATTAATTTGAACGATTTTAAAATGACGGAGCAACTGGCTGTTCTGAGGCTTTTTTGGGTGAACTCTCCGTGCTGACCCCAAATCGCCAAGGAGGTTAGATAAGTAACTAATTTTTTGATGATTAGTGATGGTGGCGATTTTACTTTGGTGTGCGTTATAAACTTGGGCGTAGTCTTGCTTAGCGGCAGAGCTAGGACGATGCGTGAGGTACCATCCTAAAGTAATGCTTCCAATTAACACTACCGCAAATCCTAAGAACACTAATGTTTTTTTCATATTAAACCCTTCTTAAATGAGGTTACGCGAGGCTTTCCATAATAATTGTCGCGGTTTCTTCGATTGATTTATTAGCCGTATTAATTACTAAGCAGCCGATTTTTTTAAATAGGTCGTCCGCAAATTGGAGTTCTTTATTAATGCTGTCCATATCTGCGTACGAGGAATCGGGGTTCAAACCGTATGAAATCATGCGTTGCCGGCGGATTCCGTTGAGAACTTCCTTGGTGGTGGTTAAACCAAAAATTTTATCGCGATCAACCTGCCAAATTTCTTCAGGAATTTGGGTTTTAGGTACCAATGGCAGATTAGCTACTTTATACCCCTTATTAGCAAGGTAAAGTGATAACGGCGTCTTAGAAGTCCGTGAAACCCCTAGTAGAACGATGTCAGCTTTTAAGAAACCAGCGGGATCTTTACCATCATCGTAGGTTACCGCAAATTCCATTGCTGAGATCTTATCGAAATAGTTTTCATTAAGGGAGTGGCGTCTTCCTGGAGTATTGGAAGAAGTTAGGTCGGTCTCCTCGGCAAAAAGCTGGATGGCGGGGGTCAGAACGTCAAAATATTTTAAATTTTTTTCTTGGCAAAAAGCTTTAGTGCGTTGGTTAAGCTTTGGATCAACAAATGTAGAAAAAATCATTGCCTTTTCCCGTTCAGCTTTTTTTAAAATGCTATCTAGTAAAGAAATGGTCTGGGTGAAGGGGTAGCGAGAAAAACGCAAGTGGGCCTCTAAAAATTGGGCAGCGGCGGCGCGGGCTACTTGATCACCAGTATCTCCGACGGAATCGGAAATGATAAAAACGTTAGTAATTTGTTTGTTTTCTGTCATAATTAATTCGCTCCTGTTATCCTTTTATATGATAGTAACATAACTTTAAAAGGCAAGAAAACGGTTTCGATAAACAAATCGTTATGCAACTAGTTAATTATTTGTTGTTGACGGTATGGTTTAGTTCAGTTATAATGTTTAAGAAACATGAGTACTAAGTACGAATTGTTATTTCAAAGCTCGGAGGGAGGGAATCACATTGTCAAAAACAGTTGTTCGCAAAAACGAGTCACTTGATGACGCTCTTCGTCGCTTTAAACGTACGGTGTCAAAGTCTGGTACTCTACAAGAATATCGTAAACGTGAATTTTACGAAAAACCTAGCGTAAAACGCAAGTTGAAATCGGAAGCTGCAAGAAAGCGCAAGAACAAGAAACGCTTCTAATCCGATCATCGCTCCTGAATTTCAGGAGCTTTTTTTGTATACTAAAAGGAGAATAAAAATGGATTTTACAAAGCAAATTAACGACGACTTAAAAACTGCCATGAAGGCCCATGATAAATTAAGCTTAAGCGTAATTCGGATGATCAAGTCCGAACTCTTAAACGAACAAGGTCGGGTTGGTCACGAATTAACCGAAGATGATTTTGCCACGGTAATTAACCGCGCTTATAAGCAACGGAAAGATTCAATTGCCGAGTTCAAAAAGGGTAACCGCGATGACTTGGTAAAAGAAACTGAAGCTGAATTAAAGGTTGTTGAAAAGTACATGCCTAAACAACTAAGCGATGACGAATTGCAAGAAATCATTAACCAAGTAATTGAAGAGACCGGGGCAACTTCGAAGGCAGACTTTGGAAAAGTAATGTCGACATTGATGCCTAAAGTAAAGGGTAAGGCAGACGGTGCCAAAGTTAACGAAATTGTAAAAAATACCTTAGGTTAGGGGAAGGTAACGTGTCTGAAGAGTTGTTCGAAAAGAATCTCATATTATCAGATCCAAATTTAGAAATGTCACTGCTTGGTAATCAGGAACGCTTCGTGCCGATTATTGAGGAAGGGATGAACGTCAAGGTACTTCCGTTTGGCGAACGAATTACCGTAAAGGGCGCACAAACTGACGTAGAACAAACCATTGCAATTTTGAAAACGCTGGTTCAAGTTTTAAAAACCGGGGTGCAACTTAGCAGCACCGATTTCGTTAGTGCCATGAAGATGGCTGAAAAGGGAACCTTAAACTACCTGCCCGAGCTTTATTCAACGGTCTTAATTAAGGATGCGAAGGGTAAACCAGTTCGGATTAAGAATTTTGGACAGCGGCAGTACGTGGAATCAGTCAAGAATAACGACGTGACGTTTGGAATCGGTCCGGCCGGAACTGGTAAGACATACTTAGCGGTGGTGATGGCCGTAGCAGCTTTAAAGCGGGGCGACGTAGAACGAATCATTTTGACCCGGCCAGCTGTAGAAGCCGGTGAAAGTCTAGGATTTTTACCAGGTGACCTGAAAGAAAAGGTTGATCCATACCTCCGACCAGTTTATGACGCGTTGTATCAAATTATTGGGGCAGAACACACTACGCGTTTATTAGATCGTGGTGTAATTGAAATTGCGCCGTTGGCTTATATGCGCGGACGTACCCTCGATAACGCGTTCGTAATCCTTGATGAGGCCCAAAATACGACTAATCAACAGATGAAAATGTTCTTAACTCGTTTGGGATTTGGTTCTAAAATGATTGTTAATGGGGATGTGACCCAAATTGACTTACCGCGAGGCACCCGCAGTGGCTTGAAGGAAGCACAAATTGTGTTAAGTAACGTCAATAAGGTAGCGTTCGTTAACTTCACCGCTAACGACGTTATTCGCCATCCTGTAGTTGCGAAGATTGTCAAAGCTTACGACGAAAAAGAAGCGAAAGGATAATATGATGGATATTCAAATATTTGATCATACTGAAGAAGTACCCCAACAACATTTGGATTTAATTGCGAACATTTTAGACTTTGCCGGAAATTATTTAAAATTAGACGTGGCAACTGAAATTTCGGTTACCTTAATGCATAATGATGAAATTCAAAAAATTAACCGCGAATATCGCCACGTAGATCGTCCTACTGACGTAATTAGTTTTGCAATTAACGACGAAGATGAAGATATTATTATGGATCCTGAAATGGCAGAAGAAATTCCGGATAACATTGGGGATTTGATGATTTCGGTTGACAAAGTTGCTGAACAGGCGGAATTTTTGGGACATTCTTACGAACGGGAACTAGGATTTTTATGTGTCCATGGTTTCTTACATCTTAACGGCTATGACCACATGAAAAAGGAAGACCAAGAAAAAATGTTCCCGCTTCAAAAAGAAATTATGAGTGCTTATGGTCTTGAAAGATAAACGCCAAACCGAAAAGAACCGCTCACTAATCCAATCGATTGCCCACGCGATGTACGGGGTTAAAGATATTTTTCTACGGGAACGCAACTTCCGTTACCACTGTTTAATTGCGGTGTTAGTAGTTGGCTGTGGTTTAGCAATTCACTTGTCACTGATGGAATGGATTGCGATCGTGGTTTGTATCGGAGCAATGTTTGTGGCGGAAGCTTTTAATTCAGCAATTGAACGATTGGCGGACTTTGCTTGTAATGGCAAGTACCAATTTCTAGTTAAACAGGCTAAGGATGCCGCGTCAGCAGCGGTCTTACTAACCGCAGTATTCACCGTCTTGATTGGATTATTGGTTTTTGCACACCACTTTTTTTAAAATTAAGGAAACGGAATCGTGATTATGGAAGAAAATAAACAAGCTTTTCATTCGGGCTTTGTGGCAATCGTTGGCCGGCCTAACGTTGGTAAATCGACCTTTTTAAATTACGTTGTTGGTCAAAAGGTAGCGATTATGAGCGACGTCCCACAAACCACCCGGAATAAGATCCAAGGTATTTACACTACGGATCGCGAACAAATTGTCTTTATCGACACTCCAGGTATTCATAAAGCTCACAATAAACTAGGGGACTTTATGGTTCAATCCGCCATATCTTCGTTAAACGAAGTTGATGCGGTAATGTTTATGGTCAATGCGGATCAAAAACGGGGTGCCGGGGATAACTACATTATCGAACGGTTGAAGAAAATTAAGAATCGGCCAATTTATTTGGTAATTAATAAGATTGACTTAGTTCATCCAGACGAGCTGTTACCGATTGTTGATTCGTACCGGGATGCTTTAGATTGGACCGAGGTTTTCCCAATTTCAGCGTTACAAGGTAACAACATTAACGAGCTCTTAGCAACCTTGAGTAAACAGATGCCCGAAGGTCCGCAATATTACCCAAGCGACCAAGTTACCGATCATCCAGAACGGTTTGTGGTTTCTGAATTGATTCGGGAAAAAGTATTGCAGTTAACTCGGCAAGAAGTTCCCCATTCCGTAGCCGTAGTTATTGAATCCATGAAACCTGGTAAGGATGACCTCGTGGATATTAGCGCAACGATCATTGTGGACCGCCCCACCCAAAAGGGAATCATCATTGGCAAAGGCGGTCGGATGCTAAAAGAAATTGGCAGCCGGGCGCGAGTGGACATTGAACATTTACTAGGTAGCCGGGTTTATCTTGAACTATGGGTTAAAGTTTCTGAAGGATGGCGTGATAAACAAGGAATTTTGCAATCCTTCGGTTATAAAAAGGACGAATATTAAATATGAGCCAATTGGTGAACGCGGACTTTACTGGCATGGTGATGTTTGCCAAAAATCACCGGGAAAACGATTTGTTGGTTAAATTCCTTACCAGGGAATATGGTAAACGGATGTTTTTCATCAAGAATGCCAAAAAGAAGGATTTTAAGTTGCGTTCGGCAATTTTGCCGTTTACCCACGGTCGTTATTCGGGGTTAATCCGGAGCAACGGGCTGTCGTATATTAACGCTGCCCTAGACGTTAAACAGTTTGAAAATATTTTTCAGGATATTGAATTAAATGCCTACGCCACTTTTTTATTAAATTTAGTTGACGCTGCATTTGATGATAATTTTAAAATTGAAGCTTGGTTTGACCGGCTAGCCCGGGCGCTGACCCTGATTGACGCTGGTAACGATGCGGAAGTAATTACGGATCTAATTCAGATTCAATTGCTAAATTCCTTTGGGAGTGCAATCGTTTGGGATCATTGTGTCGTTTGCGGACGTCGCGATTTGGCATTAGATTATTCTGAGTCGCGAGGCGGGATGCTTTGTCAAAATCACTGGCATTTAGACGAACACCGCTGGCACCTTAGCGTTAAAGCAGCTAAAACCATGGCAATGCTTAGTTTGGTCAGTATTTTTAAATTAGGCCAGATTTCGGTTTCACCAGCAACTAAGCGAGAAATTTGGCAGTTAACTGAGCGAATTTATCAAGATCAAGTCGGGATTAACCTTAAAAGTCGTCATTTTATTGATCAAATGCAAAATTGGGCGCATTAATTATATTGACAACCAATTAAAAGTTTTTTATTATTATCTCTGTTAAATCGGACAGTGAAGAACAAAGCGGATTTTCCGTACTATTAGCGAAACCAGGATAGTGGAAGCTGGTTAGGAACGGTTCCGTGGGGCATTTGGAGTCCTTAAGAGATAAATATTTCAAGCTGTCGGTGAGAAATTAACTCACCGGAAGTAGGGTGGAACCGCGATAATTATCGTCCCTACGTAGTGTGTTTTATGCTACGTAGGGGCTTTTTTTGTCCGTAAAATTTAAAGGAGGAACTTATGAATAAAAAGCTTTCGGTCCAAGAAATTATTTTAACTTTACAAAAATATTGGGCAGACCAAGGATGCATGTTGATGGAAGCCTACGATACTGAAAAGGGTGCGGGAACGATGAGTCCGTACACTTTCTTACGGGCAATTGGCCCCGAACCATGGAACGCTGCCTACGTAGAACCATCTCGGCGTCCAGCAGACGGTCGTTACGGGGAAAACCCTAATCGGCTTTACCAACATCATCAATTCCAAGTAGTGATGAAGCCGTCACCGGAAAATATCCAAGAACTTTATTTGGGTAGTTTAAAGGCTTTAGGGATTGATCCCCTCGAACACGATATTCGGTTTGTAGAAGACAACTGGGAAAATCCTTCAATGGGTTGTGCCGGTGTTGGTTGGGAAGTTTGGCTTGATGGAATGGAAGTTACCCAATTTACGTACTTCCAACAAGTGGGGGGGCTCGAAGTACACCCCGTTACCAGCGAAGTAACATACGGACTAGAACGGCTATCCTCCTATATCCAAGACGTAGAATCCGTTTTTGATTTAGAGTGGGGAAATGGCGTTTCCTACGGAGACATTTTTAAAGAACCTGAATACGAACATTCCAAGTATTCATTTGAAGAATCTAACCAAGCAATGTTGGAAACCATGTTTAACGATTTTGAAGCCGAAGCTAACCGGTTAATCGAAAAAGGCTTAGTGCACCCGGCTTACGACTACATCTTGAAATGTAGCCACACCTTCAACTTACTTGATGCTCGCGGGACGGTCTCAGTTACTGAACGAGCAGGATTCCTATCTCGAATCCGCAACATGGCGCGTAAAGTAGCCCGCGCATTTGTTGAAGAACGTGAAAAACTTGGTTTCCCATTATTAAAAAATGACGACAAGGAGGTAAAATAATGGCTCATAGTTATTTATTAGAAATTGGTTTAGAAGAAATTCCCGCACACGTGGTGACACCGAGCATCCAACAATTAGCACAAAAAGTTACTAAATTTTTGAAGGAAAACCGGCTCAGCTATGATTCTATTGAGCAATTTTCGACACCTCGTCGTCTAGCAATTCGAATCAATGGACTTGGCGATCGTCAGCCAGATATTGAAGAAGATGCTAAGGGGCCTGCCCGGAAAATTGCCCAAGATGCGGATGGCAATTGGACAAAAGCGGCGATTGGTTTTACTAAAGGACAAGGCTTAACAGTTGACGACATTACCTTTAAAACCATTAAAGGCACGGAATACGTATACGTACACAAGTTAATTCAAGGTAAAACTACCCAAGAAATTTTGCCAGGCATTAAAGACGTGGTGGAATCATTGAACTTCCCAACCATGATGAAGTGGGCGAACTACGACTTTAAATTTGTAAGACCGATTCGCTGGTTGGTGTCCATCTTGGACGACGAGGTTTTGCCTTTCCAAATTTTGGACATCAAGGCCGGACGGCAAAGCCAAGGCCACCGTTTCTTAGGTAAAACGGTCGACTTAGCTAATCCAAGTGAGTACGAAGAAAAGCTACAAGCTGAATTTGTGATTGTTGACGCAGAAAAACGCAAAGCGTTGATTCGTGAACAAATTCAAGCAATCGCCCAAGAAGAAAACTGGGAAGTGACGCCGAACGCTGACTTATTAGAAGAAGTAAATAATCTGGTAGAATGGCCAACGGCATTTAGCGGAAAATTTGATCCTAAGTACTTGGCAATTCCCGAAGAAGTTTTAATTACTTCCATGCGTGATCATCAACGGTTCTTCTTCGTGCGGAATCAGGACGGCAAGCTGTTGCCAAACTTTATTTCCGTACGGAATGGAAACAAGGAACACCTAGAAAACGTTATTCGTGGAAATGAAAAAGTGTTAACAGCTCGACTTGAAGATGCTGCCTTCTTCTACGACGAAGATCAAAAGAATTCGATTGACTACTACGTTGACCGACTTAAAAAGGTTAGCTTCCACGATAAAATCGGTACCATGGCAGAAAAGATGACGCGGGTCGGCTCCATCGCTCAAGTAATTGCTAAAATGCTCGGTTTAGATGCAGAAGCAGCTGAAGACTTGCAACGTGCTGCAGCAATTTACAAGTTTGACTTGGTTACCGGGATGGTAGGTGAGTTCCCTGAATTACAAGGGGTAATGGGTGAAAAGTATGCTCTATTGAAGGGCGAAAAACCAGCCGTAGCGCAAGCCATTCGGGAACACTACATGCCAAATAGTGCGGAAGGTGAACTTCCTGAAAGCACTGTGGGAACAGTATTAGCTTTAGCCGATAAGTTTGACAATATCTTTAGCTTCTTTAGTGCAGGAATGATCCCAAGCGGTTCAAATGACCCGTATGCTTTACGGCGTCACGCATACGGGATTGTTCGAATCCTTGCTCAACGCGATTGGTCACTAGACTTGAACAAATTTGAAGAAGCTGTTAAGCAAGCGTTGACGGACGACCAAACTAGCTTTGGGGTAGACGTAGATAAAAACTTTGCCGAAGTGGTAGAATTCTTCAATGACCGAATTAAGCAATACCTTGATCACCACTCGGTTAGTTATGATATTGAAGATGCCGTGCTTGCCGGAAGCCAACACAACGTAACGACAATCATTGCGGCTGCCGAAGTGCTAACTAACGCGAAGGCTGCGGATTCCTTCAAAGATGAAATCGAGGCCTTAACCCGGGTACAACGGATTGCTACTAAAAACACCACTGCCGGTGACTTAGCAGTTGATTCGCAATTATTCAATAACGAAACTGAAGGTAAGCTCTTTGACTTGATCACTAAGATTGAAGCGATGAATGATGCGGACATGGCAGCCTTCTTTAAGGAATTGACTAGTTTGACCCCAGCAATTACCGAATATTTTGACGCTACCATGGTAATGGATAAAGATGCAAAGATTAAAGCAAACCGGTTAAACATGATGAGCCGTTTAGCAAACTTGGTTCTTCGTGTTGGAGATTTGACTAAGGTAATGGTTAAATAAAAATTGAAATTTTAAAAAAGCTGCGAGCTCGCTAGCGAGGCTGCGGCAATAGTTATTTAAAATCTGTTGACAGTGATTGAAACGTGATTACTGCCAACAGATTTTTTGGTGGAGTGAAAAGGTTAGCAGGGCTGCCGGTGTCTGCGCTAGTTTTTAGAATTTTTTGTGAAATTTTTGGGGGAGGTTGAGGTAGCTTAGTCTATGAATGAGGTAATCCTAATATTTAAGCACTTATTTAACATACTTGACAAAAGTGTTAATTATAGGTGCGTTTTGATTGCTTATTAGTAGGGAGTGCTGTAATATACTATCGTATGAGTCTATCTTACGGAAGTGGGTGATAGAATGGCTGGTATGATTCCAGAAGAAGTTATCGACAACGTCCGGTCCGCCGTGAACATTGTTGATGTAGTTAGTCGATACGTTCAGTTGAGAAAAGCTGGAAAAAATTTGTTTGGCATTTGCCCATTTCACGATGAAAAAACACCTTCTTTTTCAGTATCCGAAGATAAGCAGATTTTTCACTGTTTCAGTTGTGGACGTGGAGGAAATGTATTTAAGTTTTTGATGGATCTGGAAAAAATTAGTTTCCCAGAAGCCGTCCGGCGCGTGGCGGAGTTTGGCAACGTCCCCCTAGACGATAAGTACGTAAAGAAGTCTCCTAAGTCAGCTTATTCAGCGGCTCAAAGTGAGATGATTGGCTTATATGAAAAGGCTGCTGAACTTTATCACCACGTGTTGGTGAATACGCAACTAGGTGAAAAGGCCCTCGCGTATTTAAAAAAGCGGGGAATTACTGAAGCAGACATGCAGGATTTTGATTTAGGGTTTGCACCGGCAGACCAAGATTTGCTGTTAAGTTTTCTTAAGGAACAGCAAATCGATCAAAAACAAATGCAAGATTCAGGACTATTTATTGAAACAGCAGACGGTTCGTTAAAGGACCGGTTTTTTAATCGAATCATGTTCCCAATTAAAGATAATAATGGGAGGATTGTCGCTTTTTCCGGACGGAGCTTGGTGAAGGATGACCAACATCCGAAATATTTAAACAGTCCGGAAACTAGCATTTTTAACAAAGGAAAGGTACTCTATAACTTTTCGCAAGCCCGCCCTGAAATTGTCCAAAAGAAAACCGTTATTTTATATGAAGGGTTTATGGATGTAATTGCAGCTCACCGGGCCCAAGTGGCTAATGGAATTGCCACGATGGGAACTAGTTTGACAGAAGACCACGTGCGAGCACTTAAACGAGTTGCCTCCCGTGTAGTAATCTGCTTCGATGGCGACGAGCCCGGCCAACGTGCAATTGCGAAGGCCATTGCGTTAATTAAACAGACTAGTGATTTGCAAATCAGCGTCATTTTTATCCCGGATAACCGTGATCCTGACGAATACGTGCGGGATAAGGGCGTTGAGTCTTTTCAAAAACTAATGAATCAGACTGGGGAATCCAGTACGGCATTTTTATTGAAATTTGACCGGATGGGTTTAAACTTAGCTAACGAAAACGATCAGCTGGAATATCTAAAAAAAGCTCTCCAACGGATTGGTGAATTAAATGACGCTTTGGAACAAGACCTATATCTTAACCAACTTGCTGAAGAATTTAGTATTGATAAGCGTGATTTGAAGAACCAGTTACGGGAAAGCGTGGCTGATCGGATTGCGCATACTCCTCGGCAGTTTGATCCGGGACCGGCCCCCGCGCCGCCACCTACTTTTGAAAATCAAGTTGAGAAAACCGAAAATACTCCTAAGAAACTATCAAGTGTGGATATTTCGCAGTACCGGTTGTTAGCCCGCGCACTTAATCATCACGACGTATGGTTGAAATTACAAAGCTTGCCGGATTTTTATTTTCCAAATGAGCAACTGGAAACTATTTATATGTTGGCTGGAGGATACCTAGCCAAGAATCAAGAATATGATGCGGCAGACTTCATGGATTATTTGAAGGAACCAGAGTTACAGTCGGTAGTGGCTAATATTGAGTCGATTAATTTGAGTCCCGATTACACGGAAGAAGAAATCGAAGACTATATTAGTTTGATTAAGGACGTGGCCCCGCTCAGCGAACAGATTTCAAAAGTTAAGTCGGATTTAAACGAAGCTACCAGATTAGGTAACCAAGAATTACAACAGCAATTAACGCTAAAACTTATTTCTCTTTATCAAAAACAACAACAGCTCCAAAATTAGAGGGGGAACAGCTAACTATGGCAAGTAAAAAAAGTGAAATCAAACGTAAAAAGAGTGAAAGTATCATTTCTTCACCAGAATTTAAAAAGGCAGTTAACCAAATTATTAAAGCACAAAAAAGTGAACACAAGGTTAAGTACACTAAGCTTACCCGTGATTTGATCGATAAATTCAAGTTGACTGACGAAGACGTGGATGACTTAATTCAACGGATCGAAGACGCCGGAATCAGTGTGGTTGACGAAAACGGTGACCCGAGTGAAAAGGCCTTAAAGGCACAAGAGATTTCAAAGGAAGAATTAGACGATACTAAAGCTCCGGCCGGAGTTAAAATTAACGATCCGGTTCGGATGTATCTAAAAGAAATTGGCCGGGTTTCGCTGTTAACTGCCGATGAAGAAGTTGCCCTAGCCCTCCGAATCGAAAAGGGTGACGAACGTGCAAAACAAGAACTTGCCGAAGCTAACTTGCGTTTAGTAGTTTCAATTGCTAAGCGGTACGTTGGCCGGGGAATGCAGTTCCTTGACCTCATTCAAGAAGGAAACATGGGCTTAATGAAGGCCGTTGAAAAATTTGATTACCAAAAGGGATTCAAATTTTCTACCTACGCGACCTGGTGGATTCGGCAAGCAATTACGCGTGCGATTGCTGACCAAGCGCGGACAATCCGGATCCCAGTTCATATGGTAGAAACCATCAATAAATTAATCCGGATTCAACGGCAATTGCTTCAAGATTTAGGCCGTGAACCAATGCCCGAAGAAATTGGTGCAGAAATGGACATGCCTTCGGATAAGGTTCGCGAAATTCTTAAAATTGCTCAAGAACCAGTATCTTTGGAAACCCCAATTGGTGAAGAAGATGATTCACACCTAGGCGACTTCATTGAAGACCAAGAGGCAACTAGTCCTGCTGACCATGCGGCTTATGAATTGCTTAAAGAACAACTAGAAGGCGTTTTGGATACCTTGACAGACCGAGAAGAAAATGTTCTCCGGCTTCGGTTTGGGTTAGATGATGGCCGGACTCGCACCCTTGAAGAAGTGGGAAAGGTCTTCGGCGTAACTCGTGAACGGATCCGGCAAATTGAAGCAAAGGCTTTGCGGAAACTGCGCCATCCTTCACGTTCAAAACAATTAAAAGATTTCTTAGATTAGCATTTAAAGAGGTTCCATACAGGTCGCAGATTTGTATAGGGCCTCTTTTTGGGATAGCATAAAATAAATACAAAAAATACCGGGAGTTTATTTTCATGAATTCAAATAATTTATCGCCACGACTAAAAGTAGTTGCGAGTTTAGTTCCAAAAGGATCCAAAATTGCCGATATTGGTTCGGACCATGCTTATTTAGCGATTAACCTGGTTAGAAATCAAATTGCAACGGCTGCGATTGCTGGGGAAGTTGCCCCGGGGCCGTTAACTAATTCCAAAATGGAAATTGAAAAAAATCAGGTTAGTGATTTGATTGATGCGCGGTTAGGTGATGGATTGACAGTCCTAAAACCAGAAGATCATGTTGACGTGATTTGTATCGCGGGGATGGGTGGCTTGTTGATTCGGCGGATTCTAGAAGAAGGCCAAGCAAAGTTATCTGGAGTGCAACGATTGGTTTTACAACCTAACGTTGGGGAATACGAACTGCGGGAGTGGCTCATCACCCACGGATATCAAATCACTCATGAAGACATTGTGGCTGAAGATTATCACCTTTATGAAATCATCGTTGCTGAGCCAGGACAAATGCAATTGACCGAAACCGAATTAACGTTTGGCCCATTTTTAATGCAGGCTGCTAACGCTACTTTCTTGCGAAAGTGGCAGCGGGAGTTGAAACGGCTAAAATCAATTCAGGATAATTTAGAACGACATCCACAACATGGTGGCGAAAAATTAGCGGAAGTATCAAAAAAGATTGCGCAAATTGAGGAGATGTTGACTAATGTTGGCGAAACAATTAATTGAACGTTTTGAAGAAATGGCACCTAAAGAAAGTGCTTTTCCTAAGGATCCAGTCGGATTGCAGATTGGAGATCTTAACCAGCCCATTCACCGCGTATTAGTGACTTTAGACGTCCGTCCCGAGGTTGTGGCAGAGGCAATTACCAAAGGATGTGATTTTATATTTTCACATCATCCGTTGATTTTTCGACCGGTGCGTAATCTGGATTTGACCGTACCACAGAATCAAATGTACGCTACCTTAATTAAACATTCCATTGGGGTTTACTCCGCCCACACTAACCTAGACGTGGCGGCGGGTGGTATGAACGATTGGTTAGCACAGGCAATGTCCCTTACGGAAGTACAACCTGTTTATTCTGCGCACTACGACCGCAATATTGGACGAATTGGCAGTTTGGCACAACCCCAAACGGTGGATGAGTTTGCCAAGGCCTTAAAAGAGGTCTTCCAACTTGACGGTTTACGGGTGGTTGCTGAAGATAACCAGGCATTGGTCCGTAAAGTAGCGGTCGTAGGCGGCGACGGCGGTAAATTTTATCCAGAAATGATGGCGGCCGGTGCGGACGCGTTTGTTACTGGCGACGTGTATTACCATACTGGTCACGATATGCTGGCGGATCATCTTAATGTTTTTGACGTGGGACACAACGTAGAAAAAATCTGTATTGACGAATTAACAAAGTTATTTAACCAATGGAAGGCGACGAACCAATGGCAAGTTGAGGTTTGTCCGTCAACGGTGAATACCAATCCTTATCAATTTATGTAGGGGGGTAATTGAATGAATCCTGAAAAAATGACTACTGCGTTACAAGAAGCGCTGGGTGAGGCGCAACAAATTGCGGTCAGCCGTCAGCACCAAGAAATTGGGGTTCCGGAATTGTTTAAATTTTTAGCCCAACCAGATCAAACGGTGGGAACTTTGCTTTCAGAGCTCGGAGTTAGCAACCAGACGGTCCAAGCAGAACTAGACCGCGAATTAGCTCAAATTAGCATCGTTAGTGGTAGCCAAGTTAGTTATGGTCAATCAATTTCTACTGAATTAAATCAATTATTAATTCAAGCAGAACAGCGTCGCCAAAAGCTGCAGGATGAATTCATTGCGGTGGATACGGTATTCTTAGCGTTGTTTGATTTGAATAATAATGAATTTGCTAATTTTTTAAAACAGCAGGGAGTAACTGCTAAAAAAGCATTGGAGAAGATTGAAGAATTTCGTGGAGGTGAAAAAGTGACGTCCAAAGAACAGGAAAGCGGATATAAAGCACTAGAGAAATATGGTACGGACTTAGTAAAACGTGCGCATAACGAGAATCCCGATCCGGTGATTGGTCGAGATGAAGAAATTTTAGACGTAATTCGAATTTTATCACGGAAAACCAAAAATAACCCGGTTCTAATTGGAGAACCTGGAGTCGGAAAAACTGCCATTGTCGAAGGATTGGCACAACGAATTGCAAAGGGAGACGTTCCTAGTAATTTAGCCAATAAGACCATCATTTCCTTAGACATGGGGTCCTTAATCGCCGGAGCCAAGTACCGGGGAGAATTTGAAGAACGCTTAAAGACGGTCCTCAAAGAGGTCGCAAAGGCGGATGGCCAGATTATTTTATTCATCGATGAAATTCACACAATCGTTGGCGCTGGCAAGACCGAAGGCAGCATGGACGCTGGTAACTTACTCAAACCAATGTTGGCACGTGGTGAACTCCACCTAATCGGGGCTACGACGTTAGACGAATATCGCGAAAACATTGAAAAGGATAAAGCCTTAGAACGGCGGTTCCAACGGGTTTTGGTAAAGGAACCTTCGGTAGAGGACACGATTAGTATTTTACGAGGGCTAAAGGAACGTTTTGAAATTCATCACGGTGTGCGAATCCACGATAATGCATTAGTGGCGGCAGCCAAGTTATCTAGCCGGTACATTACCGACCGTTATTTGCCAGATAAGGCAATTGACCTGATTGACGAGGCTTCTGCAAAGATTAAAGTGGAAATGAACTCAAACCCTACCGAACTTGATCAAGTTAACCGCCAGTTGATGCGGCTGCAGGTTGAAGAACGGGCGTTAAAAAACGAAACGGATGAAGAATCCGCAAAACGCTTAAAGGCACTGCAAAAGGAATTGGCAACTACTAAAGAAGAAAAAGTTAAGTTAGAATCTCGGTGGGCGGCCCAAAAAGCGGAAATTAAAAAAATCAGTGATAAGAAAAACGAACTTGATAAGGCAAAACATGACTTACAAGAAGCTGAAAGTGCCTACGACTTAGATCGGGCAGCGGTTCTCCAGCATGGTACCATTCCAACTTTGGAAAAAGAACTGCAGGATTTAGAAAATGAGTCTGAAAACACTCACCAAGAATGGCTTGTTGAAGAGTCGGTTACTGACAGAGAAATCGCCCGGGTAATTAGTCAAATGACTGGAATTCCGGTTGCGCGGTTAGTAGAAGGCGAAAGGGAGAAACTACTTCATTTAGCGGATAAATTACATCAGCGAGTAATTGGACAAGACGAAGCAGTTCAGTCCGTAGCCGATGCCGTGTTGCGCTCTCGAGCAGGTTTACAGGATCCTAACCGGCCCATTGGTTCATTTATGTTCCTAGGGCCAACTGGAGTAGGGAAAACTGAATTGTCGAAAGCTTTAGCTGAGGCTTTATTTGATTCGGAAGACAACATGGTTCGGATTGACATGTCCGAATACATGGAAAAAGAATCGGTCTCCCGGTTAGTGGGAGCTGCACCAGGTTATGTAGGGTATGAAGAAGGCGGACAATTAACCGAAGCGGTTCGCCGAAACCCATATTCCATCGTCCTCTTCGATGAAATTGAAAAAGCTCATCCGGAAGTCTTCAATATTTTATTGCAAGTGCTTGATGACGGTCGTTTGACGGATGGCCAAGGGCGAACGGTTAACTTCCGAAATACTATTTTAATCATGACTTCTAATTTAGGTTCGGAATTATTGTTAAAGAACCAGTCGGAAAATTCCATTGACGCAGATATTCGGCAACAAGTTCGCGACGTCTTGCAAGGATACTTTAAGCCGGAATTTTTAAACCGGGTCGATGATATCATCATGTTCACGCCGTTAAGCAAGACGGACGTTCGCAAAATTGTTCGAAAATTAGTTACTCAATTATCTGATCGGTTGGCAGACCAAGAGATTAAGTTGAATATTTCAGAACCTGCGCAAGATTACATTGTCCAACAAGCGTATGATCCGGCATATGGCGCACGGCCGCTGCGACGTTACATCGTCAAGAATGTAGAGACGCCATTGGCTAAGGAGATTATTAGCGGACGGGTAAAACCGAAGTCAGCAGTAATGATTGACGTGCTCAATGACCAATTAGTTTTTCAAAATGAAGCCCAAATTAAGTAATGGTTGATAAACAAAAAACAGGCTGGAATGTAAGTAATTCCAACCTGTTTTTACTTTTTATAGGGTTGCTATCTGGTTAAATTTAAAAGATAGCTCTTTAGCTTAATTACCGGTATTTTTTTGAAAGCCACGGAATTAAGTTAGAGGTGATGAGGGCGGTAATGGCAGCCATCGTACCAATCTCCAGGCTACTGTATGGTAGTACTTCTAGGGCACCACCGATATAACCGAGTACTTCGCCAAAAATAAATGCCCAAAAAATAACTACGATTTGTTTCATCATTATTAATTGACCCCTTTCTCGAACAAAGCTATTCTAGCACAAACTTAAGGGAAAATAAATTAAACTTGGATTTTGGATATGCCTAATACATTTAGTATAATTAAGAAAAACACGGGAGGGAAAATGATGGCTTTTGTACCGCTACATGTCTTAAGTTCGTATAGTTTGTTGACGAGCCCAACAAAAATCGCTGAGCTGGTTAAAACTGCCAAAGATCGTGGTTATTCCGCGATGGCCCTCACTGATAATAATACGATGTATGGCGCGATTGAATTTTATCAAGCCTGTTTGAAGAATGATTTAAAACCGATCGTTGGGTTGACCATTTGGTTAGATAGTACCCGGGGCATCGACAATCAGTTTGCGTTGGTGTTGCTAGCTAAAAACATTAACGGGTATCACAATCTACTACGGATTAGTTCTGCCAAAATGACGGAAACCTCCGCAAAACCAACACTTACGTTTAATGATTTACGAGCTTATTGGAAAGATTTAGTGGTGATCGTGCCCCCAGTTCGTTCCGAAGTTAATGAATTATTGGAGCGGGGAATGGCTAACGATGCCCAAGCACTAATCGAAGAATATCAACAATCAATTGACTCCCCAGATTTATTTTTAGGAATTAATGGGCAGCAGTCTCACGTCATGCGCCAAACACTGACCCAGATGGCGCAGAAAGCAGGGATTGGTTGTTTACCGCTTCCCAGCGTTGAATATTTAAATGAAGAAGATCACTTCGCAACCCAGGTGCTGCGCGACATTGATTCGGGAAAAGTTTTGCAGCATCCGGAACTTTTAGCAAAGGGCGGCGGTAACAACTGGCTGAAGCCCGCGACTGAATTTGTTCGCGAATACGGTCAGTTGGGTGATGCCGAAATGCTAACCCAGCTGGATAGGGTGGTTGCTGGAATTAACCTTGAAATTCCAATCGTAAGTCCGCGTCTACCACAGTTTGCAACCCCTAACCAGCAGGATTCATTCACTTATTTGACCCAACTATGTCAGCAAGCATTAACCCAGTTGAAGGAAAATGTTCCGGACGCAGAACGTTATCAAGCACGGTTAGATCATGAATTAGCCGTGATTAAAGAAATGGGCTTTGCGGATTACTTTTTAATTATTCACGATGTGGTTCAATTTGCACACCAAAAGCAAATTTTAACTGGTCCAGGTCGCGGATCTGCGGCCGGTTCTTTAGTAGCTTACCTATTGAAAATTACGAGTGTGGATCCTTTGCAATACGGACTTTTATTTGAACGTTTCTTGAATCCCGAACGAGCGCAGATGCCTGATATTGATTTAGATATCCCTGATGATCAGCGGGAAGTCGTTTTACAATATGTACACGACCGCTATGGTCACCAACACGTGGGGCAGATTATTACGTTTGGTACTTTAGCTGCTAAACAGGCCATTCGGGACGTTGCCCGTGTATTTGGGGAAATGCCTAATAAAATTAACCAAATTAGCGCACTCATTCCTAATAAATTAAACATCACATTAAAACAAGCAGCCCAAACCTCTCACCGGTTACGGGATTTTATTGAAAGTTCGCCGAAAAATCGGTTTATGTTTGAGACAGCGTGCCGGTTAGAGGGACTTCCCCGACACTTTTCAACGCATGCAGCGGGAATTGTTTTAAGTCAAGACGAACTGGTGGAAAGCGTGCCGGTTCAAGATGGTAACGAAGGGATGCTGATGAGCCAGTATTCCAAGAATTTTGTTGAGCAAGTTGGCTTATTAAAGATGGATTTCTTAGGACTTCGAAACCTTTCTTTAATGAATAACATTTTAGAACTGGTCCACCGTATCGAACCGCAATTTGAGATTGAAAAGATTGATTTAAACGATCCGCAAACTTTACAGTTATTTCAGCGGGGGGATACTAGCGGAGTTTTTCAATTCGAATCTACAGGAATCCGTAACGTTTTGCGTAAAGTACACCCCACGAACTTCGGACTCGTTGTTGCGGTTAACGCCCTCTATCGGCCGGGACCAATGGAAAATATTGACCGGTTTGTTAAACGAAAGGATCATTTAGAACCGTATCGGTTTCCTAACCAAATTTTGGAACGGGTTTTAGGTGAGACTTACGGAATCTTGGTTTATCAAGAACAGGTAATGGAAGTGGCCTCCGCGATGGGGGGCTTGAGCCTGGGCCAAGCGGACTTGTTGCGACGGGCAATGAGCAAGAAAAAGCATGCCGTAATTGAGCAAATGCGGACGAATTTTATTCAGGGTGCTGTTCAAAAGGGTTATAGTGAAAAAATTGCCCAACAGGTGTACCGGTATATCGAAAACTTTGCTAACTATGGATTTAATAAATCCCACGCAGTTGCTTACAGTAAACTAGCCTTTCAGTTGGCGTACCTTAAAGCACACTATCCTGGTGATTTTTATACGGCATTATTAAATTCCGTGGTGGGCAATGATACGAAAACTAAGACTTACATTCAAGAATTAAAGCGGTTAGGAATTCCTACGTTAGCTCCAGATATTAATCAAAGTAGCGCAACTTATACCTACCAAAATGGTCAAATCCGAATGGGATTTACCGCAATTAAGGGGTTACGCCGCGACTTTATCCAGCATTTATTAGCGGAACGTGAACGGGGCGGACAATTTAAGACGGTTGACGACTGGTTACGCCGAATGGGCAATCAGGGGATTGACGAAGATGTAATTGATAAATTAATTTTTGCGGGGGCTTTGGACAGCTTTGGCTATAATCGGGCGGAACTAGACGAATATTTACCCGAACTGCTTAAGGGGATTACCTTTAGCGGTCAAAATGTGGACCTATTTCAAAAGCTAATGCCGACAATTAAAAGCCGTCCCGACCTACCGCTTGATGAGAAGTTGGATCGGGAAGAAGAATTACTTGGAACTTATGTTTCAGCTCATCCAGTAGAACGGTTTGCGGAATTAATTAAACAACGCCGTTTTGTCCCAATTCAGCAGTTTAAAGCTGGAGAAAAGGTAACTTCCATAGTTTATATCCGCAGCATTCGCTCAATTCGAACAAAGAAGGGCGAACCTATGGCATTTGCTAAAATCAGTGACCAGACGGATGAGTGTGAAGCGGTAATCTTCCCCCGCGTTTACCAAGCCACCCAACTTTTAGAAAGTAAACGAGTACTGCAGTTAACGGGCAAAGTTGAGCAACGGGAGGACCAGCTCCAGCTAATTGTTGATCAGATTGAAGCGCCTCGACAAATTGCACATGGGCAAACGCACTGGCTAATTAAAGTACCCAGCCGCAAAAATCCCGCTGATTTCCAAAAGAGATTATTTGGGATGTTCAAAGAGTACCATGGTAAAGTTCCGGTTACCTTGGTTTACCGAGATACCAATCAGCAACGAGCACTATCCGAAAAATTTAGTTTACAAGGAACACCCGAAGTGAAGAAAGCGTTTGAAAATTTACTTGGAACAGATCAAATTTCATTGGTTGAAAAATAAAACGTGTATTAAAGCACTTACATTGAAAGAATTGGCAAAATGGTACAGACAACTGATTTTAAAAGTGATAGAATCAACAATGAAGTTTTGAAAAAACTCAATATTTCTATTTGAGGTGAAAAAATGAAGCGTATTGGTATCATGACAAGTGGTGGGGATGCTCCGGGCATGAACGTAGCCATCCGCGCCGTTGCACGAAAGGCCATAAGCTCAGGTCTTGAAGCTTATGGAATTAATTATGGTTTCGCTGGTTTAGTAGCTGGTGATATTCATGAATTCAAGGCAACGGATTTAGATGACATGGTTTCGCAAGGCGGAACTATGCTGTACTCAGCCCGTTACCCTGAATTTGCTCAAGAAGAAAGCCAATTAAAGGGTATCGAACAACTTAAGAAGTTCGGTATTGATGCGTTGGTTGTTATTGGTGGAGATGGTTCATACCACGGTGCTCTTCGCTTAACAGAACACGGATACAATACAATCGGCCTTCCAGGAACGATCGATAATGACATTCCGTTTACCGACTTCACTATTGGTTTTGACACCGCATTGAATACTGCAGTAGACGCGATCGATAAGGTCCGGGATACTGCTAAGAGTCATCAACGGGTGTTTGCGGTTCAAGTAATGGGTCGCCACGCTGCTGATATTGCTCTTTGGGCAGGAGTTGCTTCGGGAGCTGACGCAGTGATTGCACCAGGTTTTGATTACGATGTGGAAGCAATTGCTAACAAGCTTAAGAGAAACCGTGCTAACGGTAAGGATTATGGAATCATCGTAATTGCTGAAGGCGATGCAAACTCTGAAGCTGCTCCAGAGTTTATTAAAAAGCTTAAGCAATATGGTGACTTCGACGCTCGTGCTACGGTAATTGGCCACGTTCAACGCGGGGGCGTTCCATCTGCTAAGGACCGTGTCCTAGCAAGTAAGATGGGTGCTTATGCTGTTGAACTACTTCTTGAAGGCAAGGGTGGTTTAGCGGTTGGAATCTTGGATAACAAGGTTCAAGCACACGACATCACGGACTTGTTTGATGCAAAACATCAAGCAGACGACTCACTTTACCAATTAAGTGAGGACTTATCGTTCTAATTTTTTATTTTATTAATTTGGTATAAAATGATCTAAAAGATCTTTTATAATTTAAAATCAAGGGAGAGATTCTGTAATGAAGAAAACCAAGATTGTTTCAACACTTGGTCCTGCAAGTACATCAGTTGACACGATTGTTAAATTAATCGAAGCTGGTGCAAATATTTTCCGTTTTAACTTTTCACATGGTGACCATGAAGAACATTTAGGCCGCTACAACATGGTTAAGGAAGCAGAAAAGATTACTGGTAAATCAGTAGGTATTTTGCTTGACACAAAGGGTGCTGAAATTCGGACAACCGTTCAAAAAGATGGTAACCAAGAATATCACACAGGGGATAAGGCTCGTATCTCAATGGATGCTAGCTTAGAAACTACTAAGGAAAAGATCGCGGTTACATACCCTGGTCTTTACGACGATGTTCATGTTGGTGGACACGTTCTCTTTGATGATGGATTACTTGATTTTAAGATTGACGAAAAAGATGACGAAAACCGCGAATTAGTTGTGCATGCTACAAACAACGGTGTCCTTGGTTCACGTAAGGGTACTAACGCTCCTGGCGTATCAATCAACTTACCAGGTATTACTGAAAAAGATGCTAGCGACATTCGCTTTGGTCTTGAATCAATGAACATTAACTACATTGCTGCAAGTTTTGTTCGTAAGCCTCAAGACGTTCTTGATATTCGTGAATTACTTGAAGAAAAGAACATGGAAGATGTTCAAATCTTCCCTAAGATCGAATCCCAAGAAGGTATCGACAACACTGACGAAATCTTGAAGGTTTCTGATGGAATCATGATTGCTCGTGGTGACATGGGTGTTGAAATTCCAGCAGAAAACGTTCCGTTGGTACAAAAGACATTGATCAAGAAGTGCAACGCACTCGGTAAGCCAGTTATTACTGCTACACAAATGCTTGACTCAATGATCGAAAACCCACGCCCAACTCGTGCGGAAGCTTCTGACGTTGCTAACGCTGTTTGGGATGGTACTGATGCAACAATGCTTTCTGGTGAAAGTGCTAATGGTGACTACCCAGTTGAAGCAGTTGCTACAATGGCTAAAATCGACCAAAAAGCTGAAAATGCTATGGCTGATGACGGTAACCTTCAAATCAATACTTTTGATCAAAGTGACGTTACTGAAACAGTGGCTGCTGCCGTTGCTCGCGCTGCTAAGAACTTGGGCGTTAAGACAATCGTTGCTGCAACTCAATCAGGCTACACAGCACGGATGATTTCTAAGTACCGTCCAGATGCAGACATCTTGGCAATTACTTTCGACGAACGTGTACGTCGTGGTTTGATGGTTAACTGGGGTGTTCACCCAATCGTTGCTGAACGTCCTGCAACTACTGATGAAATGTTCGAATTGGCTGCTAACAAGGCAGTTGACCTTGGTTTTGCTAAGGAAGGCGACTTAATCCTTGTTACTGCTGGTGTACCAGTTGGTGAAAGTGGTACAACTAACATGATGAAGCTTCAATTAATCGGTTCTAAGTTGGCATCTGGTCAAGGTGTTGGCGACGAAACTGTAATTGGTAAAGCAGTTGTTGCTACATCAGCTGACGAAGCTAACCAAAAGGCTGTTGAAGGCGGAATCTTAGTTACAAAGACAACTGACAAAGATTACTTACCAGCAATTGAAAAATCAAGTGCTTTGGTTGTTGAAAATGGTGGTTTGACGTCACACGCTGCAGTTGTTGGAATCTCAATGGGTATTCCAGTAATCGTTGGTGTTCAAAACGCTACATCAATTCTTTCTGACGATGAATTAATTACGGTTGATTCACGTCGTGGAATTATCTACCACGGTGCTTCAAACTCACTTTAAGATTTAAAGTGAACCATTAAAGGCTTGGGGTCTAGGACTCTGGGTCTTTTTTTGTGCGCTGGAAAATGAGTGTTTTCTAAGTAAAAAAGCGCCCAATATGAAAAGAAAATAATTTGCTAAATCTTTTTGAAAATACGTTAAAAAACGGGGATTTGCATTTTTCGCCTAAGCCAAAATAGTGTACAATAGTATAATAAATAAACTTTTAGATTAAAAAATGAATGCGAAGCTTCGTTGGGGCTTCGTATTATAATTGAAAAGAAAATTTTTTATGTAAACTGAAAAGTTCGGAGTGAAAATATTGGAAAGCTGGCTTTTTTTAATAGGGATTTTATTAGTTTCTTGGTTGGGAAAAAACCAATCATTAATGATTGCCACAATTGCCGTTTTACTATTTAAGCTGCTGCCTAATTCTGCTAAACTCTTTAGCGTTATTGACAAGCAGGGAATCAACTGGGGAGTGACCATTATTTCAGTAGCAATTTTAGTTCCAATTGCTACGGAAAGGATTGGTATCATGGACTTGATTAACTCATTCAAGTCACCAGTTGGCTGGATTGCGGTCGCTTGTGGGATTTTAGTTTCATTATTGTCATACCAAGGGGTCGGCTTTTTATCTGCTAGCCCAGAGGTGACGGTCGCGTTAGTCATGGGAACGATCATTGGAGTGGTTTTCATGAACGGGATTGCTGCTGGACCAATTATTGCTTCTGGAATAGCGTACTTAATTATTCAATTATTACAAATCCAAATTAAATAAACGGGAGAAAACATGGAAACATTATTAGGCAAAAAGATTCAGGCGAAGGTTATTGATGAAAATGACCAATTTTATTTTGCACAGGCTGAAGATGGCCTCACTTATCGCATTGACAAAAGCGAAATAAAGAAGCCTTTAAAAAAGGATAGTAATTTCAGCGGGTTCGCTTACGAAAATGCTAACCACGAACGTCAAATGACGCGCGAAGCCCCAAAAGCCACTACCGGAAAGTACGGTTGGGGGACGGTGGTTAAGGTTCGCAAAGACTTAGGAGTTTTTGTGGATATCGGTTTAAATAACAAGGACGTGGTGGTTTCGCTTGACGAATTACCAACGGAAACCAAGCTGTGGCCACACGTGGATGATCAGTTACTAGTTTGTCTCACGGTGGATAATAAGGAACGAATGTGGGCACATCCAGCCGATTCCACCGTTTTTAAGGCGATTTCTGTCCGGGCAAATAAAAAAATGATTAACCAGAATGTTACTGCAACGGCATACCGGCTAAAATTAGCCGGAACATTAGTAATTACTGATCAATTCCAACTAGGCTTTATCCATCCTTCAGAACGGGATCGGGAGCCACGTTTAGGTGAAAAGGTTCAAGCACGGGTGATTGGGATTCATCCGGATGGGACGTTGAACTTGTCGTTAAAGCCGCGCAATTACGAAGCGCTTGGCGACGATGCGGCGATGATTTTAGCGTTGTTGCAACACCGCTCGGATGGGCAACTACCTTTTAACGACCACAGCAATCCTAGTGATATCAAAGAACATTTTGGGATTAGCAAGAGTCGTTTTAAAATGGCAATTGGTCACTTGCTTAAGGCAGGCGTAATTGAGCAAACCGCTGATGGGATTGTTTTGAAGGAGCAATAGGTGATGGATGATCTGATTAATGATTATCTCCACGCTCTAAAAGTTGAACGGGGACTTTCAGATAATACAATTGTGAGTTATCGTCAAGAATTGCGCCACTTGCAAAATTTTTTGCAGGAGCAACATATTGCGGATATTAAAGATGTTGATCGTTATACCATCTTAAACTACCTAGATGCTTTAAAACAAACTGGCCGGGCTCGCAGTTCTTCGATTCATACGATTTCAAGTTTAAGGAAATTTTTTAAGTATCTGCTGCTTAACGACCAAATCCAAACGAATCCTATGGCCAATATTGACCCGCCTAAACGGGCGCAGCATTTACCATCGGTTTTGACCACTGAAGAAGTTGAACGGCTGCTTAAAGTGCCCGATACTAGTAAACCTTTGGGAATTAGAGATCGGGCGATTTTAGAAGTGATGTATGCGACCGGTCTACGGGTTAGTGAGCTAATTGCGTTAAATCTAAATGAACTTCATTTAGAGATGGGACTTATTGAGACGGTTGGGAAAGGAAATAAGCAACGGATTATCCCAATTGGGGACGTAGCGATCCAATGGCTAGAACGTTACATTAACGGTCCGCGAAGAGCGTTGCTGGGAGCTAAGCGATACAATGAAATTTTCTTAAACCAGCATGGTCACCCGTTAACCCGACAAGGAGTTTGGAAAAATTTAAAAGCTCAAGTTCAAAAAGCAGGAATCAAGAAAAATATCACCCCGCATACGTTACGACATTCTTTTGCGACACATTTGTTAGAAAATGGTGCAGATTTGCGTATTGTTCAAGAACTACTAGGACACGCGGATATTTCGACAACCCAAATTTATACGCACATTACTCAACAGCGGTTAGTGGATGTATACGATAAGTACCATCCGCGAGCCTGATAACAGGGGAGCAAAATGTTAGTTAAATATACAGAATCAAAAAGACAAATTGCAATGGGCTTATTGTCAACGATTGATGCGTTTGGTTCAATCGACGTTGTTCAGCAAGTTCTAGAGCGATATACCAAAAAGAATCGGCAAATTTATCTAGAACGTAGAAATGGTACTTACATTGGATTGGTACTAATTGTTTTGGAGGCAGATTGCGTAGTTGTAGAACGGATGGCCTTCATCGCCAATGAAGAAACGGTTTTTAATGAAAATGAAATCTTTCGGTCATTATTGTCGATTTTTCCAGACCGGCGCTTAATGGGCTCTTTAAAAACGAGTGCAATGATTGAAAGGTTTGAAATGGGGCAAGTTGATGAAAGCTAAAGTGTATAACTTACCGGACGTGAAGCTAGCCGATTTTGAGGGGCCGCTCGATTTATTATTACACTTGATTCGTCAATCGCAGATGAGCATTTACGATATCCGTATTTCAGAAATTACAAGCCAGTATTTACAGTATTTGCATACTCAGGAAACTCTGCGATTAAATATTGCCGGAGAATATTTAGTAATGGCGGCGAAACTAACTGAAATTAAGGGAAAAATGCTGTTGCCTCACGAAGAGGATGAAGAATTGGTTGACGAAGATCCCCGAACAGATTTAGTTGACCAATTAATTGAATACCAGATTTTTAAAACGGCCTCTGAAAATTTACGGGACTTAGAAGGCGAACGGCAACGCTCGTTTTCGAGACCGGAGATGGAAATTGACCCTGCAACGGTCACTAGATTAGCACCTGGAATCGAGCTTACCGATTTGCAAAAAGCTTTACAAAAAGTACTTGCTCGGCAAGCATTGTTGGAGCCAGTTTCACGTACGGTACAGACCGAAAAAGTTTCCATCGAAGAACAAATAGATTTTGTGAAGAGAAGGATCCAACAGCGCTCGGTTTGTCGTTTTGAAGATTTGTTTACCGTCCGGGTGAACCGGGAAGTGTTGGTTACCACTTTTATGGCAATTTTAGAATTAGCCAAGAACCAGCAAATTAAATTATCACAGGATTCGGCAGACCAATCAATTACAATCAAGATAGGTGAAGTTAATGAACAAGGAACAAAAAGTTGAAGGGCTACTTTTTGTAGCGGGAGCTGAAGGGATTGCATTGGCTAGCCTAGCTGAACTAACCGGCTACGCTAAGCCAGCGGTAACCACCATTTTGGAAAAGTTAGCCGAAAAATATCGCCAAGACCCCAATTCGGCGTTAAGCTTGATTCAAACGGGCGGAACCTATAAATTAGTTACCAAACCCGAGCTAGCTTCGCTAATTAAAAAATATTTTGCTCGTTCCAACCAAGCGGGATTATCGGCGGCAGCTTTGGAAATTTTAGCGATCGTGGCGTACCGGCAACCAATCACTCGGATTGAAATTGATCAGATTCGCGGTGTTCATAGCGGAACCACCTTACAAAATCTCGTCCTTAGAAACTTAGTTAAGGTTACGGGACGGTTGAACGAACCGGGACGACCGAAAACATATGGAACCACCGCAGAATTTTTAGACTATTTTGGGTTACAAGATCTTACGGAACTGCCGGCGTTGCCTGAAGATACCGAAAATTCCGCAGAAGATCAAGATAATGAGGATTTATTTTTACAAGAGTTTGAATCAAAAATGACAACCAACAAGGAGTAACCATGGCAGAAGAAAGATTACAAAAAGTAATGGCTGAGGCTGGAGTAGCTTCGCGACGGAAGTCCGAAAAGCTAATCGCCGAAGGACACGTTAAAGTTAATGGACGGGTAGTAAAAGAATTGGGCACCAAAGTAGAACAGCATGACCGAATTGAAGTCGATGAGGTGCCTATTCAACGCGAGCAAAACGTCTATTTCTTACTAAATAAACCGCGTGGTGTAATTACTTCGGTTAGCGATGATAAAAACCGCAAAACGGTCATGGACTTTTTTCCAGACGTTACCGAACGGATTTATCCCGTGGGGAGGTTGGACTACGACACTTCTGGCGCAGTTTTGATGACTAACGATGGTGAATTGGCTAACCGCTTAATGCATCCGAAGTTTAAATTTGAAAAAACGTACACTGCTAAAGTCAAAGGACTGGTCAATGGGTCAGCCTTGAAGCGTCTGGAAGAAGGAGTCGTAATCGATCACCGCAAAACTGCTAAAGCCAAGGCCAAGCTGATTAGTACCGATTTAGAAAAAAAGACATCTATCGTGCAGCTAACGATTCATGAAGGGCGGAATCACCAAGTTAAGAAAATGTTCATGGCGGTTGGCCATCCGGTGCAAAAACTACACCGCAATAGCTACTCTTTCTTATCAATCGATGATGTGCAATCTGGAAAATGGCGCGCCTTGAAACTGAGCGAAGTTAAACGTCTGAAACGGTAAACATTCAAATGAAACCGGAAGACGGATTAATTTTTTTTGACCGCCATCAAAGTCGCCGACCAAAGGTGATTTTGAATTTGTTGAAAAACAAGCTAACGGTATCGGCACTTTATGGCGGCTTAGAATACGGGTTGCTAAATTACATTGGTTTTTGGAAAAAACTGGATCGTCAGGAATTCCTAAATAGTTTAGATCAAGCAGTTAAAATGGGCTACTTAACTGGGGAACGGGATGCGTTAAAACTAACGGAACGGGGGGCACAGCAACAAAGTAGAGTTTTGCCGCCACCGGAAGCTAGTTTACGAGTCAAATTTGATCCCGCAATTAAGCTTTGGCTAATGGCAACCCAGGTAGTTTCGGAGTATAGTTTTAAAAATACGCGGTACATCCCAATAAGTGAAGACTCTCAGATAAACTTCATGGTAAAAAAGTGGTTTGCCAACTGGAAACAAAGTGAAACGTCCCGTCCAAAATTGGTTCAGGAATACCAACAGGCTTTGGGTGCACTTTGCGAGCAATTACCTAAAGAAGAAGCCGACTGGTTTGTAAACTACTTACCCAACCATCACGACTTGGGATTAACGGTGGAGCAGCTTGCCCGGGTTAATAACGTTAGTCCATTTCAAATGGAATTACGGTTACGCTTAATTTTTAGGAAAATTTTTAGCTCGGTAATTAATAATCAAGTGACGCCCTTTAATCAATTAATTGGAATGGTTGTGCAACCCTCTGTTTTGCCCAAAAGTACGTGGCAAACTTTGCAGCTATTACAAAAGGGTTATAATGTAGATAAAATTGCAGAATTGCGGCGGGTGAAAATTAATACTGTAAAAGAACACTTACTGATGATGGCAATCTTGCTGGATGATTTTCCCTGCCAACAATTTTTAAGCCCTGGTGTTGCTCAAATGAAAATTGCGGGAATTGATTTTCAAACTGCGTTGCAGGAATATCCTGAGCTGACCTTTTTTGATTTTCGGCTTAGCCAAATTAGATTTATTAAGGAACGGCAAAGACAATGACAATTTCGGACCAATTAATTTATGATAAATTGAAGGACCGGTTTGGATTTCAGGAATTTCGGCCCGGACAGTTGGAAATTTTACATAAATTGCTGGAAGGGCGAAGTACGCTAGCAATTTTGCCGACGGGAGCCGGTAAAACCTTAATTTACCAGATGTATGGTTTACTAGTCCCCGGAACGGTAGTGGTGGTTTCCCCATTGTTATCCCTTATTAAGGACCAAATCCAACGGTTGCGTTTGAGTGGCGAGCGTCAAATTGCAGAGCTTACTTCTCAAGTAGCGTTCACCGATCAACTATACGTATTAAACCATCTGGCGGAATATAAATTTATTTTTTTATCACCAGAAAGCTTACAAAAAGCAGAGGTACAAGGGCGAATTGCCCGCTTAAAGATTGCGTTGATGGTCGTGGATGAGGCTCACTGCATTGTGCAGTGGGGGAAGTCGTTTCGTCCGGACTATTTGCGAATTGGACAAGTCCGTCAGCAGTTTGGAAATCCATTGACGTTAGCGTTAACGGCCACTGCTAGCCGGAACACTCGCTCGGAAATTTTGCGATACCTCGCCTTAAATGTTCAAACAACTGAGCAGTACGTTGCTTCCGTAGACCGCAAAAATATCTTTCTAGATTTTTTGTCAACCGATAACGTCGCTGATAAGGAAGAATTGTTATTAAATCTGATCGACCAGCTACCGGGCGCGGGCATTGTATACTTTTCTAGTCGAAAGATTGCTAGCCAAGTAAGTGAACTAATTAATCGCCAACTTAGGCAAACGGCTGCGCCATACCATGCGGGGATGTCCACCTATGACCGACTACAAGTTCAAAGTCAGTTTCAAAAAAATCAGCTTGACGTGATTTGTGCAACTAGCGCTTTCGGCATGGGAATTGACAAGGCTGATATTCGTTACGTAATTCACTACCACATGCCGGGCGACATTGAAAGCTACGTTCAAGAAATTGGTCGTGCCGGACGCGACGGTAAGTCAAGCGTGGCGATTACGTTGTACGCGACGGGAGATGAAATGATTCCAACTATTTTAAATAGTTATTCACTTCCAAACACTGATGGATTGCCGTTGTCAAATGGTGAACAGCAAACTGAAGAGCAGCAAGCTTTGGTTAATTATTATCGGGAATTTGGTCTAACTGAAAGCCAATTAAAAAAATTATTTAAAAAACAAGCGCAACAAAAGGAACAACAGATTTTAGAAATGTTAAAATTAATTCGGACTACGGGATGTCACCGGCGCTTTTTATTGCAACATTTTGATGAACCGTTTACGAAACACGATGAACAATGTTGCGGTTCGATAAGTGATTTCACAGAATTCGGGTTGCAAGAGCCACATGATTCTAGTAAATTGGCGATGATGGGCTGGAAGGACAAATTAGCACAAATTTTTGCGGCTAACTAGCCTGTTTTACGTAGTCATTCTAAATAAAATATTGTAAAATACATCATATTGGTATGCATTAGGAGGACGAACATTGAGTAGCAAAAACAAGAAAAACAAAAAATCAATCAAAAAGACTTCGTCAAATGAAGTTACTGAGGAACAAGCTACTAACGAAAAGGTAGCAAACACTGAAAATAAGGCAGCTGCTTCCACAACGGATCCTAAGGAATCAGCCCATGCCGAGCAAACAGCTACGAATGAACAGGCTGCTACTGAAGAGCAAGCGGCAAGTAAGTCGGAACGCGGCGAGTTTCATAAGCAAAAAAAGCGGACTAAAACCATTGTAGGTTCGATGATTTGGGTAGTAATCATCTTGGCAATTGCGTCGTTAGCTTATTACATGACCCAACGGCAAGATTTTCAGCAAAAAACTGCGAATACTACAACCACTCAGGTAGCTAAATCAAGTAAGAAAAATTCGGCAAGTAAAGCCAAGTCTTCATCTAAGAAGCATGAAAAGGATGCTTCGTCATCTGCTAGTTCAACATCATCAACGACGAAAAAGAACGACGACAAGTCAAAATCGTCATCAGTAGAATCGTCAGCAAGCTCGTCAACAGCATCCTCAAGCAGTGCAACAACGCAATCCTCAAGTAGCGCTAGTTCTGCAGAAGGTGCGTCTTACGCAACGGTCCAAGCTGGTCAAGGGATGTATCGGGTTGCGGTTAACAACGGAATCTCTGTTCAGAAGTTGATGGAATTAAACGGGTTGAACAGTAACTCCGAAATTGAACCTGGACAACAATTAAGAGTAAGGTAGGTCGTTAGTTAGTTTATGGACAAGAAATTACAAATTGCAATTGACGGACCCGCATCAGCAGGGAAAAGTACGGTTGCTAAAATTGTCGCTAAGGATTTAAGTTACATTTACTGCGATACGGGCGCGATGTATCGTGCAGTTACCTTAAAAGCGATGCAAAATCACTTTGATTTAAATGATGAAGAAAAGATCGCGACAATGTTGACAGAAACTAAGTTAAATTTTGAACCCGGTGATCCCGTACAAAAGGTCTTTTTGGACGGAAAAGAAGTCACGGAAGCAATTCGGCGAACGGACGTAACCAATGCGGTTTCTACGATAGCGGCTCAAGAACAAGTCCGTAAAGTATTGACGGACTGGCAACGCGACTTAGCCAAAGATGGCGGAATCGTCATGGACGGTCGCGACATTGGTTCAGCTGTATTACCAAATGCCGAAGTTAAAATTTTTCTCGTGGCTAGTGTCCAAGAACGGGCCGAACGTCGCTATAAGGAAAATATTGCAAAAGGCATGGATACAGATTTAGAACAATTGAAAAAAGAAATTGAAATTCGGGACCACAAAGATTCGACCCGAGAAATTTCGCCACTCACTAAAGCTGCCGATGCAATCGAGGTAGACACTACTGCCATGTCGATTGAAGAGGTGGTACGGAAGATTTTAGACATTGTTCATGAAACTGTATTCAGAAAGTAACAACAATTACTAGCAATTATGCAATTTTTTCGATATTATATAAGTATAAGTGCTGTAAAAGGGGGATTATTCGGATGGCCGAAAATGATGTTAATCAAAACAGTGATTTACTCAACGCAATTAATAGCGTTGAAGAAGTAAAAGTTGGTGACGTAGTTACTGGCGAAGTACTTGATATTGATGACGATCGTCAAGTGATCGTGGGAATTGAAGGTGCTGGTGTGGAAGGTGTCGTACCTTTACGTGAACTTTCTACGCAACATATCGACAATATTAATGACGAAGTAAAAATTGGTGATGAACTAGAACTTGTAGTTATTTCACGGATTGGTGACGATAAGGAAGGTGGCAGTTACCTACTTTCTCGTAAGCGTCTATTAGCTCGTAAAGTTTGGAAAGAAATTGAAGAAAAGGCTGCTAATGGCGAAGAACTTGAAGTACCAGTTACTCAAGTAGTTAAGGGTGGTTTGGTAGTTGATGCTGGAGTACGTGGATTTATTCCTGCTTCAATGATTGAAAACCGCTACGTTGATGATTTAAATGCTTATAAGGGTCAAACTCTTAAAGTTAAGATTATCGAAATCAAGCCTGAAGACAACCGTTTGATTCTTTCACACAAGGCGGTTATCAATGCTGAACGTGCTGAAAAACGCCAAGAAGTATTAAGCTCATTGCAAGAAGGCGAAGTCGTTACTGGTAAGGTAGCTCGTCTTACAAACTTTGGTGCCTTTGTTGACCTTGGTGGAATTGACGGACTTGTTCATATTTCAGAAATTTCATACGAACGGGTTGAAAAACCTTCTGACGTTCTTAAGCCTGGTGAAGAAGTTCAAGTTAAGGTTTTAAGTGTTGATCCAGAAAGAGAACGGATTTCACTTTCAATCAAACAAACCCAACCAGGACCTTGGGAAAATATTGCTGAAAAAGCTCCAGTAGGTGCTGTTTTAGATGGTAAAGTAAAACGGTTAACGGATTTCGGTGCATTCGTTGAAGTCTTCCCTGGTGTTGAAGGATTAGTTCACATTTCTCAAATTTCTCACAAGCACATCGCTACTCCAGCAGATGTACTTGAAGAAGGTCAAGACATTAAGGTTAAAGTACTTGAAGTACATCCAGAAGAACGCCGTTTGGCATTATCAATCAAAGCTTTAGAAGAAGCTCCAAAGAGTGAAAAGAAAGCTTCTAAGGCTCCAGCAACTGACTACAGCAAGGATATGCCAGAAGAAACAACTGGTTTCACACTAGGTGATATTATTGGTGATAGTCTTAAAGATTCAGATAAATAATTCAAAAAATTGTTAGGATTAATAATTTAACATGTCGAGTGCTAGATTATGCCTATCAACTCAGTTAGAAAGGCCTTGGCGGAGAATGATAGTCTGTCCAAGACCTTTTTAATGTTGTATTTAGAAAGGGGGCCAATTGATGGGAAATCCAACTGTAGCAATTGTCGGCCGACCAAACGTCGGAAAGTCAACAATTTTTAACCGAATTGCGGGGGAACGAATCTCCATTGTGGAAGATACTCCGGGAGTAACCCGAGACCGAATTTATACCCATAGCGAATGGCTAGGCCGGAAATTCAACTTAATTGATACTGGCGGAATTCAAATTGGTGAAGAACCATTTTTAGAAGAAATTCGAGATCAAGCCGAATTGGCAATTAACGAAGCGGACGTAATCATTTTTATCGTAAGTGTCCGGGAAGGCGTCAGTGACGCGGACGAAGCGGTTGCTAAAATTTTATATAAAGCCGATAAGCCGGTTATTTTAGCGGTTAACAAAGTTGATAACCCGGAATTACGCCAAGACATTTATGACTTTTACAGCTTAGGTTTTGGTGACCCGTACCCATTATCCGGAAGTCACGGACTAGGTTTAGGGGACTTACTGGACGCAGTTATCGCTAATTTTCCAGAAAAAGAAGAGCAAGAAGATGACGAGGCAATCCGCTTTAGTTTAATTGGGCGGCCTAACGTTGGGAAATCTTCACTCGTTAACGCAATTTTAGGCGAACAACGGGTGATTGTTTCTGACATTGCGGGAACGACCCGGGATGCAATCGATACGCGTTTCACAAGTAATGGTGACGAATTTGTAATGGTCGACACCGCCGGAATGCGAAAAAAAGGAAAAATTTACGAAAATACCGAACGTTATAGTGTGATGCGGGCAATGAAAGCCATCGACAACAGTAACGTAGTTTTGGTAGTACTAAATGCTGAGGAAGGTATTCGAGAACAGGATAAACGGATTGCGGGTTATGCCCACGAAGCGGGCCGGGCAATCGTAATCGTGGTAAATAAGTGGGATAAGCTAAAAAAGGATAACCATAGTTTATCTAACTTTGAACAGTCAATTCGTCAAGAGTTTGCTTACCTCAGCTATGCACCAATTATCTTTGTTTCTGCCGTTACAAAACAACGTTTATCGCAACTTCCCGCATTAATCAAACGGGTCGATGAAAACCACCGTCGTCGAGTGCAATCATCCACCTTAAACGACGTGTTGATGGATGCCATTGCAGTTAACCCTACACCTAGTGAGAACGGCAAACGTCTACGGGTTTACTACGGTACGCAAGTTAGCATACAGCCGCCAACCTTCGTGATTTTTGTTAACGATCCGGACTTAATGCATTTCTCGTACGAACGCTTCTTAGAAAACAAAATTCGCGAAGCATTCGACTTTGAGGGAACACCTGTGCATTTAATTGAACGTCGTCGGAAGTAATTCTTAAATAAGTATTATAGATGCCGTTTTTAATGCAAAAAGCGCAAAAAAGCTTGTCACAGCAGACTCTGTGTGATATATTTCAAGTTGAAATAATAACAGATTATTGTTTCACCGTTTTTGATTTTTCAAAAATGACAAAACACCTTGTTTTGATAAACAAAATTCAGGAGGTGAAATATACATGGCAAACAAAGCAGAATTAGTTGAAAATGTTGCTAAGAAGACTGGTTTAACCAAGAAGGATGCAACAGCGGCTGTTGAAGCTGTATTTGGCTCAATTCAAGATGACTTGAAGAAGGGCGACAAAGTTCAATTGATCGGTTTCGGTACTTTCGAAGTACGTAATCGTGCAGCTCGTAAGGGTCGCAACCCACAAACTGGTAAAGAAATTGAAATCGCAGCAAGCAAAGTTCCAGCATTCAAGCCTGGTAAGGCTTTGAAGGACGCTGTTAAATAAGCGGATTTCTGAACTTGGGTCAGCATAGCTCTGTTATGCTGGCTTTTTGTTTGCCTGTAAAAATTATGAATAACGAAGAAGCAAATTACTCTAAAAGAGCATTAGATGCCTTAGAATCGGGACAAATTGACGAATTCAACCGATTATACGGTTGGGCGTTGAGAAAAGACGATGACGAGACCCTTTATAACCTAGCTGGGGAACTGTATGCTTTGGGGTTTGATGGCAAGGCACTCCGGATTTATGAAAAATTGATCGAACGATATCCTGGTGATCATGAATTACCGGTATTGGCTGCTGAAATTTTGGTGGACCAAGGAGAAAATGATCGTGCTCTAGCGAACCTAGAAAAGATTCCTGAAGATTCGGAATTTTACGTGTCGGCATTGATGGTGGAAGCCGACCTTTATCAAACTGAAGAATTATACGAGGTTTCGGAAAGAAAACTTTTAGCTGCTGAGCAACTTGCCCCAGACGAACCGGCAATTCAATTAGCCTTAGGGGAGTTGTACTACACAATGCAAGACTATCCTAAGGCCGTCACGTACTACCTCAGGCTGATTAAGCAAGGGATCCCTATGATGAGCCAAATCAACATTGTCGAGCGTTTAGCGGCTTCCTATGCGGCTTCTGGCAAGTTTGAAAAGGCAATCGCTTATTATGAACAGATTCATGATGAAGACTTGACTCCCGATATTTTAATGCAGGAGGGAATTACCTATCTGCAGCTTAATGAAGTGCAACGTGCGCAGACGGTGTTAGAAAAAGTTGTCGACATGGACTCATCGTACAGCAGTGTCTATCCATACTTGATTGATGCGTACCGCCGCGATGAGGAATGGGATAAGGGCTTAACCGCTGCACAAGAGGGGTTAGCGGCTGACCAATATAACCCGGACCTGTATTTGCTGGCTGCTGAAATGGCTGAGCACGCCCATGATGACGAGTTAGTTGAGAAGTACCTACAAAAAGCTGTAGAATTGGCCCCGGATAATCAAGCGGCCATAATTCGGATCACCGATTTTTATAACCGTCAAGGTCGTTACGCAGAAACATTAAATTACGCGACGGACGAAATCACGGATGCCCAATTAAATTGGAACGTGGCGCTTGCCGAGTGGAAAACGGAAGACTTTGCGGGAGCACAGAAGCATTTTAGTGCTGCTGCGAATGATTTGGCTGATTCTGCGCCGTTCTTGCTAGATTGGTACCACTTCAGTAAAGAAAATGGTCAACTTGAACAGGCGGTAGACGTAGCGCGGAAGTATGTCAAATTGGTCCCAACCGATTTGAATATGCAAGATGAATTAGCAGATTTGGAGGTGCAGGGTTATTAATCGTTGGCAAGATAACTTTAAGATTAAAGATTGGGCGCCTAAATTTAACAAAAAGATGGTCGAGGTTATGCGTAAAAATCAATTTACGGCAGAACAACCGGCGGACTTTACGAAATTTAACGACGCAAGTTTTAATGAACAACAAACGTTAATGAAAAATGTGATTGCCAAAAATTACCAAATTAAACTACTTACTAGTTTTAACGAACGAACCGTTTACGGAGTCGTCGGTAAAAACGCAACCGGTCAGTTTTTCTATACGTTAGACAAGAATCTTCCGGAAAAAATTTCGACCGCGGAGTTAAAAACATTGCTCTAAAATGCTCTTAGCTATGTTATAGTTTTATTACACAAGGCTAAAGGAGTGATTGGAAGAATGGCAAATTCGGTATATTTAGCAGCACCTTTCTTCAGTGATTTACAAATTGAACGGGTACGGAAGGTTGAAAAACTTTTAAAGAAAAATTCGACGATCGACGGTGATAACATCTACGTTCCAATGGATCACCAATACGAAGCAGAAAAGTTTGGTACTTTTAAGTGGCAAGTTGGCGTATTTGAAGCTGACGTTCGTCAAGTTCGTAAATCAGACGTTGTGGTTGCAATTCTTGATTATGCTAAGCAAGATGAAGAAGTGATTTCAGATCCTGGAACGGTATTTGAAATTGGCGCCGCATTTGAAAATGGCAAACCAGTTATTTTAGTTCAATTTGACGACACCGACAAGATTAACCTCATGTTGGCTCGTAGTCACGCAGCATTCTTCCATGGAGAAGATATTAAAAATTTAGCTACCTATGATTTTAATGAGTTAACTCCGAAATATTCTGATTTAACGGTATTTTAAAGGTTAGGCAGCGTTAATAAAAATGCAGAAATTGCCAATTGGCGACTTCTGCATTTTTTGTATTATTCAGGTTGTTTATCGGAATCGTAAGTGAATCCTTCACCAATGGCTTCGTGAACGTCGATTACGGAAGTAAACGCGCGGGGGTCGACGCGTTCAATAATTCGTTTAGCTAAGTTGAGTTCGTTAGGACCGATTACGCAATAAACCATCTGGTGTTCGTTATTGGAATACGCGCCCGTCATTTTTATGTAACTGGCACCACGACCGAGCTCGTCCATAAGGGCTTCTGCAATTTCTTCATTTTGATCACTGATAATGATTAAGCCGTGGCCGGCGTAAGCTCCGACCTGGGTCAGGGAAACTAAGCGGGAGAAAACGTAGGCAGCTAGTAACGTGTACATCATGTGCAAGACGTCAATGTAGCAAAGCGAAATGGTTAAGACAACCGCATCAAGCGCGAAAAGGGTGTGTCCCATTGCAATTCCGCGGCGCTTTTCCAAAATTCGGGCAACGACGTCGGTTCCACCGGTAGTTCCACCAAAACGGTAAACGACCCCGCTCCCGAAACCACCGGCGATCCCGGCGAGAATTCCGGCAATGAACATGTCGTGATGAATATCCAAGCTAATGGGGATGCGTTGCCAAAAGTACAACCAAAATGAAAGTGCTAACGTTCCAAAAATTGTGTAAATTAAGGAACGCTTACCCAAAAAGCGGTAACCAATCAAAATTAAGGGAACGTTGATTAACAGCGTGGAAAGCGCGGGATCAATCCCAAACAAGGCCCGCAATATCAGAGTTACCCCGGTGATCCCACCCTCCGCGAGGTGATTGGGGATGTTAACCACGGCAAGGCCGAGCCCGTACAGACAACAGCCTAGCGTAATCATGACGAAATCTAACAACCGAATTGATTCATCTTTTTGCATAAACAACCTCCTTATTCCTTATGCAGTACTTGCAAATATCATACCATAGAAGTGGAACTTCCTTTTCAAAATCAGGGTGGTTTCTGGTAGTATTAAATGTGGATTGGATGTGAGAATGGTGCAGTTAGAAAAAATGCCACAAGAGTTTGAAGAAGCACGAAACGTGTTACAACAAATCGAAGAAGCTGGATATGAAGCTTATTTTGTGGGCGGTAGCGTCCGGGATACGTTACTTGGTAAGCCCATTCACGACGTGGACATTGCGACGAGTGCTTATCCCGCTGAAATTAAACAAATTTTTAAACGAACCGTTGATACGGGAATCGAACACGGAACCGTAATGGTTTTAACTGGAGAACATAGTTACGAAATCACCACTTTTCGAACGGAAAGTGGTTACCAAGATTTTCGGCGGCCTGATCAGGTTACGTTCGTCCGGTCACTAAAGGAAGACTTAATGAGGCGCGATTTTACCATTAACGCCTTTGCCTTACGGGAAGATCGAACCGTTATTGACGTTTTTGACGGTTTAACCGACCTTAAACAGCATAAAATTCGCGCGGTTGGGGATCCTAAGGCGCGTTTTCACGAAGATGCTTTGCGAATGATGCGCGGAGTCCGGTTTGCTAGTCAATTAGATTTTGTGATCGAACCGCAAACGTTAGCGGCCATTAAAATGAATAGCAGTTTGTTGGATAAAATCTCGGTGGAACGAACCCTAGTAGAGTTTCAAAAGATGATGCTAGGAACTAACCCTAACCGAGGGCTAGCTGATATGGTTGCCACGCGGCTCAATGAATACTGTCCAGGATTAGCCGGTAAGGGAGCCGTACTGCAGGAATTACTGGCTTATCCGCTAAGCCAGTTAGAAAACGAAACCCAAGTTTGGGCGCTTTTAGCGCGGATGTTGCAGCTACGCAGCGCACAAATTAACCGCTTTTTAAAACAGTGGAAGACCTCTAACGAATTGATTCGCCACGTTACGGCAACCGTTCGGGTACTTAGCATGCTGGATAGTACCAGAGTGGATCGGATAATTTTATTTGAAGCTGGTGCTGATAATGTTGCTAACGCAGTGCGAGTGGCGCAAATTTTAGGCCATGACGTACGGGGATGGTTGGATACTTACCAAACGCTCCAAATCAAATCACCTAAAGAATTAGCGGTGACCGGTAAGGACTTGATTGCAAACCAGATCGTCACTCCGGGACCCCAAATGGGGCGGATTTTAAACTCCTTAAAAACTATGGTGATTAACGATCAATTACCGAACCAACCAGAAGCATTGTTTACAGCAGCACGAAAATTAGGAAAAGATGATTGAGAATGAAAACATTAAAGGCTAAAAATTTAACCAAAACATATGGGGAAAAGCAACTTTTTCAGTCGATTAATTTCACCATTAACGAAAATGATCGGATTGGGTTGATCGGGACGAACGGGTCAGGAAAAACTAACCTCTTAAACGCGGTCGCTGGGATTGATCCGGCCGATAGCGGCGAGTTTGAAGCTCCCAACGATTACCGGATTGCCTACTTAAAGCAAAGCTCGGAGATTAACCAATATGAAACGGTTCGAGATTTTATTTATAGCGGTGACCAAGAAGTTTTTCGGGTAATCAAACGTTACGAGCAAGTTTTAGCTCAATATACTGATAATCCCACTTCAAGTACGATTTTTGAGAAGTTTACCAAAGCCGAAGATGAAATGAACCGGCTGGACGCCTGGAATACCGAAAGCAATATCAAGACAATCCTAACGCAACTCCACGTGGATATGCTGGATGCCCCAATTAACCAACTATCAGGGGGCCAGGTAAAGCGAATTGCGCTAGCGCAGGCTTTATTAGAACCCGCGGATTTATTGCTACTGGACGAACCCACTAACCACTTGGATTTTGACTCAATTGAGTGGTTAGAAAAGTATTTAGCCGATTACAAGGGTGCCCTTTTACTAGTCACCCACGACCGGTATTTCTTAGATCGGGTAACTAACCACATCTGGGAACTAAGCTTCGGTCACCTGTACGAATATGAAGGTAATTATGCTAAATACGTGGAACAAAAGGCGTTACGCGAACAGCAAAATGAAGCTAGCCAAGAAAAGAAGTACAAGCTTTATAAGCAAGAGCTGGAATGGATTAAGCGGGGTCCTAAAGCCCGGGGAACAAAGCAACAGGCTCGAATTAACAAGTTTGAGAAACTTGACCAAGACGTGCATGCGCCTAAGGAAATTGACCAAGACGTTGAGATTGGACTAACCCAACAACGATTAGGTAAAAAAGTTATTGAAATCAAGCACCTTGATTTGCAGGTAGGGGACCACCCGATTGCCCGTGACTTTACCAAGTTGATTCAAGCTGGCGATCGAATTGGAATTACCGGGGCCAATGGTGCGGGTAAATCTTCCTTCTTGAACGCGATTGCCGGAAAGCTCCCCATTCAAGACGGGACGATTGACATTGGTGAAACGGTTAAAATTGGCTATTATACTCAGAAGATGGAGCCCATTCCAGAAGACAAACGGGTAATTAATTACATCAAGGAAATTGGTCAAGAAGTTGTTAACCGGGACGGTGAAAAAATTAGCGTTACCAGTTTATTAGAGCAATTTCTCTTTCCAAAGTTTATGCATGGAAGTTTAATTAAAAAACTTTCGGGTGGTGAAAAGCGCCGGTTGTACTTAATTAAGGTCCTCATGCAGCAACCCAACGTCTTATTACTAGACGAACCGACGAACGACTTAGACATTGCCACCTTAACCGTATTAGAAAACTACCTTGAACATTTCAACGGGACCGTTTTAACGGTTTCTCACGATCGCTATTTCCTTGATAAGGTTAGCGATCAATTGTTGATTTTTGATGGTAACGGGCAGATTGAACAATACACTGGTCAAATTAGCGACTACCTTAAACAGCGGGCGCAAACCACGTCCACTAGCGCTACCACGGCTAAGCCCCGGACGGAACCAACTCCCGTAGCCAAACCAAAAAAGAAGAAAAAAAGAACCTATGCCGAAGAAAAAGAATGGCAGACAATTGAAGCAGAAATTGATAAACTAGAACAAAAATCTAAAACAATTACCGAACAAATGAACGAATACGCTGCGGATTATGGCAAACTATCGGAACTTCAGGCTGAACTCAACCAGGTATCCGATGAGTTAGAGAATAAAATGGCGCGCTGGGAGTATTTGGAAAGTTTTGAAGAAGGGGAGTAACGGGATGCTCGAAGAACAATACCTGAACCTAGAAAGATACGTCTTAGAAAATGGTCACCAAAAAAATGACCGGACACAAACGGGAACCTTGAGTACCTTTGGCTACCAAATGCGGTTTGACCTCAGTGAAGGGTTCCCCCTGCTGACTACCAAACGGGTGCCGTTTGGCTTAATTAAAAGCGAGTTGATGTGGTTTTTGAAGGGTGATACGAATATTCGCTATTTGTTACAACACAAGAACCACATTTGGGACGAATGGGCCTTTAAAAAATGGGTAGAGAGCGCCGAATACGATGGGCCAGATATGACCAATTTTGGGCACCACGCCTTGACTGATCCAGATTTTAACGCACAGTATCAAGTGCAAAAGGATCGTTTTACCAAGTTAATCTTGGAAGACGACGCCTTTGCTGCTAAGTACGGTGATTTGGGGAATGTATATGGTAGTCAATGGCGGGCTTGGAAAACCAGTACTGGAGAAACTATTGACCAAATTGAAAACGTGATTGATTTGATTAAGAACCATCCTGACTCTCGCCGGATGATCGTGACCGCTTGGAATCCAGAGGATGTCCCAACGGCTGCTTTGCCACCGTGTCACTCGTTATTCCAATTTTACGTGGCTGATGGCAAGCTGAGTTGTCAACTTTACCAACGTAGCGGGGATATTTTCCTCGGGGTGCCGTTTAACATTGCTAGTTACGCATTGCTAACGGCGATGATTGCTAAAACTTGTGGTCTAGAAGTTGGTGAATTTGTGCATACCCTTGGGGACGCGCACATTTACAGCAACCATATTGCCCAAGTTAAGGAACAATTAACTCGGGACCCTCGTCCGGCTCCGCGGTTGAAGTTTAACCAAGTTCACGAAAATATCTTTGATTACGAACCAGCCGACATTGTGGTAGAAGGTTACGATCCACACCCTACCATCAAGGCTCCGGTAGCTGTTTAAGAAATTAGGAGATTTACATGATTACAATGATTTGGGCGGAAGATGACCGTCATGGAATTGGTCGGCAGCAATCCATCCCGTGGCATATACCGGAGGATATGGCTTTTTTCCGACAAACTACGCTGGACCATTCGGTAATTATGGGTCGCAAGACTTTTGAGTCGATTGGCTGTCCGTTACCGAGTCGAACAAATCTGGTACTAACTCACCATCCGGAACATTTGCCCTCGGAAGTTCGGGGATTTTCTTCTTACGAAGAACTGTTAGCTAGCCTTACGAAAACGGAAAAGCATTTCGTAATTGGTGGGTCAGCGGTATATCATAAGTTAATGCCGGTTGCGGATGAATTATTGATCACTAAAGTAACTGGCGACTTTCAATGCGACGTATTTGCTCCCGTGGTGGATAAACAAAAGTTTACTTTACAGGAAGAACGTCCGGGAAAAAGTGTACCTGGAGTTCCAGACCACGTTTTTCAGCAATGGGTCAAGCGTAATTAATTTTGGGTGAAATTAACTATAAAAAAGCCATGACGAAAGAGAGTGGGACAAAAGTCGGGTAATTTGCGAGCATTAACTGAAAATTGACCATGATGCCTGAATTGGGCATGATGGTCAATTTTTGGTTAAGCGGAACAAACTGACTTTTGGCGCACGTTTTGGCTCTATTGAAGTCAAAACACCAAGACAACTTTTTAAGATCCTTTTCATCCTTGAAAAGCATTTTATTAGTTTTTTCCCAACCTTTTTATTAAAAAACGGCATTATTCAGCCAAAAATCAACAGAGATTGTTATAATAATATTATTAAGCAAGCGAGTTTTACTAACTTAATTGAAAGTGTTAATTGACGTTGGTTGGCTCGTAATAATTATGATACAAGGGAAAGTGGAAGCATATGACTCAAATTAAAATTGTCACCGATTCATCCTGTGGTGTAACGGATGAAGAAATCAAAAAATATAATATTTCAATCGTACCATTGAGCGTGATGATTGATGACACCGTATACGTGGAAAGGGAGACCATTTCTAACGAAGAATTTATTCAAAAGATGGCCGAGTCAAATTCACTCCCTAAAACTAGCCAACCACCGCTAGGTAAATTCGTTGAGATGTTTGATCGGTTAGGCGCGGATGGCAGCCAGGTGATTAGTTTTAATATGCTTGCAGCCATTAGTGGGACGGTGCACACTGCGCAACAAGCTGCTGAACTAAGTAAGTCCGACGTGACGGTGGTGGATAGCCAGTTTACCGATCGGGCACTAGCCTTTCAAGTTATTGAAGCGGCTAAGATGGCTCAGGCTGGAGCAACCAAAGAAGAAATTCTGGAACGTGCTGCCTACATTCGCGACCACACTAAACTTTATTTAGGTATCGTTAACCTTGAAAACTTAGTTAAGGGTGGCCGACTTAGTAAGGTTAGTGGAATGCTTGGCGGATTGTTAAATATCAAGCTGCTTTTGCAGGTAAAAGATGGTAAATTAGACGTTGCTAACAAAGTTCGTGGTATGAAGGCCATGAAGAAGATCTGGCTTGATATTTACGAAGAAATGAAACAAAGCGGTAAAATTAAGTCAGTCGGGATTTCACATGTGCATGCTGATGAAATGGTTGAAGATATGAAGAAGCACGTTGGCGAACTTTTCCCTGTGAAGGATATTGTGGTTCGTGAAACGGTGCCAATCATTGCTACCCACACTGGCATGGGCGCATTTTGTTTACTATATTATAGTGAAGACTAACCTTTAGGGCTAAAATCGAATAAGCGGTTTTGGCCCTAATTTGGTTTAAGAGTGAGGAAAAATGAAAAAAGTTTTAAAGGAAATTGTGTTTAGTATCGTGGGGGTGCTTTTAATCACAACGGTTTTTTTGTGGGCCATGGGTTTTTTCAAAAGCTCGCAGCCTAGCCACTCGCCAAATCCTACCCCAACTGCCGTTAAAAAGAGCGTGAAGCTCAAAGCTAAGCAGCCACAGCCTGCAACGTCGCAAGTAAAGATTCTGGCGCTAGGAGACTCACTAACCCAGGGTGTGGGAGACACTCAGGACAAGGATGGGTACCAAAAGCGGCTAAAAAAGCAAATTGTGCAAAAAAACCTTGCAGGTAAAGCAACCGTTTATGATGAAGGGATTAGTGGCGAACGTAGTGACCAAATTTTGCACCGGTTGCAGAATACAAAACGGATTCAAAAAGAAGCGGCTAAAAGTGATGTTTTGGTGGTTACTGCGGGAGGCAACGACCTTTTCCAGAACTTACAAAAAAACGTTAGTGAATCAGAAAGTCAAATTTTAGTACGGGTTAATAAAGTTAGCCTAGAATATCAAAATAATTTACGGAAAATTTTTGAAATTGCCCGGAAGAATAATCCTAAGATAAAAATCGTGATGGTGGGCATTTATAATCCATTTTACGTGTACTTCCCCAACGTAACTAGCATTACCCAAGCGGTAACGACTTTTAATACAACTGCTAAGGCGACGATTGATGAATTTGACGACGCTACTTTTGTGAACATCAACGCTTTATCCAAAGGGCAGTTTACTACTAAACAACAAATCAAAAAATTAAAGAAACAAAGTACCGAAGATGACATTGCGGTAGTGGAAAAGAGTCGGGTGGAAGCTCGGAAAGTGGACAGTAAAGAAAAGAACGCATACCTTTCAAATGAAGATCATTTTCACCCAAATGACAAGGGGTATGATATGATGACAAGTAAAATAAAATCCGCTTTGCAAAAATTGGAAGTTTTTGATTAGGAGGGCGGAATGAACAAGTATTTATATAATTTTTGGAAATGGGGATTTTTAACTCTGGTAGCGTTATTATTGGCGGGGAGTGTTTACGTGGGCTTCAAAGCGAGCTTACCAGTCCCCCAGTTTGAAAAAACGGCTAAGAAGGATCCTCATAAGTTTGACCAAGTACCAATCATGTTGAATAAAACGCAGTTAAATGACTTAAGTGCGGCCTATTTGAACCAGTTTCAAAAAAGCAAAGACTTTACCTACCAATTTAGAATTGGAAAACATTACGCGATTTTAGGCGGCCAAATTGAAGTCCTAGGGCAAAAAGTTCAATTTGCGTTAACGATGGTGCCTTCAGTTACTAAGGGGGGCAATATTCGGCTTAAAGCACACAGCTTGTCAGTGGGAACGTTAAAATTGCCAGCTAAGGTGGTTTTGAAATATATTTCCCGCAACTATGAATTACCTAAATGGGTAATTATTAATGGGGATCAGGCACTGCTACGTTTAGACCAGATCAAAACCACAAATAAAGTTAGTTTCCAAGTTGAAAAGATTGATATTGTACACGACCAGTTTAAATTCATTATCAACGTGCCTAAATCAGCAAACTAGCCGAGTTGTCGTGAAGTAGAGGAGGAATATTTTGAGAAAAACATTTTACCAGTTTTTAATGACCCAACGGAATCCGGAACCTAATGACGAAGTTGAAGAGTTTGCAAACCAAGCTTTTTTCGACCAATCATTTCCTAAACAAGACCGGGATTTTGAAGAAATCAGTAAGTATCTAGAGCTCAACGGGAGCTATTTGCAAAACATGACCATTTTTGATCAGGCTTGGCAACGATACTTGGAAAGTGAACAGAATTAATGAAAAAATTTATTAATCGACACCCGTACCTTACCGTGGTTGGGTCGGTAATTTTAGGGAGTGTTATTACCTTGGCGGGGGTGATGACTTTTCTACTGGGTTTCACTAATTCATCAGCAGACCGCCAAACCAATTTAAATCGAATTGCGAGCGTTTATAATCAAATTGATGCTAATTATTACCGGAACGTTGATTCTAACAAGTTAGCTACCGGGGCAATTAACGGGATGTTGGCAACCTTAGACGATCCGTTTTCAAACTACCTTACCGATAGCGACGCTTCCTCCTTAAATGATAGCGTGGCGGGATCGTTTGGCGGAATTGGGATCCAAGTAATTAAGAAGAATGGGCATATCGAAATCATGTCCACGATTGACGGGACCCCCGCACAGAAAGCGAAGCTGAAGGCCGGCGATCAGATTATTAAGGTTAACGGTAAATCAGTTGCTAGTCAGTCGTTGTCCAAAACGATGAGCATTATGCGTGGTAAGGTGGGAACCACGGTGGAATTGGAACTACAGCGCGGAGACACCACCTTCACTAAAAAGCTTAAGCGCGCCAAAATTCCGGTCGAAACGGTGACCGGGAAGCTATTGAAGAATAAGGTGGGATACATCACGATTTCTTCTGTAGCAGAGAAGACGGCGAGTGAACTAAAGAAGAACTTGAAGAAGCTAGATCATCAAGGGGCTAAATCATACATCATCGACGTGCGTAATAATCCGGGAGGCTTGATGCAACAGGCGTTGAAGATGTCTTCAATGTTCTTAAAAGATGGCCAGCCAATTATGCAGGTCAAAACCCGGAGTGGTAAGCCTGAAGTTTATAAGGCTAGCCATAAGTTAGACGGGGGCTACAAAGTTAAGAAACCGGCCGTGGTAATTATTAATGGCGAAAGTGCCAGCGCTGCCGAAATTTTTGCGGCCGCTTTGCATCAATCAGCGGGGATTCCGTTGGTGGGCGCGCAAAGCTACGGCAAGGGAACCGTACAAAATATTACCCAGTACACGGATAATGACGAACTTAAGCTAACGATTGCTAAGTGGTTAACGCCGGACGGAACCTGGATCAATAAAAAAGGACTAACGCCAGATTACAAAGCCGACTATCCTGAAATGGCCTACATCACCACGTTTAACCACCATAAAACGTACCAAGTGGGGCAAAGCGGTACCGATATTAAGAATCTACAAATTGCGTTGAAAGATTTGGGTTATTATTCTGGCAAAGTTACTAAAGATTACACGGAAAGCGTTGCGCAAGCAGTGCAAGCTTACCAACAAACTAATCATCTAACGATTACCGGAAAAACTGACGCGAAGACCATGCGTTCTATTGAACAAGCGGTAATTAACACACTTTCGAAGAGTGACCCCGCGTTAAATAAAGCAGAACAAGTGCTTGCTAAGCAAAAATAAGTATGAATCAAAACTTTTAACATGAACTTCAATTTAGTAAAAGTAATTAGGGTCTCGTCATTAAGTTGGCGAGCCCTTTTTTAATACGGAATTTTCAAAATAATAGTGAATCTTTAAATAAAAAGCGGATGGAGTCTGGTTCTTTAGCTAAAAAATGTAGTATCATAAATTAAAGTTTAGATATGACTTAGGAGGCTACTATGACCACATTTTATTGTTATTCTAAGTGTAGTACGTGTAAAAAGGCCGAAAAATGGCTAAAAGAGCAGCAAGTTTCGTATAAAAAAATTGACCTAGTTGAACAGCCGCCAACTAAGGCGCAAATGCTGGATTTTTTTGCTAAAAGTGATCAGAATTTACGCTATTTTTTCAATACCAGTGGAATGGACTATCGTAAGATGAAACTTAAAGATAAGGTAGATACGATGTCAAAGGAACAAGCAGCGGAATTAATGTCGCAGAATGGCAAATTGATTAAGCGCCCACTAATGGTTGACGATACTAAGGTTACTTGCGGTTTTAATACCGCGGTATATGAAGAAAACTGGCTTTAGTCTAAGAAAAAATTTTATCCAAGGTGGAATAAAAGCTAGTTTAGAAAAGTAATCTGACAATTCGGTGCCTACTAATTTGTTCCTACGTAAAAGAGAACGGAACAAGAACCGGTAGTTTGCGAGCATTAACTGAAAATTAACCATGATGCCTGAATTTGGCATGATGATCAATTTTTTGGTTAAGCGGAACCAACTGACTTTTGGCTCAATTGAAGTCAAAAAAACAAAATAAAAACGATTCATGAGGAAGTTTCACCTCATGAATCGTTTTTTTGTTTAGAGACTTTTGTCACAGCCCTTATTTTTACATTAGTTAGTTTATTTTTTGACGCGATTATTAACTTCGCGGGCATTGCCAAATGAGACGGTAATAATTCGGCTACGCATTCCCCATACGTAGAAAATGAACGCCGCTATAATGATCACAATAAAGTCGAAGGGGTAGTGAATTAAGTTTTTACCGTTAAAATCGGCGCTACCAATGTAGGACATGATTGAAAGAAAAATTAGATACACAATTAGCCAAAGACTACTACGCAACTGGTTAATGGTTTCTTTCCAATGTAAACGCCACTCGTAATATATGAAAATTGGTAAGCCAAGTAAAATAACTAGGATAACTTCTACCGTAGTGGGCCACATTGCCCAGTAAATAGCTAAGGAAGCTAAGATGAAGGCTAACGGAGCCATGAATTTAATTGCTTTTAACCGGACGGGCCGGTTGAAACGCGAGGCCATCTTTCTTAACGAAACCACCGTAATCGGGCCCGTTAGGTAAGCGATTAAGGTTGAAGTTGAGATGACACTTGCTAAAGTACCCCATGACCTAAAAATCGAAACCATTACCATACTTAAAACGGCATTGAAAGCCATTGCGATCCGTGGAATTCCATACTTAGCATTGATCTTCCCTAAAATTTTAGGAAAATGGTTATTACTCGACATGGCGGCTAAGGCCCGTCCCGTTGAAGCAACGAAGGAAACTCCGGTACCAAATGGTGAAATGAAGGCGTCCAGGTAAAGTAGGACGGACAACCAGTGAATCCCTAAGAGGATTGCTAAATCGGCAAAGGGAGATTCAAAATTAATCCCGTGCCAACCTGATTGAGCGATCAATGAACTTGGAATCGAAGTAATGTAGGTGCTTTGTAAAACTAAGTAAAGTACAGCACTAATCAAAAGGGAGATCCCCACACCCAAGCCAACGTTTCTTTTAGGGTTCTTAACTTCATTACCCATATTAATTACCGTCTGAAAGGCATTGAAGGAAAAAATAATTCCAGAAGCCGAGGTGGCAGCAAAGATTGAAGCCGATCCGTACGGCATAAATTCAGTTAAAGAATGGCCGTAATTTTCTGGATGAAAACCGCTTAACGTTAAAAAGATGATGGTGATTAAGGGCACGGCAATTTTAAAGATTGAAATTAAACTTGTAAACCTAGTTAATAAAGATACCGACCAGTAATTTAAGAGGGTAAAGATTAAAATGAAACAAAATACTACTAACAAACCACTAGTCGTGATGGTCCCATTTTTGAAAAAGTGATGGGTCCAATTAGCCCAAGCCCACGGCCAGGTACTCATGTATTGGACCGAGGCAACGGCTTCAATGGGAATTAAGGTAATTAAAGAAATCCAGTTGGCCCAAGAGGCAATGAAGCCCACCAGCGAACCGTGGCTGTATTGGGCAAATTTACTCATTCCTCCGGATTCGGGAAACATGGTGCCTAGTTCGATATAGTTGTAGGCAATCACAGCAATCACGATAAACCCAATTATCCAAGAAAAGATTGCTGCCGGACCTGTCACCGAAGCAGCCTCCATTGATCCGAAAAGCCACCCGGAACCAATTAGAGAACCAAGTCCGAGCATTACTAGCTGAAAAAGATTTAGTTTTTTAATAAAAAATACGCTCCTTAATTTTTGATTGATAAGGAAAATGTTAACGTATTTGTAGGTATAAATCAAATTGGTATAGGTTGCGCTTGCTACGGTATAAAAAGATTTTCTTACCGGATTGGTTGAATTTGAAGGTTAGTTGCTAACCTAGCTGTTAATTTAGCATGGTCTTTTTAACGTTAGGAAAGCCCAGCCATGAACAGGGGAGAGGTTAATTTTAGTGATTCGGTGAAAAAGATAAGTTTTGTAAGGAAGGTACCAAACCCAACGGTTAAAAATTATGAACTTAAGAAACTATAAAGAATAATGCACCCTAGTTTTTGGCTCAGGATTGGTGTTAGACTTCAAGTAAAATTGCACACTAAAATTAGGAGGGGCATTTTGGATAACGATAAAGATTTTATTATGAAACAGGTGAAGTCGTTTGCCGAAGGACTGGGATATGTGCTTGGAAAGAAAAGGAACGGAGATATCGAGGTGGTTTTTCAGCAAGAAAATCAGCAAAAGAATAAGTTTTTAGCCGAAATAGAGCAGTATCTTGAGAAGAAAAAATATCGTGAGGCGATTCAATCTTTTTTTAAATTAAAATATGAACTCGAACCAGGAGAGTACCTAAAAATTGGAAACCAACTCTTAGATAAATTAAAAGCTCGACTAGCTGATGAAGACGAGCAGGTTTTACTCTTGGAAAGAAGTTTGAAAAATTTTAAGGAGCGGTGGTTGGGAAAATAGTGCTCATTTGCGAATCCCGCTTTATCAGAATAAGTTATGTTGTTGAGCATAACGGGGGTTCCTTATGAACTGTACAGAGATGAAAAAATATTGTACTAAAAGCAAAAAAATGAAAGCGTTGACAAAACAAAATTAGAAATGATAATATTAAGAAGTTAAAGAATTAAATATAGAAAAAAGCTTAGAAGAGTACGTAACTTTTCTTTGAGTAATGTGACCGAACAAAGGGCAGGACTCAGGCAAGACACGTTTTAGCCAATTAATGGCTTAGCGTGTTTTGCCTGAGTTTTTTTCTAGAAAGGAGCAGGAATGAAAGTAAAAAAGATACTAAATAACAACGTTGCCATTATATCTAAAGGTACTCATGAATCAATTGCATATTCTCCAGGAATTGCTTTCAAGAAAAAAGTTGGACAGCAAATCGAGGAAAAAGAGATTAGTAAACTGTATGTTCTAGATTCAAAAGACCGTTTAGAACATCTTAGTTTTTTATTAACCCATTCTGATAAAAAAGTCATTGCTTTGGTTAATAGAATCGTTGATTACGGTGAAAATTACCTAAAAGTTAAGGTGACTGATTATTTGTATTTAGCATTATTAGATCATATTTCGTTTGCGTTAAAACGAAGTCAAAAAGGACAGTTTATTGCAAGTCCGCTGGTATGGGAAGTAAAGAAATTTTATCCCCAATATTACGAAATTGGAATAAAGGCAATTAACTGGCTTAATCAGGCTTATGAGGTTGATTTTCCAGAAGACGAAGCAATTCCAATTAGTTTGCACTTTATTAATGTTCAAGATGAACAGAACAATGTCGAACAAAAGGTTAAAGACATTACGGTACTGAGAGATTTACTAAATATAATTAAATACCATTTTAATATGAATTTTGATGAAAGCAGTATCAACTACCTGCGCTTGGTCACGCATTTACAGTATTTTATTGACCGTTTAAATTGCCACGAACTGTCCACGAAAACCGACGTAAACGTTTTATATGAACAAATAAGGGAAATTTATCCTGAAGCGTTTCGAGTGGTACAAAAAATTGATAATTACATTAGTAAAAGTTTCGGGCAGAAAATTTCTTCTGATGAATATACCTATTTGATGATCCATATTAACCGAGTTACAAGCAGAAAGGACGTTGGAAATGAAGTATAAAGAGTTTAATGAAAATATTATCAAGTACGTCGGTGGAAAAGAAAATATCCAGGCGGTAGTCCATTGCATGACAAGACTGCGGTTTACACTCAAAGATCGTAATAAAGCAAATACGGCAGCACTCAAGGATTTAGATGGGGTAATTGACGTAGTTAGTAACAACGTGGCTTACCAGATTATTATTGGGACTCACGTAGTGGATGTGTACGATGAATTAATCGATTTGTTGGGAATCAGTGGTAACGATAAAGAAGAAGTACATAAGGTAAAAAAGAACTGGATTAAAGCAGTGTTGGATGTGGTTTCAGAATCCATGACGCCAATTTTAGAACCGATTATTTGTGCAGGTTTGTTGGCAGCCTTTTTATCGATCATCTCGCTTACGGGGTTAATTTCACCAAATAGTCCTACTTACCAGATCTTTGACGCATTGCGGGTTTCGGTATTTTACTTCTTACCAATCTTAATGGCAATGAGTAGCGCCAAACGTTTAGGTGCCAGCCCGTACTTGGCGGTTGCGTTAGCCGCAACAATTTTATCGGAGAGTATCAACGGAGTAAAGGGGCTTAATTTATTTGGAATCCCGTTGCCCCAAATTACGTACGCAAATAGTTTTATTCCGATTCTCTTAGCAGTTTGGTTTATGGGGTACGTAACCAAATTTGTGAAACGAATAGTTCCCAACGCTTTACAGTATTTTATGACTCCGCTACTTATCATGCTAATAACTTTACCGGCGACGCTACTAGTTTTTGGCCCGTTGGGTTATTACCTAGGTGAAGGAATTATTGCCTTCTTTAATCTATTAATGAAGTATGTTGGTAGCTGGTTTGTAATGATGCTTTATTCAGCGTTACAACCGTTCATCGTCATGTTAGGAGCGGGTAACTTTATCATGCCAGTGGTTGCCTCCTTAATTTCGGCTAACGGTTACGATCCTGCATTTATTTCTTCATGTACCATCTCAGATATTGCAGTTGGTGGCTCAATGTTAGGATACTTTTTGAGAACCCGTAACCGTAAGCAAAAGCAACTATTTGGAACGGTGACCCTATCCGCAATTCTAGGGGTTACGGAACCTGCCATCTATGGTGTCTTTGTTAAATATCGTCGGCCTTTCATTGCCGTTATGATTGGCGGAGGCTTAGGAGGCTTATTTGCCGGTCTTACTGGTGTAAAAGCATATTCAATTGCTTGGGGATTATTTGGTTTGCCAGCTTACATTGGTAAAGGACATTTCATGAACTTATGGTTGATGGTTGCTTCCGTTATTATTAGCTTTGTTGGTGCGGCAATTGCAGCATTCTTACTAGGTGTGCCTGCTGAAGATTCCGCAGAAGATGAAGCTGGAAATGTTGATAATGCGGTTGCTTCAAAATTACAAACGGTATCTTTGAGTAGTGTAGTGAAGGGAGATTTAGTCCAGCTAGCCGAAGTTGGCGATGCCGCGTTTTCTACGGGATCCATGGGTAAAGGAATTGGCATTAAGCCCACTGACGACCACATCTATGCACCAATTGATGGAAAGGTAACTGCGGTTTTTCCGACTAAACACGCAATTGGGATTACCGGAAGCAACGGAATTGAGATCTTGATTCACATCGGAATTGACACTGTTGAATTAGAGGGGAAATATTTCACGCTCCAAGTAAAAGAAGGGGAAACCGTTTCCCGGGGGGATGTTTTAGCGGTCGTAGATTTTTCCAAAGTGGTCGAGGCTGGATATGATCCGACCGTGATGGTGATTATTACTAACACGAACGACTTTTTAGACGTAATTCCCAGTGTTAATCAAATTGTAACTGACAAAGATCAGATGCTAAACGTAGTGCTCGGATAAGGAGGAAGTAATGAAATTTCCAGATAACTTTTTATGGGGCGGAAGTATTGCTGCCCACCAAACGGAAGGAGCTTGGAACGAAGACGGTAAGGGGCCAGCAATTATGGACTACGTAACGGTTGGTGAGTATGGGCAACCAAGAAAGATCCACCAGACAATTGATCCAGAATGTCGGTACCCATCCCATATTGGAATTGATTTTTATCACCGGTATCTAGATGATGTTAAACTCTTTGCGCAGATGGGGTTTAAGGCACTTCGAATTTCAATTGATTGGAGTAGAATTTATCCAAATGGCGACGACTTAGAGCCTAATCTAAAAGGAATTGAATTTTATATAAATTTAGTTGACGAGTTAAAAAGGTATCATATCGAGCCTATCGTAACTCTATATCATTTTGAAATGCCAATTAATCTGGTTAAAAAATATGGTTCTTGGCAAAATCGCTCGGTTGTTGAGTTATATCTCAAATTTTGCAAGACGATGTTTACAGCGTTGCGCGGGAAAGTTAAATATTGGGTTACCTTTAATGAGATGAATCATATTGATCCACAAACGGAGGCTAGCGACATCTTTACGTATATAATCGCTGGCTTGAAATATTCCGAAATGAAAGATAAACCGCAAACGTTGGCAACCATTGGCTACAACATGACCTTAGCTAGTTGTAAAGCAGTCCGGTTAGGACATGAAATTGATGCTTCCAATAAAATTGGCTGCGTATTCGGAATTGAACCCGTTTACCCAATTAACAGCGATCCGGAAAATGTAATGAACGCCTTTAGACAAATGGACCGTGATTTTTATCAAATTGATGCAATGTGTAACGGCGAGTTTCCGCAGTACAAACTAGCAGAGTATGAAGATGACGGTATTCATTTGGCGGTTTCAAAAAATGATTCCGCTGATTTTAAACAAGGAAAAATCGATTTTATCGGAATGAATTACTATGCCTCATCGGTGGCCGAATATCATGGGGCAAAGGAAGCAAAAAGTACACTTTTTGGCGGTTTAACTAATCCTTTTTTGGAAACGAGCAAGTGGGGCTGGACAATTGACCCCGTGGGAATTCGATACTTATTAAATTATACGTATCGAAAGTATGGAATCCCAATTATGATTACTGAAAACGGACTAGGTGCGGAGGATCGATTGGATGATAATGGAAAAATCCATGATGATTACCGAATTGATTATTTACGTAAACATGTTCAAGAAGTCAAAAAGGCAGTAGAAATTGACCAGGTAAATTGTTTTGGCTACTTAACTTGGGGTCCAATTGATCTTGTTAGTGCGACAACCGGCCAAATGAGCAAACGATATGGGTTCATCTACGTTGATCTGGATGACTCCGGACGCGGAACATTGCAACGATTGAAAAAAGATTCGTTTGCTTGGTACAAAAAGGTGATTAAATCTAACGGAAAAGATTTATAAAATATTTTATAATTTGGAAGGCTAGAAGAAAAAATACTTTTCAAGGATGAAAAGATCCTTAAAAAGTTGTTTTGATATTTTGCCTTCAATAAAGCCAAAACGTGTGCCAAAAGTCAGTTGGTTCCGCTTACCCAAAAATTGACCATGATGCCAAATTCAGGCATCATGGTCAATTTTCAGTTAATGCTCGCAAACTACCCGACTTTTGTCCCACTCTCTTTTTCAAATCAATATCTGAATTCCCTTAGATCTCAAATTTTCTAAGCATTCTGCCAAATATTGTTGGTCATGTTCGGGATAGATCGGGTCGGTGAGCGGACAAGGTGCCAATGCTAAATAAGCTGGGCAATGCAACCCCCGGTAAGTGGGGTCGAACCATTTAGGGTCAGGATAATATCCCCGCACCTGCATTTCAGCCATCACTAACAAATGAAATTGGTACAACTTGTATGGCGAATGGGTAAAAACGTAATCGACGGTGGCGTGCTTTTTACCCCAGCCCTTGCCGCGGAGCGCCGCGACTTCCCGGTGCTGACCTAAAAGCTGGGCCCGAGGCAGTTTGGAAATTAATTTCTCGTGCCATAAACGCATGAACTCGGCCTCCTGTATTAATTTAGTTTAAGAATAGCTTAATCAAAGAATAAATGGAATTAACTTGACTGAGGAATTTTTACTTAAGCTGTAATGCTCGAACCCGGTTAAGCTAAAGATGTATTTTTCAAGTCGAATATGGTATAAATAGCTACAAAAATCGCAAACCCTGACTATTTTGGAATAGATAACTCACTAATTAGGAGAAAAAGCCTCTTAAGTGGTGGGCGCTAGCTCAGTACGTGCAATTTGAATTTAACTTTTTTGGGGGGCAAAAAATGAAAACGTTTTTGACAGCGTCGTCTTTGAACAAGGTGATTTTACTAGATTATTTATTAGAAAGTACTACGTGGCGCTCAAGCAAAGAGCTTGCAAAGGTAATCGGTGTAACGGAAAAGTCGATTTTAAATTACCTTGAAGAATTCCAGCAATTATTTAAGGAAACCGGGCAAAAAATTCAGCTGTTTAACGATCATAATAAGAATTTTCAAATCGTAAAGGAGGAGGATTTCCCCATTTACACCCTATATTTGAAGTTTTATCAATCTTCTTATAATTATAAGTTGATTGACTTCATGTATCATCATCCGCACCAGCGGTTAACCGATTATGCGGAAAGTCAGTTTACAAGCTTATCAACGGTTTTCCGCTATGCCAAGCTATTAAAACCTTACTTTAAACGTTATCAGTTAGAATTTTTGCCGTACCGTTTGGAATTAAAGGGCAGTGAAACTAACATTCGAAGCTTCTACTATTATTTTTATTGGAATTCAACCCGGGAGATCGCAGATGATTGGCCGTTTAGTACTGAATTGTCGGCAATCGAAACGGTCATTACTGACTTCGAAAAGGTGTATGCGGTTACTTTAGAACCGCTTCAACGTAAAACTTTTGCTTATTGGTTAGCGATTACGTTAGAAAGAAGTAAAGTTGTTATTGCAACGACGGACGCAACGAAGCAAAGGGTGATTGATAGCGATCCGACTTTCAAATTAATGCAAAAATGGCATAAAATATGCAATCTGCCGTTAAGCAGAGATGAGTTGTATTTTCTATATCAAGTGATATATGATTTCGGGATTATTGATGGTAATCCGAATTATGAAAACAGCTATGCGTTAGCTCACCAGCAAAATCAGACGGACTCCTACCTGGCCGTAATGAATTTGGCTAGGGTGGTTAAAGAAAATTTTGAGTTTCAATTGGCAACTGACGATTTAGAATTAATGTTTAATTTTATTGCTTTTCACGAACGGAGCGCCTTTTTTAACGGTAATTCCGACGTGTTTTTTAACCGTTCTTACATTATGGAATTAAAAGCGGAGCGCCCAAGGGAGTTTCAAATAATGCAGGAACTTCGTAAACATCTTTTAAAACGTGCGCAGCCATCAGTTAAGGCTTTACTAACTAATTGGCAGCAACTATTTCTAAACTATTATTTTATCTTAGATTATTACGACCTCTTCGCTAAAAAAGTTACGCCTATCAAAATTTTAGTGCAGGATGATTTGCATCACACCCACCGATTGTGGTTGATGAATAAGGTGCGTACTTACTTTGGCCATTCCTTTGCGTTTGAGTTTTACGATTACCAGACGCCCATTGCAGAAGTAGATTTAGTGATCTCTAACTACTACATTGATACTGGAAATACACCATTAATCTTAATGAAAAATTTGCCCACGGAACGTAACTGGCGACAACTAGGAGCAATGCTTTATCAATTAACCAAGTAGCCCCCAGGGCAAATTATTTTTGGAAATTATAACTCGAATAGTTAAAGAACCGCTCCAGAAGCTAAGTATTCTGGGGAGGTTCTTTTTAGTTGAAAAACCTTTTAATTTTTTTCTGAATCAGGAAAAAAGTTGGACTAGTAACTAAAAAAGGGGCGTGCGAGAATGTTTTTAAATCGATGAGGTTGATTAAATTTAAGGAGGAAGTATTCAATGAACAAGAAAGCAATGATCACAAGCCTTGCATTAGAAATGTTAGTTTTAAATGCGCCCACGGTAATGGCGTCCCAGATTTCCGAGGCAACTAATAAAACGGACGTGACCTTGACCGCTGGTTCTGGTAAGGATATTCATCCAGTCGTCCCCGATGATACCCATGATGATGATTCTGGAACCGGTGACGTGGGTTCGCTATCCATTCCGTACGCTTCAAACATTACGTTTGGACAACAGGAAATTAAGGCAGAAGATACGGACTATTATGCATTAAACAAAAAACCTCACGTGCAGGTTAACGACACCCGCGGAGGTGCGAAGGGTTGGAGTTTGGGAGTAGCAATTTCACCTTTCGTAGGTGCCAACGGAAAAGAATTAGTGGGTGCCAAGATGTCCCTTACGAATGGAAAGGTAGTAACTAAAAACAACCAATCTCCGATGCCGAAAATCACTCAAAATACTTTTGAATTAAATAAGGAATATCAAGAGGTAATGACGGCTAAGGAAGGCCAGGGAGCCGGAGCATTTGCGGCCGTATTTGAAGGAAAAGATGGAGAAAATGAGAATGTCAAACTTCACGTACCGCGTGCTGGTGTAGAAGCACAAAGTTATTCTGCTGATTTAACTTGGGTGTTGACCGATGCACCATCTTAAATCAATTAAACAAAGCCCAAAACTGTATTTTCTTAGCTTTATTCTGGTTTACGTATCCTGCATTTTACTAGCGCTAACTTTTCCCCATGCCGTAGCTGCGAACACAAAAGCAAATAACCGGGTAACCTTTGATGCGGAGGCAATTTTACCGAAGAATCAGCAATCTGATGCCAGTTATTACGATTTGCGGGTGCGCCCGGGAAATAATGAGCGACTATTTATTAGGTTGCGCAATCTCACTAACGAAAAGCAAACCGTTATTATTAAAACAAATAACGCGGTTACTAACCGGAATGGCGCGATTGATTATTCCAAGTCCAAGACTAAGTTACTAGGGGGTCCGACTTTCAAACAAATGATTTCGGGACCGCAGACCGTTACGCTGAACCCTAAGGAAGTGCGTAAAGTTGACTATCATTTAAAGATCCCCTCAAAAGGATTCGAAGGTACGGTGCTGGGCGGCTTTTATTGTTACGCAAAGTCTCCGAAACGAACCACTAAGCAACAAAGTTTAAGCCTAATAAATAATTTTGCTTATACCATCGGTGCAAAGCTGAGATGTTCAAATAGTCAAGTGCGACCCAAGTTGTCATTAGAAAAGGTTACTCCAGGATTAGACAACGGTTACTTGACGGTGTTTGCAACTTTACAAAATTCAGCGCCGACGTTGCTAAGTAAATTACACATGCGGGCAACCGTAACCCAAAAAGGACATCGTAAGGTGCTAAAGGAAACTAACCAGCAAATTTCAATTGCTCCCCGAGTGCGTTTTCGGTTGCCAATTAGCTGGGACAACCAGCCCTTAAAGAGCGGGAAATATGTTTTAACGATTGTTCTAAAAAGTACCGCTGGTAAGAAATGGCAGTTCAGTAAAGAATTTACAATTACGGGTGCCGATACCAAATTAAACCAAAAGGCGGTGGAAGTTAAAAAGCCTATTAATAACCGGTTGATTTACCTAATCATAGGACTTTTAAGTGGAGTGATTTTACTTCTGAGTGGTTATATTTATCGGATGAAACGGAAAGATAGTAAAACGGAGAAATAAAATGAAATTTTGGGGTGGGTTAGTTTTATTAACATTACTATTTAACGTAGAGGGGGTGGTGCTGGCCAGCGAGCGCACCAATAGTGAAGTAGGCATTACCTTTTATCAAAAAACGACCGCAAATCAAGTAGTGCCGATGCAAAAGGTTTCCCAACCAAATCAGAATTATCTAAAGCGGCCTCCTGCAAAAAATCCTCGATTTCAACTTTTACCGCAAACTAACGAAAAGATAGGTTTAGGACTGATTTGGACAGGAATTGGTTTGATTTGTTGCGTTGTAGCAAGCAAAGCGTGCCAAAAATTTTTAAAAGGCAAGGGGGATGACGAATGAAAAAAGTTCCAAGTTTAATATTAGCAACTTTTCTCATAAGCTTCTGGTGGCTAACAGCCAGTGCGAAGGCTAGTCTAAGGCCATTGCCCACTTTCGGAAATTTTCAGTGGGCTAATCAAACAGTCACCCCGGCTGATAATACCTTTATAATGCATAACGGTGCACATACGGTGGTGACTCCGTTGAGCGGAGATGCAACTGTAAATCGGTTAGTGGTTGATCAAAAAACTAACGAAAGCCGAGCGCTGGTAAAAAACGTTGGTTTTTACAAAGGTAAGTCGGTAAATCTATTGGTTACGTTAAAACGAAACAAAAGTAATTTAAAAGGAGGTTCGTTGAGTTTTTCTAAGACTTATTTCCTAGGTATTGACGTCGATGGTGAAGTAAAGGTGACCTATAATTTTGTTGATGAGCACGATAATCCCTTAACTATTAAAACGGCCTTTAATTATTATGGGCTCAATACAAATAAATATATTGGATACCAAAATCCCGATTCCGTCATTAGTGCGATTTACGCGAATAACCCAACCAACATTATGTATGACACGGAAGACCAGTGGATATATTTGAAGAATATTACCGCTGGCGTTCCGTGGCGAGACCCGCGTCAAAGTTTTGAAGTGGTTACTAAGGCAATCTCGCAAGTTACTTTTGTGGTGCATAATAACGATAGTACAATCTCGTCACTAGTTTATTTAACTGAATTTTTAGCGAAGCCTGAACTCGCTCCTGCTTACGCTGTAGATGCTAAATTTGATCAAGCTGACCGGGATGTCTATCTGGCTGCACAACAAACGATTCCTATTAGCAGCAACTTGGAAACCGAGATAAGTTTTAATTTGGCCCAGGTGCACCACGGTGAGCAGTATGTACCAGAACGTGTGGTAGTCACTAATTTTAATGGTGAGGACGTAACCAAATACTTTACCAGTCAAATTGAGGACCAAAAAGTTCAGATTAAAACCAAAGGATCTTCTGCTGATCAAATAAGTGATACGGCATTAAATTATAAAGTATATTTGAAATGGCAGGGAAAAGAAAAGCCAGTTGATCCTAAAAAAGTGATTGATGGTAAATTAACGCTTCCATTTGACGTAACCACCACCATAAATGGTCAATCCGTCGGTAAAAGCGGAGCAGTAACGGCGGTTAATTACATTGGTAAAGTAACGACCATGTTTTTAAACGAAGATGATGAAAAAATCCACGACGCCCAAGTAAAAAGCGGGATCTTGACGACCAATTTTGATTTGGCTGGCAACTATCCGGAAATTAAAGGATATTTTCCACTTAAAAATGACCCTAAGAAGGATAAGGGAATTTTTCTGCCTAGCGCCCAAACAATCGTTCACCGATACCGAAAGGGCCAAGAGCTTAAATTTAAACTAAAGGATGCCGGCACAGAACTTCATATTTCTCGTTTCACTAACAAAGGTAGACTTGCATTCTCCTTTACGCACGAAGACAGCCAGCCGGTAAAGTTAATCGCCAGTTATGATGGAGAAAAACGAGTGCTAAAGGATTATGTTAACGCCGCCTCCTCAGTTAAGGATGAAGTCGAGTGGCAATGCCCCAAAAACTGGATAGATAAAAAAGTGAGTTTTTACATTGAAGATGACCATCACCAATCATCAAACAAGGAAGACCGGGTAGTTAGATTAGAATCCGGTCCGCAACTAACCTTACCATATGAAATTAACTTTGGTACTCACGAAATTCCCGGAGAAAAGAGTACCGTTCCGCTAGCCACCAAAGCAATTTTACGAATTAAGGATCGACGTAAAATTGACCAAGGTCGCTGGACTTTAAAGGTTCGCGAACGTCATCCCCTTACTAATCAAGATGGCCAAGTGCTTTCTCGGCGGCTTCTTTATCAGGGTACGCCAATTAACAAAGATGAACAGATTATTTATCAAACTACTGGAGACGCCACCTTAGATCTAAGCAAACTCCTCAAATTACAACTTAACCCTGCGGATCAAATCGGTGACTATCAAGGGGGACTCGGGTGGACCATCGAGGATGCGCCTAATTAAGAAGTCGATCATCTTAACCTTGTGAATTTCAAGCAGGGGTTAAGACCCCTAAGTATTATTAACCGGAAAATGTCTTATATAAATATTACCAACTGTTAGACTGGGAACTCGCCATTTGCGGGTTCCTTTTTAAATTCCCTATCCTTTAATATGGAAAATTCGTAAAAAGAAGAGAATCATAAAACCGTTTTGCACTTAAAGTAGGGGTAACGGAAATGTCAATACGCATGATATTTTAGGAGGGCATTAAAATGAAAAAAATCACTTTAGCGGCGGCCATGTTAATTACGCTGTCATCGTTAGGAATTGCGGGCGGTGCCAAGGCAGCAATAGTCACGGGGCCTACTGATGCAAACATTACGGTTAGTGAAGGTAACTCTGCAATTGAATTAAGCGGCGTTAAGGATATTGCTTTTGATTTTGATTTTAATAACATCACTAAGGAAACCAGAACTTTTAAAGAGACCGAGCCGATTAACGCCGACGTCATTAATAAAACTTTCGGCGAAAAAGAGTATACACTATCTGTCGAAAAGAACTTCGTTTCCGCGGGGTTGGATGCTCAACTTGTTGGAAGTAAAAAAATTGGTCAAGCGTTGAACGACACCGTCAATGGTGACCTTGTAGTTAATTTGGATGCTACCAAATATACCGTTCCTGGAAAGGATCAAAGTAATACGGTAAAGGTAGTGGTAACGGAAGCACCAGTAGAAGATCCAATTGAGTAGCGAACAAATGAAAACGTTATCAAAAGTAAAAACACACCCTTTTATTAGGGTGTGTTTAATAATGTTAATTTTATTGTTGGAAATCGGGATAGCTGGTCCTTCGGTGCATGCTGCTCAACGGAACGGTTCCGCTCTTAAAGTAACCGTTCAACCTGGAGAGCGATCTACTTCCCCAACCGACATCCGATTTTCACCGAAAGTAAATAAGGAATACTCGTTCATGGTTACCGTTAATAACACAAGTAGTAAAGAAATCAACGTAGCCGTTTTTCCGAGTGTCGGGATTGCTACTAGCGGCGGAATAACTTACGTAAAATCCACGAAAAATCTGTTAAATGACAAATATGCTTTACCAAAATATACGAAGATAACCCCAATTGGCGATAAATTAAGAAACGGTGCTTTAAAATTGCAGGCTAAGCAGAGTAAAAGGCTTCGGGTGGTTATTAACGTAACACAAGACCTTCAAGGAGAACTTTTAGGCGGCATTAACTTTGCCCAAACTATTGGAAAAAGAGTGAATCGGCGGTTGATTAACGTCGTTAAGGTTTACCAAAAAGTGGTTGTGGTCCGCTTAAGAATGCGGGATTTGGTTAAGCGAAAGGGATTGACCTACGCAAACTTTAAATTTGCCAATGCTAAAGGTGCCGCGTTGCTCAGTTATGATGTATTAAATAATAACCCGCTGGTTGCCTATGCTGAAAGTGGTTCTTATCAAGTGCTAAATCCTAAGGAAAGGGTGATTGCTAAGGGTGATTTGGAGAAAAATAAGGTTGTTTTGACCCCAGTTACTAGAACCCAGCTAAACGTTCCCCTTCTTGATGGTGCCAAATTGATTCCAGGAAATTATAAATTTTTGGTAACTAGTAACGGCAAACACCGGGTGTATAAATTCACCTACACTAAAAAGCAATTAAATAATTTTGTTAAGAAGAACGGTAAACCGACACACGTAACGATAAAGACGGGCCACGTGAGAATGATTATTTTCGGAGTAGCTGTTTTGGCAACGTTAATCCTAGTAATAACGGGGTTCTATGTGAGAAAGAAAAGGACTTGACGTTTTCTAAAACGAAGAAGACCAGTGGAGGGCGACTAATCGCTGATATCGGCACATCAGTGAGTAGTCGCCTGATTTTTAAATAGCAATAAAAAAATTAAGGGTGATTTGATTATCGAAATTGCTCAATTACATTTTTAGTGTCCTAAAAATATAAATATTGCTGAATTTAGGTAGCTAAATGGACTATATTTAAACGGGTACGTGATTGTATGAATACAATAACAGGTATTGGGTTGAGCTAAAATTTTTGTTAAAAGGAGCTTGGTTTATGGATCTATGGCGATCATTTTTGTCTTCAAAACAGGTAAGAAAGATTAGACTTCTTGAACAGATTATTTCTAAGTCAGCGGTTTCTCCCGATGATTTAGCAACTAACCTCGCAACAACTAACCGATTAATAAAGGACCTGATTGAGGAATTGAATCTTGAACAGCAACAATTCTACAATAGTTCCCAAAAGTATTATCTGTTTGAAAACCGGATGATCAAGTTATCGAAGCAAGTTCGGGTACGGACGTACGTCGAATTTTACCTGCATTTAAAATCGCAATACGTTAACCAAAGCGCAGTTTTTAAATTTTTACGGTTTTTTTTAACCAACCGAAAAGCAGGAATAATAAAGTTATCCCACTATTTTAACTATAGCCAATCTTATTGTTATAAATTAATTAACAAGGCTAACAGCTTATTACAACGTTTGAATTTTAAGTGTCAAATCAATAAAAGGCTAAATTATTTGTTGGTTGAAGGCGACGAAAATCAAATCCGGATGTTAACCTATCTTTTGGAAATTACCGCGAACCAAATTGATAAGACGATGACAACCACAGTTGCTGTTTCGACCAATCAAGCGTGGTCGCTTAGCCATCAGCTAAAAATGCAGACTTTATTAAATGTTTTTGATAACGCTAACAAAATGGGGAAGCTTGCTCAAAAAGCGTCTCGTGAGGAATTGGAGGTTATGACTGCTGTTTATAAAGAATTACACCTAGGTTTTAGTAATCACTTTAATTACATAAGTAAAAATGCTTTTCCAACCGAAAAAATGTTTTTTTACTTGGCGACAATGTATTATTTACCGGAAAGCTTAACGGCTGACTTGATGAGAAAAGTCGGTGAACACCTGGGAGAATACCGCAATAACCAGATCATCGTTAAAGCAAACCAGCTCTTAGGTAAACTAGTAGAAAAATATACCATTCCTAAAAAATACCATCAGCTTTTCTTATTTCACATTACTTATCGGTTCCTCATTACGAAGCAGCTGTCGTTAGAAGTACTGTTTTTAGCAACTAACTCAATCAGCGATATTAACGCAAACGTTCGGCAAATTAGCAGAGACGTTCAAATGACTTACAAAAATGAGTTATCGGTAGGGGCACTTGAAGTTTTTGGGTTTCAAATTGCAGAACTACTATATTCGTACATGAGTCATCTAGTAGCTGAACCAGTGAAAATTGCCATTTATTCTTCATATAGTGCCAACTACCTAATGGTTTTAAAAAACATTCTGCACGGAATCTATAAAAAGAAGTCCGTTTTAATTGTGGAAAAAATAGAAGACGCAGAAATTGTAATTGCCGACAGTGCGGTTAATGTAAATGATCACCAAGTCCTTTTTTATTTCGAAGACGTGCACCGGATTGAGACGTGGAAGAAGTTAGCGATTTATATTCAAACGGTCTTGATTAAGCGAAGGACAGAATTAAATATTTAACTGGTTAAAAGCGGATGTTTTCCGAAAGCGTCAGGACTAGACTCGTCCGGATTTAAAATGTAACGGTTAGCAAAAATGAAAACTAAACGTAACCAAATATGGATGCTGAACGATGAGTTTTCTAGTACAATTAAAGCACGCTTAAACGGAAAATGGAGGGGTTTTGATGGACCAAGAACGAATTTTAATTTTAGTGAAGCCAGACGGGGTCAGTTTAGGACACATTGGCGAAGTAATTACCCGCCTGGAACGGAAAGGCTACGAAATTGATGCGCTCAAAGTTACCCGGGCTACTGATAGCCAATTACAGCAGCATTACGCTAAATTAGTTGATAAACCATTCTTTAAGGAAATTGAAACATACATGTTGGAAGGCAAAATCGTGGCCATGATTGCTAGTGGTACTCGCGTGATTGAAGTTTTCCATCGGATGGCGGGGGCTACCAATCCGTCCGAAGCTGCCTTCGGAACGATTCGGGGAGATCTTGGTCGGGAATGGCCAGACGGACTACTTCGAAACGTTGTGCACAGCTCTGATAGCGTTGAAAGTGCCGAACGAGAAATTAAAATTTGGTTCCCCGAATTAAGTTAATTTGGTTATCCAACTAAGGCAGGTTTATAAGTATTTATGAATGAAAAATCTAGCTAACTAGTGGAATTATTTCCGGCTGGTTAACTAGATTTTTTTGTATAGATTAATAAATCAATTCCTGAAAAAGCCAACCTCAGCCATCAACCAGCTTCTTCATAATCAATGATTACTGCTGTAGTTACGTCCCCAATTACGTTGGCCACGGTGCGAAACATACCTACAAACCAGTCTATACTAGCGAATAGCGCGATACTTTCCGCTGGCAAATGGAGGGTGGTTACCGCAATGGTCAGTGCCATGATTCCGCCGCCGGGTACCGTAATCGTTCCCACGCATAGGAGTACTGCTAAAAGAATAAATTCGGCTAATTTAGGGGTAGTGAGGGGGAGGTAGTAGATTTGGGCAATGGCGGTGCAAACTAAAGCAAGATACATTGCTAGACCGTTACTATTTAAAACCATCCCTAACGGTAAAACTAATTCGCTGACTGATTTACTGACGCCAAGCCGGTGCTGAACATCCATCAACTCAACCGGAAGGGTAACTGCTGAAGAAGTAGTGGTAAACGCCACGAGCAGTATGCGGGTGAGCCCCTTGAACAATTTAGCAAGCGGGATTTGCGTGCGCAAAATGGTGAGTAACGTTAAGAATACTAAAAATACAACGACACCGCTCCCATATAAAAACAAAAAGTAAAGCATCGGTAATAGTAGAGTGATTCCGTGAGTGGCAGTAGTTTTAACCATCAGACAAGCAATTCCTAATGGGGCAATTCGCATAATCAAGGTGATCAATTGGATAATTAAATCATTTAGTTGGGTAACCAAGGTAAGCAATTGGTCATAATGGTGCTGGCGATTGCTATAACTTAGCAGGGCACCTAGAAAAATTGCAAAAATAATAATCTGGCCAACGTTTCCCTGGGCAAAAGCGTTAAAAATATTTTGTGGAACTAAATTAAGCAGAGTTTTTTGCCAATTTACGGGCGAAGTAGTCTGAACTGCGGGTAGGGAACTATCCGCAGGCAATTTGGCATGTATCAAGAAACCTAGACCGATTCCGATTATCCCGGCAAAGAAGGTGGTCGTCGAGAACCAAAATAATATTTTTGCACCGACTTTTTTAAGGTTAGCAGCGTCAAGGTGACCAAGTGCGTTAACCACGCTGCAGAAGACCAAGGGGACGATCGTCATTTGGAGGAGATTTAAGAAAAGCTCACCACCAATATTTAAGAAGGACAGTTGGCGACCAAAACTTAACCCCAAAAGGCTTCCCACTAGTGTACCCATAAAGATTAACAAGGTGAATGACGGAGCAAATTTTCGAGTTAGTAAACGTTGTGCCAAATGACCACCGCCTTTTAATTAATTTAAATACGCTTGCTGATATAAACTCTCGGTTAGTACATGAAACCCAGCTTCGAGATCAGCTTGGTCAGTACATTCGGTAAAAGTGTGACTAATGCCAGCTTTACTGGGAACGAAAATCATGGCGGTTGGTACAGATGAACCCATGATTTGACTATCGTGCCCCGCTCCAGAAGCTAGAATCATCGTGGAATAATTTAAATGGTGGGCAACGGTTTGATTTAAGCGTAGTAAGTTGGAAGCTAATTTAACGGGTTTGGTTTTCGATGAGTAATCAATTTTTAGTTTGATTTCGGAATCTGTTCGCTGGGCGGCCGCCTTATGAAGAAGTCGGTCAAAGTATTTTAAGCGCTCTTCGTTGGGATGACGGAAGTCTACGCTGAACTGCACTTCTTCAGGAATTACGTTGGCAACGTTAGGAAAGGTTACGAAATGGCCGATCGTAAAGCGAAAGTCCGGGCCTAATTTAGTGGCAAATTGATTAAACTGGTTAATTAACTCAAGGGCAGCTTGAAAAGCATCATGCCGAAATTTGGGAGGGGTAGTTCCCGCGTGGTTAGCCTGTCCAATTAATGTAAATAGCAACCGCCGCTGGCCTACAATCCGGTTAACTAATCCGATTTGACGGTGAGTGGCTTCTAAAATGGGACCTTGCTCAATGTGCAATTCGGTGAAGGTAGCTGGAAGGGCAGGTTGTTGATGGTTAACTTGCGGTAATGCTAGTAAACTTTGAACGGCATTTTGCCGCGCCTCGTTAAAATCAATGCCGTTAGCATCGACCAAATTATTTAAGCGTGCCTTTTGGACGTAGTACCTTGAGCCGCTAAAAGTGGTTGGAAACCGACTCCCTTCCTCTTCGCTAAATGAAATCGCGCGTAAAGAAAGCTGGGGTTGTCCGTAACGTTGTTTAAGCTTGATTAAGGCATTTATTCCGGCTAAAACGCCGTATAGCCCATCAAAAATCCCCCCATCTTTGACCGTGTCAATGTGCGAACCCGTCGCCACTATCTTTGCGCCGTCTTTTCCAACTAAATCAGCATAGACGTTACCATAGTCATCAACACTGACGGTTAATCCGCCCGCCAGAGCCCATTGGATGAGCTGTTGCTGGGCGGTTGTCCATGCTGGACTATAGACTAATCGATTTTGCTTAGGAAAAGTGGGTGAAGCGTGGGCGATTAATTGCAATTGGTCATTTAAATCAGGGATGTCTTTCATTGCTTACTAATTCCTTGCAACGGGGAAGAAGCAACGGCTTTATGGTTAACCACTCGACCTAATCCTGCCAAGTAGGCTTTCCGACCGGCTTCGATTCCCATCCGAAATGCTTCTGCCATTAATGGAATATCTTCTGCGGTAGCAATTGCAGTATTGGCCATTACCGCATCCGCACCCATTTCCATTGCTTCCGCAGCCTGACTAGGACTGCCAATGCCAGCATCCACAATGATGGGGAGTTCGATTTCATCGATTAAAATTTGGATTAAGTTTTTATTGGCTAATCCTAAATTTGAACCAATTGGTGAAGCTAGTGGCATGACGGTGGCCGCTCCCGCATCCACCAGTTGTTTTGCGGTGTTTAAGTCAGGAAGCATGTATGGAAGAACAATGAACCCTTCTTCGGCAAGGATTTTAGTTGCCTTTACCGTTTCTTGGTTGTCAGGCAGCAGATATTTTTTATCAGGAATTACTTCTAATTTAATGAAATTGCTACCGCTAAGTTCACGAGCTAAGTGGGCAATTCGAACGGCTTCTTCTGCATTAGTCGACCCGGAGGTGTTTGGCAAAATTGTTACGTGTTCGGGCAGATAATTTAGGATGTCTTCCGTTGCCTCCGTAGTTCGCCGAAGGGCCATGGTAATAATCTCGGCATGGGCATTTTTTACAGCCGCCTTGATTAAGTTATAATCATATTTTCCTGAACCTAAAATAAAACGTGAGTTAAATTGCTGGCCTTTGATGGTTAAGCAATCGTTATTAGATGTCATTGGTTTAGTTCCTTTCTTAATTTAATCGGCTTGGTTACCCAAGATTAAGCGAACAATTTGGTTGGCCTGGTGCCCGGCTGCCACCATGACGCGTGGCGCCATTAACCCTTCTTGCCCACTAGAGACTCCATCGCCGGCGACGTAAACGTGTTGGTTAATTTGCTTAGTTTTAATCTGGTTTGCGGGATGAATTCCGGCCATTCCACTAGCCATCACTAACGGCTTTTGAGGAAATAGGCGACTGCATTCACGTAAAAGCAAGGCTTTAGCTGCCGGGTCGTCAAAAGCTTCGCAAATTACGTCGGCATCCGCAAATAAGTCCGCAACGTTAGCTGCACTAACCGTCACTTGTAAAGGCGTTACGGAAATGAAGGGGTTGAATTCCTCAATATTTTGCTTAAGGGCGACTACTTTAGCCATTCCAATCTGGTTTAATTTATACTGTTGGCGATTTAAGTTACTTAATTCCACTTGATCAAAATCAACCAAGGTTAGATGACCAATTCCGATCCGTGCTAAGACAATTGCAATGTTAGAGCCCAAACCACCAGCACCCGCGATGGTAACTTTTGATGAGCTTAAAGGTAGCGCAGAATGAGCTACGTTTCGACTAGTCATCTGAGTTTGCAGGTCGGTAATGGAATGTCCATAAAGTTGGAGTTGTTTTTCTTTAAAATTACTCATTTAACCTCCTCCCACGAATGCAATTATTTCTAAATGGTCTGCTGGTTGAATAATGGTAGTGTTCATTTGTTGGCTGGTAATAATTTCGCCGTTTAATTCAACCGCGAGATTGTCAATTTTAGTGTATTTAGTCTTCAAGAAGGCTAATAAATTTTGAGCATCCGCTGCTTGATTTTCTTCTCCGTTAACGATTGCCATGCAAAAACCCCCTTTCTTATGGATACAACCAAAGAAAGGGGGTACGCAATTATGGGTGGCGTAATTCACTAAAAGTGAGTTACAGAATTATGCGATTGCGGTATTCGGTCTTCCTTCGGTAGTACGAACTACATCAGGTTCAATGGGTATGATCTCAGCCAAAAATGGCACCCCAGACGAACTTTAAAGTTTTGATTTATGTGGTAAAATTATTACCACATATATTGTAAACGCTATCATAAAGAAAGTCAAAATTAAATTGAGGTGGATCAAATGTTAGAAAAGCCATTACTTTACCTCGTCACGGACCGGTTAGGGCTAAATCAACAACAATTTTTAGAAAGGATTGAGTTGGCTTGCCAAGGAGGGGTTGATTTACTACAGCTACGGGAAAAAGAAATCAGCAGTGCTGAATACTATAAATTGGCGGGTCATGTAAAAATGATTACCGACCGTTACCAAGTCTCGTTAATAATCGATGACCAGGTAGCGATTGCGCAAGCTGTCGATGCTGCGGGTGTTCATCTTGGACAAGCTGATTTACCAGTGGCGGTAGCACGGCGAATCTTAGGGCCCAGCAAGATTATTGGAGCGACTACTAAAACAGTTGCGCAAGCACAACGCGCGGTTGAAGAAGGGGCTAACTATTTGGGAGTGGGAGCAATTTTTCCCACTACAACCCACGTTAAAACCGTGCACACTAGTGTTGCAATGCTAAAACGAATTAAGCAGGAAGCAAAAATAACGGTTTTTGCAATTGGCGGCCTAAATGCGGAAAATCTGTCCGTTTTGCGGAATACGAATGTCGACGGAGTTGCAGTAGTTTCGGCAATCATGAAGGCTACGCAACCGCAGCAAACAGCTCAGCAATTAAAATCTACGGTTATAGATGTTCTTAGTTAAGCTGGGAATTGCTTTGATGGCTAGTGATTTTTTCTGGACCCGATTAACGGAGGAAATAATAATGGAAAAACTTTATCGCGTGTTAAGCTATGGCAATCAATATTTAAAAATTGACGTTGGCAAACCAACTTTCTTTGCTCATGGTGTGGAAGTAAAAGCTAAGGTTAATAAGGAAACTGGTGAAGTGACTCTTTTTATTTCTCAAGAGGATTTGAAAAAATTAGGGTGAACGTTGAAAAAGCGAGCGTGAGTAAATGGCCTTTAAAACGTGGACATCCAAATTAGAATATTTGTTATTGTTAGCGATTTTAGGAATCGTCTTTGTTAAAGCTAGGGTAAACCTGCTTTTTTTACTGGCGACATTTTTAATATTTGATGTGGGGGCTTTAGGCTACTTGGTTTCTCCGAAGATGGGTAATTATTTATATAATCTAACCCATACATTTACGTTGCCACTGATTTTATCATGCAGCTACTTGGTTGGAGAAAATGTCTTAGGAAAAATGACGTTACCAATTATACTAGTATGGTTAATTCACATTACAATTGATCGATTATTGGGTTGGAAACTAATGCCGCGATAATAAAAAGGAAACTTCAAAATTAAAGTTATCCCACTTTAATTTTGAAGTTTTTTAAATAGATTGAAATAAAAGCGCCCTTAAATTGCGGGACCTAGTACACCCAGATCATTTTATTACTTTAAGACCTCGATAGAGCACACTTGTTGAAGGCGGTGCTAATAATCGGGGCAGAATGCTAACAACAAGTTCGTGATTTTTACTGAGGAAAGTTGCATATTGAGTGGGGGAGGGTCAAAAATGGTTGGTCAAAAAATTCGAAAAGAACGTGAAAAAAGGGGGTGGAGCCAAAATGATTTAGCAAAGTTATTGCAAGTTAGTCGGCAAACCATCTCGAAGTGGGAAACGGAAAGTGCTTATCCTGACGTAGAACGGTTAATGCAACTTAGCGACTTGTTTGAAATTAGTTTAGACGCGTTGATCCGGGATCGGGAAGTCTCTGCCAAAAAATTACGGGTTCAAAGAGCCCGGACAGGGATGACTTTTTGGGATTTTTTAAGTAAACGTTGGTGGCTAATTTTTGTTTTTACGTGGTGTTTAGCGTGGTTGCTTCCCATAGTTATTCGGGCATTTAAGTAAAGGGAGGTCGTAAAATGACAAATTACTTGGTAGAAACCCAGCAATTAACCAAGTCTTTTAAGGGACGGACGGTACTATCAAAAATAGATTTGGCAATCCCCCAAGGAAAGATATACGGCTTATTAGGAATTAACGGAGCGGGAAAGTCCACCTTGATGAAAATAATTACGGGGATCATTATCAAATATCAAGGGAAAGTTTTTTATCATGGTCACCAGTGGGAGCGTAATGACTTGCGTTCGATTGGCTCATTAATTGAAGAACCGGCGGCTTACCAAAATCTAACGGCCGTTCAAAATATGCAAATTGTCGCTTTGGAAGAACAGCTAAACTTTTCTACGATTGAGCACGTATTAAACCAGTTTGGAATTGCTAACACTGGGAGTCGTAAGGTGGAAGATTTTTCAATGGGAATGAAACAACGCTTAGGAATTGCAATGGCAATGTTAAAAGATCCAGAACTTTTAATTTTGGATGAACCTTTTAACGGACTCGACCCGTACGGCATTAAAGAATTGAAAAATTATTTAAGGAAACTTGCTAGGCGGGGGAAGACCATTATGATTTCTAGCCACATACTACCCGAGTTGCAGGATTTTGCTGAGTACGTTGGTATCATTCACGATGGTAAATTAGTGTACCAAGGCCAAGTTTCGGAGGAACAGGATATTAGTCAAATATTTTTCGCTGAAACGAACCAGAAAGGCTAGGGTAATGCTGAATACATTTAAGTGTGAACTACTTAAAACAAGGTCAAGTAGTTTGTTGCATACGACGGTGGGGATGCCAATGTTATTTATGATTTTAACGGTCATGGCAATATTGTCCTCAAAAAGTAAAACTGGTGAAATTGACGGTTTGAGTTTTATCCAGACTGATATATATAACCTGTGGGCTACGGCTTTGTTGCCCATTATGGTGGTAATATTGGTTAGCCTCGACCAATTCCAGGGAAGACAGGCTCATGAACTGCAACGTTATTATGCCAACGACTGGTCAATTAATAAGCTTTACTTAGCAAAATTAATTAAGTTTTGGGCACTAATTTTACTGGCCCAGTTAGAAGTTTGCTTGGTGACGATGCTTAGTAATTTATTAACGACTGGGCACGTAACTCAAATAGGGACTTTACTAGGAGTTTCCATGCTCATTTGGCTAGGAGCGCTACCGCTAATATCGATAAATGCATTTCTATTGCAGTATGCCAACCCCGTTATAGCTAGTATTTTAAACGTGGGCTTAGTTATTATGAGCGTACTCTTGCGAAATGTTTTTTCACCGTTTTTTGCGTTTAATCCATGGAATTATAGTCTCCGAACGATTGCTTTATTACGTATTAACCCCAATAATACCATCCTGGACAAAAACAGTTGGATGGCACATGACTTAAGTTTTATTTGGTACATTATCGTTGCAGTTTTAGGGTGGTTATTGGTTGACTACCTAGTCGTTACTTTGATTGGCAAGCAAAGGTGGCAAAAGAGATGAAATTGTCGTTATTCAAGCTTAAATACCAACCACTATTAATGCTCATACCGTTATTTTTTGTCTGCTATACGGCTTATTTTATTAAATTTAAGATCACGTACTTTCCGCAAAAAGCAGATTTTTGGTTTAAAAGTAGCGAATTACTTTTAAACGCGTTAATTCCCTTTCTAATTAGCTTAATCACGGCGATTCAATTTAGTTTTGAAGAACAGCGACGTAATTTAAATCCCGTGCTAAGTCTTCCCAAACGCGATACATGGGTTTCTAACGTGGCTATCTTAACGGCGATGGTTTATCTTGAAGGGGCATTAGTTTTTGGTGTTGGAATGGCTTGGTTTGGCAAGTTTGATTATTGGGATAATATTGAAATTTGGTTGAACTTATATGGGCAGCCTTTAATTTGGATACCGATTTTCACCTGGATTGGCATAGCTTTCAATTATCGAACTGGATTAATTGTTGGCGCGGTCCTGATCCCCTTTATGTTAAACGTTGCCAGTCAATCGCAAGGCTCCGGCTGGCGTTGCTTACCATGGTTTTATAATTTTACTGTGGAAAAAAGCCCTGGTCCTTCAATAATGCCAGCAGTCTTATCCGTAGCAGGAATAACCCTTTTGGAACAGCTGGTGTTAAATTACTACGTGAATCATTTTTGGGAGAGGTGATGAGATGCATAACCGGATGGTTGGAAGCATTGGGGGCTGGTTATCAATGGCACTAATATTCTGCTTACTAGGCGTCCAAACTAATTCAGTCAACGCAATGCTGTTTGTAATGGAACTTTTAGTCCCTAGCTTGTTGTATCTTCCAACTATAATTAATAGTCCGACAAGCCCTCCGTTATTTATCAAGGCTAATCTGGTAATGAGTGATGTTATATATATTCTTGGATTAATTGCGGGTTGCGTAAACGTAATTCAACATGGGAACTATTTAAATTGGGGACAAATTGTATTTAGCGTTACTGGATTAGGATGTAGTGGGATAGTTTGGTTAGCAGTTAGAAAATGATTTAGCAATAGTAAAGAGTCTTAGCTGTGAGTTGGAGTGAATCGCGTTTCTGCATGATGAAAAGGGTAAGAGGACTTATTTAAATAAGCGGTGAACTAGGGGAGTTGGATGGCTAAGTATAAGAGATTGGCGATAGTTATTATTTGCGTCCCAGAAGTATCCACGATAAAATGAAAGCGTTCACATATATAATGCTTTAACATTAAGAAAGAAGGGATCAATATGGGACAAAAAGATTTATTAACGTTGGCCGTAATTTTAGGGAGCTTAGGGCCGTTGGTTAACAGCGGGCACGTATTCGCTGATGCAAAGTCGTCGGCAGTCGGGACGGAAAAACTTTTACTGGTGGCTGCGCAAAAAATGCAAGTTGCTAGCGGACAAAAAAATAGGTGGGTAGTACCTTAAGATTAGTGATGCAACTTTTTTGATGATTAGTTACTAAATAATAATTTAAAGAGACCTATGGATGTATACTTTATTAGTTGAGTTAGTGGTGAATGTTTTTTTCTCCAGACTCAGTTTACTCAGTTTCTGGACCTTATTTTTAAGCACTTATTCCAAAATTATTTTCACCATACTTTATATTGGACCTCCTCGAGCAGCGGTTAGTGCTGATTGGGGAGGTTTTTCGTATAATTCGGATTATTAATGATGAAATATCTATTTTTTATAAGTTATAAACGAACTATAAAATAAAATTAAATAAAAATAGTTCGTAAAACGTGTTGATTAAAGTTAACTAAGTTGGTACACTAAACGTGAAAACTAACCTAGTTTTTCCGTTTGAAAGGAGCTGTTATGAAAAAAGTTGCGGTAGTAATGGGATCAATTTCCGATTGGCCAACGATGAAGGAAACGGCGGCGATGCTTGATAAGTTTGAGGTGGCTTATGAGCGACACGTAATTTCAGCGCATCGGATGCCTAGTGAACTTCAAAAATTTGGCAAGCAAGCCCAAAAGGATGGTTATGGGGTAATAATTGCGGGAGCTGGTGGAGCTGCGCATTTACCAGGAATGTTAGCGGCTAACACCATTTTGCCGGTGGTGGGCGTCCCGATTGAAAGTCATGCGTTGCACGGCTTGGACTCTTTATTGTCAATTGTGCAGATGCCCAGCGGAGTACCGGTAGCAACCACGGCGATTGGAGAGGCCGGGGCTAAAAATGCAGCTTTACTGGCAATCGAAATTTTAGCGGTTACCGAGTCGCGGCTTGCTAAAAAAATGATTGAATTTCGGCAAGAACAAACACAGGAGGTCCAGAATAGTGAAAAGCAGTGGTGAAGCGGGTGTATACCTACCGCCAGCAACGATTGGAATTATTGGAGGCGGCCAATTAGGACAGATGATCGCGCTGGCTGCCAAGGCAATGGGGTATAAGGTGGGTATTTTAGATCCGACCCCTAACTGTCCGGCTGGTCAGGTTAGTGATTTTCAAATCGTGGCCGCTTATAACGACCAGCAAGCCCTATTAAAGATGGCCGAACGTAGCGACGTTTTAACTTATGAATTTGAAAATGTCGATTTAGCTAGCTTAGAGGCTGCACAAAAGTTAGCGGCTCTTCCGCAAGGGACTAATTTACTATACGTAACTAGTGATCGTCTTCGCGAAAAACATTTTCTTTCTAGCCACGACCTCCCGGTAACGCCTTATCAACCCGTCAGCAATCCAACCGAGCTAAATGACGCGATTACTAAGCTAGGGTACCCTTGCATTTTAAAATCTTGTGAGGGCGGTTATGACGGACATGGTCAGCAAGATATTAATTCGGAGGCCGATTTGCCAACGAGCCGGAGTTTAGTATCCCAAACACCGTGCATTTTGGAAAAGCGTCAGAAATTCAGCAAAGAATTATCGGTAATGGTGACGCGAAGCCGAGATGGCCAGGTGCGATGTTTTCCAGTAGCGGAAAATATTCATCACAACCATATTCTCCATCAAAGCATTGTCCCAGCACGGGTAACGGAAGAGGTTCAGCAAAAAGCACAAAAAATTGCTCGGCAAATTACGCAAGGTTTATGTTTACGAGGAGTATTGGGGATTGAATTCTTCATGTTAGCTGATGACCGTTTGTTAGTGAATGAATTAGCCCCTCGTCCCCATAATTCGGGACATTACTCGATTGAAGCCTGTAACATTTCACAATTTGAAGCCCACGTTCGCAGTATCTGTGGACTTGAAATACCGAAAATTACGCAACACGCCCCCGCAGTGATGGTCAATTTACTCGGGCAACATTTAACATTAGCCCGCCAAAAGCTAGCACAACGGCCGCATTGGCATTTTCACGATTACGGTAAAGCGGAAAGTCGGGTGAACCGGAAGATGGGGCACATTACCTTGCTAGGCGAACTGCAACCAAGCTTAGATTCAATTCAAGCGGAAAAGATTTGGGAGATTAGCAATGAAGAAAACGACGTTAATTAAAGAGGGTAAAGCTAAACGTTTGTATAATACGGATGAGGCAGACGTGGTGTGGGTTGAATACCTAGATCAGGCAACGGCGTTAAATGGTAAACGAAAGGACCAAGTTATTGGCAAGGGAGCTTTGAATAATCAGATCGATTGTATCCTTTTTAAAATGCTGGATGCAAAAGGGATTCATACGGACTTTATTAAAAAAATTTCCGATACCGAACAATTAAATTACAAAGTAGACGTTATTCCACTAGAGGTAGTCGTACGTAATGCAGCAGCGGGCAGTTTTCAGCGAAAATTTGCGGTGCCGTATTTACGAGAGTTCGACCAGCCGATTGTGGAATTTTTTTATAAATCCGACAAATTGGATGATCCATTTATCAACACTAATCAAGCCGTTGCTTTGAAAATTATTAGTTATGCAGAAGGTGAAATCCTCGAAAACTTAGCGCTCCAAATTAACCGGTTGTTAAAGGAACGGTTTCGGCAGGCTCACTTGCAACTGGTAGACTTTAAGGTTGAATTTGGCAAAACCGCAAATGGAAAAATTATGCTTGCGGACGAAATTTCACCTGATTCTTGCCGGTTGGTAGACCTAACCACTAAGACTTCCTTAGATAAGGACGTTTTCCGCAAAAAAACGGGTGATCTGGTGACGGTTTATCAAGAGGTACTCCGGCGTTTAATAAATTCACGGGAGGAAGCGCATGTACAAAGTTAAAGTTTACGTAACTTATAAAGAATCTATTTTGGATCCTCAGGGAGCTGCCATTAAAAAAGCACTTCATCATTTGAATTACCAAGAGGTCCAAAAAGTGACGGTGGGAAAATATTTCGAAATCCAGGTGGCCGATGGCGGACAAAACGTTAACGAACAAATCCAAAAAATGTGTGATGAATTATTAGCCAACGTTAACATGGAAACTTACCGGTTTGAGATTCAAGACGTTCAAGAGGGCGAAAAATGATATATAGCATCCTTCGTTTTCCGGGCTCTAATTGTGACTGGGATATGTATTACGTTTTACGAGACGTTCTTAAGGTCACCCCGCGTTTTGTGGATTATCGTGAGACTGTTTTACCAGCTGAAACTGGCGCCGTCTTAATTCCGGGAGGCTTTTCGTACGGTGACTACCTGCGAAGCGGCGCAATTGCCCGTTTTTCGCCCATCATGTCCGCGGTGCAGGAATTTGCGGAAGCTGGAAAACCAGTGATCGGAGTCTGCAATGGATTTCAAATTTTAACCGAAGCCGGGTTATTACCCGGAGCATTGCGACCTAACGAGAGCTTGAATTTTATTTGCCGCCCCCAGAAATTGGTTGTTGAAAATTGCCAAACGCCGTTTACCCGCCAATTTAGTTTAAAGCAAACCGTAACGTTCCCCATCGCTCACGGTGAAGGAAATTATTATTGTGATGAAACAACTTTACAAGATTTAAAGGAACACAACCAAATTGTTCTGCGTTACGTAAACAACCCTAACGGCAGTACTGATAACATTGCCGGAATTACTAACCAAGGGGGCAACGTCCTTGGGCTAATGCCCCATCCTGAACGAGCTAGTGAAGCAGTTTTAGGGGGGACGGACGGGAAAATATTGTTCCAAAGTTTAGTTGCTAGTATCACACAGCACGTTTAATAAGGGGAGATTTTGCGATGATGACGGAATTAACACCGACCGAAATTCGGGATCAAAAATTATATGTCCAGTGGGGACTAAGCGAAGACGAATTTAACCAGATCAGGAACACATTGGGTCGACTCCCTAACTTCACTGAAACAGGATTATTTGCTGCCATGTGGAGCGAGCATTGTGCGTATAAAAACTCTAAGCCACTTTTAAAACAATTTCCCACAACGGGTCAGCAGATATTGCAGGGACCGGGAGAAGGTGCTGGCATTGTCGATATTGGCGACGGGCAGGCGGTAGTTTTTAAAGCCGAAAGTCATAATCATCCTACGGCAGTGGAACCTTATCAAGGTGCCGCAACGGGCGTGGGTGGCATTGTTCGAGACATTTTTTCCATGGGTGCCCGACCAATCGCGTTAATGGACAGTCTGCATTTTGGTGAATTGACTGACGCCCGGACAAAATACTTAGTGGACCAAACCGTAGCGGGAATTGGCGACTACGGTAATTGCATGGGGATTCCTACGGTTGGCGGAGAAACGACTTTTGATGCGATTTACCAGAATAACCCGGTGATGAACGCCATGTGCGTGGGCTTGTTGAACGTCGCTGACCAACAGCGGGGAGCTGCCGCTGGGGTCGGCAATTCAATCTATTATGTGGGCGCTAAAACTGGCCGAGATGGGATTCAAGGCGCTATTTTTGCTTCTACTGAGTTTAATGATGCACACGCTACACAACGGTCGGCGGTCCAGGTTGGGGATCCGTTTGCCGAAAAACAGTTAATGGAAGCTTGCTTAGAATTAATTCATAACCATGCCGAATGGTTGGTAGGGATTCAAGATATGGGGGCGGCGGGCTTAGTCTCCTCATCAGCAGAAATGGGGGCCAAGGCGGGATTTGGGATGCGCTTGGATCTTGACTTGGTTCCTCAACGTGAAGCTGACATGATTCCCTACGAATTAATGCTTTCTGAATCCCAAGAACGGATGTTGCTCTGCGTCAAGCAGGGGCACGAACGTGAAGTAGAGGAAATTTTTGCAAAATATGACAGTACCGCTGTAAAAATTGGGGAGGTCATCGAAGATCAGCGATATCAGCTGATTTTTAAAGGGGCGACCGTAGCCGATGTGCCAATTCATGCGTTAGTTGATGAAGCACCGACTTATCATCGACCAAGCCAAAAGCCGCAACGTGTTAAGAGCGATGGAAAGCAATTTCAACCGCAAATTAAGGATTTGACGGCAACTTTTAACGCTATGTTGCGTCAAGCCACGATTGCTAATAAAGTAGCAATCTTTGAACGCTACGATGCACAGGTACAAACTAACACAATTTCAACCGTCCAAAGCGACGCTGCAGTAGTTCGAATCCGCGGGACCCAAAAAGCACTCGCAATGACTACCGACGCGAATCCCCGTTACTTATACTTGAATCCTTACCTTGGCGGACAAATTGCCGTTAGCGAAGCCGCCCGCAACGTGGTGGCAACGGGAGGAAAGCCTTTAGCAATTACCGATTGTCTGAATTTTGGGAGTCCAGAGGATCCGGAAAGTTACTACGAATTAGCCCAGGCCATTAATGGAATGACCGTGGCCTGCGATGTTTTTGGTACTCCCGTGATTTCGGGCAACGTTTCACTGTACAACGAATTTAATCGGCAACCAATTTACCCTACGCCCATGGTGGGCATGGTCGGAATAATTGAAGATCCAGCTTGGATAACCACCTTAGATTTTAAACAAACGGGTGATTTGATTTACATTCTAGGTGAAACTACGGACGCCTTTAACGGCAGTGAGCTCCAAAAAATGCAATTAGGCCACGTGGAAGGTAAACTGTTCGACTTTGATTTGCAATACGAAATTGACCAACAACGCTTAGTAATCGAGCTAATTCATGAAGGGCTTTTGGCTAGTGCACACGATTTGGCAGAAGGGGGATTAGCAATCGCCCTCGCAGAAAGTGCCTTCGCAGGAGAAATCGGGTTTAACGTGCAAACTGACTTAACGGCCGCCGAACTCTTTGCTGAAAACCAATCGCGGTTTCTCGTAACCGTTACGCCAGCAAATCAAGCACTTTTTGAAGCTAAAACTACTGGCAAGGCGGCGCTACTCGGCCACGTAGGGGGTGATCGGCTTAAAATCTTAACCACCGATGACATGTTGAACGTTGATTTAACGGCGGCCGAAACTAGTTGGAAGGAAGCACTCGCATGGCAACTGAATTAAAGGGACTCAACGAAGAATGCGGCATTTTTGGGGTTTGGCAAGATCCAGATGCAGCGCAACGAACGTATATCGGATTACACAGCTTACAGCATCGCGGGCAAGAGGGGGCGGGCATCGTAACCCGCACTCCCACGGGAAAATTTGCCATCCACAAAGGACTGGGGCTTTTAGCGGACGTGTTCAATAACCCGGATGACTTAACGAACTTAATTGGGCGCAGTGCAATTGGCCACGTCCGTTACGGTACGGCTGGAAGCCGTGGGGTTGAAAATGTGCAGCCGCTGCTTTTCCACTACCTACAAGGGGACGTGGCGATGGCCCATAACGGTAATTTAACAAATGCAATTACGCTACGCCACCAATTAGAAGAGCAGGGCGCAATTTTTCAATCCAATTCGGATACCGAAGTTCTAATGCACCTGATTCAGCACCAAAAGCAGGCAAGCTTTAGGGAAAAATTAAAGGCTAGTTTGCGACAAATTAAGGGTGGGTTCGCGTACCTGATTCTTACGGAAAATGCTTTATACGCAGCATTGGATCCTAATGGTTTCCGGCCTTTGGTGATTGGGCAATTAACTAATGGTGCATTTGTGATCGCTAGTGAAACTTGCGCGTTAATGGCGGTGGGTGCCAAAGTTGTCCGGGACGTAGAACCTGGCGAACTGGTCCAAATTGATGACCAGGGAATTAAAATTAGCCACTTTACGACCGAGACTCAGCTAGCAATTTGTTCGATGGAATTTATTTATTTCGCCCGTCCAGATTCGAACCTTTACGGGGTGAACGTCCATCGCGCGCGACAACGAATGGGTAAGCGATTAGCCCAAGAAAATCCGTTAGACGTGGACATTGTCGTTGGGGTACCCAATTCTTCGCTATCAGCAGCGGCAGGGGTGGCAGAGCAGTTAGGAGTCCCAAATGAAATGGGCCTGATAAAAAATCAGTACAGCAGCCGCACGTTTATTCAACCCACCCCTAAGTTACGTGAACAGGGGGTCGAGATGAAGTTGACAGTGTTATCCGCGGTGGTTGCTGGAAAAAGGGTGGCTCTCGTTGACGACTCGCTTGTTCGGGGGACCACCAGCAAGTACATTGTAAAAATGTTGAAAAAAGCGGGGGCTAAAGCGGTGCATTTGATGATCAGTTCACCACCGTTGAAATACCCTTGCTTTTACGGAATTGATATCGAACATACACGTGAATTAATGGCGGCAAACCTCACGGTAAAGGAAATGTGCGTTGCAACCGGGGCGGACTCGTTGCACTTTTTGAGCTTGCCCGGTTTGATTGAAGCCATCGGTTTACACCAAGATGCCCCTAACGACGGACTTTGCGTAGCGTACTTTGATGGAAATATCCTACGCCGCTTTACGATTACGCGGCTGATTTTAAAGTTCCTAAGACCGCAAACGACACTACGTTATCGGAAACGGGAGCCACAAAGGAGAAATAATAATGACCAAAAATGCTTATGAACAAGCGGGAGTAAACATTGCTGCAGGCGAAGAAATTATTGAAGGCTTAAGGCAAGCGGTTGGTGAACAAGATCCCCACATTTTAAATGGGATTGGCAATTTTGCCGGATGTTATCAACTCTCCGAAGATCAATTAGACGATCCGGTTTTAGTGGCGGGGGCTGACGGAGTGGGAACTAAAGTACTGCTAGCTGCCCAAACTGGAAAAGTCGAATCGTTAGGGCAAGATTTGGTAGCAATGTGCGTTAACGATTTGTTGGCGCAGGGCGCATTACCGCTATTCTTTTTAGATTATTTGGCGTTTTCACGTTTAGAAAGCGACCAAACAGCCGCAATTTTAAAAGGGATTTTGAAAGCTTGCCAGGCCCAATCCATCCCGTTACTAGGCGGAGAAACGGCCGAGATGCCGGGGCTTTATCAAGACCAGCGTTTTGATTTAGCCGGTTTTGCGGTTGGTTTGGTAGCTAAAAGAGAGCTCCTCAGTTCAGCCATGGTAAGTGAAGGAGATTACTTGGTTGGTTTACCTTCGACTGGCTTACATAGTAACGGTTACTCATTAGTGCGTAAAATCCTTTTTACGGATCATCATTACCAATTTGACGACTATTTGCCAGGAATCGCCCGTCCATTAATCGAAGAACTTTTGGAACCGACCCGGTTATATGGCAACGTGATCCGACCACTATTACAAAAAAGGTTATTAAACGGGATTGCCCACATTACGGGTGGTGGTTTACTGGAAAACGTACCGCGGATGTTACAACCCAATCAACAGACTGAAATAAAGTTGGCTAGTTGGCCTAAACCAGCTATTTTTAACGTTCTCACTAAGCTTGGAAAACTTTCACAAACCGACCGTTACCAAACTTTCAATATGGGAATTGGAATGGTGTTGACCGTGAGTCCTCAGCAATATCAGCAAGTAAGGGACGAACTCGACCGCCAAAAAGAACCGTATTTTAAGATTGGCCAAGTGAAGAGGCGCCCAGAAAATGCACCAGCCGTCGTACTTTTAGGAGCTGATTAATGATTAAGATCGCAATATTTGCGTTGGGGACCGGCACCAATTTTGTTGCACTTGCCCGCCACATCGAAGAAACTAACGTACCAATTCGCATTGCATGTTTAGTCTGTGATCAACCAGATGCACCAGTAGTTGGAAAAGCGGTCAAATTGGGGGTTCCAGTTTGGACCCACCGTTTGGGCGAGTTTGCTGACAAAACGGCTTACGAACAAGCAATTCTGCTCGAGTTGCAAAAATACGATTTAAAACTAATTGTATTAGCCGGTTACATGAAAATTATTACGGGAGTGCTACTAGAAGCCTACCCACAGGCCATTATTAATATTCACCCTGCGTTGTTGCCTGCCTTTCCGGGACGACATGGAATTGAAGACGCTTTTGCGTACGGCGTGAAAATTACCGGGGTCACCGTGCACTGGATTGACGACGGAATTGATACCGGCCCCATCATTGCGCAGCGGGCGGTCCCCATTTTGCCCAATGATGATGTGACAAAATTAGCGCAAAGAATTCATCAAGTCGAGCATGAATTATATTTTGTTAGCCTATGCGAAGTTCTAAAACAACGAAAATTGATTAAATAAGGGAGCGTGCTCATGAAAACTGCATTATTAAGCGTGTCGGATAAAACTGGAATTGTTGAATTTGCCAAGGGCTTAGCGGCTCAAGAATTTAGAATAGTTTCTACAGGCGGGACTAAAAAGGTTCTTGAAGAAGCGGGGCTAACGGTGACAGGATTAGAAGAATTAACCGGTTTTCCAGAATTGCTGGATGGTCGGGTAAAGACGTTACATCCCGTAATTCATGGCGGACTGTTGGCACGACGAGATTTACCGAACCACTTGCAAGCGTTAAAAGAACAGCAAATTGGTCTGATTGACTTAGTCTGTGTGAACCTCTACCCATTCAAAAGCACCATTATGCAAGACGGAATCACTGAAGCAGAAGCAATTGAACAAATTGACATTGGCGGACCCAGCATGTTGCGTTCCGCGGCTAAAAATTTTGCGTCGGTTTGGGCGGTGGCGGATCCTGCAGATTATCAAGCAGTTTTAGACCAGCTGGCGCAAACGGACGACGCAATTGCTTTTCGGCGGGTGCTAGCTTTGAAAGTTTTCCAGCATACGGCCGCGTATGACACGTTAATTGCCCAATATCTGGGCCGTGCGGATGAAGAATTTCCTACCCAACTCACAATGACCTATACTAAAAAGCAGGCAATGCGCTACGGTGAAAATAGTCACCAAAAAGCCGCTTTCTACGAGAATGCCTTACCCGTGCCGTTTTCGATTGCCCAAGCTAAGCAATTACATGGAAAGGAACTTTCGTATAACAATATTAAAGATGCTGACGCGGCTTTGAAAATGAGTGCCGAGTTTGAACAGCCTACGGTGATTGCCGTTAAGCACATGAATCCTTGCGGAATTGGACTAGGCAAGTCGATTGAGGAAGCGTGGGATCGGGCGTACGCTGCTGACCCAATTTCTATTTTCGGCGGGATTATTGTATTAAATCGTCCAGTTGATTTGGCGACTGCCCAGAAAATGCACCAGCTCTTTTTGGAAATTATAATTGCTCCTAGTTTTGAAAGGGAAGCTTTTGCAGTGTTGGCGCAGAAGAAAAATCTACGAATAATGACGGTTGATTTTAGTAAAAAACAAGCGTCTAAGGAACTCGAAACAGTCTCCGTAATGGGCGGGCTTTTAGTACAAGAACCTGATGAAGTCGCTGAAAGCCAGGCTGATTTTAAAGTGGTTTCTAAGCGCCAACCGACAGAGGCCGAACTAAGAGCCATGGTTTTTGGCCAAACGGTGGTTAAACACGTTAAGAGCAATGCAATCGTGATTGCTACGGAAAATCAGACTTTAGGAATCGGCGCAGGGCAAATGAATCGGATTGGCTCGGTTGAAATTGCCATTGAACAGGCAGAAAAGGCTGCTGGATTTAAAAATGCAATTATGGCGTCCGACGCCTTTTTCCCAATGGATGATTGCGTCGAGTTTGCAGCTAAACACGGGATTAAGGTCATCGTCGAACCTGGCGGCAGCATTAAAGACCAAGCGTCGATTGATAAGGCAGACGAGTTAGGCATCACGCTAGTCTTTAGCGGTCGGCGTCATTTTAGACATTAGGGGGCTTAATTCGTGGCAAAAGTACTAGTTATTGGGCAAGGCGCCCGCGAACACGCAATTGGCCGCCAGTTATTATTAAGTGAGCAGGTTGAAGAAGTTTATTGCGCGCCCGGAAATCCCGGTATGTTGCGAAGCGGAATTAAGACCGTTCCCATCAAGGAATTAAACTTTGAAAAGTTGGTTGAGTTTGCCCGCAAGCAAGCGGTTAGTCTAACAGTTGTCGGCCCGGAATTGCCGCTGCAACAGGGAATTGTGGATTATTTCAATGCGGCAGGGTTAACCATTTTTGGCCCGTCTCAAGCTGCAGCAAAATTAGAGAGCTCGAAGCAATTTGCCAAAAAGGTTATGCAGGAGGCGGGAGTACCAACCGCGCGCTACGCCAGCTTTCAAGACGAAAGCTCTGCAATCCAGGCGTTATCCAAGGTATCTTATCCGGTGGTAATTAAAGCTGACGGATTAGCCGCCGGGAAGGGGGTTGCGATTGCTAAAAATCAAAGTGATGCCGTAGCAATAATTCATCAATTGCTAGGCGAGCACCAATTTAATACCACGTCGATCGTTATCGAGGAATACTTGGAAGGACAAGAGTTCTCGCTAATGGCATTTGTTAACGGCGACCAAATTATCCCAATGCCGCTTTCCCAGGATCATAAGGCAGCTTATGATGGCGACCGCGGGCCTAACACGGGTGGAATGGGCGCATATAGTCCGTTACCTCAATTTTCAACAGAGCTGGGGAAACGGTGTGTGGATGCGGTTGTCCGTCCGGTCATTCACGCTTTACGTCAACGGGATATTAGTTTTTGTGGGGTTTTGTATGCCGGTTTGATTATGACTAAAACGGGGCCCAAGGCAATTGAATACAACGTCCGATTTGGAGACCCCGAAACGGAAGTTGTATTACCACAGCTGCAAAGTGATTTTTACGGGCTTATTCTGGGGTTACTGGATCAGCAACCGCCCAAGTAAAATGGCAAAATAACGATATTTATTTAGGAGTGGTTGTGAGTTCAGAAAATTACCCACAATCTTCGGCTGCAGGGATTAGATTATCCAGCTTTAATAGCGTTCCAGCAGACTTTACCATAAATTATGCTGGCGTGGCACAAGATTCGAAAAACGAATTGGTTAGTAACGGTGGCCGGATTCTTTGTGCAACGACCAAAGCTAGTAATATTACGCAAGCGCGAACAATTTTATATTCGTGGTTAAATCAACAGAAGTTAGTGGGGATGCGTTATCGGAATGACATTGGAAAACGTGGAGAGTAGTGTAACTAGATAATTAATAAGAATGAGAAAACCAGTTGCGTAGATGGTTTTCTTTTTTTTTTGTCAAAGGAAAATTAAGTATTATTTTATAGTAGAATTTAATGCACGTTGTGAGATAATGGAAAATAATTAAGAATAATAGGCGTGGGAAGTAATAATGGACAACAAAATTAATGAACAATTAAGTTTAGATGTTGGGGATGCAGTGAAAAAAACTCGTCCTAAAAATGTTCCTGCTGTTAAAAATACAGATGCTTCTGCTTCAGCATTCGGTTGGCGATTCCAAATTATAGCAGGCATTATTTTGTCAATACGCAATATCAAAGAAATAAAATTTGTTGAAATTGAGGGGAACACCGAAGATATAGAACTATACTTTAGTGATAAAGATCCTGCATATATACAATCTAAAGCTATTCAAGGAAACATTTTCGACAAAACAGATGTTGCTGCTACAAAGGCTACTATGGCTATGAACACACTAATTAACACTAGCAATAGAACTGAAGGGAAATATTCTGAATTAATGTATGTAGTAAATTTTAGAAATCCTTTGAATTTAAATAATGCTGATTTAATAGCATCTTGGAATCCTGATTTGAAAAGACCATTTATAAGAAAATATAATTCTTTACCAAGCAAGGCAAAAAAATTTATTAGAGCACGAATAAAAACCGCAAAAAAACAGTTAGAAGAAAAATATATTGGCAGTATACAGTACTTCGATTTAAATCGTTTAAAATTAGCAACTATTTTATTTAGTTCTGATGAACAAGATGAAGTAAACTACTTATCTCTAGAAAATGTGATCGAAGATTTGTTTGAAAAATTAAAGCTTAATATTAGGTTAGGTAAAATTCACGTTATTAGAGATATGCTAATAACTAAATATTTGGCAAATGCGGGATCAAAAGAATGGGGAGAAAAGCATAAAAGAATAAGTAAAGAAAATTTGATCTGGAAAATAATTTTCGGGATTATTGATAGTGCGCCTACCGAATTTTACGAAGAACTCCCGATAGGAATAGAAGGTGAGTTAGATATCTATGAACATGATTTTGTTGAACAGCAAGTTGAAGATGTGGTTATTATCAATAAAGTTTTAGCAGGCTTTAATGAGTATATGAAATTGGAAAACGAAAGAAATAGAAAAGAAGTATTTAGAAGATTCGTTAATCATAAGTGGTCTGATTATAAAGATATTTTTCCTTTAAATGAAGATCCTATAGTACAAGAATATGGGATAAAAATGATCATTACAAGAATTATATATGGACAAAGAACAATAGCGAAAATAAAAGATGGGGTAAACTTAAAATGAGATTTTTAAATTTATTACTCAACTATGATGGGAAAACAAAAAACATAAAATTATTTGATAAAACTCTAATTTACAGTAAAGAAAATAGTGTTGGTAAAAGCACACTTTTACGCTTGATGTTTTATAGTTTGGGGTATCCCATCCCTGGTACATATGGTTTAAAGTTTAAAAAAATTAATACAGAAATATTATTTGAACGTGACGGAGAAAAATATATTGTTAAACGAAATGATAATTATATAGAGATATATAAAGGGTTAAGATTTATTCATTCGTGCACATTAACTGGACATGATGACTCTTGGTTTACATATATATGGGGAATAGATTCAATTCGTGTTTTAAAAAATATATTAGGTGCTATATATATGGATCAAGATAAAGGATGGACTTTACTTAATAGAGGTAAAGTAATTGGCAATATTAGATTTAATGTTAGAGATTTGTTAATTGGTTTGTCGAAGAAGGGAAACGACTTTGAAAATGAATTAGTTCGTTTAGATGAAGAGCAAAAATTATTAAATAAGACTAGACAATTGCAGGAACTTGCTAAGACCACAGAAGAATTTAAAAATAGTAGTATTGGGGAATTACGAGAACCGCAGGATGAACAATTAAACAATCGCTATAAAAATTTAAAGTTGCAACGCAAAGTTGTATCAAAAAAAATAAATGATATCAAAAAAAACATTTCTAATGAACAGGGATTAAAAAAATATTTGGTTTCGTTGAATATGATGGTTGAAGTTAATGATAAGGCAATCGTGATTAATGAAAATAATTTGCTTAATTTTAAAGATAATATAGAATTTTTGAAACAAAAATCAGCTGATTTACAAGAAGATAAAGAAAAAATTGAGTACGAAATTTCAGTTGTAAAAAACAAATTGGAAGATCGTGTTTCTAGTTTGTTTAACGAAACGGATGTTATAGACAAAACATTACAAGATATTTCTAATATCAACATTGATAATTCAATTTTAGATGCAAGAGAAGACGAATTACGAAAATCTATTTCACAATTAAACGAAAGAATCGAAGATAAATTTGTTGATAGTAATGAGTTGATTGATGAGACTAAGGGATGGATTAATTTATTCGCTGATAAATTAGGCGTATCAAATGTTGTACAGAATAAGAAGTATATTTTTACAAGAGATATCAAGTCGATAAGTGGCACCATTTACTATAAAGTTGTTTTTTCTTTCAAGATGGCATACATAAAGACAATCGAAAAGTATACGGGAATTATTTTACCTATAGTACTAGATTCTCCAAGTGGAAGAGAAGTAACAAATAGAAATATTACAGAAGTTATAGAAATCTTGAACGAATACTTTTTAAAAAATCAAATAATTATCGCATCTATCAACAAATATAAGTTAGAAGGAGTCAAAGAAATAGATCTAACGACTGATAAGATATTTAGTTAAATTAATAAAACTAAGTCAATGTAATGCCCGCATTGACTTTTTTTATTCAATAAATCAATTAAAACTATCCACTTTGATATTATAGATATTTTTTGCCTTAGCGAGCTAAAAATTACTAACATTGAAATGCTCTGATGGCCGGATTATCTGCTGAAAAATTTGCTAAAGACAAATTTTAAAGGTACATAGTCGAAATGGGGATCAAGAAATGAAATTATTTGGAATGCCGATCTCGTTTTTTGGTTCAAATGTGAGTTCTAAAACTATTCAAACGGGCAACCTTATTTTTACTGTTTGGGGGATTTGTTGTATTTTAATAGGTATAGTTGTCCTGCTAGGTAACCACAAGAAGCGTAGTAAAGTCCAACATATCGTAGCCCTTGGTTTATTAAGCGTTGGCATTTTGGCGTCGATCAATAATTTATTACAATACCTTTTCTGGAATTAAGCTGCGATGTAACTATTTAACTTCCCATTTTTAATGAGCATTGCATTTAAAATCAAAAGCTAACTAATAAGCGTGTGACCTTGGGATGACTTATGGCTGCAATGTGTATAAAAGTTAACGGTGAGAAAAATTTTAGCAGATTTGTTCAAGCCTTTTTAGAGGTGAGAGCCTCCATTAGTTGATATAATAACGTGTAGTCAATAGCAATTTACCAAAAGTTTTAATGGCTGCTTCGTATTTATTAAATAATTCGCGGAGGTTGCAATGCTTACTTACCTTTTTTTATTTCTTACTATTTTAGTTTCTAGCATTTACCTATATAAAGATCGGCGTAATTTTATTGCAGGAATCTTTTTTGCGGGAAGCTGTATTAATTTAACTTTATTAGCGACTTTAGGAATTGCCGCTTATCTAGCTGGGGATTCTAGGATTGGAATCATTAGTCTTGCGGTGTTTTTACTATTAGGGATTATCGTGGTTCCGTTACTGGTCGGTTTTAGTTTAATTATTAATACCTACGTTATGCAAACGCGCAAAGGCAAAAGTTTGACGGCTAAATTGTCGCTAATTTTTGGAGTTAACCTATTACTTGTATTGGGTGCGGCTATTTTACTTGCCAACCAGTACTTGGGTCGGTTAACAGGCATATTGTTCGTTTTTATAGGAATCGACGTAACTTTTACGTTTATGGTAGATTGTAAAATTAATCCGAACGCTGTTCAGACAAAAAAGATCAGCTTCCTTTAAAATGGTGTTTACCACAAACCCATCTTTTAGGAGCTGATC
>ERZ507543.22-NODE-22-length-80688-cov-10.0876_pt1 | contig 80688 bp, 60 predicted proteins | sample MGYA00248695_ERZ507543 | MGnify/ENA primary metagenome ERZ507543 (study PRJEB26165, sample SAMN02676189) | human gut metagenome | isolation source: stool | host: Homo sapiens | place: USA | study: EMG produced TPA metagenomics assembly of the C.diff FMT (human gut...
GGAAGTCCCAGTCTGACCCGAACACGTTTCGGCTATATTGCATAGAACACGAAAGGCCAGTATTTAAGACGTGGGCTGTCGGCTTAAATCTGTGCCCACCACGCTCCGGCCATTGCCCAGAATGCCTGGAAGCCGGCTTAGGACGAACCTATCACTGCATGTTTACGGGTAACTCGCACTGTTTCCAGCGGGTCTCAGCTGGTTGCCTTTGAACTTATGACTTGGCACGTTTTAGCTATCTTTAATGTCGAATAATATATCAGAGATTTAGGTGAACGTCACACTCAACTAGTGATTCGGTAAGTACCAAAAAAGCCTTCAAAAAAATCATTAAGATTCTCCTGAAAGCTCAACTGTTATGATTGATGTGCGCCTATTTGCGCCGAACGCCACGTCGATTGGCATTCAATTCATTCTGTTGTTGTTTGAATTTATCAAATGTCGCATCGCGTTGTTTTTGATTTTTTCGAGGCGTCCGTTTCTTGGTATATTTCATCTTTCCCACCTCTTCAATGTTAACATGATAGCGTGAACGGCTAATCGATGCAACCAATTAGTCCACCACTAGTCCTCATTGGATACGTGACTGGCAAATGAATCGTAGAGTTGCTTGGCGACCGTTGTGTTCGGACTGACGACAAAAATCGTATCATGACCGGCTAGCGTCCCGCTCACTTCGGGTAGATTTAAATCATCGATGATGGCTGCCAGCAAGTTCCCATTACTAGGCAGCGTATGAATAATATTCATAAATTCGACCCGATCAATGCTCGTCACCACGTCATGTAAGGTTTCAAACAAGCGGTCTTGTTCATTTTTATTGTTTGCCTTAAAAATCGCATAGCGCGTCTGGCCGTGCTCATCCGGGGTCTTGACGATTTGCATCTCCCGGATATCCCGCGAAATCGTCGCTTGCGTGGCAGCGATACCCTCCGCCTTGAGCTTAGCCATCAATTCTTCCTGGGTGGCAATTGGATATTCAGTAATTAGTTGCGCAATAACTGCTTGACGCTCAGACTTTTTCATCTCGCGGAACCTCCCTAAATCGTATTAGTGAATACATTATACCAAATATTCAGGCTGTAAACTACGCGTGTGACGCCAAAAAGCACATTTTCCGCGTTTAACCAGAAAATGTGCTTGCTTGTTATTGTATATTTATGAATTTTCGCTAGTCAGCAGCTATTAAATTGGACTGGCAATCACCAGTCAAAATACGACCTTGAAATTTATTCGTACATCCGACCTGCCGACGTCAGTAAATTACGCCAGACGTTCAGTCGAAAAAGCAAGCCTAATCAAATCGGCGTAAATAATCGCCTAATAAGGCCAAACCCCGCTCCAAATTCGCGGTATCCGTGCAATATCCCAAACGGGCATGACCGGGAATATCAAAACGTGAGCCAGGTACTAATAAAACGCCGGTATCTTTTAACAACTCACGACAAAAGGTCTCATCATCAATTGGAATATTCAGCTTGATGCACGATACCGAAATACTATGTGGCGCAATCAAGTCTACCCGGGGTTCATCAGCGACCCAGTTCGTCAGGATTTTGAGGTTCCGTGCGACTAGTTCCTGATTGCGGGCGCGCACCTTATCGCGATGACGCAAGATTCGGACCGCCAGCTGGTCATTGATGACGCCGCCTGAAATCATGGTATAGTCGCGGTACTTGCGAAAAATATCGGCCACTTCCTGACTAGGCGTTGCGGTCCACCCGATGCGAATGCCAGGTACCGAATAAGTCTTTGACAGACTATTGACCGCGATACCACGGTCATACAAATCGGCGATGGAGACAAACGGCGTCGCATCCAGCGGTTCATACACCTCATCCGCTAACACGTATGCGCCAACCGATTGAGCAACCGCTACAACTTGTTCCAAGAGTGCACGGTCCAATAAACTCCCCGTCGGATTGATCGCATTGTTGAGCAAAATCATTTTGGTATTAGGTCGAATCAAGCGCTGCAATTCTTCAATATCTGGCAACCAGTCCGCTGATTCATGAATATGCCAATAATCAACAGTCGCACCCAACGACTTGGGAATATCATATAGCTGTTGGTAGCTCGGATATAACGCAATCACGTGGTCGCCGGGTTCAATCAGACTGTAAATGGCCAAATGATTGGCGCCAGTTGCCCCGTTAGTTTGTAACACGTTGTCCGCGGGGACGTGTTCATATAAGGTACTGACGAGTTGTTTGAATTCCGGTGAACCCTCGATCCAGCCATAATCCAGGCGCGCTGCCCCCAGCTCCTGGTAAAACTCCTGTGGTGCTTGTTGGTCGTCCAAAGCGGCAATTTCAGCCATCGTTAAGGCCGCAATCGAGCTTTGACTAATATCGGTGGTCGCTTCACGCTCATGTGCGTTCAGCCAAGCTTCCACCCCAAAACCAGCAATTTTCATGCGTATCGTCCCTCTCATTAAAAGTCCAATACGACTAGCATACCGATTGTCTGAGCGAACCGCAACTATATTTTAGTCACGAAGTTCGCGAGTAGTTTAATCCCGTACAAAATAATAATCAGCCCGCAGACGCGGTTGATCCACAATAAGACGCGTGGCCGCATCAGGTGCTTGAATTTACTGATCAAACTCGTGAGACCGATAAACCAAATAACGGACGCGATAATCACGCCTGCAATGAAGAAATGCGTCAGCGCTGCAGGAATCGACACCCGAAAGGCCGCGAGTAATACTGACCCATCGATTAAGGCTTGTGGATTTAGCCACGCCACTGAAAACGCCGTCAAAATCGCCGCTTTATAAGAAAAATCACTATCGAGTGTGTCCATCGCCGCTTCTGGTTGCCGCAACAATTGCCAACCAATGTAAAAGACCAGTAAACTGCCGACAAATAACACGGCTAGTTCCAGCCACGGTGTTGTTTGTAATAACTTACCGATGCCATAAAAGCATGCGAGTGACAGTGATGTATCAAACGCAATGACAATCAGTGCGACACGCAAGGCCCGCTGTAATGGTTGCTCGATGGCCGTTGAGACCACAAATAAATTTTGCATCCCAATTGGTGCAATATAAACGATACCGAATAATAATCCTTGTAAAAAGACTTGCATAGTTACCCCCTGTTACCAGCCAATCCTGTCGTCATCCCAACCAATTAATGATTAGTTGAGTGACCAAACTGGACTAGCTTTTAATTCAGAGATGATTATAATAGAGATAATCTCATTTGTAGCCAACCAATTTGAGCTTTTTAGCCCAACCACTAGAACTTATTTCTGAGGGATAGGTTCAGCTGCTATTTTTGAACACACAGGAGGTCCGTCTATGGCCGTATTAACGATTAACTGGCAGCCAGATAAGCAAGCTACCACACCAATTTACCAACAAATCACTGATTATTTTCAGAAACAAATCTCGACCGGCAACTGGGCAGTCGGATCCAAACTGCCCGCACAACGCAAACTCGCGGAACAGTTTGGTGTCAACCGTAGTACCCTGATTACCGCGCTAGACGAACTGATGGCAGTCGGACTGATTACCAGCAATCCGGGCTCTGGCATGGTCGTTTCCGGGAATCACTGGTCCAGCCTCCTTGCCGAACACGTCAACTGGTCCCAATACGTCAAAGCCGGGCAATTCAAGCCCAACTCCCACGCCTTGCAAAAAATCAACCAGTTTGAGACCGACGCCGTCATCCGTTTGAGCACCGGCGAACCCGCACCGGAACAATTCCCACGGCCACTCTTTCAGCGGGCCTTCGCACATCTGGGCGAGCGACTCACCAGTCTTAATTACACCGAACCCGCCGGTATCCTGGCGTTACGAGAACAAATTGCACGCCACTTGCAGACGGTCGGCATTAAAACCCAACCCGAAAACATTTTAATTACGTCCGGCTCCTTGCAAGCACTACAACTCGTTTCAATGTCACTATTTCCAAAGGACGCGACAATTTATACCGAAGCGCCGACCTACGTCAAATCCTTGCATGTATTTCAGTCCGCCCACACGCACTTGGCAGGCATTCCGATGGATAATCAGGGCCTGGCCTATTGGCAAATGGCCGCTCCCGCACCCGGGCAGCACGCCATTCTCTACACCATTCCGACGTTCAATAATCCAACTGGCATCGTGATGAGTGCTGAGCGCCGCCAACAAGTCCTGCAAACCGCTCAGGAACACCGTTTGCCAATCTTAGAAGATGCCGCCTATCAAGACGTTTGGTTCGAACAGCAACCGCCACAGCCGTTGAAAGCACTTGATACGACTGGCAATGTGATTTATTTTGGCAGCATCTCAAAGTCACTGGCACCCGGACTGCGCATCGGTTGGACGGTGGCAGCCCAACCGGTCATCGACCGACTGACGGATGTGCGGATGCAAACGGATTACGGGGCAAGTTCATTGTCACAGTTGGTCTTAGCTGAGATTCTTGCGGACCCCGAATACGACACTTATCAGGCCAATTTTCGAGCCGTTTTAGCCCAGAAAGCCGCCACCGCGCAAGATATTTTGCGTCATTACTGGGGCGACTTTGCCACGTGGCAAGCTCCGACTGGCGGTTTTTATTTATGGGTACGCTTGGCAGACAGCATCAACATTCCCAAGCTCTTTGATCTGGCGACTGCCCATAACGTGTTATTCAATCCTGGTAGCATCTATGACTTCCAGCCTAATCAATACATTCGCCTGAGTTTCTCTTACGAATCGAGTGCGCGTTTCGAACAGGGTATCAAGATTTTGACTGAGCTGATTCACGCCAACTTCAATGTTTGACCCTGTAAAGATTTGGTTAACATCCCTAATTAACCATCATCTGATTACAAACTATGCTAAGATGATACTGTTCCATTAATTATGAATAAGGGGAGTATGTTAATCATGGACGATGTTAAAGCAACGGTATTATCGATTTTACAAGATCTAACTGGGGAAGATGTTTCAAGTAATATGGATGCCAATTTATTTGATGAAGGCATCTTAGATTCAATGGGTTCTGTGCAACTTTTATTGGAACTCCAAAATCAATTAGGGATTGAAGTCCCCGTTTCTGAATTCGAACGTTCTGAATGGGAAACACCGGCAAAAATCGTTGCCAAGGTCGCCAGCTTACAATAAACGACCACACCGAAACTGTTATCATGAAATTAAGCGCATCAAGAGTCGCGTTGATTCTTGATGCGCTTTTTAGTATTGTCATTCAATCAGTGACTTAGTAAAAAGCCATTCAGCATCGGCGTTAGCCCGTCACATTAACATTCGGTCCCCCGCTTCATCCGAAATCCATCAGCATTTCGTCACTCAGCCAAAACTTTACGCAAACAATATGCAAAGTTTACACAATTTTGATAAACAAACGTTCGTTCGCTGAGTAAACTACATTATTATGATGCAATCGTTCATTTGCGGGGGGAATCGACTTGAAAACACGTGAAACACAACTCATCTGGCTGACCATTGCAGCCAGTAGTTTGACCATTTTGATTGGCTTTGGACAGCTCTTCATTAGCCATCATCAGCACGCTGTCCAGGCAAAATCAACCATCGCTGTGACTCGACCCGCTGCTAAGCCTAAGGCACCGACGCCGGTCAAAATCGACTGGCATCAGCCGTCCATGCGCAAGGCCTATCCAACGCTGAGCAACTATGCCGACTTGAACATTCAAGTCTCAATCAAACAGCAGCGCGTTTATTTAAAAAACAACGACCACGTCCTCTATACTATGCGCGCCTCAACTGGTAAACAAGGCTCTGAGACACCGCGTGGTCACTTTGAGATTCAGCCGGAACGCGGCCTGCACTTTTTTAATGCCCAGTCCGGTGAAGGGGCCAATTATTGGGTCTCCTTCAAAGACCACGGTATCTACCTCTTCCACTCGGTACCCGTAGATGCAAATAACCACTATATTAAGTCAGAAGCTGAACAACTCGGGAAAGTGGCCAATTCACACGGCTGCATCCGCCTGTCGATTGCCGATGCCAAGTGGTTGTACGAGAATATCCCGACCCATACACCCGTGGTGATTAGCTGATGGAACAACTTGATACCGCTAGTGCCAGCGACCGCCACAACTTGGTTTGTTATCTCGGTAGCATGATCATCACGTTCTTTTGCTTTTACGGATTCAACTATCTGGTCACTTGGCTCACGATTCAAAAGACAGGTAATCCACAGACACTTGGTCACGTCATGGCTTTAATGATGTTACCTGCGATTGGTCTCAATTTGGTGGCAGGCCAAGTGTTATCCCACTATTCAGCAAAAACGATTATGTTTGTGACTGATATTTTGACTGCGCTTCTGTTTATTGGTGCCTATGGCTGGTTCGAAATTAGAAACTGGACCATTACCGGATTAGTGGTGGTCGCGATTCTCAATAAGTCGATTGGTGTCTTTTATAAACTTGGCAATAAAACGGCGCTTCCGGAGCTATTTGCCAGCACACGGCTTAAAACCATCAACGGTTATCAAACCCAGATTCGTCAACTGGCAATTGTTAGTGCCACCACAATCATTACGGGTGCGTTGTTGTGGCTTGACCCCGCAACGCTGATTCTGATCATGGGTGGTGCGTTCGGCTTTTCAGCTGGTCTTGACTGGCAATTTCAAGTTAGCCCTAGTGCCCCATCACCTCAGGGAGCTAAGCATTCTAGCTTTCGATCGGTTGCGCTACCTAAATGGGCATTAAGTTACGCGGTCATCGGTTATCTAATCGATGCTGTTGTTGCCGTATGTATTCCCTGGATTGCTATCACCTACCTTCAGGGTCACTGGCAATTAAGTTGGCTATTGACGGCAAATGCACTCGGTATCTTGCTGGGGCCGGTTGTTTTCAGACGAAGTAAGCCATACACATTACTGACTTTGACGTTATCAGCCGGTATCTGCTTGCTATTCATGCGAGCATCATTATACCAGCTACTACCAATGATGCTGGTGCTCGGCGTCTTGCGTAGTCAAACGAACATTCAATTTTTTACGCACATTCAGCAGATGCCCACTAGCAACCGCCACGCACTCATGATGTGGGTCCTCACAATTATTGATACTAGTACCGTGATTGGGAGTTTACTGGCCCCCAGATTGATTTTGCACCTCGGGTCCCGGGCGTTACCAGTGCTTGGTGCCGTGATCGTCGGATTTTGCCTCATCAAACAGGCCATTGATTATCGCCATCGCTAATCAGCTCCCCATATTAAATCGTGTCGCATTGTGACATCTGGTAACCGTGTCACGATTTGAATCGCGGCTGGTTCAGGCCACAGCTTCTTTTAAATACAATTTTGGGGTACACCGGCGCCCGACACGACACAAAAAAGCACCCGTTGCTCCTCACAGCGCGTGTCGTTTGGTTTAAAGAATTAAGCTACTAATTTGGTCAAAATCTGAGTGGCGTCTGCCAAGACCTGCTCTGGATGTTTACGCGCATCCGCTAACATTCCTAGGGGTTGCAGATCCAAGGCCGCAAATTCAGCGTGTCGGGTTTGAAACTGCCGGTGAAATGGGACTAACTCCGCCACAGGCCTCTGCCGCCGAACTGCCACTGGTGCCGGGTATTGGTTCAAAACCGTGTAGATTTTGGGATTGGTTACCGTGTATTCCATGCTGAATTGTAATGCGCCTAAATCTTGGTACAACAATGTATTAACGTCTGTTTCAGTAGAATAGGTCAAAATAATTTGTTGGGCTAGTGGTAACCAACATTCATTCCATAACCAGGTATAATTGTCGTGTGTCGGACCACTTGAAGCGAGATCAACTAGTAAATAGTCGCTTTGAATCCCTTGCAATGCCAACCAAAATTCATCAAGTTCCGCTGCCGTTTGGATGTCCGTTTGCCACTCGTGGCTCGAACGGCCATTAATCGTCGTCCACGTTGCTGTATGGTAGTCACATTGTACAACCGTGACCGTGGCGCCCCAATTCGTCAGTACATTTGCTAACGCAAGCGTCAGCAAACTTTTTCCGCTGGCTGGCTGCGTGCCACCGATAACCAGTGTATGCGGTTGTTTCTTCAAAGTAATAACCTCCCTCACTTAATTTACACCAACAGCATAACCGCAGCGACTTGTAATTGCTAGTATTTTGCATGTACAAATGGGGGAATTTCGGGCTTTTTATGAGAAGTCACTGATAAGTTTGTTGGCGAATTAATTCACTCGCTGAACAAGTAAAATCAACACAACTGTTCCCGTCAGATTAGCTGTCAAGACACGGTTTTGCCCAGACTCTCAAATCTTCAAAATCAGCCGTACACAATTTAAACAATTGCAATTCAATTTATAAAATGTCAATATTTCGAGCAAAAATTAGTTTTTACTAATAATAATTTGTTCTATCAATTAACTAACTAGCAGCACAACCAGAGTCGTTCGTTGACATTTAGCACCTAATTTTAGCTTGATAAAGTAATGAAAACTCACGATAACCTGAGACGTTGTCACGTAAGATGCGAAAGATATCGTTAAAAAAATCAGCTCAGCCAGCAAGTCACACTAGTTGAGCTAAGATAACAATTTAATGTGAAAGCCATCATTTTTAGAATAGCTTTGTGACATTCGAACTGTACATTTCACTCGAAGACAATCGAAGCCTTATTCACTTAACAAGGCTTTGATTGGATTTGCCCGTGCGGCTCGCCGTGCTGGCAAAATAGCGGCTAACCAAGCAATGACGATAGCCAGAATAAAGACAACCACAATATTACTGAACTGAATTTGAACCAATGCATAGCCCCCTGTCAAATTGGCTAGCATATGATTCAAGCCCCGTGCAGCAACGTACGACAGGCCCGTTGCGATGGTGGCGCTAATTAATCCAATCATTAAGGCTTCACTGGTAAACAAGCGTCGAATATCCCGCCGTCGTTCACCCAACGACCGTAAAATACCAATTTCTTTCATGCGGGCACTGACCGACATGAACATAGTTACAATGATCATGAGTGCGGAAACAACCAATGAAATGCCTGCGATCGCCGCTAAAACGGCGGTGGCAATATTAACGTAAGTATTGAACGAATCCAGCGTTGCGGAAATACTCGTCGCAGCAAACGGCCGTTTACCATCAATCGTCAGATGATTAATTTCGTTAACCACCGCCTGGTTCTGCATCCGACTCGTAATTCGGGCCGTAACAAACGTTGGCTGGGTCGAAACCTTGGCAGCGGCCCGCATCGATTGCATCGTCTGGTAATTAAGCGCATTGATTCCGACTTCTGAGGAACTATCGACGATACCGGCAACAGTCAGTGTACGACTAATTGTCACTGGCTTTCCTTGGAGATTGAAGGTCTGATAACTAACCGATACCGGCTGGCCAACTAATTGTCGCCATTTGGTTGCCGACCACTTCTGCGCAATCGACGCTTTATCGAGGACAATTTGGTTATTACCTGGAACGTGGCCCACTTTCAAATTACGGGTTGATTCATCACTCGTCCAAGTCGTGAGTTCTGGCGCCGCAAATTTCTGTTGATTAATGGCGATCGTCGCGTTCGTCGCTGAAATACCTGGTTCAATAGTAGTCACATGTTTTAGGTCCCGCAACGCAGTCAGCTGAGGCCCCGTAAACACTGGCATCCGCGCGGCGATTCCGCCAGCCACTGCGGGATCATAGACCGCCGCAGCTTGTTCTTCTCGATCCTTAGCATTATCGGCCTGATGCATGACCATGATTGACTGCGGATCCACTAATGCGTTCATCTCATGGTTGATATAGCCTTTGATTCCTGTTCCCAAGCCATTGAAAAGCATTACTGCAAACAATCCAATCGCGGTCCCAATGACGATTAATGTATTCCATGTCCAAGTATGGCGCATGTGTTTAAATGCCATCATGACTGAGACGTGCCAAGGCAACGGCCGTGCGGGTAGCTGTTGCCGAACTATTGGCTGGGCTTGCTTGGATGAACCGGCGTCCGCAGTCGCACCAACGTTCATAGGTGAATCTTGCTGTTGTCCGTTTGCATTCGATTGTGGTTGAATGTGACCATCGTTGAGTTCAGCAATCCGACTAGCGGCGTGAGCCACCCGCTGAGAATGCGTGACGCAAATCACTAAACGGCCATCTTGGGCGATTTTCTGAAGCATCGCCATCACTTCGGCCGTGTTGTCCGCATCAAGCGCACCCGTGGGTTCGTCTGCAATCAGTATCTGCGGGTCGCCAGCCAGTGCCCGCGCAATCGCGACCCGTTGTTTTTGCCCACCAGAAAGTTGCTGTGGATACTTCCTGATTTGGGCGGTCAAACCAACTTGCGCCAGTAACTCATGTGCGCGTCGGAGTCGTTCCCCATGACTGAGCTTGGTCATGTCTAGCGCCAGCATCACATTTTCGAGCACCGTTAGATGGGCAATCAAGTTGTATGACTGCGAAATATAGCCGATCACCTCACGCCGATATTGGTCAAGCTGCTTCTCGTGGTGGTAATCCAGCAACTGTCCCGCAATCCGGACTGTCCCGGCGAAATCATGGTCCAAACCACTAATGATATTCACCAATGTCGTCTTACCGCCACCGGACTCACCCACAATCGCCACAAATTCCCCCAGTTCAAATTGCAGATTAATGCCCTTTAAAACGTCAAATTTTTGTTTACCGATTTGATAACTTTTATGAATATTTGTTAGTTCCAAATAACTCATCACCAGGCCCCCAATATGGCTTTTCGAATTACCCTTCAGAATACCACCCGGTCACTCGAAACAGTCGCAGAACTATTTGGTATCGAAACTTGCCTTATTAAGGAATTGAGGCGATCAAAGCGCCCATTATTCGCTATAATCAAGCAAAAAAAAAGATTAAGCAGGGAGATGACTCACAATGAAAAAATTAGCCATGCTCGTGGGCGCTGACTACATTCGGTGTGCGTTGTTTACGATTATCGCAGTATACGCCGTAACGGCATCACCCACAGGTCAGTTCAAATTTCATTGGACACTCGTCAATGGTTATCTGCTCAGTGCCTATTTCGTTGCACATCCCTTATTAATGGCGCTAGTGCCTAAACTTACCCGTCACCCGTTTCAGCTGATTTCCGCCGCTTCGAAATCACTACACCAAACGACTGGCAACCATCAGAGTCTCACCGAGATCTATCACAACGCACTCAATCCGGTCATCAGCCATGACATGTTACTGGCTAAAAATGAGTACCAAGATGACTTGATGGGCATCACCGTCGCTTTCATTATTCACGGTTGCCTGCAGCTACTGGCATGGCCGCTAGTCGTCATTATCAGCGCTTGGCGTGGCATCCGCTATTTGTGGTAGATCAGGCAGCGCTAACCAGTCATTAATCAGTCACAGTTACCTGTCACCTGTCACCAAGCATCGCAACGACTCCGGCCACGTTCTACGCTAACCGTAGCTAACACGAATGACCGTACTAGATGCAACCAAAACTCGAACTTCACGTCCTAAAATAGTTGGTTGCCCTCAGTCATCGAATTTAGCCCTACCAACTGCGAACTGTGAGCAAAAAAAGTCGCCCCAAGAATTTATTCCATTCCCGGAGCGGCTCGTTTAATCGTTAGTTATAATTTACATTTCGTCAGGCGCCTTAACCCCAAGTAAGCGCAAGGCTTCCTTCAAGACGATGCTGACACTCTTGACCAGTGCAAGCCGTGCATTCAAGTCATCATCTTCGACTAAGATCTTGGTGTTGGCATAGTACTTGTTGAAGGCCTTTGCCAAGTGGATGGCGTACTTGGCAACCACTGATGGTTCGTATTCGGTACTTGCCCGAACGACCGTTGCTGGGAATTCGCTCAATAATTTGAGGGTATCCCAGGCAGCAGGATCTGCTAACGCTTGGTCAGTCGTCGCAATTTCAGGACTACCGGCTTTGCGTAAGATACTTTCAGCCCGAGCATGTGCGTATTGCACGTAAGGACCAGTTTCACCTTCAAAACGAACGACTTCTTCCAAGTTGAAGTCAAAGCTGTTCATCCGTTCGTTCTTCAAGTCATGGAAAACGACGGCGCCAATTCCGACTGCATCCGCAACTTCATCCTTGTTAGGTAAATCAGGGTTCTTGGCTTCGATTTGTTCATGTGCTAACGAAACGGCATCATCTAAGACTTTGTCTAACAAGATGACCCGGCCACTCCGCGTTGACAGCTTCTTACCACCAGAAGTAATCAAGCCGAATGGAATATGATGAATTTCATCCGCCCAGTCAAAGCCCATTTCGGTCAAGACGGCCTTCAATTGCTTGAAGTGGTTCGTCTGTTCGTTGCCCACGACGTAGAGGGATTGAACGAAATCATAAGTCCGCTTCCGGTAAATTGCGGCAGCTAAGTCCCGGGTGATGTACAGCGTCGCCCCATCAGACTTCTTGATCAGGGCTGGATTTAGGTCATATTTACTCAAATCAACAACTTCAGCACCTTGGCTTTCTTGCAATAAGTGCTTGTCTTCCAAAATGTCGACAACTTCTTGCATCTTGTCGTTGTAGAAGGCTTCACCCTTGAAGGAATCAAAGTCAATGTCTAACCGTTGATAAATCTTCTTGAAAGCTTTCAGTGATTCAGAACGGAACCATGACCATAACTTAGTCGCTTCTTCATCGCCATTTTCCAACTTTTTGAACCATTCACGTGCTTCATCGTCCATTTCTGGGTGATCAACATCTTCCTTATGGAACCGCACGTAGTACTTCAACAAGTTATTGATTGGGTCAGCCTTGACTTCGGCTTCACTCCCCCACATCTTGTAGGCGGTGATCAACTTACCGAATTGCGTGCCCCAGTCGCCCAAATGGTTGATTTTAACGGGTTGGTAATCTAACTTACTTAAGATATTGGCTAATGAATTACCAATCACAGTTGAGCGTAAATGGCCCATTGAGATTGGCTTGGCGATGTTTGGTGATGACATGTCAATTGGCACTTGCCCCTGTTCACCTAATTTGCTATCACCAAAATGACCTTCAGCGCTCAGTACTTGGCCTAAAATATCGGCCGCAAACGCATCCTTCTTGAAGAAGAAGTTGACGTAAGGGCCCATGGCAACGACCTTTTCAAAATCAGTGTCGTCAACCTTTTCGACGATGTCACTGGCAATCATCTGTGGTGCTTTGTGTAACGTCTTAGCCAACGTAAAAGTTGGAAAGGCTAAATCACCTTGTTTGGAAGTCTTTGGTTGTTCGAGTTTTTCGAAAATCGCTTCCTTAGTGAAATCTGGTAAGGCAGGCGCTAAGGCTGCCGTAACGAGTTGTTTGTAATCCATATTGTCCTCCTTGACTTGCGTGGCGGGACAAAAAAAGTCCCCTACATATTTTTATAACATGTAAGAGACGAGATGTTCCCGCGGTACCACTCTAATTGATATTGCATCCACTTATTATCGAATTGTCGTCTTCAAAAGCGCGCTTCCAATATGGCTCAGATTCGGCTTCCATCATCCCGAATTCGCTGTGCTGACCCGTTACTGTACTATTCTTTCTCATTAGACGTGTAAATTTTTACCATGCGTTAGTATAACAGAATTTATTGCATTTGACTAGCGTAACTTCAAAACCATGTCTTGGTGCGGAATACCGTCCTCAAGATAGACTGCTGAAACGGGTTCAAAGCCAAAGCGACGATAGAAGCGGTCCAAGTAGTGTTGTGCCTGGATATTGACCTGACTCGTTTCCGGCCATAACGCATTGACCTGCTCAAGCGCCCGCTGTACCAATTGCTTGCCGGCACCCTGACCACGAAAGTCCGGATTCGTCAACACTCGACCAATGCGGGCCTGATGATTCGCTTCCTGCATCAAGCGTGCGTATGCAATTAAGTGCCCCTGTTGATCCTGTCCCAGTAGGTGCCAAGCGGTCAAATCGGTATCATCGACCTCTTGATACGGACAGTGCTGCTCAACGACGAAGACTGCCACTCGTAGCTTGTAGATTTGATACAATTGACGCACCGTTAACTGATCAAAAGCAATTGTTGTAAAATTCATCGAGTTCTCCTCTTTTCATCCAAATTGGCCAGAATGTCAGTGCAAATCAGCAATTGACCGTACCAGACTTTTATAAATAAAGTGAGGCCAGCCATCAGAGATTGATTCTAACAAAAAAACGTGCCGTCAAACGACACGTTTCCATCTAAATTACGGTCCGTACGAGACTCGAACTCGTGATCTCCTGCGTGACAGGCAGGCGTCCTAAACCAACTAGACCAACGGACCATAAGTGAGGAGCTTGTAGCAAAGGCCATTTCAACCTCGAAGTTAACTACAAAGCGGGTGACGGGAATCGGACCCGCGACGCAAGCTTGGGAAGCTTGAATTTTACCACTAAACTACACCCGCATTTAACAACAGAAATTAGTATAGCATACATTTTTTCTGTTGTCATGGTTATTTATAAATTTTTTAGTCTTCTTTTTGAGGAACAACCTTGGCTTTTGGTGCCGCCTTGATGAGCTTAGCGTCTTCCTTACGAACAACGGCCCGGTGGTTGTACTCATTGACGATTGGTTCGTCAGCTTTTTCAAATTCTTTAATGAGGATCAAAACTGAATTTTCATACACTTTTTCAATTTCACCCTTGAAATCGTGTTCAAGTGAAGCAAACTTTTTACCGGCGACATAATCGCCAATTTTTAATTCTACGGCCATGTGTTAAACTCCTTAACCCTTCTTGGTGTGCCGCTAGTTCACTGTTGCTAGCGACCTATCCAGAAACTTTTAAAATAAAATTGATAACAAATATTATCAAAAAATCTAGCTTGTTGCAAGTCTTAATTATGATTTGTCTGAATCCGCCAAAATAGGCGTCGGTTCTTCAGCGACCACGGTCGTCATGCGTTCTTGACGCCGCAAATCACGAACGGACTTAATGTACGCCGGCAAAAGTACTGCACACGAGCCCAGCCAGGCTAGTGGCTCCGAGCTACATGCCCCGGCGTAACCGAGCAGTCGAACCAAAATCAAAGCAGCGAACACCCGCATGAATAGTTCCGCAGCTCCGGCCAGTGTCGGAATCGCACTGCGACCCAGACCTTGAAGCGTGTTACGCATAATGAAGAGCATCGACAGTAATAAATAAGTACTCCCAATGACGTTAAAATACGTCTGCGACAAGTTCAGGACGGCCACATCTTGATGACCAACGAAGAAGCCGACCAGTTGCTTGCCCCAGATAATTTCGATCAAACCAGCAACGACACTAAAACTCCCCGACAGCCACATCGTTTGTTTGACACCAGTAATAATCCGTTCATACTTGTGGGCACCGTAATTTTGAGCCGCAAAGGTCGCCATCGTGACCCCAAACGACATCAGCGGTTGCGTCGCCAATTGGTCAATTTTTTGAGCGGCAGTCGTTGCGGCCACTGAGTTCGTTCCAAGACTATTCAGAGCAGCTTGCAAGACAATCGTCCCAATCGCAATGATCGACATTTGAAACGCCATGGGTAAACCGACGTTCAAATGTGCCCGTACTTCTGCCCAGACTAGCTTGAAATGGCGCCAGCCAATGTGCAGAATTGGCACCTTGACCATGATATACACCACGCACATCAAAGTCGCAATCGCTTGTGCCAGAATTGTGGCCCAGCTAGCACCGGCGATGCCCCACTTAAAGACCAGAATGAACAGTAATTCGAGGCCAATATTAATTAAGGCACTGATAATCAGAAACCACAACGGTGTCCGACTATCGCCGAGTGCGCGAATGATGTTTGACAACAAGTTAAAACCAATCGGGGCTAACATCCCGCCAAGCATGATTTGTAAGAAGGTTCGGGCGTCCGCGATAATATCCGTTGGCGTCTGCATCAGCAACAAAATATGGTCCACAAATATCAGTGACAGTACTGTCAAAATAATACCGACGATTAGACTGACCACGATACTGATGGCAAAACTCCGCCGAACTGCTTTAAAATCACGGGCACCAAAATGTTGCGCCGTTAAAATCGACAGTCCGGCCGTCAAGCCTTGCGCGAACCCGATAATCAAGAACTGGACACTCCCCGTTGACCCGACAGCTGCTAGGGCTTTGACCCCAAGTGTCTGACCAACGATCAACGTGTCTGACAAACTATAAAATTGCTGAAAAATGTTACCGATTAGTAATGGAATTGTAAACCAGAAAATTAATTTTAACGGTTTCCCCTTTGTTAAATCGTTCATTTCCGCACTCCTTTCGTTAATTAAGATGGCCTGCTTGTAATCGTTTTCCTGTTGACCAAACAATCAAGCAAACTTTGCTAGTATATCAACTTTGGTTTTAGAATACTAGTGGTTTGTTCCCTAAAAATTAAATAATTTATTTTCGCAATTATTTGGGGCTTCCGACTTGGGATAATCAAGTCAGCGACTGGCAGTCAGAACCGCCCCAGCTGCCATCATCGCATGGTACCCAGGGCCACTCGTTTTGGTATTCCTACCACGACATCCCCCGTCTTTCCACCGTGACACCCTATTCAACGCAAAAAAGCGTCCAGAAATTCTGCACGCTTGCGTTTAGTTTAGTTTCTCTGATCAACGCGTCATCCGCATCCAGCGAGCAACGCAATCAGATTTTATTCAATTAGTCACTTGTACTCGCGGCAGCCAAACTTCATGCCGCAGATTAACGTCAAAATTACAGTATCACCATATAATAGTAATACGAAACGAAGACACAGACGACCATACAGATTAAGTTCAGTGGAATCCCAACTTTGAAGTAATCAGTAAATTTATAATGACCAGGTCCATACACAATCAAGTTAGTCTGATAGCCGATTGGCGTCGAAAAGTCTGCCGTCGCCGCAATCGTGATCAGCATGACCAACATCATAACGGGCAGGTCCTCCAGTTTGGCGGCCGACACGACCACTGGAAACATTAACGAGAGCGCCGCCGCGTTGGATAAAATAGCTGTCAGGAAGTTCGTGACAAAGTAGATCAAAAACATGTAGATGATTGGTGATGCGTTACCGGTAATGGCAACTAGCGACTTTGCAATAAACTTATCGGCACCGACATTGGACATCGCTAATCCTAGACCATAACTACTTGCGACTAGGAACAGCACGTTCATATCGACCGCCTTAACAATGTCACTGATTGAAACACACTTCGTCAGGAATAACACCACACATGATGCGGCCAAACCAACGAATAAATCAATAATCCCCGTCGTTGAAACGACAATCGTCGCCACTAACAAGAAAATCGGTAAAAAGTCTTTGTAGGTATGTTTGCGGGACTGGACGGGTTGTGAGTTGAAGACGTGCAAGTCTTTCAAAGTCGCCAATTCATCCTGGTCACTCGTTGTAATCATGACCAGGTTGTCGCCACCTTTGAGCCGAATGCCACCGAGCCGACCTTCCAGATTGACGCCATTCCGCCGAATTGCAACGACGACACTACCGAAGACGTTCCGGAAACGGGCGGACTTGATACTTTGGTTAACTAAACTCGAAGTGTCAGGAATCGAAACTTCGACTAACCGCGCCCGTTCGTTGGTAATATCTGCCAAATTAATTTTCTGAGTACTCGGGACCAATCCCTTAATATTCATTAAATCGTTGATGCAATCAAAGGTCCCAGTAAAGTACAGGCGATCGCCGAGTCGTAACACCGTATCATCCGCAACCGGCACGATTGCCTGTCCACCCCGATTGATGGCGGCTAAAAAGGAGCGTGGCAAGTTCCGTAATTTGGCTTCAGCCACCGTTTCATTCAAGTGTTCAAACTCATCAGAAATCGACATTTCAATCAAATAATCATTCGGTTCAGCGGCCACATCATCGACACTGCTGCCATAATAGCTTGGCAATAGCCGGTAACCGACTGTTAGTAAGTAAATCAGCGCAATAATTGTGATTGGAATCCCCACAATTGCGAGGTCAAACGTCCCGAACTTAGCCAATTTATACTTCGATAATAAGCCCTGCGCCACCAAGTTGGTCGACGTCCCTAAAACAGTCAGCAACCCACTCAAGATCGTGGCGTACGATAATGGAATCAAAAATTTAGAAACCGCCATCCCCTTGCGCTTGGTCCAGCGCTGAACCATCGGTGTCAAGGTTGACACGATTGGCGTATTGTTCATGAAGGGTGAAATCACGCTGACACTGGCGAGCAGCCGCAGCAGCGACCGTTTTTCATTATGGCCATCACCGAGAATCCGGTCAAATAATCGAGTAATCAAATTACTCTTCGCGATGGCGTACGCGATAATATACATTAACGCGATTGTCGCGAGCCCATCATTGGCAAATCCAGATAAGGCGTCCGTTGGCGATAGAATCCCCACGAACATCAAAAATGCCAGGGCACAGAGGATGACCGCGTTAGGCGTGGTAATTTCCATGGCCATTAATACAAATGATACTAATAACGTAATTAAAACTATTGCAATATTGAGGGTCATCGTCATCGCTCCGCTTCAGCTAATTTCTATTCTTTCCAGTAATCTGAACATCCCCGGTACCACTTCAGAAACCGAGTCATTCATTAATACAAGAACCATTTTAGACTTGGAATATGAACTTAATTACGTTACGGTATGAAATAATTCCTGATTTTCAGATAATTTTGCGATGAATTTATGACTTTTTTGTTAACTTATTGGTTTAGACTAATTAACGTTTTCGGTATGGTGAAGATTACAAGCGAAGCACGGTGCTCGCCACGCCAGTCAGGGCTCACGTGGAATACTCCGGCTCAAACTCCGGCTCAAACTCCGGCTCAAACTCCGGCTCAAACTCCGGCTCAAACTCCGGCTCAAAAAAATAAGCCCCTCGCGCCAAAACCGCGAGGAACTTATTTCCATCTAAGATTTGTGTGACGAATGAACTTCACATCACTGCCAGTCACCTAATGAACCAGGCTGCAATCCTGCACTTACTAGCTATATGATCAGTTCGTCAATCGCAACACTACTCATTAATCCCATAAGCGTGCTTCGTTGGATACAATGAGAAGCGTTCTGCCCGGTAGACGTAACCACCGCTTGGCAATCCTGTCAATTCAACGTTAAACACTTGTTGCTTGCTCTTGAGGTCGTATTCAATAATATTGGCCGACTTACCATTGTTCAACCAACCAAAGTCGATCAAGCGGTTGGAAGCACTCAAGTAACGGTTCGAACCAATGATATTTGCGAAGTTCTTCTTACCGAGTGACTTCCCATAAGCACCGACTTGTGAAATAGTCTTGGTCTTCTCGTTGATGTGGTATTCGACACCTTCGGAATACTTACCAGAAGAGTCTTGCAAGGACTTCTTGGTCGTCCCGACTGCCACATTATTGTTGAAGATCAGCACATTCAAGGAACCCTTGTTACCTAAGGTCGATGGGTCCACAATCGCCGCATGTTGACCACCCGGCCAGGCAATTTTACCCTTGGCCTTCAGCAAGTACTTGCGGTAAGACTTCGGCCATGCCGACCGTTTCTTACTTGAGAGAATCCACTTGATTTTTTCAGTCTTGTAGTCGATCTTCATGACTAAATTTTGGTTCCGACTAGAAATAATCAGGCTCTTGTCCGTCTTGTCATAATAAACTGAGTTTTGATGGAACCAGTCCTTCTTACCCATGTATTTATTTGACTTAGTGGCATTGTATTTGGTATAGAACTTGGCCGGTAACAGATTCTTCATGTTGATGACCTTGGTGATTTTACCGGTCTTATGCGAAATGACGATCATGGTATCTTCGACATAAGTCCGACCACCATCTGAAACGGTCGCAATCAAGTCACCGTTTGGCAACTCAGTCACATCATGGTGGACTTGGTTATGGTTCTGCTTCTTAGAACCCTTAGCCTTGCCCCAAGCCTTATGGTTAAACTTGTAAGTCTTGTAAACTTTACCCGTGTAGTCCATTTCCACTAACTCGTCGAAGTATGAATTCTTAGCATTCGACTTGGTCCAAATGAGTAAATGTCCATTGTTGAGTTGTTTGAAAATGTGTGAGGTTGGCCGCGTGGTGTACCACCGAATATTACCATCAGCATCGATCCCAAAGGATAAGTTCTTTGACTGCTTGCTACCAGAAATCGTTGTCCGAACCATGAAGGTCAACTTCGAATTTCCAGTACCGAGAACCATCTTTTGTTTGTTAGCCTTCTTAACGTTGATCTTGAAATCCGTTAACGCTGAAGGTAACTTGGCCGTCTTCAAACGAATCGTTTTGGTCGTCGACGTCCCATTCTTGTACGTTACCTTGATTTTAACTTGGTTATTCGTATTCGCGTATAACCCGAGTACCGTCAAGTCATGGCTCGTCGAGTACTTACTGATGGTATTGGAGATTGACGTCTTGGCACTCTTACCGACCACGGTATAACTCACTTTAGCCGCCTGATCCGTGTGGAAAATCACCTTAGCCGAAAGTGGTGAAACGCCGTACGGATTGACTTTGGTATACATGTTATTGACCGTGTAATTCTTATTAGCGACGGCCTTCTTGAGCGTTGCCGTCTCACCCGCTTGGGCCTTGATTTCAGTCTTGACCAAACGCGTGTTGATATCCTTCTTCGTCTTACTTGCCGACCGGACCTTGCTAGTCGTCGTCGAATTCGTCGTAGATTGATGATACTTGTAATATCCCCAACCACCGCCGATTGCCACCACAATGACGACAATTAGCGCAATCAACCAATTTCGCTTTCGCATTTACCATTCACCAACCCTATTACTTTATTTATAATATTAACCTAATTATACTTGCTCTGATGCGGTTTGTGCTAACACTTGCGCTCGCATTTGGTCGACGACTTGCTCAGCCGTGGCTAAATCCGGCACAAATGCCCCGCTCGCTAACGGATGACCGCCACCATTGAAGGCCTTTGCCACGCCGTTCACGTTGATGGCTTTCGAGCGGAAGTGGACCCGATAATTGCCTTCTGGCGTTTCGATGAAAAACAACCAGACTTTGACCGTCGTCAGATTCCCAAGCAGCGCTACGATCGCGTCCTCATCGCCGTAGTTAATGCCCCACTTGTCAAGCAACTGGCGTGGTAGCACCACGTGAGCTAAACCGTTCGCTTCAATCGTTTGCTGGCTCAAGACGTACCCGTACAACTTGCTCAATGCCGGGGTCAAATCCATCTCATGATGACTCAGGGCCGCAATATCAATACCAGTTGCAGCAAGTTCACTCGCAATCGCCAGTGTCCTCGTCGTCGTTTCCGGCGTTGAAAACCGCACCGTATCACCGATAATACCGGCGTACAAATCGGTCGCAATCGCAGTATCGATGTTAAAACGGGCTGGGTCACTCTTTGCGAGGTCAAAAATCATTTCCGAACAACTACTGTAACTTTCATCGACCCAGTTCAGTTGTCCATAGGGATCTCGATTGGGGTGATGGTCGATTTTAATCGTAAATGCGTCGCTCGGCAGATCACCGGCTAATCGCTGCTGGTTGGCACAGTCGACTGCAATGACCAAATCCGTCGACTGCGGCGTAATGGCTGGTTGGTCGTTAGCATGCAACCACGCCAAATGGCCCGGAACTTGGGCCATCGCCACCACCGTTTTGTCTGGATAGGCCGCGCTTAATAGTGCGACCAGTCCAAACTGAGCCCCGATTGCGTCGGGATCTGGATTGGTATGACGATAGACCAAGATTCGGTCCATTTTAGCGATTGATTGCACGATAGCAGTCAAGATTTCGTTAGTTTTCATCGGCAGTCGCTAAGCTAACGTAGTTGTGATCAGCTAAGTAAGTCAGGACTTGCTTGACTGAATCCGCTAGCGGTTGTTTGGAAGTGTCGATGGTAATTTCGGGGTTGAGTGGTGCTTCATATGGCGCATCAATCCCCGTGAAGCCTTTGATTTCACCGCGACGAGCCTTGGCATACAACTGCTTAACGTCGCGTTGTTCGCAGACTTCCAGCGGCGTATCAACGAATACTTCGATGAATTCATCCGCTTCAAGGTTCTCACGAACTTTATCACGGTCGGCCCGATATGGTGAGATGAAGGCAGTCAAAGTAATGACGCCCGCATCAACGAACAGTTTGGCAACCTCACCGATCCGGCGAATGTTTTCTTCCCGGTCTTCAGCCGAAAAGCCCAAGTTACTGTTCAAGCCAAACCGCATATTGTCGCCATCTAAGACGTAACTACCAATTTGTTGGTCAAACAAGGCCTTTTCAACGGCATTGGCAATCGTGGATTTACCTGAACCTGAGAGCCCAGTAAACCATAGGACGACACTTTTGTGATGATTAAGTGCTTGGCGTTGTTCCTTGCTAACTTGTGAATGATGCCAAGTGATATTCTCTGACTTTGTCATTCATTAAACCTCCTGTTGCTGTTCGCGTTTCCGCTTCAAACCTTCGATTAAGACCTTGGCAACTTCTGGACGAGAAACTTCCTTTGGTGGCACGATCCCATCAGCCAACATCTTACGGACCTTAGTCCCACTTAATGAGATGTGGTCTTCTTCGCCGTGTGGGCAGGTCTTTTGAGTGGCCATTGAACCACACTTCTTGCAGTAGAAGGAGTTATCAAACTTGAAGAAGTGCATGCCCATCTCATCTTCAACGGATGAAATCAATTCTTGGGCTTCGTATGTGCCGTAGTAATCGCCAACACCAGCATGGTCCCGGCCGACGATAAAGTCAGTACAGCCGTAGTTTTTCCGAACGATGGCATGCAAGATGGCTTCCTTAGGACCAGCGTACCGCATTGCAGCTGGATAAATGACTAACCGCACTCGGTCTTCTGGGTAGTAGTACTTCAGAATCGTCTTGTAGCTTTCCATCCGGACATCCGCTGGAATATCATCGGCCTTGGTTTCACCAACTAATGGGTTCAAGAATAAGCCGTCAACGTTTTCTAAGGCTAATTTTTGAATATATTCATGAGCACGGTGAATTGGGTTCCGTGTCTGGAAACCAACGATGCGCTTCCACCCTAAGTCGTGGAACATCTTGCGAGTCTCGATTGGTTCCATGTAGTAATCACTGAAGGCACCGTGGTCTGGCTTGTGGAGCAACTTGATGGCGCCACCCAGATAAACGTCACCATTGGCGTATAGGCGTTTAACACCAGGATGGGCTTCTTCGGTCGTCTTATACACGTTCTGAGCTTCAAGTTCTTTGTCAGGGGCGTACTTGTCTTCAACCCGCATCGTCCCGTAAATAATGCCATCTTCACCCTTTAAGGCGATTTCACTATTTAATTCGATCCGGTCGGCATCTGCTTGGCTGACACCGAGCGTAATCGGCACACTCCAGATTACCCCACTCTTCAGGTGCATCGTGTTGACAACTGAATGGTAATCGTCACTCAACATGAACCCCGTCAGTGGACTAAACCCACCAATCCCGATCAATTCCAAATCAGAAATATTCCAATTATTGATGGTCAAGCTTGGTAATTGTTCGGCTGCTTGCCGTGTTTCATCGCTAAAATCTTCTAAGTTGATTAACTTACCACCATGGGCTTTAATTCCGTACACTGTTTGCATATTGATCACCTTTCACATTTAAAATTTCATCATAATTAACACTTACAAAATGATTTAACGTTGCTTGTTTGGTACTATCCTGACTGGCTTGTTCACATAGCGCAGTCAATGTGCCAGCGACTTCCTGGAAATCGATTGGCGTCCGTAATTTGAATGTTTCATCCGGTTTCGAATCAGTTGGCTGGTCCGCCTTAGTCGGTTCTGTGGCCACAAACGCCTTGAGCGTCACCTGAGTCGCGGGAGTTGCTAACTGGTCAGCCATGATCACTTGGTACGGTGGCCGTTCAACGGCGTGTAGCGTCCGAATCAAGTGTTGGATGGCAATCCGCAGTTCTCGTGGATCATCGATTGCCGTCAAATCATCCGCAATCACCACGTTATGGGTGTCGGCACCCAGTTCGCGGCTGACGTTGGTCAACATTTCGACAATTTCGTTGTTTTTAGCATCGCCAATACCCCAGAGTGCCTCGCGTTTGGCATTCTTACGCAAATAATTGTTGAGTTCTTCCTTCTGCTCAACGACTAAGTAATCTAACGGATAAGTTTTGACGTTCAACGTCTCATTATTTAACCGCTCGCTCAAATCTTCGGCAACGGCATGACTGTCGGCTTCAGTGCCGACCATTTTGACTTGGTTGGCGCGTAAAATGTCATTGACTTGGTCAACTTGGGCTTGGTCTTCACCAAAGACGAAGAACGTCTTACTGTTGATTTTGGCATTGAAATCCCGATATAACGCACCGTAATCGGCCAGATATTGGTCCGTCATCTCATCGATCTTTTGTTGGAATTCTTCTGAAGCAAAGAAGTCCGGATCTGCGGCAGCTTGCCGACCTAGTAAGTAAAGTGCCTTAACGTCGGGTTCCACATCTGTACGCGCTTCAAAATCCGCTAAGCTCTCACCGCTATCACTCTTTTGTAGGGCTGGATCAATGAAATCATCGATTTTAGCTTGCAAGGCGGCCTCATCGTCGGTCCATGGTAAATCAAATTGGGTGGCGATACGTTTGAGTGTCGTTAAGGTCTGACCAAACAAATCTTCATACGTCACAAGGATTCGGTGGGTACGGTCACTGTCACGTAAAGATAACAGCGTCCGTACTTGCCATTGACGCATTGCTAAGGTCGTATCCCGGTGCCAAGCACGTTCGTTCGAATGAACCACGTCCATTGGATTCCGTAACAACACGATTTCGGCTGGTAAGACATCAACGTCGGCTAAGACATGCTGCCAGAGTTCGATGTAATCATTCATCCGTGGATCCTTGATCGCTAAATATTGTTCGTTTTCAAAGAAATTTTTGAGGTAGTTGGTTAAGTCCGCCCGATCTTTTTTGATCTTCGGACTATCGTAGTAACCCTTAAAAGCCGGTCGATAACGAACGCGACTTCCTAAGGACTTATGAATTTTGATAACGTCCTTATTTTCGAAGTAACCTTTAGGATTGATTTTCTTGCTTGGTGCCAATAAATTATCGGTTCCTAACGAAATACCCATCAAATTAATGCATTTCGTCATAACTGAGGTACCTGATCGGCCGCTCCCCAGAATCAGTACTGCCTGCTTGGGCTGTTGGTGGTGGTTAAATAATCGTTGCCACAAACTCATTAATTCATCATCCTCATCATTATTTATTTTATTTCTGATACTTCGCTAGTGGGCTCACCAACTATACTAGCAACTTTTCAGTAAAAATTAATAACCATAACCCGAAAAAAATGTGATGATTTCGTGAAGGTTGCGGCAGTTTGTATGTAGATGACTGGAATTGTCGTGATGGCTAAAAACGCTGATTTATCGGGGATTGTGGCACTTTTTCATTTTTATAAAACTGGCTGATTCAGTTTAGTTTCGAGACGGTCGCTGGCAAGCGTGAGATGTTCGGTATGAACTAATTAAATACGTTAATCAACCTAACAACCGGTCTAAATCGACGATAATTCTATTGATAATTAGCTCATTTGCGACCCCGTGGATTGCAGTTGATGTGGTTGGGATGATTAGCCTAAGTTCAAAAATCACCAGCTTAGAACCGCTGGAAAATAAGGCGACTTGCCGTAAATTTTCTGTGAGACCTGCGTCCTATGCCAGCTTCCATTCATTCTGAGATGGCATTCGAAAGGCTGACATGTGCGGACTCAACTTTTTATTGGATTAGTCGTTGATTCTTAGCATACGGTACTTTTGACAAGCAACTTCACTGAATTTGTCAGGATTTCCTCTGGTTACCTGAGATAAAAAAGGCTCAAGTTATAAACGAAGCCCATTTTACCGACTAGCTTCAAGACTAGTGTCCATTGAAATTAGTGGCATTAAAAATAGTGAATAATATTCAGATAATCTTCTCAGTACTCGAACACTAAAAGTATCATCGATTCTGATTAAGCCTGTGCCTGAAGAATCTGTCACCAAATATTCAGTGGTCAATTGTGCCTAGTTAGGTGGTCGTTCATCTGTCATTCGAGCGGGTTCCCGACTGGCCGGACTGCCGGACAATGCTCAGTAGCCAAATTATTCTTAGCTGGAAGTGGGCTGCTTCCGGCTTAGAATAAGACTCGTATTTGAAATTGCGCAGTGGGTTGCTGCGTGAGTTCAAATCGATGTCCGCCCTGTTCCAGCGTTTTCAGCCGGCCCCGGAGGTCGGAATATGGCGCGCATCGGCTGACGAACAAGAATCCACAATTAGCACGTTTGATCATCTTTAATGTCCAATAACACAAAATATGTTAAAAACATTAAAAAATAATTTGACTAAATGAGTAAACGGTGGTATTTTCTAATCAATCATAAAACACGTAAACGTCCCGAAGAGGAAAGTAATCGTCGCTACCCGTGCAGTGAGTTTGGAATAGTGGAAACCAAACCGGAAAACGACTGATGAAAAATGGCCTCCAAACGGCACCACTGAGCACTTGCTAGGTGATGACAGTTAGCTGCTGTTGTTAAGCTACCGTATGAAACGTACGGGTTGAGGTCAACATCGTGAGGTGTTGGCGAATTAAGGTGGTACCGCGAACGGCAACTTCGTCCTTTAATGAGGATGAGGTTGCCGTTTTTTGTTTAAATTAATGAGCAAATGAGAAGGAGTGGTCAGCGATGACAATTATTAATAGCAATTTGGGGTATCCACGTTTAGGGGAACATCGGGAATGGAAACATCTGTTGGAACATTTTTGGAAAGGTCAGCTCGACAACGCGACCTTCCACGCCAACGCCAAGAAATTACGGTTGGCTAATTTAAAAAAGCAACGTGACTTAGGCGTCGACTACATTCCGGTCGCGGATAATTCCGACTACGATCACGTCCTAGACACCCTGGTCGCCTTCAACGCCATTCCAACGCGCTTCGGTCACTTTGACCAGGCACTTGATTTACCAGATTATTACGCGATTGCGCGTGGTACTGATACGGCGGTCGCCGCTGAAATGACGAAATGGTTCAACATTAACTATCATTATATCGTGCCAGAATTCGACGATGTCACGTTTAAACTACTCGACAATCGTTGGTTGCGGTACTACCAAGAAGCCAAGCAAGAATTAGGCATTGATGGCAAGCCCGTCATCTTGGGCCCAGTTTCGTTTCTGAAACTCGGCAAACGAAACGGGCAGTACTTGGACGACGCCGCAGTCGCTGAATTACTCCCACAACTCCTGCCACTTTATCAGCAGGTCTTCCAGGAACTCGCGGATGCTGGGGCTAAATGGATCCAACTGGACGAACCGACCCTGGTCAAAACGACGCAGCCAAACGAACTCCGCCCCTACACCACTGCATTGACTGCCTTACACACAGCTGTGCCGGATCTAAAAATCGAATTACAAACCTATTTTGACAGTCTGGACCTATATGACCAAATCGTTGACCTACCCGTCCAGGCGCTGGGGCTTGATCTAGTCCACGACCACGGTGAAAATCTGGACCACTTGCGCCAACACGGTTTCCCAGCTGACAAAATCTTAGCCGCTGGGATTATCGACGGCCATAACGTCTGGGCTAGCGACCTGAACGTCAAACTCGAGCTGGTACAACAATTGCGCCAAATCGTCAGTGACGACCAACTATGGCTACAACCCGCCAACTCGCTGCTGCACGTCCCAATCACAACCAAAAATGAAACGAAAGCCGATCCTGTTCTGCTCGGTGGCCTGGCTTTCGCCGACGAAAAGCTCCAAGAGTTGCACGTGCTGACGGAAGCCGCCAATCATGGCGTCGATGCAGTTCAAGCCGCGTTTGACCGCAATCAGACCAACTTAACCGCGCTCAATCAATCCAGTCACCGGAATAATCAAGCCGTTCGAGCAGCTGAGGCCCAGCTCGAAAATCAGAAATTTGAACGGCTGGCCCCATTTGCGACCCGGATCAAGCTACAGCACGACCGCTTGCGGTTGCCACTACTGCCAACGACCACGATTGGGAGCTTCCCGCAAAGTGCCACGGTCCGCGCGAAACGAGCTGCATGGCGCAAAGGCAATCTTTCGGATGCCGACTATCAAGCCTTCCTCCACGCTGAAACTAAGCGCTGGATCAAGTTGCAAGAAGACCTCGGTTTGGACGTCCTGGTCCACGGCGAATTTGAACGGACTGACATGGTCGAATACTTTGGTCAAAAACTGACTGGGTTTTACGCCACTCAAAACGGCTGGGTCCAATCCTATGGGTCACGCGGGGTTCGGCCACCAGTAATCTTTGGCGACGTGGCTTATACCGAACCGATTACCGTCGCTGAATCCGTCTACGCGCAGAGTTTGACTGACCGGCCTGTCAAGGGCATGCTGACGGCGCCGCTGACGATTATCAACTGGAGCTTCGTTCGCGATGACATCCCTAAGGCCCAGGTTCAAAATCAAATCGCATTGGCGCTCCGGCAAGAAGTCAACAACCTCGAACAAGCGGGGATCAAGATCATCCAAGTCGACGAACCCGCACTTCGAGAAGGCTTGCCACTCAAGCAGCGCCACTGGCAGGCTTACTTAGACGAAGCGGTCTACTCATTTAAGATTACGACAACTGGCGTCCAAAATGACACCCAGATTCACACCCACATGTGCTACTCGAATTTCGCCGACATCATCGACACCATCAAGGCATTAGATGCTGACGTCATTTCGATTGAAACGTCACGGAGCCACGGCGAAATCATCAGTGCCTTTGAGCAAACGGGCTACGATAAGGAAATTGGCCTCGGGGTCTACGATATTCACAGTCCCCGCGTCCCAAGTGTGGCCGAAATCGAAGCCAATATCCAACGGGCACTGCGGGTCATCGATGCCCACCAGTTCTGGATCAATCCCGACTGTGGGCTCAAAACCCGTCAAGAACCAGAAACGCTGGCAGCCCTCAAGAACATGGTGGCTGCTCGTAACGCGATTCAAGCTCAGCTCACTAGCAGTGTCCATTAAGGGAGGTCGTGCGGATGAATCTCAAACAAGCCTTACAACAGCGAGTTCTCGTGGCTGATGGCGCAATGGGCACCCTTTTATATGGGAATTATGGCATCAATTCGGCCTTTGAAAACCTCAACTTGACGCATCCGGACACGATTTTACGCGTGCATCAATCCTATATTCAGGCGGGTGCAGACATTATTCAAACGAACACCTATGCGGCCAATCGGCTGAAATTGACGCGTTACGACTTGCAAGATCAGGTCACGACCATCAACCAGGCCGCCGTCAGAATCGCCGTCACCGCCCGCGAGCATGCCGATCACCCCGTTTATATTCTAGGGACGATTGGTGGTCTAGCTGGTGACACTGATGCGGCCGTCCAACGCGCCACACAAGCCGAAATTGCGGCCAATGTCACCGAACAACTGACCGCCCTACTAGCAACAGAACAGTTAGATGGGATTTTACTGGAAACTTACTATGATTTGAGTGAATTATTAGCGGCACTCAAAATCGTCAAAGCACACACGGATCTACCGGTGATTACGAACGTATCAATGTTAGCCGCTGGTGTCCTGCGCAACGGGACGAGCTTCACGGATGCCATCGTCCAACTGCACGCGGCCGGCGCGGACGTGATTGGGACGAACTGCCGACTCGGCCCCTACTACCTCGCGCAGTCGTTTGAAAACTTGGCGATTCCGGCGGATGTCAAGCTCGCCGTTTACCCGAACTCCGGGTTACCGGGCACTGACCAGGACGGCGCAATCGTCTATGATGGCGAACCGAGTTACTTTGAAGAATATGCCGAACGCTTTCGCCAATTGGGCCTGTCGATTATCGGTGGTTGTTGTGGGACGACACCGCTTCATACCGCCGCGACCGTTCGCGGCTTAAGCAGTCGCAGTCTAGTACCGCATAACGCACCGACCCATGTGGCCCAGGCACCGACGCTCGTCACGACGAAAAGTCAGCACCGGTTTTTACACAAAGTTGTGACTGAAAAGACCGTCCTGGTTGAGTTAGATCCACCGCGTGATTTCGATACCCGTAAATTTTTCCGGGGTGCTGAGCGTCTCAAAGCAGCCGGCGTTGATGGGATAACGCTGTCGGACAACTCCCTTGCGACGGTCAGAATCGCCAACACCGCAATTGCGGCGCAGTTGAAGCTGAATTACGGCATCACGCCAATCGTTCATTTAACGACCCGTGACCACAACTTGATTGGCCTGCAATCCGAAATCATGGGATTGCACAGTCTCGGCATTGAAGACATCTTGGCCGTGACCGGTGATCCGGCAAAACTCGGCGATTTTCCGGGTGCGACTTCGGTCGGAGACGTCCGTTCTGTTGAACTGATGAAGCTGATCAAACAATTCAATAGTGGGATTGGCCCTACTGGGAAGTCGTTAAAAGAAGCCAGTGACTTTCGGGTCGCCGGTGCCTTCAATCCGAACGCGTATCGGACCGATGTGTCGACTAAATCGATCAGTCGCAAACTCAGCTATGGTTGTGACTACATTATTACGCAACCCGTCTACGACCTCGCTAACGTCGATGCATTAGCCGATGCGCTGGCAGCCAATCAGATCGACGTGCCAGTCTTTGTTGGCGTGATGCCCTTAGTTTCGCGTCGTAACGCTGAATTCTTGCATCACGAAGTCCACGGCATCCGGCTTCCTAAGTCAGTGCTGGAACGGATGCAACAGGCTGAATTGGACGGCAACGAACGAGCCGTCGGAATCACGATTGCCAAGGAGTTAATCGATGGCATTTGTGCCCGCTTTAACGGCGTGCACATCGTCACCCCGTTTAATCGCTTCAAAACGGTACTCGAACTCGTCAATTACGTCCAGCAGAAAAATTTAACGAAAGTCCAATAAAAGAAACCGCCGCCAGCAGTTACTTTCATGCTAAAATTAGACATGAATTGTAAATGCGGAGGCGGTTTTACTATGTACTTATTCGGACACATTTTTGGTTGGCTGTGGCTGATGGTGACGGTCACATTAGGCCTGAGTCGTCATTCAATCAAAGCAGCCAATCGTTACTTGATTCTCAGTCGTTTGGGTTACCTGCTCATCATTATTACCGGCGTCGTCTTGGCGACCAAAACCTTTGGCGGCAATTGGTGGTTGACGCTAATTAAAGCGGTGCTGGGACTCAGCACGATTGGCTTAGTGGAAATTACGTTTGCACGCAAACAGGAAAGCCACTTGAATCGCGGCCTGTTGACGTTGCTCGTCAGCTGCACCGTCATTACCATCGTTTGCGGCGCCCTACTGCACTGGCAGCTGACGGGACATTTGATTTAAAGGCGACCATCCGGCTTTGCTGACTAACGAATATGTAGCGAGCACTTAATTAATGCGATTAAAAAAGCAAGCCGCCATCCTTGACCACTTGCTTAATACGCTTATTCACATCATTAGTTATTACGATTATTTAACCGTTTCAGCAGCATCCTGCGCATCCGCATTTTCTGATTACTTTCCATAAAAATCAGGCGCGAGGTGCCATAATTGAACAACCCAACGAGCACCTGATCAATGATTTTCACTAACATCGCTGGCCATATGAGCACTGAGATGCCGAGAAACATCAGGAAGGTATCAAAAAAGTATGACAGTCCGCGCGTTAACATGAAGCTCACGAACTCGCGACACCAGTGCCAAAAATTCTGTGATTTTGATTGAAAGACCACCGCTTTGTTGGTAAAAAAACTGAACAAAGTTGCGACGATCCACGCAATCGTGTTGGAAAATAGGTAGTGTTCAGCCAGGACAGCGTGTAGTAGCCAGAATGCCAACACGTTGATCAACGCGGCCATGAAGCCAAACACGGCATATTTCCAAAAATATTCACCTCGATGGTAGATTTTAATCAACCATTGCACGCTGTTCGCCACCGTTTCTTATCAGTCAAAATTATTATACAATAGCAATATCATACCTTGTTATCGATTCGCTGACAAGCACAGCCGTAAAATTGGCGCTCTGCGTGCTGGTCGACTATACTTAAACTAATCTGCAATTCTTCTTGGAGTGAATTATTATGAGAATTTATTTAATTGTTGCTGGGCTGATTGCTGCCTGCCTAGTCTTAATCACGATTTTAATCGCGGTGTTGGTCCACCTACACCATACAAACCAGGCAGCGGCCAAACAAGCCGAGTTATTGAAGTCGATTCGCCAACGACTCGTTCACCAAACCTTAGCGAACCAGGAACAAGACCGGCAAATCGTCAAATTGCAGACGCAAAATAACGGTTTTCGTAACCGGCTCAACCAGACGGCACCCCGGCCCGTGTCCGTTCCGCAGACGCGTCGCATCAATGCGAACTCACGCGCGATTTTTCGTTCGTATGTGATTGGCCTCGATTACTATCAAAAAGAATTCGAAGCAGCGTTAGCAGATGCCAGTGAACGGGGCTATTTCAAGCCCTATGGCGGTTATAACGATTCGGGGCTCAAGGCGGACTATTTGTACGCCAAGAAATATCGGGTCGATGCCAACGCCAACATTGGGGAAATCCAATTGGTCGAAGAAGTCGATGGGCCGCAGCGTTCAGTGCGCGTTGAACTCAAAGTTGCGGAACACGGTTATACGATTGGGTATTTGCCAAAGAAGCAAGTTGACGAAGCCTTCAATGTCATCGATATTTATGCTAATTCCGTGATGACGCTCTCCTCCAAGACTAATTTGACGGGTGGCGAATGGAAGATGGCCATTGATGCCGTTGACGAAATGCAATACATGAACGATCCGAACGCTCAGAACCGGGCCTTGCCTGATTACGGCGCTATCGACACGCCGCTTAAAATCAAGACCGGTAAAAAATCGTACTTCCTCCAATTCACGCTCTATGAAATGGAAATCAGCAACGATGAGATTCCGCTCTACAGTCTGGTCGATACGGTCGACGGTCAACGCGGTTCAATCATCGAAGTTGATGCGGGCCCTATCTCCTACGTTATCGATGTTCAGGATGGTCCGCAGACTGGGTCTAAGATTACGGTCATTCCGGAACAGATCGACCGGGTCATTTGGGTGCCAAACTGGAAATAAGTCATCTAATGAAGTGGGGTTACCGTCATGAAAAAGTTTTTGCTAGCCGTTGTTTTAATTTTAGCCATTGGTGTAATGACGATTGTTGATATGAAAATTATCCGACAGACCCCCTATCCGAGTCTGTCGCAGGAACAAACGAAATAAGGAGGACCACGCGTGACTCGGGGAATCATTATCGGAGGCTGCAGTCTATTGCTATTAGCCGGCTGCACCTCACAAGCTGAACCAAGTATCTCAACCAAAACGGCCAGTTCGGTCGCTGCATCAGACCGCGCAGAACAAACTCGGCGCGACAATCAAGCGGCCGACGCGAGTGCCAAAAAGCGTCTCGGCAATAATTATCAAGCTACGAATGACCATATTACCAGTGCCACCGGTGCCGCTCAAGCAGTTGCCCAGGTACTCCACGAACCGAAGTCGCAGACGTTTGCAGTCATCCCCACCGCTAATCGCGATGGCCAGGGACACCACTATTATCAAGTGGATGCCTACCGCAAGAAGACGGATGGTGGCCGTGGCCATTATTTGAATAGTTACTTTGTTTATGCAAATGGTAATATTACGACAAAACAGACGAATTAATGGAATTTAGAAACAAACTCAGAACGGTCCATCTCAGCTATCACTCGAAGTGAATAATGGCTGAGATGGACCGCTTTTTAATTAAAATATCTGATTGCGTTTCAAACAAAAAAGCCCTCGAATAATCGAGGACTGTTCCAAGTAGAACATATCGAAAATAAAGATAATGCCCCAGGCAGGATTCGAACCTGTACATTGTTTCCAATACAGCGACCTGAACGCTGCGCGTCTGCCAGTTCCGCCACTGGGGCAGTTGAATTAACAACAATATTCATTATAGCGAAAAGTCACGAAAAAATAAACCTTTTTCTATATTTATGCAGTAATTTTTCATTGCTGTCCTCATCACAACGAAGACGCGCAATTTTGCATAGCATTTATTAATTATAAATTTCAACATCTTTGCGCTAAAATTAGAACTTATCACCCTATCAATATCAATTATTCATCAAAAAAGTCGCAACCCTCAATGCACAGGGTTGCGACCTCTTGTACTAATACAGATTAAAGTGAATTACTTTTTCTTCTTCTTGGTTGGTTTGACCATTGTAATCAGTCCGGCAAGCGCAATGCCCAACCAAGTCCACCAATTCGTGGTACCTGCATTGTGTTCATCCGTTTGTGGTAATTGTGTGGGTGAACCAACACTAGGTTGCTTGTTTGTTTTGGTGTTAGTCGTTGACTTCACACTGTCAGCAGTTATTGATTGATGTTTTGCGACCGCTGCTTTAACTGTTGCATTAGCACCATTCTCATGACTCACGGAATTTGGCTTTGCAACTTCTTTTTGCCCTGAGTTGTTGTCAGCATCATGGATCCTATCAGTATCAACTTGATGATTTGTATTCAAATTATTATTAGATACTGCATCATCATCTGCCTTGGTGCCTTGGTTGTCAGAATTAGTGTCGGTATTGCCGTTACCGTCTTGATTACCTGAACCATTGTCGGCATCACTATTACCGCCTTGGTTGCCCGAACCGTTGTCCGTATTGCCGTTGCCGCCTTGGTTATCGGAACCATTGTCCGTATTACCGTTGCCGCCTTGGTTACCCGAACCATTGTCCGTATTACCGTTGCCGCCTTGGTTACCCGAACCATTATCCGTATTACCGTTGCCGCCTTGGTTGCCCGAACCATTGTCCGTATTGCCATTGCCGCCTTGGTTACCTGAACCGTTATCCGCATTACCATTGCCGCCCTGGTTACCCGAACCATCGTCAGCAGCAATCAACGTAATCTTTGTCTTCGCTGAATGCATTTTACCTAGTTGGTCCACAAGCTCGTAAGTGAGCTGGTAAATTCCTGGGCGCCGCCAATCGACATCACCAGTAATAACAACTGCTTCGTTGATTGAACGACCATCCACATCGGTTGCTGCTAAAATATTAGCAGTTGCATCCCACTTCTGGCCGACTTTCAGCGTGACTGCTGTCGTCCGCAATTTAAGACTGGCCTCATTTTCCAATACAATAATCGTGGCCGTTGCACTATGGTCATGACCAAGTTGGTCTAAGAAATGATACGTTAACAGATATTTGCCGGCTTGATTCAACTCGACAGTGCCCTGCACGCTCACTTGCTCACTCGTCTGGGCGCTACCGTCAGAATCTAGCACTTCAGCCACGTTTGATAATGGCGCCCAAGTTGCGCCAGCACGTAAAGTCACCGTTTCCGCGTGTAAACGCAATAACGCCTGATCGACAACAATTGGTTCAACGACTGTGACCATCGCGACTGCTTGTTGCTCATGGCCTCGCATATCCGTGAAATGATAACGGACTTGATACGTCCCTGGAGCTGCTGTGTCAACCTGCCCATCGATGACTAAATCAGTTGACGCAATTTCGTGCCCATCCACATCACGGGCCAGTTGTAAGTTAGCTAATGGCTGCCACTCATCACCGACCGTCAGTGCGACCTGATCATGTTTTAGCAAAAGTGCCGCCTGGTTAGCTAATACGTTTACGGTCGTTACCGCCTGCTGCAGCTTATTCTGCTGATCAACGAAGCTGTATAAAACGCGATACTGACCGACGACGTTTGGATTAACGCTCCCAGAAATCCTGAGCTGGTCTGCCGTTACGGGTGTCCCGTCAACATTCGTCGCTTTGACCACGTTTGCCATTGGCTGCCACTCATCACCAGCATAGAACGTGATATCGTTTGCAGCCAACTTCAGTGCGGACTCGTTTGGTAACACACTGACTGTTGTGGCTAATTTTTGCAAGTTCCCGTTACCATCGATGAACTGATAACTGACCTGATAACTTCCGGCCACCGTTGTATCAACGATTGGTAGTGCGCGTGACCGCATCATCATCAGACGCAGCGCTGATTTAATTTTGTCACATTCACCGAAATGCGATCTTCAGCTATCGCCTGGCCATCCATGTCAGTGGCACTCACGAAGTTCATCATCGGTTCCCAAGTATCACCAACATGCAATGTAACCGCTGTCTTCTCAACCACAATCGTCGCCTGATTTTCAGCAACTGTCACCGTGAACTGGGCCGTCTGCAAATGGCCTAATTGATCAGTGAATTGGTACGTTAATTCATAATCACCGACTACCTTTAAATCATAGTGACCGAGAACTTGTAGCTGGTCAAACGTGATTGCACTGCCATCGACGTTTTTAGCACCGCCAAAGTTATCTTCTGGTTGCCACTGCCGATTGCCCAGGTAAAGTGTAACGTGTTGTTGCGTCATTGTTAGCGCTGCCAAGTTGTCCAAGACCGTTACCGTCGCTGTTGCACGATGCGTCTGATTGAATGAATCCGTGAAGGCATAGTTGACCAAATACGTCCCAGGCGTTGTTGAATCAACCGCATTCGTAATCTGCATGGTGGCTAAATCAATGGCACGACCATCAATATCAGTTGCTGCCGCGATATTGCTTTCTGGTTGCCAGCGATTATCTCCTGCACGAAAACTAAGTTCAGTCTGGTTAAGTTGCAAATTGGCATAGTTTGCCAACACATTCACTGGTACGATTACTTGTTGCACTGTGCCTTGCTGGTCCGTGAAACTATATGTGACCATGTATTGCCCGACTGCTTTTGAGTCAACCGTGCTGGTGATGTCTACATCAGATAAAGCAACCGCTGTACCATCGACGTTCGTCGCACTTTCGAAGTTATCTTTTTCCGACCATTTTGCGCCGATTCGGAAACTCTCAGTGGTTGATTTAACCCTGATGCCTGCCAAGTCTGCCAATACTTCAACCATAACGTCAGCTTTTCGGAGTTGGCCTTGTTGGTCTGTGAAACTATACGTGACCTTGTATTGGCCAACTTTTTCCGGGTCAACTGTACTGGTGATGTCTATATCAGCCAAATCAACTGGTGTCCCATCAACATCTGTTGCGCTATCAAAGCTGTCTTCCGCCGACCATTTTGCCCCAATGCGGAAGCTTTCAGTCGTGAATTTAGCCCTGATACCAGCTAGGTTTGCTAGCACTTCAACTGGAACTTCAGCGCTTCGAAGCTTACCTTGTTGATCAGTGAAGCTATATGTGACCTTGTATTGACCAGCCACCTCTGAATTTACAGTACTCTCAATATCAATATTAGATAAATTAATAGGTGTCCCATCAACATCGGTCGCACTATCGAAGTTATCCTTCTCAGACCATTTTGCACCGATTCGAAAACTCTCAGTAGTTGATTTAACCTTGATGCCGGCCATATTTTCTAGTACCGTCACCGTAGTGCCCGTGCTTTGTTCATGCCCGAGGCTATCCGTAAAGCTGTAAGTTAGTTTATAATCGCCAGGTGTAGTTATATCAACTGATCCACTACGCTTGATTCTCGCATTCTCGACCGTGGTACCATCAACATCAACTGCTGTGATCACAATGCTTTCTGGATTCCAAACACCATGGGCATAAAGCTTGCCACCGTTATTGTCGACGTTAATTGCCACATGATTTTCCAGTACTGTTATCGTAGTACTCGTACTTTGTTCATGACCAAGGCTGTCCGTAAAGCTGTAGGTCAATTTATAATCGCCAGGTGTGGTCATATCTACCGTTCCACTACGCTCGATTCTCGCATCCTCGACCGTGGTACCATCAACATCCACTGCGTTCACGACAATTCTATCTGGATTCCAAACGCCGTGGGCATAAAGCTTGCCACTGTTATTATCTACTTCAATCGCCGCATGATTTTCCAGCACCGTTACCGTAGCGCGCGTACTTTGTTCATGTCCGAGACTATCCTTAAAGCTGTAAGTTAGTTCATAATCACCAGGTGTAGTCGTATCGACTGATCCAACACGCTTGATTCTCACATTCTCGACCGTGGTACCATCAACATCAATTGCGTTCACGACAATGCTATTTGGATTCCAAACACCATGGGCATAGAGCTTACCATTGTTATTATCGACGTTAATCGCTGCCAAGTTTGCCAGCACTGTCACCGTAGTGCCCGTACTTTGTTCATGCCCAAGGCTATCCGTAAAGCTGTAGGTTAGTTCATACTCGCCAGGTGTGTTCATATCTACTGTTCCACTACGCTTAATCTTCGCATCTTCGACCGCTGTACCATCCACGTCAATTGCTGTGACGACAACGCTATCTGAGTTCCAAACGCCATGTGTATACAGCTTATCACCGGAAGTCTTCACCTTAATATCTGCTAAGTTTGCCAGTACCGTTACCGTTGTGCTCGTATTTTGTTCATGCCCAAGACTGTCCATAAAGCTGTAGATCAACTCATAAGCGCCTGGTGTGTCCATATCAACGGTTCCACTATGCTTGATCTTCGAAGCTTCGACCGTGGCACCATCCACATCAATTGCTTTCACGACAATGCTATCTGGATTCCAAACGTCGTGTGCATAAAGCTTGCCGCTGTTATTATCCACGTCAATCAACGCATGATTTTCCAGCACCGTTACCGTAGTACTCGTGCTTTGCTCATGCCCAAGGATATCCTTAAAACTGTAGATCAATTCATAGTCACCAGCTTTAGTGACATCTACTGTTCCGCTAATCTTGATTTTGGTATTTTCGACCGCGTTGCCATCAACGTCAACTGCTGTTACGACAACGCTATCTGGATTCCAAATACCGTGTGCATAGAGTTTGCCACTGTTATTATCGACGTTAATCGACGCATGATTTTCTAGAACTGTTACCATAGTACTCGTGCTTTGTTCATGCCCAAGACTGTCCGTAAAGCTGTAGGTTAATTTATAATTACCAGGTGTAGTCATATCTACCGTTCCACTACACTTGATTTTTGAAGCTTCGACCGTGGTACCATCCACATCAGTCGCGTTTATGACAACACTATCTGGATTCCATACGCCGTGTGCATAAAGCTTGCCACTGTTATTGGCTGCGTTAATTGCCGCTTGATTTTCCAACACCGTTACCGTAGTACTCGTGCTTTGTTCACGACCAAGGCTGTCCGTAAAGCTGTAGGTTAATTTATAATCACCAGATGTGGTCATATCTACTGTTCCACTACGCTTGATTTTTGAAGCTTCGACCGTGGTACCATCCACGTCAGTTGCTGTGATAACAATGCTATCCGGATTCCAAGCACCCTGTGCATAGAGCGTACCACTGTTATTGTCGACGTTAATTGCTGCTTGATTTTCCAGTACCGTTACCGTAGTACTCGTACTTTTTTCGTGACCAAGACTGTCCGTAAAGCTGTAAGTTAACTCATATTCGCCAGGCGTGCTCATATCTACTGTTCCGATGCACTTGATTCTCGCATCTTCGACCGTACTACCATCCACATCAGTCGCGTTCACGACAACGCTAGCTGGATTCCATACGCCGTGTGCATAGAGCGCTCCACTGTTATTGTCTACGCTAATTGCCGCTTGATTTTCCAGTACCTTTACCGTAGTACTCGTACTTTTTTCGTGACCAAGACTGTCCTTAAAGCTGTATGTCAATTCATAATCGCCAGGCGTGCTCATATCGACCGTTCCGATGCACTTGATTCTCGTATCTTCGACCGCTGTACCATCCACATCAGTCGCGCTCACGACAACGCTAGCTGGATTCCAAACGCCATGTGCATACAGCGTGCCACTGTTATTATCGACAATAATTGCAGCCAGATTTTCCAGCACCGTCACCGTAGTGTCCTTGCTATGCTCTTTTCCAAGGCTGTCCACGAAACTGTAGGTTAATTTATAATCACCAGGTGTGGTCATATCTACCGTTCCGCTACATTTAATTCTCGCACCTTCGACCGCTGTACCATCCACATCAGTTGCGCTCACGACAACACTAGCTGGATTCCAAACGCCATGTGCATACAGCGTGCCACTGTTATTGTCTACGCTAATTGCCGCATGATTTTCTAGCACCGTCACCGTAGTGTCCTTGCTGTGTTCTTTTCCAAGGCTGTCCATAAAGCTGTAGGTTAATTTATAATCACCAGGTGTGGTCATATCTACCGTTCCGCTACGCTTGATTTCCGAACCTTCAACCACAGTACCATCCACATCAGTTGCGTTCACGACAACACTTTCTGGATTCCAAATACCGTTAGCATACAGCGTGCCACTGTTATTATCGACGTTAATTGCCGCATGATTTTCTAGAACTGTCACCGTAGTGTCCTTGCTATGCTCTTTTCCAAGGCTGTCCACGAAACTGTAGGTTAATTTATATTCGCCAGGTGTAGTCACATCTACTGTTCCGCTACATTTAATTTTCGTATTTTCGACCGTGGTACCATCCACATCAATTGCTGTGATAACAATGCTATCTGGATTCCAAATACCGTTGGCATACAGCGTGCCACTGTTATTATCTACGCTAATTGCCGCTTGATTTTCTAGCACCGTCACCGTAGTGTTCTTGCTGTGTTCTTTTCCAAGGCTATCCACGAAACTGTAAGTTAACTCATATTCGCCAGGTGTGGTCATATCTACTGTTCCACTACGTTTGATTTCCGAACCTTCAACCACAGTGCCATCCACATCAGTTGCGTTCACGACAACACTAGCTGGATTCCAAATACCGTTGGCATACAGCGTGCCACTGTTATTATCGACGTTAATCGCCGCTTGATTTTCCAGCACCGTCACCGTAGTGTCCTTGCTATGTTCTTTTCCAAGGCTGTCCACGAAACTGTAGGTTAATTTATTTTCGCCAGGTGTAGTCATATCTACTGTTCCGCTACATTTAATTTTCTTAGCTTCAACCGTGGTACCATCCACATCAGTCGCTGTGACGACAACGCTATCTGGATTCCAAACACCGTGTGCATAGAGCTTGCCACTGTTGTTATCGACGCTAATTGCCGCTTGATTTTCCAGCACCTCAACCGTAGCTTGTCCCGAATGCGCGACGCCGAATTGATCAGTAAACTGATAGGTGATAGTGTATTTTCCAACCAGGTTCAAGTCAACCGTACCAGTAACACTCAGAGCCGAGATATCCAGCGTTTCGCCATCGGAATCCATTGCTGACACAAAGTTGTCCGTTGGGGTCCAAGTGCCGAATTGATAAACGCGACTATCTTTAACCTGCAAATCAGCATGATTCTCATCAGCCTTAACGTTAACCGCAGCGGTCGCAGTATGTTCACCATGCGCATCCGTAAAGTGATAGTTGAGTTGATAGGTTCCCGGTTTCTTGATGTTGGCGACTTCTGTATCACTCGCATCCATAATCGTCAGCTCAACCGTAGCTTCATTACCCTGATCATCAATCGCCTTGGTAATATTAGTCATTGGATCCCACCGGTCGTCGGTTGAAACGTTGACCTGCGTTTCTTTAAGTGTCAGCCCGTTGACAATCACAGTAGCCGTGGCTGTCCGCACCGTGCCAGTACTGTCAGTTATTTGATAGTCAATTTGATAGACGCCCGGAATCGTTGTGTCAACGGTACCGTTTTCAATTCCATTAACACTAACAACACCATTGACATTGGTTAAATCAGTGACCGACCCGTCAGCGTCCAGTAGCGAAGCAATGTTATCGGCCGCAGTCCACGTCGTCCCTAGTTGTAAGACCGAATCCTTAGCAGTAATGAGACTCTGATTAGCAACCAATGATAGTGTAACGGGCACGGAAATCTGTTTGGTCCCATCTCCATCAGTGTACTGATAAGCAACTTGATATTGACCCGAATGAGCTGGCTGTTGCAATAGCGCATTTAACTGACTCGACGTTAAAGTTTGATTAGTCGTTGTGTCCGTAACCGTGGTTGTCAAATCATCAACCGTCTTACTCGTATCGATCAAACCAGCGAGACTATCTTTGGGTGCCCAAGTACTGTTCGTCCCACTAATCACCTGCAAATCCTTGCCCAGAATATTCTGCCAGGTCCAGGTGGCATCAGTTGCAAGCGGGTTGGTCCCATCGTAACGAGCCATGAGCTGTTCTGAGGTGAGCGTCTCGGCAGTGGCATTGTTGATCCAAACACCATCGAATCCTTGAGACGGTGCTAAATATGCACTTACAAGTAAATCCGTCGTTAGGCCCGTCTCTGCCACCAGGGCCTCATTAAAGGCTTCAACTGTAGGATAAGTTTCCAGCAACGCTTGTATTACCTCTTCAGTCAATTGAGATGGATCAAATAAATCCACGACACTTGTTAGCTTAGGCAATGATAGTCTTGTTTTACCGCCAAGTGTCAATGTGCTTGGACACGTCTGATATTGGCCAACCTGTTGATTACCATCACTATCCCAAACTATTGGCGGATTAAACAATCCAAACAATCCCCATCCCATCACATAGTTAAACTGCAGTTTTTCACCACTGAACGATGAAAGATTCAAATTTTTGAGCGCACTATCCAAATAAAACATTTTGTACATGTGCTCGACATTACTGGTATCAAAACTGGTCAAGTCCAGTCTTTCCAAGCGAGTATCACCACTGAACATCGACGTCATATCCGTCACTTGGCTGGTGTCAAACTGTTCAAAATTGACATTAACTAAAGCGATATTATTCGCAAACATCCCCTGCATGTTCGTAACTTGGCTAGAGTCAAACTGTTCAAAATCGACATTAACTAAAGCTATATTATTTGCAAACATCCCCTGCATGTTCGTAACTTGGCTGGAGTCAAACTGTTCAAAATCGACATTAACTAAAGCGATATTATTTGCAAACATCCCTTGCATGTCCGTAACCCGATTCATACCTAATTGTTGCTTCCAGACAAACGTTTCCATATCTGGTGAGTCACTAAACATATAAGCCATGGTTGTCACGCTGTGCGTGTCTAAATTATTAGACCAAGTAAACTGAGTATGATTGACGAGGCCGCTTAACATATAGGACATATCCGTCACATTGCCTGTTTGCAAATAGCCTAAGTAGTTATCTTTGAAATTAACATAACCCTTGAACATTCCTTGCATATTCAACACTTTACGTGTATCAAAATTAACAAGGTTCAACGACATTGCAACTGGCAAGAAGAAACCTGCAAACATATAGGACATGTCTGTCACGTTGCTCGTATCCAACTTTTCAAGCCCCGTAAATGATTGCACTTTCTGAGCCGCAAACACATCTTCGAACATGTGACTCATCGTTGTGACCTGACTAGTCGCCAATTTACTAATATCTAGCGAAACAAGTGCTCGGTCTCCTTTAAACATCCCTGACATATTAGTCACATTGCCTGTGTTCATTAATGAGGCTGAATTAAAGTTTGCCAACGATGAACATCCTGCAAACATTTCAAATGTGGTTATTACGTTTTGCGCATTGAATGAAAAAGCTAATGTTTCCATAGATGAACAATCATTGAACATACGTGCCATCGTTGTCACTCTGCCAGTATCAAACACCGATAGATCAAGTGTCACTAATGATTGACAACCATTGAACATTTCTGCCATCGTAGTTACATTGCCAGTATCGAACATCGATAAATCAAGTGTTACCAGTGATTGACAACCGTTAAACATTTCTGCCATCGTTGTCACAAGATCTGTAGTAAAATTTGATAGTTTGAGCGTTTTTAAAGATTGACAATCATTAAAAAAAGCTGACATGTTCACGATTCGACTAGTATCTAATTTACTCAAATCCAAACTTATCAAACTTTTACAACCAGAGAACAGTTCATCCATATCCGTAACATTACTAGTATCAAAACCATTTGGTAGCACAAGGCTTGTCAAAGCCCAACAATTCTTGAACATTTGATGCATCGTCGTTACTTTTTTGGTTACAAAGTTAATCGGTAATATTAAACTCGTTAGGCTCTCGCATTGTGAAAACATATTCGTCATATTAGAAATCAAATGAGTATCAAAATTGCTTAAATCTAGTCTTTCAACTTTGGTCGCATTGTTAAACATTGCTGTCATATCAGCGACTTGCGCCGTGTCAAAGCCAGCCACATCTAATGTTTGTGAGTGACAACCGTCAAACATATGAGACATATTTGTTACACTGCTTGTTTTGAATAAGCTTACATCTAAGTCTTTCATAGAATTACAATTTGTAAACATATGAGACATATTTGTTACACTGCTTGTTTTGAATAAGCTTACATCTAAGTCTTTCATAGAATTACAATTTGTAAACATATGAGACATATTTGTCACATTGATTGTACTAAAACGGGTACGGTCAGTAACCCAATCACGCATGTTTACCCCAGTTAAATTAATGTCATTGTTAAACATATAAGACATATCAATCACGCTCTCAGTATCAAGGCGCTCCAATCCTAGACCAGTTAAGTTTTTACAATCATTAAAAATATGAGACATGCTTGTTGACTTATTTGGATCCATAACTGATGCAGTTCCGAAAATCATTACGGCTAGATCGCTACTGTTAAACATATATGACATATCGGTGTAAGTTGAATAGCCAGGCAGTGACACTCTGAAAGACGTATCAGTTACAGTCGGATGAGCTGAATCGCTTCTGCTACTTACTCGTTCAAACATATGCGCCACGTTTACTTCATACAGTGACCAATTTTCAAAGTAAAAATATCCCGATGCATAATTAGCATTATAATCGACAGCCACAGTTGTTGCTCGCGCAAACATGTATGACATATCTCTAGTTTTTGAAACATCAACCCGGTTCCAAACACTGTTAGAAATATCACTCTTAAGACTTTCTGTTTTTACAGTTAATCCACTAAACAACCCGCGGGCATTAGTTCCAAGTTTAAGATTGCCTTCCAGCACCAACGTTAGACTCGTATGTTTATCCATGTATTGGCCCCAGCCCACATTGCCCCAATCTGTCACTTCAGTATTATCATCAAACTGAACATTAGCATCCGCCAATTGCCCAGCCCCTAAGTGCAACGTATTATCGCTGTCATCGATCCACCATTCAGAAGTCCCCATGATGCCTTTGCGGGTCGTATCAGTGATTGCATCCCAGGCGGCATAATCCTGCGCTACGGTTGGCGCTGCATCCACGGTATCCAACTGCAACGAACTGGCTTGAACTTGGGCTAACCTTGGCTGTAAGCTGCTGAGTGAATCCGCAGTGAGTCCCGCACTGGTTTTCTCATCGGTTACAGTCTGCGAGTCGATTCCATCAGTGGACGATTGTGTCTGATCAGTTCCAGTCTTGTCGGTTTCACTAGGTTGACTGCTATTGACATCTGTACCAACCGCGTCATAACCATCGTTAGACAGGCTTGTATCGTTAACTTGATCAGCTTTCGTGGCTGAATCAACCGGCACTGAATCGCCGGCAGAACCAGCTTTATCGGTTTCAACAGACTGTGCTGGTGTCGTACCGGTTTCAGTAGTCGACTGTGACCTGGTTGCTGATTTGTCTGCACTTGTTGTCACAGTGGTGGTATTTTGTTTATTTTCAACAGCGTTATCACCATCGGTATACGGTGTTGTACTTACGCTTTTTGCTCGATTATCTGCTTCCGCGGTCAAGTCCGACGCAGCCTGGCCATACTCACCAGTCTTCGCGGCTGAACTAGCAGTCCCACTCGCTGACGTGGCTTGAGAATCACTGCCAGATTGTTGTGGACTCGTTGACTCGGTCTTAGTTGATTCGGTGGTCGGTGTCGACTTCGTGCTAGTCTTAGCGCCACTCTGCAATTGAACGACATTCGACGCTGCTGTCGCATTAGCTGTGACAACGGTCGTATCAGCACTACTCGTTGGGGTCTGTTGGACATCCGCCTGAGCCGTTTGATTGTTGACTTGCCATACTAACAAAGCCGTCCCCGCCGCAAGCCAAAAGCGCCGATTTTTGCGCGCTGCCATCATTACGTATTCCTGATTATTCTTCATGAATTGCCCCTCCAAAGGTTTACCATTATCAAAACATGATGTTCACATAATTTTACCCACTGATAGTATACCGCGTTAATCGATGAATGAAAACGATTCCATCGATTATTATTTATATTCTTATTATTTAACACAAACATTATTGACCGGTGACAACTACTTACTCATTTTTCATCAATGATCACGCTCCATTTTGGGCTCGCTCACTTAGATTTTAAGGCCTTAGAATCGCGACATCACAATCATGGAATCATTGGCTCATTCAATCAGCCCCAGACTCACCATCGTATGCTCATCACTTGACGTCACGTTATTTACATAAATTTTCAAAAATCCAATAAAAAACACTATGCACCCCAGCATTTTAGTGTATACTAGATATGTTGGCGAAAAGTTAACGTGATGGCGGTAGTGGCGAAGTGGTTAACGCACCGGATTGTGGCTCCGGCACGCGTGGGTTCGATTCCCACCTACCGCCCTTCTAAAAGAGCACGCGCAATTTATTTTGCGCGTGCTTTTTGTTTACATTTATTTTCATGATTCACTTCAAGCTTGCATCCAAGCCTTCAAGGCCGCGCCGGTCCGTGAGTCGCTGACTGCTACGGCGTCTTGCGGCGTGCCGCTATACTGAATCTGACCACCATACCGTCCAGCATCTGGGCCGACGTCAATCAACCAATCTGCCTGACTGATGACCGCCAAGTTGTGTTCGATAATAATCAGGCTATTGCCCGCATCGACCAGCTCAGCAAATAACTTCAATAGCCGTTGGGTGTCCTGCAAATGCAGTCCCGCGGTCGGTTCGTCTAATAGGTAGACCGTCCCCTGTTTACCAAGCTCAACTGCCAACTTCAAGCGCTGTAGCTCGCCACCGGACAAGGTCGTTAGTGGCTGTGCGAGCGTCAAATAGCCTAAACCGACGCGCACCAAATTGTTCAACGGCGCGGCAACTTTGGCCGTATCCGCAAAGAATTCGAGCGCCTTAGTCACGGATAATTGCAGTACTTCCGCAATTGTTTTGCCCAGATAGGTGTAACTGAGCGCAGTCTCATTATAACGTTGCCCATGACACAACTCACAGGTCTGCACGACGGGATCCATGAATGCCATATTGGTGATCGTCACACCCTTGCCTTTACACCGCGGACAAGCGCCCTTACCATTGTAGCTGAACCAGCTAGTCGCGACGCCATTAGTCTTGCCGAACAATTGGCGAATCGCGTCCAAAACGCCTAAATACGTGGCCGGCGTCGAACGAATATTGAGGCCCACGGGGGTTTGCGCTAGGTCGATATAGTCGGTCTTCAGTTGCCGTTTCAAAGCAGTCACTAGCGAGCTCTTACCTGAACCCGCCACACCTGAAATGACCGTCATCACGCCCAACGGCACGTCAACGCTGACATCTTGCAAGTTGTTTTCGCTCACGTGCGTTAAGGCCAGTGTTGACTTGACCGGCCGTTCAATGCCCCACTGATGTGGCTGACGCAACCAGTGACCAGTCAATGTATCCGAAGCCAATAATTCTGGGTACGTCCCAGTAAAGGTCACTTGTCCACCGGCACTCCCAGCTTGTGGCCCCATTTCGACCACGTAATCCGCTAAGGCAAACATCGCGGGGTTGTGCTCCACGATTAGAATCGTGTTGCCTTTTTGTTTGAGCTTATTGAGTGCCTGCTTGATTAGTTGAATGTCGTGTGGATGCAGCCCAACACTCGGCTCATCTAAAATGTAGACCATGTCGACGAGTGCACTGGTCAGATACTTGGCAATCTTGATACGCTGCGCCTCACCACCCGACAACGAGCTGGTGCCACGATCCAAGGTCAAATAGCCTAGGCCAATATCGACCAACGACTGTATCTTAGTCGTTAATTCACGGACGATATCCTGTGCGAGCGGCGCGTCAATCGTTTGCAAAAAAGCCAGGACGTGCTTCAAATCCATCGCACTCACTTCCGCAATGTTAACGCCGTTGATGTGATTGGTCAGTACGACCGGTTTCAAACGGGACCCACCACAGTCGGGGCACGGCTTGCGAGTCACCACCGCCGCAATGGCATCGCGATGGTGTTCCGCTTCCTTTTTGCCAATAATCGACCGCTTGATGCGTGGAACAACGCCCTCGTACAACGCCGTTCTTGGAAAGCCGGCACCGGGATGGTCGAGCTTTTGTTGGGGCGCGTGCATTAACAAGTCATATTCTTCCGCCGTATAATCCTTGATGGGCTTGTCATTATCGAATAAGCCACTAGTTGCATAACGCCGCCAGCGCCACGTGTCCGGTGCGAAGCTCACAAAGGTGATGGCACCCTGATTAAGGGACTTTTCGGGGTCGATCAACTGGTGCTCATCAATATCATCGACATATCCCAGGCCCTGACAAGTCGGGCACATGCCTTGTGGTAGATTGAACGAGAACGTGTCGGAATAGCCGATAAACGGTTGGCCGACTCTCGAGAATAACAGGCGCAATAAGGAATAAATCCCAGTGTAAGTCGCTAGTGTCGAACGGGCATTTTTACCCAAACGCTGCTGGGCAATCACGATGGCGACCGGCAAATGTTCGATGTGGCCGACATGCGGTTGCCCATACTTTGGTAAATACTGCTGCGTGAAGCTCGGAAACGTCTCGTTCAATTCGCGTCGTGACGCGGCCGCAATCGTATCAAAGACTAGCGACGATTTTCCGGAACCGGACAGGCCCACAAAGACCGTCGTGGCATACTTGGGGACCCGGAGACTGACGTGTTGCAAATTATTTTGGGTCGCGTCAAAGACTTCGATTGCCCCATGTTCAAATGGTTGCTTGCTCATCTAATCTTCCCCTCTCAAATCAAAAAAGGACCTGAATTTTCAGATCCTCCGCCTCAAACCGATTCGTCCACTAATTTGACGACCGTCCCGTAGCCCGTAACGACTAGGAACCGGGGCGCCACACTCATCTGAGCAACTTCTGTATTGAAGTTCACGTAAATGAGGCCGTCGCCACCCTGTTCTTCGGCTTTTTTCAGCAACAATGGTTTGACTTGTTCAATCAAATCATCGAAACGTTCAAATTGGTCGACACCATCAGATTCGAACATCAGGTGCTTGGTGACAGAAACAACACCTTTAATCATGTGTGACCGTTGTAGATCACCGGTTGTCATAAACATTTTATCCCAACCCCCTATCACCTCAATTCTACTTGAAAACCCCGTGACTAGCAAACGTAACCAATTATTTGACCATCCGTTTTTAAAGGACTAAGTTAAAGGTTAGGGAGTGATATTTTTGGAAACAGCAACACAACTTTTACAACAGTATACTTTCGAGCCCGTTAAGTCGAAACTGCGGGCCGAACAACACACCTTAGCTGTCCAAGCACAGGACCGCGCCATTCCATTCGGTCACTTCAAGATTCGACTGAAAAATATCGATAACCAGCAGTCCTACTTGCTTGAACTGAAACAAGCGTTACAATTGACGACCACGACCGGACTCCAGTTACGTTCCCGGCTACACGGTGTGCACGTCAAACACGCGCGCCACTTGGTTCCCAACGATTATCACGTGCTCGCGTCATTAACGATCAAATCGGCACCCGAAGATGCCCACCAATTTGTCCATGATAAAACCAAACTGGCCTGCCTGATTCCGGTCAGTGAGCACCACGCGACTGATCTGCCCGACCAAGTCCCGTTATACGCCTTCACGGATAATCACCAGTTAGTCATTAACCAGCAAGCCATGGCCCACTTATTCCTAACTTGCATCCGGCAAACGACCCATAGCAAGGTCAGCTAATCAACCTTTTTATAAATAATTTGATAGAAAACAATGTATTTGCGCAATATTAATTGCATTTAGCAAATTAATTGCGTACAATGTACTAGAATAATAGTAAAGGAGGCGGTTTGATGGCGACACCAACGAAGAATATTTTGTTAGACGAACAACTCTGTTTTGCGCTTTACACTGCCAGCAAACGCTACAATCACTTTTACGCCGAAGCTTTAGCACCCTTTAAGCTGACTTATCCGCAGTACATTACGTTACTTGCATTGTGGGAAAAGAGTCCAATGACGGTCCGGGAACTCGGATCGCACGTCAACTTGGATAGTGGGACGTTGACCCCACTGCTCAAGCGGATGCAGACTCAAGGCTGGGTCGAACGGAAGCGTGATACTGATGACGAACGGCAGGTCAACATTTCCTTGTCACAAAAGGCGATCGATGCTAAACCTGAGATTTTCACGCACGTTAACTCATGCATGGACCTATTAGGCTTAGACCAAGACACCTATGACCAAATCCGCGAAACAGTCAACTTTGCTTCTGAACGCATTAAGAATGCTAAGCCAAGCACAATTGACTACACGGGTGACACGTTCTAACAGAATCAGACGATTAAAGCCGAAGCACGCTGCTTCGGCTTTTTTAGTGTGGTTATCAGCGTAAATGCCCTTTCCAAGAAACGATCAATCCCAGAAATCAGCTGCAAATCAGACTTGAGCAATACGGGTTTATTAATAATTTTGTCCAGTTCAGACTGCGATTTGAGCAAAAAAAATGACTCTACCGCTTATTAGCAGTAGGGCCAAAGAGTTAGGTTTAAGTACAATATGGGGGATTGTACTTGCTCGTCCATCCACTTTGGGGGAGTAAAATGAACAAGTGTATAACTATTAGGTACAAGTATATACTATTACATAATTGTGAAGAAATTGTGAAGATTTATCTGGAAACCACGAATTTAAATATTATTTTTTAAATATATGATTGTTTTTACATCATTTTTAAAATTTCAGCATATTAACAATGCTGAAATCCAAACAACCTCATTCACACGATTCATATTTTAGATTTGCAATTACGTGTTCCAGGCCCATGACTGCGGTAAAATGAGCTCAAGAGGTGAAGTCTAATGGAATTAGTTGACCGGGGATTAGGCTGGCTCGCCCGGGTATTACTGACGATTGGCCTGGTAATTGGCGTCGTCATTCCCCCAATGTTACTTAGGTTAATTAACCAACTTAATCGGCAATCACGAACCACAAACTTAGAGATCGTCTTAGCCGTTGTTTACGTGCTTGTCTTCGGTATCGTCATCTTAGCTGCCAATGCCTTGATGCGCCATTATACAGGAGCCTATCAACCACAACGAATGACTCGCCACGACTGGCATATCGTTCTTGGCGGTTATGCCGTCATCTTAGTGCTGGAAAGTATATTTCAATTACTTAATCAACTTATTTATCATCAGAGTCAAACCCAAAATAATGCCGCAATTCAAAATTTAATGGCTGGTAGCACCCTCTCGCTATGGCTGATGGCCCTCAGCGCGGTGTTTTTAACGCCGATTACCGAAGAGCTGGTCTTTCGTGGCGTCCTCATGAATGCTTTTTTTAAGCAGTCCTGGCTCAAAATCATTCTCAGTGGCATTGTCTTTGGCAGCCTGCACAGCAGCTCGACACTGCCCAGTTTTATGATTTACCTCACGATGGGGCTCGTCCTGGCAAGTGTTTATCAGATGACCGGCAAAATTCACGCCAGTATGAGTCTTCATTTCATCATTAATGCGCTGGCAATGAGCCTGCTCTTGATGCATTAAGTTGACTGATGTTCATTCACATTTTTGAGAGCCGTCTGCCATATTTTGGGCTAAATACGTGCTACACGATACGATAAAAATCCGCACCAGTCGTAAGGCCAGTACGGATTTTTGTTCATCCCTACTTTTCGTTCTCATCACCATACTCATCCATTAGCTCACACAAGTCAAGCGCTACCACATTCCAATCAGACCTTAATGCATCAAAATCTTGTTCCTGTTCACTCACAGAAAAATTATATCCTTTTAACGTACTTCCTAGGTCGAGTGGCCTTGCAACACCACTTAGAAATGAGGGGGAAGCAAATGAGGTTCCATATTCCATCAAAGAGGCCTCCTGCAACTGGCTAGAAATATAATAATGGCGCAATACCAGCTGTTTAATATCATTGTCACGATTACTTCTTTAATTGTCAACTATTTCCTGCTACACAAGTAATTTCTCTCTTATATCGATGTATTCGCTTCTAGTTCTTAACAAGCTCGCTTCGACAACACAATCATCATCCACCCTATTTTAAATGAATCACAATTATCCATCTCAAAAGAAGACGACCCCAGCCGCCCCAATTCCAGTCTTCACTTGATATACAAATACCGGTCCAAACTCATCACATATCCGTGCCCACCCACACGAATAGCACGTCAAAAATCAGAAATAAGACGTTAAAGTGCAGTAGCCACCAATTCATCAGGCCTTTTTCGCGAACCATGCCGAAAACGGCGAGCCCAATCCCGATAACGGGAATCAGGCCGCCTTGTAACAGCCGATAAATTGGCAAGTAGGCCCACTGCGACAACAAGACTGGTCCGGTGAGTTGTCCCAGCAACACGAATAATAAAAAGACGCCGATATTCAACAACGAACACGCAAACGCGGTCTCAGTCACTGCGCCCATCGATAATCGAAAATGAAATTGGAATCGTAGGATAAAAGTTCCGATAATCCCGATGATCAAAATAATGCCAATCACTAACATTCCCGCACGCTCCCCTTATCTGGTCATGTTCACCTTACGCTAAAATACGGGTAGCGCCTAGCCGTTGGGATGAAGCTTAATGGATTTTTAGCAAAGAAATGTGACTCACTCAATAGCGCTGCTAGATTCGAGTCAAGCATACGGCCTGGTTCAATTAATGTCCCTCAATGCTTAGCCGTGTTCTTGCAAACGGGGCTCATTTTACACCCAACAAAAAAAGAGCGTGCAATACGCTCCCACCAAACTAACTCTTTGTCCCACTTGGTACCTTTAAGACTTTTGGTTTCAACCCCACGACCCGAATTGTCACTTGCTTTTTAACGGGCATCTTGAGATAAAACTTGCCATTTTGCTTATTTGAAATCACCTGGCGAACATGCTTGCCACTCTTGACTGTCACGATCACGCCATGTTTCGTGTGACCGCTGATCGTGGCGGAGGTAGCGTTTTGATGATAAACCACTTTCGACACTGTCAACTGCTTGACCGGCCGATGATAATCGCCTTGCAAACTATATTCAGAACCAAAAATCAACAGACAGCCCGCCAGAATCATTAGACTCAGTGACCAAAACTGCTTCATGACACCACCTCCGATCCAGTCCCCATAACTGGTATTTGATACTTTAAGGATACCTGCAAATCACGACTGCAACACAAAAAAGGTGCAAAGCTCAAAATAGCCTGCACCAACGTTAGGATTATTCAGTTGTCATTAACGATTTTGTTACATAAGAGTCAGCTTAGTCCATCGTGACCGATAAATCGGACTGTTTGATCAAGGCGACTAAATCATGCATCTTCCGAATGGCAATGTCGACCGTTTCGCCGTTTTCGAAGTAGCCCAGCTGGTGTTGCTTATCGATCCGCACCAACATCTGCGGATTGACCAAGAAACTCTTGTGCACCCGAAATAGCTCGGGATGCGCGACCGTTTCGTCACTGATTTTGCCATTATACTGGACGATGCGGTCTAATAAGTGCAGGACCAACTTGTTACGGCTGGTTCCAGTCTCGATGAACAAGACTTGTTCCAGCGGCACGTTGAAGAGCTGTCCACCCTTAGAATAAGAGAACATCGCCTTGCTCGTCGCCCCCTGCTTGGTATAGCGCTCATACGCCACGCGAATATCGGTCTCGACCTTGGCTTTGACGGTGTCTTGGCCTAAATCCTTGACGATAAAGTCCAGTGGTTCGATGCGCCGTTCGAACGTCAAAAACGCCATTTCAGAGTGGGTCGAGACAAAGACGATCTTAGCATTCACGTCAGCCTCGCGAATCTTGGTTGCGAGCGACAAGCCGTTCAAGTCCTGGCCCGGGTATTCAATATCCAAAAAATACAAGCCTTCTACACTTTCATGGCTCTGAACGTAATCCAACAGCGTTTGGGCTTGACCAGTTGCTAGGGTCAATTCCATGTCAAAATCATTAATCATAATGTGATTCGTAATAATTTGCTTTAAGGTCGCTAATTGTTCTGAATCATCTTCCACAACAAAGGTTTTTAACACGCTGCTCACTCACTTTCAATGCTAATAATAAACTCAAATCGGTGGCGCGAACTGACTTCATAGGTCACGTTGGCCAATGGGTCTAATAGTTCACGGACAGTCGCTAAGCCCTGTCCGTGACCCGCGCCTTTGGACGTATGGCCGGCTACCATTAGTTGGTCCAATCGCTCGATGGGCGCCGCCAGTGAATTGGCAAAAATCAATTCGACCATCTTTGGATACTTGACCACTGCCACGGTGATTTGGCCGCCGCTCTGTCCTTTGACCGCTTCAATGGCGTTGTCTAATAAAATCCCACTGACCCGTGCTAAGGTCACGGGGTCGATGGCCAACGCAGCGACAGGGTCATTGGCTTCCAGTCGGACTTGAATCCCCGCTTGGCGCGCGGCCGAAAACTTACTCTGGACAATTGCTTTGAGGGCTTTGTCCTTAATCTGCTCTAAATTATCAAAATGACCAAAATCGCGGCTCAAACTCTGCTGGGACTTGGTGACGACCCGATCAAAATAAGTCTGCAATTCAGGGTCATCCGCCGTATGGATGTATTCGCCCAACGACAACAGAATATTCTGGTAGTCGTGGCGGAACTTACGTAAATTCTGGTAGCTACTTTCAAGATTTTTAACATAAATATCATACTGCTTGCGCTCGAGGGCCTGCCGATTGCTCTGAAGGCGCATCGTATAGCTATAAAACAAGTAAATAAACGTGCCGGCATTGATCATCAAGATTGCCACTAGTATCAACATCAGGATGCCTAAAAAGCCGGAGCCAATATTGTAATTATCAGCGGCAGTCGTAATGGTGAAAAAGGCCACTGCCACGACGACCAAAGCACTGACGATCACGTTCAAGGTCACTTCATCACTAAATTGCCGTGGGTAACGTTTTTGTAAAATTTTAAAACTGACCACTACCGCCAGCATGCAGGCAGTTACGATCGTCTCACCAATCAATTCAAATAACCAGCCGCTCCAATCATTCAATCCGAGATTGAGCAGGTGCAGAATCGACTCAGTGGCGTAATTGCCAAAGAAACTAAATAGAATGTAAGCTAACGTCGCCGTCAGACTGGTGACAATGAAGTACTTTTTACGACGCACAAACGCCAGCAACCCCATATTGACCATAAAGGTGATAATATCTGAATAGTCGTCGTATAGCATATAAATCGCGGTCAGGAGCACGGACATCACCGCGATACTGGCATACACCCTTTTCTGGCGTAACTCGCGATTGATCAGTATTTGTAGTAAAAATACCAGCATGACCGAGTACCAATGGTCAAACGCCGCGATATACCAATAAACGTAAACGATAACTGCTCCCCTCCCCACATTCAGCTCAATACTACCATTGTAGCGAAATTAATCCGGTTTGTATATTTACAGCATAAAAACTTAACAATCTTTATCGAATCACTGACTTCTAACAAAATCGTCCTCAAACCGGTCGTCCCATGGCATCCAGGCCTTTTGATAGCCGATCGCCACCCCTGCGGCCAACAGTTATGACCGCATCAAAAAAGCGACCCCCATACACTATTGGCGTCGCTTGATTAGTTTAATTAATGAAAATCACCGGGCATGAAACTTTCAATCACCGCGGTGGTGTTAAAGGTCTCAAAGCTATGGAAACTGGCCTCATCAATTTCGGCATAGCGAATCGCAATTTGCGGCCGCTTTTTGAGGTCAAACATATCAACGTAATTGAATTCGATGTACTTCTTGTGTTCACTGTGAATAAAGCCGGCATAACTATCACCGTGTTTCTTGATGCGACCAGACAATTGAATGACTTGGTCATGGCGAAAGGCCTGCTTCAATAGTGTCTTGAGCAGTGAATGCTTGGTCTTACTTTGTTTCTTCAACAACTTAGCGACCAACCGTTCCGTATTCCAGACATCAAAGTACCCGCGTTGCTTGGCGAGTGTAATGATAGTCGTCATACTCTTCAAATAATCAGTGTCACTAATCACGCGGGCTAACGATGCTTTACGAAAAACCACTAGCCCATCTAGTTCACCATCGACATTAACGGCCTTAACCAGCACAAACTTTTCGTCCTGCTGAATGACATAGCCGACACTAAATTGCTCATTGGTTCCCTTGGAATAAATCTCAACGAGGTTTTTATCCTTAATCGCCTTAGCTAAATCGTCGCGAATCGCACTCATGCGTGTTCCCCCATTCGGTAATTTGTAACAAATAATTTATCTCATATTAGCACATTTTCAATTACCATGATACCACTTGTAAATATTGAAATCCAAATGGTATCTTTCATTTTGACGATAAAAATCGGTTTATAATACAAATTTATTAATTACTTCAGCTAACGCATCATGATTATTATCCGCTGCCGTCACATACTTCGCCGCTGCTTTGACGGTATCAATCCCGTTCGCAACACTGACTGGCAGGCCCACGGCGTTCAACATTGGCAGATCATTTCCGTTATCACCGGCTGCAATAATTTCATCCGCGGTGATACCGAGTAATTTGCCTAATTGTAGGGTCGCACTCCCCTTATTCACGCCGGCGGGATTGAATTCCACGTACCGGTCCGATGAATAGGTGACTGCTAACTTGCTGGCGTCAACCCGTTGTTCAGCCGCAGCCCGCATTGCTTTACGATCAGCCATCGTTGGTAAGGCCATGATAATCTTCATGATGTTCATATCCTTGAAGCGTGAAAAATCAGGTTCGTCCATGACTTCAAACGTCACCCCACGGTTTTCAAGGTAGGCGGAATCACTCGCAACCGGATTATAAATGTACAGTTTATCTTGCGTATATACATGGGTCGCTGCGCGTTCATCGGCCACCCCAGCTTCAAAGACGCCCTTGGCAAGTTCGTAAGGCATGGCGTTAACGGCCAGCGGTTTGTTACCGGCATTTTCCAAAATCAAGCCACCATTATATGAAATCGAATATTGGTGTGGTTGATTGCGAAGCCCCATCGTTTCCAAGTCATTTTGAAAGGAAGTATAACTTCGCCCTGAATTTGGCACGAAGAACACGCCCTTTTCAGCCGCCGCTTTGATGGCCGCTGTATTCTTAGCTGACAGCGTCCCGTCATCATTCATCAATGTTTCGTCTAAATCACAAACAATCATTTTATACATATCAATCGTCCCTCTCATCCAGTCCACTACGACCATCCTCGGTCAGTTTAGGTTTACCATTCCACTCTAGCGAAAGATTGGGGGAAATGCAACCGCTTTATTTCATAGCGTATCAATCAAATAGACCGGAACTGAGGAGGATTTGCTAGCGTGTTAATTGTCTCGTCCCCGCGTCATTCACCGGAAGCCCCAGTCCGACCTGAACACATTTCAGTCATATGTGGTATGTGCTAGGTAAATCTCATGAATCACGATTAAATCTTGCTACTTTCTAAGTTCAAGCACAGCCAGCTCAGACCCGCTGGAAGCAGTGCAAGTTATCGTAAACATGCAATAGTAGGGTCGTCCTATACCGGCTTGCAGGCATTTCTGACAACGCTGGAACGCGATGGACACAGATTTAAGCCGAAAGCCCACGTCTTAAATACTGGTCTTCCACTAACCAAGCACACAACGCTTGCTAAGTGGAATTTCATCGCTGAGCATTGTCAGAAACGCCTTCCAGCCGGGACTATATTCGAAAGGCGGACATGTGTGAACCCAACTATATTAATGAACAGATCATTGATTCTTAGAAACCAGTTACTTTGCCATTCAGCTGTCAGACTATTTTCTATTGATAGCTAAACTTTATCACCTATGTTTTAACTTTTCGAATCAGTGATTTCATGTAATTTACGACAAATTTCCATACTCATTTGAGCTTGTCGGATACGACATTAACGGTATTGGCCCAAAAATGAGACGCATCTTGCGGTAACATTGATATGGTATAATTTTGCTGTCTATATCAGATATGCCTTTTGGTATCATTGATGTGGTCACTTCGCATCTTTTCCTAGCCCGCTCAATCAGGCAATATAAAATAATGAGGTTCCAACCATGCAAACAATTCAGTTAGACAATATCTTCAAGCAACAGGATCACCAGACAATCTTAGAAGACCTCACACTGACCATTCCAGCGCAAAGTAATATTGGTATTCAGATGAGTCACGTTGAAGCCACCACGTTTTTTAATCTATTACGCCAAACCACACCTCAAACTAGTGGCGTAATGACCGGCGTTGCGGCTGCAGACATCCAGGCTATCTTTCATGATGACGGCTTTTATCCGCAATTGTCGGTCATGACTTATTTGAAGGCCTTTCAGCAAATCAGTTCCTTTGATCAGGATCTTGACGACATTTTGCAGTATTTCGCACTCAGGGATGTTGCCCATACCAGGATTAAGCACTTATCCTTTGATCAACAACAACGTCTGGCGCTTCTACGGGCGTTCATCCTGCAACCTGACTTGTTGCTCATCGAAAACCCACTCACCAACTTGACTAATGCCGGTATCGAGTTGTATTTAGCGGCATTAAGCTATACGCGTAAATCTGGTATTACCGTACTACTGACTTCCTACTCCTTAGAAGAACTTGTCTTAACCAGTACGACCATCTATCGTTACCGACCAAATAGCGGACTTGAGTTAACGGATTTAGCCACCGAAAGCAGTGCAGAAGCCTCGAGTGACAACGAAAATACACCTAGACCAATTTTCAAAATTGCCAGTAAAGTTGAAGACAAAACGGTCTTTTTCAGTCCAAACGAAATCGACTTTATCGAAAGCGTCAACGGGGTCAGCCAGCTTAACGTCAATGGCGAGCATTTCACATCATCACAAACGATGAGCGAATTAGAACGACAATTGACGACGCTCGGCTTCTTTCGCTGTCATCGTTCTTACTTGGTTAATTTGCAACAAATCTCAGAACTGATCAGTTACTCACGAAATAGTTACACGTTGATTTTGAAAAACCAAAGTAAGTTGCCCCTATCCCGCAGTAAGCTCGCTGATTTGAAAGCTTTGATCAATTTTTAGGACACCATTCACCCCAAATAACGCACGACTCGGCCCCAATATGTTGCGTTCTGCCTTGATTTAATCACATTCTGCGACGTTTCCTGTAAACTAGATTTTGTTGAAGCCTACTACGCTTCGAAATCAAATTTAAAGGAGTTTGCTATCGAAATGACAATCAAGAATGCAATCGAAGTGATCGATATCGCCAAATCATTTCAGCATCTAACTGCGCTGGATGGAATTAGTTTTACTGTCCAGCCGGGCGAAATTCTTGGCTTCTTGGGCCCTTCTGGATCAGGGAAAACGACCACCATCAAAATTTTAACTGGCCAATTATTACCGACTTCGGGCAACGCATACGTCCTCGGTCATTCCGTTCAAGCGTACGACGAACATCGGTATGAAAAAATCGGCATCGTTACACATCAAAGCGGTCTTTATGACAAACTATCGGTATACCAAAACCTGCTATTTTTCGCCAAAATGTTCGGTGTACCAGTTGCACGCGTTGATGATTTACTTGAACGAGTTGGCCTCAGTCAACACAAGAAAAAAGCAGCTGGTAAATTATCTGAAGGCATGCGCCAACGTTTAGTCTTGGCCCGCGCAATTCTTCATCGACCACAAGTCCTATTTCTCGACGAACCAACGAGTGGCTTAGATCCCAGCACGACCCAAACGATTCACGCATTAATTAGGGAATTACGCGACCAGGGCACTGCAATTCTACTAACGACTCACGATATGGTGGAAGCCACTCGTCTCTGTAATCGGGTCGCCCTACTTAACGCCGGCCACATTGCAGAATGTGCAACCCCACAAGCATTACAATTAAAATATAATCGCGACCAACAATACCGCGTCCATATTAAGTTGGCAGCGCAGGACTTGTTACTCCCAGCATCTCCTGAAACGACTGATCAGATTAACCAATGGATGCTTTCTGGACAACTCGAGACGATTCACTCCTGTGAGCCAACACTCGAAGATGTCTTTTTAACCGTCACTGGAAGGAGTCTAAAATGAGTTTATCAATGACTAAAATTAAAGCACTATTCGGCCTGAAATTAAGACTGATCGTTTCAAATATAAGTCTAATGACAGCCCCAATCATGGCTATTTTGTATGTCGTTTTCATGAAGAGTATCATGCAAGACGAAGCACCCTCACACGTCGCCTTGGTTTCCATCTCATTGGGCATGGGACTCAGCTTCAGTATCGTGATGGGCGGAATCATGATGGCCAGTTACCCCTTGGCCGAAGAAAAAGAGCACCACACGTTACGCGTCTTGATGACGTCTTCCATTACCGGACCCGAATTCTTTATTGGTAGTTTGTTGCCACCATTAGTGATTATGACGATCACCAACTTGATTCTGCTGCCCCTGAGTGGCGCGAGTTGGTCACAAATCCACTTGGGAAACTTTTTGCTGATTACCATCATCACGAGCTTAATAAGTCTCGTACTAGGCTACATTATTGGTCTCATCACTAATAGTCAAAGCCAAGCAGGCGTCATTAGCATCCTACCAATGTTGATTTTAAGCCTGTTACCCAATTTGGAACAGTTCAATAGCTCTCTTAAAACAATTAGTAGCTACCTGTATACCAGTACAATAAATCACTTGATTACGGCCTCCTATACAGCTGACGGTTTTTCATGGACCTTGCACGAGGTACTACTGCAGCTCGGATGGCTCGTAATTTGCTGTGGTATTTTCTTCTATGCCTACCGTCGTCAAGGCCTTGATAACGATTAAATGTTATACAAACAGTAATTCTGCGACCCATTACCAAAGAAACAACCAATCATATTTCATTATTCTTTACAGGTTGAGTACAACCAGTTTCTAAGCCAACTTCATAACCGTATAAATTATTTGATCTTATTTAGATTTAAATCAGAGCAATGTCTCCTTCTAGTTCAACTCGGCACTATCGCACTCATCATGTTTTAAAATTTAGTTCTGGCCTCACATGTCATTTTAGAGATGTGGGGCTATTTTTGAATCCGATTAGCCACCTTGAACCGCATGGGGTCATTTAAGAATCATGCTGTTAGGTGTATTCATTCGCACCATGCTAAAATGTACCTATTAAAAATAAATCTAACTAGAAACGAACTTAACTCCCAACTTCTCCCCCAACACAATCAATCAACTAGCAGCGGGTGATTAGTCATGAAAACAAATAATGCCGCGTTAATGCGCGACCTATACAACCTAATCTTAAATCCTGCGACCCGCGACTGGGAGCGGCATTTACTCGTTCAGGTCAAAGATAATCCGCAACAATTATCCCCAACTGGTCAATTGAAGCAGTTGGAAGCCGATTTACGGCCACTCGCGACTCGTGATAACCTCACGCCGGACGTGATGGATTTCTACTTGGCACTGACCGGCAACGGGTCCGTGGTGCCCAAATCAGATTATTCTGACACACCACAAATCGATGCTAGCCATGAAGAACGCGCCGTGTTTGCCGGCGGCTGTTTTTGGTGCATGGTCGAGCCCTTTGACCAACGTCCCGGAATTATTGCCGTCACTTCGGGCTATACGGGCGGTTCGTGGGCACAACCCACCTACGAGCAAGTTAGCGGTCAGTACACCGGCCACGTGGAAGCGGTCGAAATCCGGTATGATACCCGTAAAACGTCTTATCAAGAACTTGTCGAACTTTACTGGCAACTGATTGACCCGACCGACCAGTTTGGACAGATCAACGACCGCGGTAACCAGTATCGCCCCGTTATTTTCTACGCCAATCCAAGCCAAATGGAAATTGCCACGGCGTCTAAACAAGCCGTCATTGATTCAAAGCGCTACAAACAACCGATCGTCGTGGCAATTGAACCACTAAATCATTTCTGGCCGGCTGAAAATTACCATCAGGATTTCTACCGCAAGCAACCGCAACGTTATCGGCGAATGAAAAAGGCGCATGACCATTATTTGAAGTGGTTGGCGTTTAAAAACAAGTTGTGACTCGTACTTCTTCTTGATATGTAACATCCGCTAAATAAGCGCAGTAGAAAGCGGCGTAATTCGCGTCAAATCATAACTATCAAAAAATTAGGCTGACCAGTCTCCATTGGGACTAGTCAGCCTAATTTCATCTAAATTGCTTCATTAAAATAAAATTTTCGATTAAATAAACGTTGATTTATCAGCCATGAGTAGCTTTTGAACTGCTTATGGCGCTCATTAAACATCGATTCCTAATTCTTGGTAAGTATCTTCATACATACTCAATTTATCTGGATAGATATGATTAGTCTCTGTTGAATACGCTAATTGGCCTTTAGCCAACTTCTCAAGTGCTCTTGTTCGAGTCACATCCAGGCCGAATTTATGATTCAGCTCACGTAAGAAATCGTCAATATCACGTGACTGCCCACCCAGTTCTTGTGCAAAGAAATCAGTTAACGGCGGACATTTTGGTGTCGGATGACTCTGCTTAACATAGACTGAACCTCGCGTCTTGATGGTTCTAATGGACGGAATGGTGAAAATCAACCGTTCATACGCAAAGTCGCTCAGATTAGCTTTAGCCATAAAATCACTTTCAAAGCCAGAATCAAGCAACGATTTCCAAGTGAAGAAAACGTCATCCTCAATAAATGACATGACTTCTTGCAGAAACCGATCAATATCCGGCTTAGTCACGTCAATTCTATTCAATCCCTTCGAAGTCAAGTAACGGGTCGAATCTATCGCAACCAGGTCATGTTGCAATTCCAAATTATACGCCTTGAATCTAAACCAGTTGTTCGGATAAGCTTGAACCTTCTCAACTGAAATTTCGTCATCCGCCAACCACAGTGCTCTGATTGCATCATTCAAAGAAGCATAAGATTTTTGCATTAACAGGGCACTTCGCTCAATGTACCCAAGGTGATCCATCAGTAATGGTGACACTTGTATCGACGGATCAACTAGCTTAATAATCGCTGCAGCCTGGTCATAAGGATATATTGGTTCATTGAGAACAACTTTCATTTTACGATAAAAATCTACATCACTGGGCAACTTAACATTCATATTGATCATATTGCGATGAATGTATGGCTTATAAGTTGTTCCCAAGTATGACCACATCGTTGGACGCTGAAGCGCAAAATTAGCTTCAAGGTAGTCAACGGTATCTGCCAATGATTGGCCGTCAAACTGTGAAAAAACACCAAGATAAAATTGATCCTTGCACTGGGTATCATTCTTGATTGCCCCAATGTAAACCTGCGACTGACGCACAATTGTATTTAAGCGCTCAAACCGCTCATAGCCCAAGCCTTTTAACAAATTAGCTAACTCAGAACTTTCTTGCAGCCCTAGTTCGGCCATCAGCGACTGATTGTGGTCAAAAAAGTAATCAATCCCATAAATGCCATCTGCAACATCAAATAGTGCATTCAACTCGTCCAGATAGTCCAGTATATCGTGCAGATCCAACTCATAGTACCGAAAGTAGCCATTCGTTCGTTGAATAATATGTGCTTGACGTTCGATCTGGGCCAGTACCGCACGAGCCGAAATGGCAGTCGCCTGCATTTGACCATGAGCTTCAAAAAAGCTTTCCATTTGAACGACCATTTCATCATTATCAAAGACCCGTCGATTGTTAAACAGAATTTCATCAATCACATTGGCGGCCGAAAAAGGAACCACTTGATTCGCGTGATTAATGAATTTTCCGTGCTGATTCAATCGGGCCCCTAAAGCATCCGGTGCCACTTTATTCAGTGCGAGTAAGTATTGGTCCAATGACGCCAGCGTTTTAGGGCGTTTGTACTTAAGAGTCAAATAAGTATATATTTCCTCAGTCCCTTGAGTATAGTTTAAAAATTGATCGAGTTGGATATCATAAGTCAATACTAATTTGTGATATTTTTCAACATCGTCAAATAATGGAAGCTGCTGAACCATTTTGGCAATGATCTGACGAACACGCTCACGCGTCAGCCCATGTTCATCACCGATTTCTTGTAACGTCTCCCCAGACAAACGACTAACTAGGAGGTCTTTCTTCTTGAAGTCTAGCCTTAAAAATGCCATTAACGTCTTCGGGATTTCGTCAACGCCAAACCACTTTTGAAGCTTGGCTGCGGTTCGCTGCTGATTTGCAGCTTGCGCTAATCGCACACTCAAATCAACCTCTGGCTTGGTTTCAAGCTCCCGCTGTAATTCCGATTGATTGGTGATTTTCCAATCAAAATAGGCTTGTACGAGTGCAGCATTTTCCATTGGATTTTTCCGCCAATCGGTTGGCAGCTTCATTTGTTGCCTAATCATATCATCTAGTTGCGAGACCGTTCTGACCCCATTTCGTTGCAAGCTTCGGATTAACTTATCGCTCGCACCCACGATTGCTAGAAAGTACAGTGAATCAGTCAGATCAGGATGATTTTGCCGCCAGTTCACTTGAGCAGCTTCGATCTGACTCACCGCTTGGGCACTTTTACGACCCACTAATTGTTCCCACAATAATGCAACGTGCTGTTCATTGATTAAGTCATAAAAGTGACAAGTGGTGGTATCTAACTTATCAATTTTCCCCTGACTTACCCCTAAAGTGGCTAAGGCACAACACATGATTGGATTTTTCATAACAATAGCCATTCCTTTCGATTATCCGCCAATAATAACTTCAGCGTTAATGCAATTCCCCTACCCTTGCGTTTATTATAAATGTACGCTCATGTTCAAGAAAGCAAATCCGCAATTTCTAATCCAACTATATCCGGAAGTATACTTGAATTTTAATAGACCCCATCTATTCCCATCTGTAATGGGTGATCTGTTCGTCATACTAACAATCTCCAAATGTCAGCGCCGTTTTACACCCCACTTACGCCCCAAGTGTGGCATAAGCCTCACACGCGGGGAAACTGATGTGGCACTTCATTTAAAACCTGTTATTCTCATTGGTGCACAGGCGAATTTCCACCGGTGTTACCTGGCACCTTTCACCACAAGGGGGAGTAATGACAATGATTAAAGCAGAATGGGCCTACATGCAGCGCCACAAATTTATGATGATCGTCATGGCAATTATTATGTTGATTCCATCGATATACGCCGTCACGTTTCTCCGGTCAATGTGGGATCCGTATGGGCGGCTCAATCACTTACCAGTCGCCGTTGTCAACCAGGACCAGGCTGTCACATACCAGGGTCACCGACTCAGTATCGGCCACGACCTGACGCACACACTCAAGCAATCCGATGCGCTGGAATTTCATGCGATGACGGCAGACCAAGCCCAAGCCGGATTAAAAAATGGCCGCTACTACATGGTCCTCACGATTCCTAAAAACTTCTCGCAGCACGCCACGACCTTGCTCAATCGGCACCCACAAGCGATGGTGCTGCACTATGACACGAGCGCTGGCCATAACTTTGTCGCCAGCAAAATGGCAACTTCCGCGGTCGGCGCAATTCGGACATCCGTTGCGCAAACGATTACGACTAGCTATGCCAAGACAATGTTTGCAGCTATCAAGCAACTAGATGGCGGTCTCAAAACCGCTGCGACGACTAATCAAAAACTCGCCACCGGTGGCACCCAACTGGCATCGGCCAATCGGCAGCTCGCCGGGCATCTTGATACACTGGCCACCAGTTCACTGAAACTGGCACAAGGCAGTCAAACGATGCGCATCGGTTTAAACCAATATATTAACGGCGTCGACCAACTGCAAGCAGGTAATCAACAAGTCGTCGCTGGACTGACGCAGCTACTCGTCAAAAGTAATCAGCTGGTGGCTGGATTCAATCAACTTAATACCGGTGCTCAAGCGCTGAATCAGGGCGTCAATCGCTACGTCACCGGCGTTCAGCAAGTTTACGTCGGCACCACCACGGTTAACAACGGTGCCGGTCAAGTGGCGACTGGTGCTCAGCAATTCAGTCATGGTACGGCGCAATTAGCTACTGGGACGCAGCAATTTGGAACGGGACTGAATCGCTATGTGGACGGTGTGAGCCAGGTCAATACTGGTGCCGCGGATCTTAGCCGTGGCACCAGCCAGCTACAAGCTCAAACGACCCGTTTAACTGGCGCAACGACCGCACTTACGGATGGCGCTAGTCAGCTTAACACCGGTCTTCAAACGCTAGATTCACATAGTCAAACACTAACTGCCGGACTGCAACAGCTTCAAAATCAGCTGCAACACCGGACCAGCGACCAGGCAGCGCTCAACACAGCTGTGACCGCCTTGCAAAAGCAAGCGACGGGCAGTGACTTGACCACCGTTAACAGCGCACTCAACGCCCTGTCAGCGGCCATCAAGGCTAGTTCAACGGTCCGCGCCAACGTTGCCGCGACGGCGGATCGTCAAAACCTAACTGCCGCCCAAAAATCCGCCATTTTAGCGACGGTGGATCAGTCAACCAATCAGGACGCCATCAACGCTGCGCTTGCGAGTCTGACGACTGCGCTCGCACAAGTTAAACAGCCCACTGTTGACGCGACCGCCCTTACTAACGCCCTCAGCGTCATCAATCAGCAGCAGACGGGCCTGGCTGGCTCAGTCGCGCAGCTTGCTACCGGCGCACAAGGGTTGACTAACGGCATTCAAACTGCCGGGACAGCGGCCAACCAACTGAACACTGGTTTGACCCAATTCAAGACCGACCTGCCACAGCTCACTACCGGCATCACCACGCTGGCCAATGGCGCAACGCAATTAGCTAGCGGAACGGCCGGACTCACGACCACTAGCTTACAACTGACCCAGGGCTTCCAAGCGTTAAACGCAGGTACCGACCAACTTAATCAACGCAGCCAGCAACTCGCCGCTGGTGCCGGTCAAGTCGCAGCGGGAACCCAACAATTAGCGACGGGAACGGCCCAACTCAGCACCCAAGGCAACCAGCTCACCCACGGCAGCAATCAAATCGCGACTGGACTTGGCACAATTCAGACTAAATTGCCTGGCCTCACGACTGGTATTACCCAACTTACTAACGGGGCGCAACGTGTCGGCAATGGTCTCAACCAACTCGCCGCTAACGGCAACACCTTAACGACTGGCAGCACCCAGCTCGCCAATGGTAATCAACAGTTAGCAAGCGGTGCCCAACAACTTGCCAACGGTGCGAACCAGGTCACGGCCGCTGACCAGACCATTCAAAGCGGCAATCAAACTTTGGCGACTAAATTAGGGTCGGCTGCCAAGCAAGGCCAGGTCAATCCGTCCAGCTTGACGTATCAGCAAATCGCCAAACCAGTGACGACGACGCATTCAGATCCAGATCAGGCTGCCAACAACGGAACTGGCATGGCACCCTACATGTTAAGTGTGTCGCTGTTTGTCGGCGCGCTTGCCTTTAACATGATGTTTGATTTATATACGCCACGCAAGCATCCAAAATCCGCCTTCGAATGGTGGTGCAGTAAGGCAATCCTAGTGCTGGCCTTTTCACTGATGGAAAGCACCATTATGCTCGGGTTAATGATGCACATCGATGCGCTCACACCGATTCATCCGTTCGCTACCTGGTTAGTGCTGATTTTGACGGCACTAATGTTCATGACGATCGTTGCCTGGCTGAACCTCGTCTTCGGCAAGGCCGGTGCCTTCTTCAGCATGGTCTTGCTGGTCCTGCAGCTCGGCGGTTCAGCCGGCACTTACCCGATTCAACTATCCGGCCGCTTTTTCCAGATGATTCACCCGTGGTTACCGATGAGCTACAGCGTTAACGGATTACGACAAACCTTAATGACTGGCAATTCCGCACTTGGTGAGCTGGCCATCCTGACACTGTTTCTCACGCTATTCGTTGCTTTTACTGGGCTGTTCTTCCTGCGTCGTTACCCACGGCTCGCACAAATTGATTTCGACGACCCGGCTGCCCTCAAAGCGACGCAGAGTAAACTAGCCACGCACATTCAGCGTCGGTTGCGAGCTAAAGCAAGCGATGAATCCGACGTACACTAACCGGATATGATGATTGGTCAGTGCACCGCTTAATATTGACTACCTGTCTAAAAACGTCTCAGCACACTTGTGTTGGGACGTTTTTTGTATCGATTTTGTCAGTAACTGAACGCTTTTCGCAACTAACCGGTATACTGGGGCTGATTCGAGCTTGTTGTGCCACGTTTCCGAAGTCTTGAATCCTAGTCACTAGCTACCGATAACGTGCCAGCTGTGCTCCCCATCCAACCTTCCGCGTCAAGCCCATCTCCCACCAGATTAGGTCACTATCCAAACGAAACAGATCGTTAGTACGGGCAAAATTCGACCGCGTATGCTGTGGTTAACCACCAATTGCCCCGAAATTCATCTCGTATATCAATTGAGTCAACGTTTGATTTTGGCTATACTGTTATCAGCTAAACAAAAAAGGAGCGCTCGTCACATGATTAAAGAATTTAAGGAATTTATTGCTCGTGGGAACGTGATTGACTTGGCTGTTGGGGTCATTATTGGGTCTGCGTTTACCGCCATCGTCAAATCGTTAACCGATAACTTGATCAATCCGTTGATTGGGATCTTCCTAGGTCGCGTCGATTTATCCAACTTAAAAGTCAGTATCGGTGATGCCACTTTCAAGTACGGGTCATTTTTGAATGCCATCATTAATTTCTTCATCGTCGCCATCGTTGTGTTCATTCTGGTGAAAATTATTAATAAAGTCGTTAAAAATGAACCGGAAGAAACTGACGATGAAGAAGAAGTCGATCTTTCCGCGCAATACTTGGAAGAAATCCGTGATTTATTGAAGGAACAAGCCAAAAAATAGCCCAAAATAGCACCGAAGCAAATTTTTCATTAAAAGTCTATATGGTATTCCAACTTTTTTTGAGATACAATATATTGTGCAATTTTTTATAAAGAGGGGCTATCATGGTGATAATAACAGCAGGAATGATTGGGGTCGGCAAAACCACGTTAACGGGGCTGATTGCCGATCACCTTGGAACGAAGGCATTTTACGAACCGGTTGGCGACAACCCAGTACTGCCACTTTACTATTCGGATCCAAAGAATTACGGGTTCCTATTACAAATCTATTTCCTCAACAAGCGCTTTGCAATGATCAAGAAGGCATTGGCCGATGATAACAACGTTCTCGACCGCTCCATCTACGAAGATGCCCTCTTTACCAAAGAAAACAACGCTGAGGGTAATATTTCTGACACTGAGCTGAAAGTTTACTTGCAACTATTAGACAATATGATGACCGAATTAACTGAGTTGCCTAAAAAGGCGCCGGACTTGATGGTCTACTCCGAAACCGACTTCGATACGATCCTCTACCGGATCAAGAAGCGGGGTCGGGACTACGAACAATTCGATAACAATCCTGAACTTGAATCATATTACTACAAGATGTGGACCGCCTACCGCAAGTGGTATGACGAATATGATGCGAGTCCTAAGATGAAGATCGACTTACAACAATACGACTTAGAGAAACCTGAAAACCAACAAGCCGTACTCGCACAAATCGATGCTGAATTGGGTAAGATTCGCAACCCAGCCAGTGTTTAAACATTCTAACGATAAAAAGGAGTGGATTTCCGCCATGGAAATCCACTCCTTTTCTTATGCTGACAATTAATCACAACTATCAATAATTAGTAAGTTCGTTTGAACTAACGTGTCGCGCTTCGAGCTGCGCTTACATGGCCGCTCGTACTTGCTGCGCCAACTCAAAATTATTTGTAATGACCGCGTTAACGGCTGCTGCAAACAATTGTTGCATGACTGCTGGCTCATCAACGGTCCACACGCGTTCCGCAACTTCTTTCACCGGCTGGAAATGCTCGAGATGCACGCCTTCCAAATGTTCATGGGTGGCGAATTCATCAGGATTACCCAAATGCGCTGAGGTCAAAAAGGCGTACTTTTGACTGGCATCAATGGCATAGGCCCGCTTCAAACTCTTCAAATTAAAGGACGAAAAGACGACCGGATAGACTAAATCTGTCTGCTTGATCATCCGCAGTACGATCCGTTCGATACCAGGATAGAAGTGGCGGTCGGTCTTGAACTCTAAGTTTAAGTGCACCGGCTCACCACTGACGAGACTCAAAAACTCTTGCAGTGATGGCACGGGTTCTCCGTTAGCCAGCTTGAAGTAACGTAACTGTTTGAAAGTCATATCGGCAATGGCACCCTCACCATCCGTGGTTCGATCGATGCGTTCATCGTGCATGATGACGGGCACCATGTCCTTGGTCAGATGCACATCAAATTCGAGTCCGTCGATATGATGGTTAATGGCGTAGGCGAAGCCCGCTAAGGAATTTTCTGGAAACTTCACGGGCACGCCGCGATGACCGTAAATTAATGACATATTTGGCACGTGGTTTCAACTCTTTTCGATTAATGACGACCGTTTGCACGGTTATTTGATTCTAACACTTGATTGTAGGTATTTTCAGCTGTTTGCAAAGATTTACGAATATCTTGACCCGCAAAAATTTGTTGCATCGCATTTTGAATGGCGGTCCGAGCAGGCACCCATCCGTCCACGAAGACACCCGAGTTGGTATTATTAGGCTTGGTGCGAGCCATTTGATTCCCAGAGACTTCCAGCACTGGTGACTTCTTGAAGAGCTTCTTCAGTGTTGGTTCATCCTTAGCATCCTTATTAACAGCTAAGTAGCCAGTCTTGGCCTGCCAATCCGCTTGGACTTTCGGACTAGTCAAATACTTGGTGAATTCCCAGGCCCCGTCTTGAACGGCACTAGGCTTGTCATTCGCGATCCACAGTGCTGCACCCCCAACAGCGATTCCATTGGCCTTTTGACCATTCGGCCGTGGGAAATACGTGACGCCGAGGTCGTTCTTCAAGACTTGATAGAGTTGGCCGGTCTTCGCTGATGACTGCATAAAGATCCCGAGGTGGCCTGACAAGAAAGAAGCTGCTTCATTGGCGGCCGCGTTACCACCAGAACCAAAGTTCATGAAGTCACCGTAATCAATATTTTCTTTGACCCACTTCATGGCATTGATGGCGGCAGGACTCGTAAAGTCGACCTTCGTCGCATTACCGGTGTGGCCGTTATCATGATTAGCGACTGGAACGCCCGCATTGGCCACGAGTTGTTCGAAGAGCCATGAGTAGGCCTCCATGGTCATCCCCTTCACTTCGCCATGTGATTTATCATGAATCGCTTTGGCGACCCGCGTGATATCATCATAGGTTGGATCGACAGGTGGTGGTGTAATGCCGTACTTCCGCAACACCGCTTTGTTGTAATAGAGGGCAGTTTGGGAGGCGTTGAACGGCATCGCTAATAATTGGTCCTTACGCATCACGATAGCCTTTGCCCCTGGAATAATCTGACTGGCATCATAGCCATCACGGTCGATGAACTTTTGCATCGGCGTGGTAAAACCACTATGATACATCTGACTCGTCGAGATGTCCATCGATTGGAACAACGCCGGTGATGCCGCGGTCCCGTGCGTATTGAGAATCTTTTGAATGACGCCGTTGTAGCCGCCTTCGAATTCAGCGACCACTTCATATTTAGACTGCTGCTGATTAAAGGCTTTGACATAGGCGTCGATTGCCTTTTGGCCGGGTCCCTTCATTTCATGCCAAAAGACGACTTTGATGCGGCCAGTATTGGCTTGCACCTGACTGCGATTATAGGCGAAGGCCCCCAGCGCGAGTACCAGAACAACTAATCCGAGTCCCCATTGCCAGGACCACCGCCATTTGTGCATCATTTTCATCATTTCACTGAGCCCTCGTTCAATCCAGATTTAAAGTAATGTTGCCCCCAGAATAGGACGATTAATGTCGGAATGACGACGATGGCAGCACTGGCTTGGACCAGGCCCCAATTAGTCGCCGTTTCTTCAGAATGCAATTGACGCAGGCCATCTTGCACCGGCCGTAAACGATTCGAGAACGTCGTCAACATTGGCCACAAGTATTGGTTCCAACTTCCTAAGAAACTGTAGGCGGCTAACGTCAATAGACTGATTCGCGAATATGGTAGCGCTACCTTACGATAAAATTGCCAGTGGGATAAACCATCGACATCCGCGGCCTCTTTTAAGTCCCATGGAATCTGTTTGAACGCTTGCCGCAACATAAAAATCCCAAACGCGGAGGTCAAAAATGGAATTACCATCACCGCATAGTGGTCCAACAAGTGCATGGCACGGACGGTGTGGAAATTAGGAATGACTTCGGCTTCAAATGGCAGCATCATCGTCGCCAGGACCACGTAGAAGAGCTGATCCCGATACTTAAATTCTAAGAACACAAAAGCGTAGGCCGCGATGGATGCGAAGAACAAGTGTGCAAACATCTGGATCAACGAAATCACCAGACTATTGAACAAATAGCGCAAAATTGGCGTTTGAGTGAAGGCTTCCTGGTAATTCTGCCAAGACATCACCCCGCTCAACGAACCTTTGGCGATAGCGGTCGTTGGTAAGAAACTCGTCCAGAGCCCTAAGATAAAGGGCAAAATAATAATCAGGGCTAACACGCTGAGGACGAGATACTTTAAGACTAACGCCACTCGCCGCCGAATGATGGCTTGATGGCCTAATGTATTTTCCATTAATAGTTCACCCGCTTTGCTAAAAGTTTGAATTGAACCACCGTGATAGCGGCAATGATGATCGCTAAGACGATCGACTCGGTACTTGCCAGGGCGTAATTACCGTCCACGAAGGCATCCTGATAAATACGATACACGAGTAAATTCGTCGCGTTGGTTGGGCCACCAGCAGTCATCAAATCGATCAAGCCAAAGCTCTTGAAGGCTGAAATCAGGGTGATCACAGCGACGAAGAACAGTGTTGGCGAAATCATCGGTAGCGTAATGTGCAGGAACTGGTAACGTCGATTCGTGCCAGCCACATCTGCAGCATCATATAACGTCTTGGGCACTGATTGAAGCGCACCAAAGAAAATCAAGAAAGTAAAGCCCAGGTGCATCCAAACGCTGGTCATGATGACGGCGACCATCGCCCAATGTGGTTCCGTCAGCCAATTAATCGCCGGCAAATGCAGCCAAAGTGCCACTTTGTTGAGAATCCCAATCGACGGGTTGAACATGAATAGCCAGAAAATAGCTGAAACCGAGACTGATACCCCCATCGTCGATGTAAAAATCGTCCGAAAGAACTCGATGCCCCGCACTTTTTGGTTGGCGACGGCGGCTAACAATAGGCCACCAATCAAGGTAAAGACCGTCACACCAACGACGTATAGTCCGGTAGCTTGCAAGCTTGCCAAGTAACTCTTCGTACGCAACAAATGAATGTAATTTTGGAGCCCCACGAACACAGTCGGTTCCCCAAATGAATTGGTCAAAAAGAGGCTGAGATAAAAGGTCCGTAACATCGGATAAAAGACGAAGATGCTGAGTAACAACAGTGATGGGCCTAAAAACAGCCATGCATAATACTTATCGTTGCGCTTGAGCTCAAAGCTGACCGGTTGGGCCTGTGCCTGGTCGTTGGACTCTGGTGACAGTCCCGGTTTAGGACGTCGCTTAATGGACGGAAACGAATTGATCACTGGTTGCACCCCCTTCTTCTGCAATTAATTGTTCGTGTTCATCAAAGATAAAGACTTTACCACTGACTGTGACCGCAATGCGCTGATCTAGTGGTAGTTGAACTTGTCCAGCTTGAACGATTCGCAGGGCTTTGCCATTGTCGGCCATCGCTTCAATGATCGTCGTCTCACCTAAAGCTTCCACGTTCACGACGGTCGCATTACCTTCATTTGCGGCAACTGGGGTCGCGACCAGTTGATTAGGCCGAATCCCGACCGTGTACGTGCCGACGGTGATTGGCCGTTCTAAAGTGACTTGGAACCCTTCCGCCACTTGTAATTCACGGGTTGCTTTGCTCGACATCGTAGTTGCGGTTAACAAATTGATTTGGGGCGTCCCAAAGAATTGCGCCACAAAATGGTTGGCCGGATGATTGTAGATATCTAATGGCGTATCGATTTGTTGGACATGGTGGTCATTTAAGACCATCACGTGGTCAGCCATCGTCATCGCTTCAGTCTGGTCATGGGTCACGTAAATCAAAGTCAGGCCTAGCTTTCGATGTAATTCACGAATCTCAGCACGCATCCGAACGCGCAGTTGGGCATCCAAATTGGAGAGCGGCTCGTCCATCAAACAAATCTTAGAATCACTGGCAATTGCACGCGCCAGGGCCACCCGTTGTCGTTGTCCACCAGACAATTCACGTGGCTTGCGGTCACGAAAGGCGGTTAAGTTAACCATGTTCAAGGCATCATTGACCCGTTGCTCGATTTCTTCAACGGGCATTTTACGTGCGCGCAATCCGAATGCCACGTTGTCGGCAACCGTTAGAAATGGATACAGCGCATAACTTTGAAAGACCATCGATAACTGGCGGTCCTTTGGTGGTACGGCATTCATCACTTGGTTGTTGATCAGGAGTCGCCCACTTGTGATTGGAATAATCCCCGCAATCATGCGTAACAGCGTGCTCTTACCACAACCGGATGGCCCGACAATGACAAACAACTCCCCATCTTGAATCTCAGCATTAACATCGTGCAAGACTGGTTGTTCATTCTTGTCATAAGCTTTCGTGACGCTTTGTAACTCAATTCCCATAGTGTTATCCCCTCGCATTACCCTTTGATTTGTCATTGATTTAACTTACTCTTAAATCATGACAGACCAACGTATCAGAACTGTTAGCATAATGTAAAAATAACGTATGGGTTATGTATTTTTTTCATAAACATCATTAAAGTTCAGGTGCCCACTCCTTAACTAAATTCTGAAAAGTCGCTCGTTTCAAAACGTCGGGGCACTTATCACCAGTCGTAAACACACGGCACTACAGCAAAAAAAGAGTGGCAACCATCTCAAATTGAAATGATTGCCACTCTTGAGTGAACAAGTGAAGCTAATTCAAATTAAAGTCGGCGCGTCGAACGCTTGCTGAATTTGACCGGCTGCTGATCTTCGTCAGTTCGAACGACCAACGTATCACAGGCGGCGTTGCGAATCACATAGGCCGCATTGGAGCCAATCAGTACCCGGGCCACATTATTCAAACCGGTCGCGCCAATGACGATTAAATCAGTGCCATAGCGTTCAGGGAGCGTCGTCGCCAGTAACAGCTTGGAGTTACCCGAATGCAAGTGAACCCGGACATCCGTGACACCCGCATCCACTGCTTGCTGACGGGCCTTTGCGAGGTTGGCTTTCAACATCGTCGTCAGTTCATTCAATGACTGCGGTGTGGTCGCGCCAAAACCCATCGGCCCCTGAGTCAGCCCAATAAACTTTTCAGTATTGATCACCGTCACAATATCCAGCGCGGCCTGTTGCTCAAGAGCAATCGTAATCGCTTTTTGCAAGGCCACCTGAGATTGGTGACTGGTATCAATTCCCACTAAAATTCGCTGTACGAGACTCATTCGTCGACACTCCTTTCAAATTCATCGTTTATCCGTAACCGACACGCATCATCACCGCAGCTGCCGCAAACATATGGCAGCCTAGCATCAATTATTTATCCGTCGCTAAAACGGCGATTGATTCCGCATAAATGGCCATTGCTGCCATTAATTCATCGATTGGCTGGAATTCATTGGCTTGATGCATCGTGTCTTCGGTATCAGGGAACAAGGCACCAAAAGCGACCCCACGTGCCATCATCCGGCCGTAAGTCCCACCACCGACGATTTGTGGTTGTGAGGCCGTATCACCGGTCTGACGGCGATAAACGTCCATTAAATCCTTAACGATTGGGTCTTCAGGATCAACATAGTGCGGTACCATAAAGTCCCCTTGGCTGACCGTCGCACCGGCTGGTAATTGGGCTTGCACTTTGGCCGTCAAGTCGGCTGGTTCGATGCCCTTAGGATAGCGGAAGTTCAAAGTTACTTGGCCACCCTTTTGATGGTCGAAACTGAGTAACCCTACGTTCATCGTTAAGTCACCCATCACGTCATCCGTATACGCCAATCCGAGTTCTTTAGCCCGTGAATCATCGTGTAATTTGTGCGCGATGAAGTCCAGGAAGGCAGCCGCATCGTCACCAAACGCATAGTTGGTTAAGAAAGTTGCGAGATAAGTGCCGGCGTTGATGCCGTTACGTGGTTCCATCCCATGCGCAGCCTTGCCGACCACTTCCAACTTGACACCTTCTGGAACGACAGTCAATTCACCAGTGACTGGTTGTTGGTCTAAAAACGCGGTAAAATCAGCCGCAAATTGTTCGTTGTCACTCGTTGACACGATAGCTTCGGCGTCACGTGGTACCATGTTTTCCCGCAAGCCAGCATCGAAGGAAACGAGGTTGAAGTCGCCACCATCTTCATGGCCGAATTGCAGTTGCAGACTCACATTCCCTTTTTCACCATTGATCAATGGGAACATCGCGTCAGGTGAGAAGCCCAAGGTTGGCGCAGGTTCAACTTCAAAGTACCGTTTCATCCCAGTCCAATTACTTTCTTCGTCCGTCCCAACAATGAACCGAATCTTCTTGTTGAGCTTCAAACCGAGTTCCTTGACGATTTTCAAGCCGTAATAGGCGGCCATTCCGGGACCCTTATCATCAGAAACACCGCGGGCATACATCTTGCCGTCCTTGATGGTTGGTTCGAATGGATCAGTATCCCAACCATTTCCGGCGGGCATTTCATCGACGTGGGCTAAAATTGCTAAGGTTTCATCACCTTCACCGATTTCAGCATAGCCAACGAGGTTATCGATGTTCTTCGTCTTGAAGCCATCCCGTTCGGCAATCGCCAAAAACGTCGTTAACGCTTGTTTAGGGCCTGGTCCAAGTGGGGCGTCATCGGTCGCCTGACTATCATCTCTAAAACTTGGTACCCGGAGCATCGTGGTCAAATCTGCTAAATAATCTTCTTGGTGCTTTGTCGCTTCATTTTTCCAATCAACTGACATGTCAAAATCCTCCCAGATATTCGGTCGCGCACTTCAGCATATTAAAACGCAACCACTGTTGTTATCTTAATTTTATCATAGCTCGCGGTAACTTAATAATCGTAAGTAACGGCTTTTAGAAAATGGTATACTCAAAGTATACGCAGGTGCGGCCACCAATGCGACTAAATGCCATCGCAGCTGCATTTTGACGTCACAATATCACTGGCAAACGTGGCCGTATCTCAATCAAATTTAGAAAGCTGGCAACCTGATGCAACCCATTACAACTGAAATTGTCAGTCGGACGATCATTAAACGGCCGGCTGATTCTTATAAAGGCACTTATGGCCGCGTCATGCTGATTGGTGGCAACCAGAATTTTGGTGGCGCCATCATCATGGCAGCGACGGCCGCAACTTATAGTGGCGCGGGACTCGTAACCGTCGCCACCGACCCAACTAACTTTACGAGTCTGCATGCCCAACTCCCCGAAGCAATGGTCATGGATTATCACCAAACGGATGCCCTGCTCCAACTATTAGCTGGAATGGACGTGATCGTGATTGGACCGGGACTGGGAACGGATACGGTCGCCGACCAATTGCTCAGCACGGTGCTGACGGCAACACACGCCCCCCAGCGACTCGTGCTCGACGGCTCAGCGCTCACTTTACTGGCGCAACATTCGCGGGCGCTACCGGCAACTGACATCGTGGTGACGCCTCATCAGATGGAATGGCAACGCTTGAGTGGCATTGCCATCAAGGATCAGACCCCGACCGCCAACCATGACGCCCAACAACGACTCGGCGTGACCGCGGTCGTTAAAGCCCACCGCACAACGGTCTACACCAACGAACGCGTCTGGTTCAATCCGGGTGGCACGCCCGCCATGGCAACGGGAGGGATGGGCGACACCCTCGCCGGTATGATTGGTGGCTTCGTCGGCCAGTTCGACAACTTCACCAATGCCATTTTGAGTGCCGTCTACTTACACAGTGCGATCGCCGACGACCTCGCTGCGACCCGCTACGTCGTCTTACCGCACCAAATCAGCGCCCAGATTCCGCGCTATATGCACCGCTTCAGTCAGGAGACCCCCGCCGAATCCTAGTGCCAACGGGCAACCGCTTGTATTTTTTACAAATGGGTTCACTGACTACAACGACTCACTCGCAGCCTACTAATCACCTGAACCGGTCGCGTACTTGGTGTCATTTGGGACTCGCATGTTGACACACCCTTTAATCGCTGACAGACTAAAAGGCCGTTTCAAGAATACCCACTTGAAACGGCCTTTTGTCTCTCATTAAAGTATCTGACGGACAGCCCGCAGTGTCGTACAGGTCTCTGTACCCGACTTATTCGCCAACCGGTTGATGCGCGTCCGCCTTCAAAGCAGCGACTTCATCGTCCGTCAGCGCGCGATAGTTTCCCGCTAACAAGCCAACCGGCAAGGTCAGTGATCCAAACTTGATGCGGCGTAAACCGACGACCCGTTCACCAAGGGTCCCGACCATGCGTTTGACTTGATGATACTTACCTTCATGAATCTTGATTTCAATCGTGGTAAAGTTCTCAATCTCATGGAACTGAATGATTTCTGCTTGAGCCGGCTGTAATTCAGTCCCATCCTTCAACGTGATACCGTCATTAAATGCAGCCAGTTGGGCCGCTGTAATCTCACCAGTCACTTCAGCCTGATAAACTTTCGTGACGTGGTGATTGGGCGATAAGAGGTCGTGGGACAAAGCGCCATCGTTGGTAATCACCAAGATGCCCTCCGTATCCTTGTCCAAGCGTCCCACTGGAAATAAGTCATCGCGGAAATCGGTCGTATTGAAGAGATCCATGACCGTTTTGGCCGAGGCATCCGTCGTCGCCGTAATCACCCCGACCGGCTTGTTCATCACATAATAAAAATATTGTTGATACCGGACCGGCGCGTCGTCTAAAAAGACCGCATCGTTGCCGGGATCAATCTGTTGTTTGCCCGAAATCACAGGTTCGCCATTTGCGGTGATATGACCATCCTTGATCAAGCGCCGCACCTGGGTCCGTGTTCCGATTCGCATTGCATGTAAAAATTTATCTACTCGCATAATTCACCTATTTAATTCTTAGTTTCCGTCGTAAACCGGCCGCCTTAGTCCCAATCATCAAGTCCGCCATCCGTGAGCGTAGCGCCAAATAAACGTAGACTGCTCCACCAGCGATGACAGCCAGTGCAACGATCAAGAACGACTGGGTCTTACTATGTTCATTCAAAATGAAGTTTAGACCGTAAACGACTAGCCGTGCAGTGGCGTATGTCAAAATTGAATAGACCAAAATTCGGTTGATTTTTGGCAATAACTTGACGTACCGAATACCAAAGTTGACTTCCAAATCGTACATTGCCATCAGACTTGCGACCATCATCCCGATTGCAGTCGCCACTAATGGACCAGCCGTCGACAGGAAGTAAATACATGGGAACTGAATGATGATCTTGACCAATAAGCCAATCAGATAGTATCGGATAATGTCCCGATTCCGTGACAAGCCTTGCATCAGCGCTGAAATCACCGTGAAGAACCCGAGGGCAATCGCCGTAAACGCCGAAATCTGTAAAATCAACGTGCCAATCTGGTCATAACTATAGAACAACGTGTTCAGTGGTTGCGCCACTGCAGCCATCCCTAACGCCCCTGGAATCATGATAAATAAGAACAGGATAATGGAATCTTCCAATTGTTTGCGAATATTACGCATATTATGACTGGCTAACGATTCAGATAAAATCGGAACGACCGTGACCGCAATCGCGGAGGCCAACGAGACGATAATCATAACCAGTTTATTGGCGTTAAACGCAAAGTAAGCGTACAAGGTATCGATTTGTTTGGTGCCCAAATGGAAAATAAGGCGCATCATTGGCTGGAACGTCGCTTGGTCCAACAAGTTGAAGACCGTCGTCGCCGTATCAATAACGATAAACGGAATCGCTTGAATAATGATGTCGCGGAACAACTGCCAGACAGGAATCACTAGTTGATTCTCACTCTGGGCGGCCAATGCATTCAATTCCGGTCGTTTGCGGAAATAGTACCAACCTAACAGTAAGAAACTCGCTGCCGCACCGACAAAGGCCGCAAACGTGGACTGGGTGACCGCATCGACCCAGTCACCGTGAGCCACGCGCATGATAAAGTAAGTGGCACCCAACATGTAAATGACGCGGAACACTTGCTCCACAAATTGTGAAATCGCAGACGGCGCCATCTGTTGGTACCCCTGGAAAAAACCGCGCGTCAACGACATGGACGGCAAGATGACCAGGGCGATTGCCAGTGCATGTAGAACTGGAATCAAGTTGGCATCGTAGCCCCCGAACGCCGTCGAAATCGCGCCGGCCCCGAACCACAAAATAATCGCACCAACGATCCCAAACGCGGACGTCAATAACAAACCGCGTTTGAATAACCGCTGACCAACCGCGTACTCGTTCATCGCATTATATTCGGAAAGCTGCTTGGAAATCGCGGACGGAATCCCCCCGATAGCAATCAGTAAGAAAAAACTATAAATATTATACCCTTTGGCATAGAGGGCGTTTCCTTGCGTATAATCCGCGCCCATCCAGATCACCCACGGGATAATGTAAATGGCTCCCAGAACCCGTGAAAAGAGGCTCCCAGCCGTCATCCAAGCTGAGCCCCGGACCATCTTTTGGTGCGCTTCAGCTTCGGAGTTCACGTGTGTTGTCTTGGGCTGATTAGCTTTTGATTCCTCAGACATGTTCGTAACCCACTTTCTTAATTCAATCCTAATCATTTTAGATGAAAAACAAGCAAGTTGCAATTCAATTCCAGCCTTATGCCAGAGTTTAACTGAACTTTAATGATACCGAATAACTTGTTACCACTTACGATTGAAAACTGGTGTCCCTTGAATCATGATTCAAATGTGCCAGTTTAGATTCCTGCTCGTCAGCCGAGGCGCGCCATATTCCGACCTCCGGGGCTGGCTGACAACGCTGGAACAGGGCGGACATCGATTTGAACTCACGCAGCAACCCAC